>WNGB01015055.1_pt1 | contig 10269 bp, 13 predicted proteins | sample 5400681 | NCBI WGS metagenome assembly WNGB01 (sample SAMN13153367, study PRJNA577476) | soil metagenome | isolation source: 115 cm soil or saprolite under grassland replicate 2 | place: USA:California | collected 2016-06-15
TTGGGCTTGCTCTCCAACGTCAAGGTCACGATTTCCTCGACCTTGGCATCCGAGATCTTGCGAGGCGCTCCGGGACGCGGTTCGTCGAGCAGACCGTCCAAGCGGCTCTCGACGAAACGAGACCGCCACTTCCCAACCGTCGCCGGGGACACGTGCAGTCTCTCGGCCACGCTCTCGTTGTCCAGACCCTCTGCGCACGCCAGGACGATGGTGGCGCGAGTTGCCAAGCCGTGCGCCGTCTTCCGGCGGCGCCGGTAATTCACGAGTTCATTCCGCTCTTCTATGCTCAAGCTCAATCGCGCCTTCGGTCGGCCAACCTGCATGCCCTATGAGAACACGCCTGGTCGTTATTATCAAGTTAATTTCTGTTACAGGACACTAGGCGTGCGCGAAAGCATCCAGGGCACGGTGGGGTAAAATAGGGTCATGGCGACCGCGTCGAAGCCCATTGCGTATCCGCACATCAGCACGACCCCCGACGTCCGCGGTGGGCGGCCCTGCATCGACGGGACTCGCATCACGGTCATGGACATCGTGACCCTGGAACGCATGGGCCTTCCCCCGGAGGCGATGCGGACGCACTACTCCTCGCGACCGCTGACCCTCGCCGAAGTCCACGCGGCGCTCACGTACTACTACGACCACAAGAACGAGGTCGATGCCTGCTTCGAGGCGGATCGCAAGTGGGACGAGGGGCACGAGGAGCGGCGGGACGACTATCTGAGGCACAAGGTCGGCGAATAGTGCCCGGCCGTTTCGCTCTCTTCACCGACGAAAACGTCGATGGCCCGCTCATCAAGGCTCTGACAGCGCGTGGATGGGACGTGGCGCGCGCGGTGGACGTCTTCGGCGAACGAACTGATGACGAGGCGCTGTTTTCCTATGCGGCGGAGCACGGCCGTGTGTTCGTCACTGGGGATCGGCCAGCCGAGGCGGTCGCGATCCGGTGGCTGCGTGAAGCTCGCGCCTTCCGCGGCATGATCCGCTGCCAAACGGGCGTGACAGGCGTCGGTGACCTCGTGACCGCTTTCGAGAAGCTGGCCGAGGAAGAGGCTCCCTTCGGCGGCTACCCGATCGTTTACTTGAAGCCCAGGCACTCTGCGAGGCAGATCAACCATGGCGAAGGGGACGAAGAACAGCGATAGGCGAAACCTCTTCCAAGAGCTGTCCTCGGGAGTCGACGCGATGCGCGACGACCGCGAGGGGCGCCTCGAACTCCGTCGGCAGACGATCGAGCCAGCAAAGCTGTACCAGCTCAAGGTCACCTTGATGGAGACCGAGCCGCCGATCTGGCGGCGTCTGCGCGTTCCTGGCGACACGACCCTTGCCCGCCTTGATCGCATCATCCAGACGGCCATGGGCTGGACGAACTCGCACCTCCACACGTTCACCGCGGGTGGCATGGTGTACGCGGACCCCAATCCAGAATGGGAGATCAAGGTCCGGAACGAGCGGCGCGCTCGCCTTGGCGGAATTGCGAGGGAAGAGGGCGAGGCATTCGTCTACGAGTACGACATGGGCGACTCATGGCGGCACCAGGTCGTCGTGGAGGACGTCCTGGTCGAATCGGAGGACACCGTACGGCCCTTGTGTCTTGCTGGTGAGCGCGCGTGCCCTCCAGAAGACTGTGGCGGCGTCCAGGGCTACTACGAGACGCTGGAATGCCTTCGCGATCCCGACCACGAGGAGTACGAAAAGACGAAGACCTGGATCGAGGCCATGACGGGCGGGCCGTTCGACCCTGACGCATTCGACATCGAGGCCGTGAACCGGGCCCTGCAGGCGTTCGACCGTCCCTGAGACCTGCACCCTCAAAGCGCGACGTGGCGCTCATCCCCGGCGGCGTCAACCCATCGGAGACGCATTGGACCGGCGCTAGAATGGATTCCGGATTCGGAGGGTGGGGGCTTGTGAAGGGGACACTGGCGGCTGTCTTTCAGGACGGCGTCTTCAGGCCCGTTCGACGGCCTGATCTCCCTGAGGGCGAGCGTGTCCGCCTTACTGTCGAGAGCGTGGGCGAGGCCAGCCCAGCCGATGTCGTCGAGCTTGCCACCCGCGTGTATGAGGGCTTGTCGCCGACGGACATCGATGAGATCGACGAGATGGCGCGCCGTCGTCGCGCCTCGTCCTGCTTTTGACGGACGCCGCCTACGTCGAGCGCCGCGACGGCGTCTACGTGACGACGCTCGAGCAGGCCTATGGAGCAATCGCCTTCTACCTGGCTCACCGTGCCGACGTCGATCGATACCTCGACGAACCGAAGGGTCGACTACAACGAGAAGCGCGAAGCCTCGCGCAACGGCGACCCGACGTTCTACCAGAAGCTCGCCGACGCGAAGAGGCAGACACCCCTAACCTAGTCGCATCGCGTGGGTGCACCCGTGAGTCGAAGAGGTGCACCGGGTAACTGCTTGTCGCGCCGCGGAGTGGACACGGAGCGGACCGGCATCTGCCCCGCTGCCTTATCTTGCCGTCTCCAACTACTGAAACTACGCGACTCGTCTTCCCGGGTACTTCCTTGCGACTACAAGCCTCCCCTCGTCAGCGCACTCCTTCGGTGATCCGAGTGCCCCATCCCTCGCTCGTCTCGTCCTTCGCATCGTATGAGCGTGTCGTCACTCCACGTGCTTTGTGCTGGCATGAGGCCCGGAGTCCCGGAAGTCCCTCGATCCGGCGATCGGTCGCTACGCGAGCAGCCTCGACCGCAGCTCCCGTGGCGCGATCGGACACGCCTCCTCGGGACGAGCGAACAGTCGATGGCGGACATGAGCGACCGCGTCGTACGCTCGATCGAGTAGCGCGATCGGCAGCAGTCCGACGAGCCCGGCAATCACCCGCCAGAGTCCGCCGAGGCGGCGGCCGAGATGAAGGACGGCGCGCGAGCGCGTCAGGACCCGTCCATCGTCGGTCACCAGGGCCAGACTGTCCGGCAGGTCGGCCGGCCTGGATACCGTGGCCTGGAAGGTCTCGCCGCCGAGAGGCGCGAACCGGAAGGCGCCACCCGGCGCGCGGTCCTCCGCGAGGAGAAAGCGGACGGCGTTGTGGCACAGCCCACACTGACCGTCATAGAAGAGCGTCTCGGTCGTCGAGGGCTTCACCGCCGGCACCCAGGCGGGGTCGAACGTGAACAGGTGCAGCATCACCATGCCCAGGCTGAGGTCGGCGAAGTCGATGAGGGCGATGAGGCCGAGGTGCATGGCGAGGGCCATGGTCCAGATCCACGGCCGAAGCCGGCGAGAGAGCGCCAGCGGAGCAAAGAGCAGCTCCAAGGCCAACGTCGCCCAGGTTCCGAGCCTCAAGAGGCCATCCGGGAGGGAGAGGATGGCGGCCCGCAGGGGGCCAGGGCGGGCCAGCGGGTTCTCGAGCACGCGGGCGACGGCGGTTCCGTCGAGCCATGAAGGGCTGACGAGCTTCGTGACACCGCTGTAGGTGTGATCGCGGAGGTGAGGCCGCACCGGAGGCTTCGCGAGCGCTGCGGCCGATGCGGCCGGCGCTGCGGACGCTACGATGCGGGCGAAGGGCGACGGCTCTGGCGAGGCCTTGATCTGGGGACAGTGCCTGTTTACCTCGAAGCGGACGCGCCGCGAGTCCATTGCCCCGAGCACGGCGTCCTTGTGGCGGCTGTGCCGTGGGCTCGGCATGGCGCACGCTTCACGCGTGCCTTCGAAGATCAGGCCGCCTGGCTGACTACGCACACCTCGCGATCGACGGTCTCGGAGCTGGCGCGGGTGGCCTGGCGGACCATCGGCTCCATCATCGCGCGCGTGGCGGCGGAAGCCGAAGCGGCGATGGATCGTTTGGCCGGCCTGCGGCGGATCGGCATCGATGAGATCAGCCACCGCCGAGGTCACAAGTACCTGATTGTGGTCGTGGACCACGATAGCGGACGGCTCGTGTGGGCCACCGCTGGTCGTGACGAAGCGGCCCTGTCCCGGTTCTTCGACGCCTTGGGTCCGAAACGGTGCGCGCGGCTGACACTGGTCAGCGCAGATGCTGCCCCCTGGATCGAAAACGTAGTCAAGCGTTACTGTCCGCAGGCGCGGCTGTGTCTCGATCCTTTCCACGTCGTGGCGTGGGCCACCGATGCTCTCGACAAGGTTCGTCGTCAGGTCTGGAATGCGATGCGGCACCATGGACAGCCATCGCTCGCTCGAGAGCTGAAGGGAGCGCGCTTCGCGCTGTGGAAGAACCCCGAGAACCTGACCGTTCTCCAACGACTCAAGCTCGCCTCGGTCGTTCGCACGAATGGTCCGCTGTTTCGTGCCTACCTGCTCAAGGAGCAGCTCCGCCAGGTCTTTAAGCACAAGGGCGAACTTGGGAAAGCCATCTTGCACGAATGGCTCCAGTGGGCGCGGCGCTGCCGCCTCGCGCCCTTCGTTGCCGTCGCGAAGACGATCACTCGTCATCGCGCTGAGATCGAAGCCACTCTCGACATCGGCCTGTCGAACGCTCTCGTCGAGTCCGTCAACACCAAGATTCGTCTGCTGACCCGCCTAGCTTTCGGCTTCCACTCCGCGGAGGCGCTGATCGGGCTGGCCATGCTCGCCCTCGGTGGCCTCTGTCCACCGCTTCCGGGACGTCAGTGACGACCCACGGAAATGTCAGGAGAGCCGAAAATCTCTTCTTCTTTTCATTATTACATCCGGTGCTCTTCCTGCTGCTTCGCCGCCCCGGGCGTCCCCGACTTGTCGCGGAATTCTCGCTGTCGTGTTAGCGGCCGTGTTCTTCACCGTCTACGCCGTCGCGGTCTACGCCGACTCTCCTCAGAAGCTCGACTCCGTGATCATCTTCGGCCTGACCTGCGGCGGGATCACCGTGGCGACGGCCGACATCGTTCGACGGCCGACATCGTTCCATGCCACGTCCTTTACGCGGCCAACAGCTTCGGTGTCGTACTCTTCCAGTCGGTCGCCTTCGACATCACGCTCTGGTTCGTCAGTTGCGAGCTCCTGGTCCTGCTCTTCACGTACCTCGAGATCCGGCGCGAGGGGTGATGTGCCGCTGGGGGGCAGCTGGCGAAGGCATCTCGACTTCGGGGACAGCTTGACCGGTGAGTCATCGGTGAGGTATGAAGCGTCACACACGCCGGAACAGGAGGAACCCAGCCGCGATGGCGACGCCCCAAACGCCGGCAGGTCCCGCTCCGCCGAATCCAGCTGCACCGTCCCTGTGGATGATGATCGTGGGCGTCGTGTTCCTCGGCCTTGCTGCCGTCTTCTTGATGGTTCTCGTGGTAGCCGGCCTGTCTGGCCATGAGGTTCAGTGCAGTTCGCGGTTCCTCGTGGTCGGGGTGCTGGCGTTCTGCGCTGCCATCGGCGCGGGCTTCCTGGGCAATGACGCCGCCGTCAAGGGCAACATCCCAATTCCCAGGGCGGCGAACTATTCTCTAGCAATCGGCGCAAGCGGCGGCATAGCCGTGCTCATCATCGTTCTCTACGTTGGCCATTCGCTCTACGTTGCCGGCTGCGAGCTGCCTGTTGCCACGCCAGAGATCGAGTCAGTTGCTGCGAATCGTGTGGATGACCGAGTTGTGGTCACCATCACTTATGGCCAGTTGGACGTCCGGCCTGGCCACCGTGCAGTTGTGGAGTGCGGCAACGAAACATTCGCGGAACTGTGGATGACGAAGACGCTTGATAATCCGCAGACGCGGTCGGCCACGTTCGAGGTGGTCCCGCCATCGAAGGCTACTGAGGATGGATATGTCCGTCTGGCCATCGTCAGCCTGAGTCAACGTAGAGTCGAGAGCGCCACGCGCAGATTCACTATCAAGGAATGATCCTCTCAGTGCGCATTCGCATGGTCGTGCTATGCGGAGTCTTGGGCGGCGTCACGGTGAGCAGCGCCGAAATACTGACTGTGTCTGGAGTGGTGGTCCGGTCGGACACCGGGTTGAGATATGGCGGGGCGCAGGTTGGAGTCTATCCGACACCCGGCGCTAATGGTGCGCGGCTTGGGCACGCCGTCAGTATTGAGGGGACGGGTAGCTACAGCGTCACTCAGGACAACATCTCGGTGAAGGCCGTATACGTCATGTACGAGGGGCGGGCTTTCGCCGCGACACCCGTGCGAGTCGACCTCGCGGTCAACGGAAACGCGATAGTTGGCCAAGCAGCTGACCTTGTGTTGATACCGCATCCGGCACCCGAGGTCACCGGGATGGATGAGGCTGCGTCGTTTCTGGCTGCTGAAGTCAAGAATGCCGCACTGCGAGTTCAACTGCACGCGCTTTCGATCGAGGGTGCGGACCGTATCGTGACGAGAGCAATGCGCACTACCGTGGTTGGTGTTCCACTGGAGCGGGCAGGAGAGCTCCACGGCCGCCTTCAGAGGGAGCTGGCTGGTCCAGCTCCTCTTCCCGTTGATGGACGGACTGTTTCGAGAGAAGAGTTGATAAGAATCGCAGCCGCAGTGCCGCAGTATGAGAGGCGCCGCGATGCCCAGAGCGAGCGTGCCAAGAACTGCGGAGATTGCCGCGATGCCGAAGCGAAGTCTGAAGTCACGCTGCGGGTCGGACACGGTGTGTACGTCGATATCGATGACCCGCCTTGCGCGAACCCCCAGGAGTTCGGGCCATCGATGCCGGAGCAACTCAAGCAGAGACTAGCCAAGACTTATTATGAAGGCCCCAAAGAAGGTGCGTTCTACGGCTATGACGTGAACGACGCAGCGATTCGAAACATTGAGGGCGCGGACGGCGCTGGCGATATTGCTCGCTTGCTACGGGTTATAACGGGCCAGAAGCAGGTTGCGAGCTGCTCGAGGCTGGTCACGATACTGCCCAAGACCGCCGAGGTCACCCGTCTCGAGAAGTCGATGAATTGTCCGGCTGGCGGCTGGTGTGCGTTCGCGGGCGAACCCTTTCGCGAAGAGATCGACGCGAACCTCGTGGCGTTTAGTGTCGTCGCCAAGAACTGGTCGCATACTACGGATGCCAGTGGCACCCTCAAGGTGTTCTATCGTCGATAGGCGTATCGTACTGTTCTCGACGGTAGGCGCGCACGTCGAAGGCGCAAGCCAACTGCCCGAACCAGCGCTGGGTGAGCGACACCACAGAGATCGTCGTCGGGAACGGTCGGATGTACGTGGACGCAATCCTGGACCTTTACTGCACGGCGGGTAGAGGTTCGTGCAGTGTCGCGACAGTGCGGCTCACGGTTTGCGGCACTTGTGCTCAGGGCGGCGGTATCGTCCGCTCCGCGGCCCCTACCTAGAGTCCGGTCGGATGACGCGACGCTCTTGCCCTCACATCTCCGGGAGAAGCGCGTGCTGCAGTAGCAGCCTCTGCTCTTCGTCGTCGAGTATGTCGTCGTACGTCACGAGTTCGATGTCCAATGGTTGGAGCATTGTGCGAACGCGGTGGTCAAGGTCAGCCATGTCCGCCGGCGGCGATCGCCGGCCGATAATCACCGCCGCCCGGGGATTCTGCGGAACGTACCCGAGCCGCCGCTTCATCTCGGCCTCTAGCCGCGGGCCGCCTCGCACCAGCCGATCACGGTAGTCGGCGAGCTGGGCCAGGGCGTCATACACATGCCGAGTGAAGTTTCGATGGAATCGACTCCGTTTGAGGATGTGCTCCTTCGGCAGTTTGAGATCCAACAACCCAGGCCGCGTCTCGCGGTCTGATAGCGCGCGCGGCGACTGCACGAAGTCCGGAACGTACTCGCCCGCCACGCCTGCCGCGCGCCCAGGGTCTGGCATGCGCAGCTTTGGAGCGTTGGACTCGAAGAGCCCACGAAAGATCATGTGCGGGTGGGCCTCGAAGAACTCCTGGAGAATGGTCTCAGGCTTTACCGGTGGACGGCGAAGGCGGGCCCTTTGTTCGTACGTGTCCAGCAGATCCTCCAGTTCTCGCCACGCCGGCACGTCCTGCTCAACGTCGGCGTCCACGATGTAATAGCCGGATTGCCGCAGGTCTCGCCAACTTGCATCTACGCCGAGGAGGTCGGTTTCTTCGCGGCGACGGTGCAAGGCATGCCGGACGCGAAAGTGGCCGCTCTCGCCCCGCGTGATCGCATATCCGATCCAAGTGAGGTGTTCGAAGAGAGACTGACGCCAGTCGCGGATCGCCTCAACGATCTGCCAGACCACATCGTGGTCGCCGTCGGAGACTCGAAGCCACCGACAGCCGGCGGCCGGCCGGTCGTAAAAGAAATCGTCGGAGGACTCGACCTCCCAGGCGGCGAGGACAATGGGCAGCGTCTTCGCTCGGACGTGCCCCTGCAGCAGCAGGTCGTCCGGCAAGTCACGGATCCCCGCCACCGCACCCCGCGACGTGTTGCCAGCTCCAGCGTGACTGCGGGCCAGGCGGAAGTTCGGCGCGAACACGACGACGTCAGGACGACCCCGTGACTCAATAGCTGCGCGACGTAGATAGGAAGGGGCGGCCCCGCGACCCACGATCTCGGGGACAAACCCGTACTGCTTGAGTGGCCCGGTGAGGCGGGCCGTGAGATCGCTGTCCGTAGGACTCACAGCGGCGATGAGCGCGAGGGGGGCCTTCACGTCTCCTCGATGGCCTGGCTCTGCCATACCGCCATCCCCGACCGGCGCGAGATCGATTGCACAGCACGATGACGGGCCTGACTAGGCGGCCTCACCGCCACTTGCGATGAATAGCCCATGACGTCCGGGCCGTCACGGCGCCCCACTCTCACCAGCGGAGACGACCTCGTCTCTTGAAGCGACCGGATAGATGCACAATCGACTGCCCAGTATTGTCGGCTCATCTCCACAATAGGGGCCCAGGCGGTCAAGCGAGAGCCCCCTCAATCGGGTTCGGCGTATACGTTCAGTTCATCAAATGTCACGCCCAGGAGTTGCGAAGAATGAAAGAAGAGGTCCTTGGATGTCGAAGGACGCGGCAGGAAGCAAGGCCGAGATCCGGGGTTGGGTCAAGGTTCGTGATTGGATCAGGGAGCTCGAGGCTGCCTTTCGGCTTGTCGAGGTTCGCGTAGGCCAGTCTATCGACGCTTCTTACTGCGTTTGGGCTTGGAGGAGCTCGCTCGTTGCTTTCTTCTAGCCCTTGTCTTCCTCTCAACCTTCTCGGCGCGCAGTTTGTCAAGTTCTCGTCGCTCGGAATCACTCAGCGCTCTCCTTGCCTCGGCCGCTACGGCGCGCCTCTCGGCTCGTTCCGCCTGCTCTTGTAGTCGCTCCACGAGCGTGGCATCAAGGCTTCGGATCGCCGTTGGTTTCGCCAGATCATCGATCTCGGCGAAGGCCTTGGCGGGGTGCGGCCCGAGTATGTCCTCGAGCAGGTCTCGGTGCTGGAGAAGAACCGTCGAAAAGCGCTCTTCTGCACCCGACACCAGAGGATCGAACACCCGCCGGAAGGCAGTTCGATCCAGGAGAGTGATGCCTTCTTCGTATAAGGAGTAGATCATGGTCTCGAATGCGGCAGACTCGTCGGTTCGGGACGGTACAAGGGCCGCTGCCCAATGTGACAACCCGGCCATATCGATCGTGATCCGCGACGGGAATCCGGGTAGACCATCGAGAACGCGGCTGTTCGACACGAACATGGCTCTGTTTCCGGCGGCGTCACTCATCGGCGCGGTCTCGCGTATGGTTGCTACGACTTCTGCCTCTGTCCACACCTGAGAGTCACTCTTGTAAGTACCTCGCTCCTGCCGCTTGTCCTTGATCAGTGAAAACGCGGCATCCAAGCCCTTAACAAGCTGACCACGCGTTGCATCGTCCGACGTAAGGTCGATAGAGCGGAAGCGTGCGAAGGTCTCGAGAGCGTGGCGAACAAGGTCGTCGTCAATCCTTCTGACGATCCGAGGCACTTGAAGGCAGTCCGCCAGATAGCGCTGCCAGGATAACCCCGCCGCTGTGCTGCGTGCTTGGATGAAACCGGCGACAAATAGGTTAGGTTGGAAGCCGTTGCGACCCTCCACAATGTCGAGGATCTCTGGCGCGGTCTCGCCAAAGGTAACGAACGCTCTGCGGGCCCAATCGATGTGCTGAGCCGTCTCCTGGACCAGGCGTGGCGTTGCGGCGCACTGCGCGCCCAGAGATGAGATGTTGCCAACCATCTCCTTCATGGCTAAGTGGCCCAAAGAGTCTTTGGCCAGGAGTGCAACTAGGACGTGCGAATCGATGATGAACAGAGTGCGCTGGAGATCCTCTCTGCGAACGCGTAAGCTCTCCGGCTCCATCCCCAGTAGTTGACTGCTGAATGAAGCCTGGAGTAGTCGCCCAAGGTACCGTTTCTCCGCTTCGTTGGGCGACGAGAGGAGTTCGCCGACAACAGCAATGGCAGCGACT
>WNGB01023131.1_pt1 | contig 10269 bp, 8 predicted proteins | sample 5400681 | NCBI WGS metagenome assembly WNGB01 (sample SAMN13153367, study PRJNA577476) | soil metagenome | isolation source: 115 cm soil or saprolite under grassland replicate 2 | place: USA:California | collected 2016-06-15
ATGAAAAGGCCTCCGTGGCTGGGACGCATTGCTCACCAAGACAGCGAACCTTGCCTTGGTGTACAAGAATTCCACCAACTTACAAGACGCTCACCGGCTGCGGGATCAGGCACAGTTCGATAGCGCCGCGTGGCTGCTATGAGGCGTATAATCTAACCCGAGTATCCGATCCCCATTGTGCCCGCGTGCGGCCCACGTGGTGATTACCATCGCGTTGCGGGGGTAGGCGTGCAAGTGTGTGAGTAGCTCTTGAGCTGTTCGCCAAGCCAACTTGATGGACCAACCCATGCGAAAACTCGCGCCACTCTCAACCCTTCTCTTCCTCGGCCTGGGCGCCGCCTACGCCGAGGAATTCACCGCCGACATCAAGAAGGTGGTCGGCAACCAGATCACCGTGTCCAGGTTCGTCCCCTCGAAAGTCAAGACCGAGTTGAAGAAGGCCGATGTCACCCTAACTGCGGCAGAGGACTGCCGGGTCTTTCGCCGCTCCGTCAAGGGCAAGAAAGTCACCGACGAGCCGATCGAACGCGGCCTGAAGAACGACATGTTTAAAACCGCCATCGTGACGGCGCGCATCTTCACTGCCGGGGACAAGGTCGCCGCCGTCGAAGTTCTCACGACCAAGCCCAGAAATGAGTTCCAGGCCGCCATCACCAAGGTCGAGGGCAACAAGATCACCGTCAAAAAGCTGGGGACCTTCCGTGAGCAAGCCGTGCTGACCGTGGCCGATCAGGTCAAGGTCGTCCACGGGATCGACAAGGGCAAGAAGATCGAAGCTGGCGAAGCCATCAAGGAGGGCCTGCAGAACGACCTGTTCGCCACCGGCCGGATGCGAGCCCTGCTCATCACGAACCCCGATGATGTTGTGACCGAGATCCGCGTGCTGCCGATCCCGATCTTGCCGGGCCACCCCAAGGAGGCCAAGCCCGAGTTGAAGCGGATCGTGGATCATGGCGACCTCTCGGGATTCTCGTGCGTGGCCTTCTCGCCCGACGGCAAGCAGGTGGTCACGGGAGAATTCGGCCATGGCGCCGGAGAGATGTTCGACGGCACCACGCTGCGCCTGTGGGACGTCGCCAGCGGCAGGCAAATCTGGGGCGGGACCTTCGACGAGAGGAGCGATCCGGTAGGCATGCGCTCGCTGGCGTTTTCACCGGATGGAACGTTGGTCCTGGCCGGATCGTTCGGCCGGGGTGTTCATGTGTATGATGCGGCCAGCGGCAGGAAGCTGTCCCAGAGCGGGGCCGGCGGCGCAGGTCGCGACAATATCGTGCTGGCGGTGGCGTTTTCGCCCAGCCGCGGCGAGATAGTCAGCGCGCTCCAAAACGGGAACCTGGCGCTGTTCGACCCACTCACAAACGCCGGCCGCTCGCGCCCATTCGCCGGCACGGGCCAGATCGCCGCCGTGGCCTTTTCCGCGGATGGCCAGCAGGCGCTCGTGGCCAGGGAAGACAGAACAGTGAAACCCAAGGTGGACAAGGACAGTAAGGAGAGCGTCGCCTTCAGGGTCCACTTGTGGGACGTGGAGAAAGCCAAGTCGATCCGCGCCTTCGAAGTCACCTATCTCCTCCCGCGCAACGTGGCGTTTTCTCCCGACGGCAAACTCGTGCTCATGGCCTCGGCGAACGAGACCGTCCTGGTGTGGGACGCGGCCAGCGGCGATCGCCTGGCCACCCTCAAGGGCGCTCTGGCGGCCTTCGCGCCCGATGGCAAGCACGTGGCCACCGCGACCCGCGATCACGTCGTGCGCCTGTGGGACATCGCCAGCGGCAAGGAGATTCGCCGCTTCGAAGGCCATACCGGGGATCTACAGGCCCTGGCTTTCTCCCCGGACGGCAAGCTGCTGCTCTCGGCTGGCGACGACCGCGCGGCACGGCTGTGGAACGTCGCCGATGGCAAACAAGTCCGCACCTTCCAACGACAGGTCACGCCCCTGTTCAGCACGGCCGTGGCCGCGAACGGCACCCGGCTCCTCGTCGGCGGCGGCGACGGTGTGGTCCGGGCGTGGGACCTGGTCGGCGGCCAACAGTCCAGCACCTTCAAAGGTCATGTTGGGACGGGTACACGCTACGCCTCTGGCGCGCCCAACCCAATCCGGGCCGTCGCGCTCTCCCCGGACGGTCAGCAGGCGATCACCTCCATCCCCGCCAAGACGGCCAGCCTCTGGAACACCGCCGACGGCAAGGAGCTGCTCCGCCTGGAACACAAGCTCGATCCGATCCAGGGCATCAGGGGGGTGACTTTTACGGCCGACGGCAAGGAGGTGGCCACCATTGGCCCCCACCTCCAATTCTGGGACACGGCCGGCGGCAAGCTCCTGCGTACCGCGCCGCTGGCGGATGGCAGCGACGCGCTCGCTGTCGCCCTGTCGCCGGACGGCACGAGGTTGCTCAGGGGCACCAACTACGGCCTGAGTGTCTGGGATGTCGCTAAGGCCAAGAGGATCCACGATCTGGCAGTACCCGGCGACGGCCGCACTGTGCATGCCACAGCCTTCTCACCCGACGGCAAGCACGGGCTCACCGGCGGCGCGCAGGGGACGGTGCGCCTGTGGGATCTCGCGGGCGGCAAGGAAATTCGCAAGTTCACAGGACACAAGAGCGACGTGATTGCCGTGGCCATGTCGCCCGACGCCAAGCAGGTGCTCACGAGCAGCTTTGACCGGACGGCGCGCCTCTGGGACGCTGCCACCGGCGCCCAGGTACATACCTTGGCCGGCCATCGCAGCACCGTTCGCTCCGTCGCCTTCGTCCCCGGCAAAGAGCGCGCGATCACGGCCGGCGAGGACGGCACGCTGCGTCTGTGGGACACGAAAACTGGCGCCGAGCTCTGCCAGCTCTTCAGCTTCGCGGACGGCAGCTGGGCCGTCATCGACGCTCAGGGCCGCTTCGACGGCCCCGACAAGGGAAAGGTCCAGTGGATCTACTACCGGGCGGGCGTGGACATCGTTTCCCTCCAGCAACTGCACAGCCGCTACCACGATCCCGGGCTGCTGGCCAAGTACCTGGGCCACAATAAGGCGCCCCTCCGCGACGTGAAGAACTGGAAAGACCTCGGGGTGTTTCCCGCCATCGCGGCCAGGGCGCCGAAGGCCGGAGTCACGAAGATGTCCATCCGCCTGACCAACCGCGGCGGCGGCATCGGCCCCGTCCAAGTCTTCGTCAACGCTAAGGAATGCATCGCCGACGCCCGCCCCGCCAAGTTCGACGCCGACGCCGCCAAGGCGACATTGACCGTGGACCTGGCCGGCGCCCTTCGGCCCGACGCCGTCAACCGCATTCGGGTTGTGGCCTGGAATAAGGAAGGCTCGCTGGCGCACGCCGGCCTCGAATTGGAACGATGACTCGTTTCCGATCTCCGCAGCGTCGGGGCGTGGAACCGATTCCGGGGCTGGTTTATCGCCTCGCAATGGTCGAAGGCGAAGGAAGAACTTTTTCGTCCGGCTCACACGAGGAACAGTGCGGGAGGGTCTTGGCTCGGGCTACGTCGAGTTCGTCCATGACAACCACGTCGGGTTGATGGCCGGACCGGACTGCGCCCGCACCTGGTCCGACCTCCATGAGGAAGCCTCTGTCAAGACCAGAGCAAGACGAGCACGGGACTTTCCCAGACATCCATTCGGCATCATCCGCGGCTGCCGAGCGCCATGAAAGAGTATGCGGTTGCTCCCATTCACACCAACGGCGTCGCATTGCGCCATGTCGGACCTCGGGATGCAACCTGAGTCCCGCTCTCGATCTTGACGTGGATCCTCTTGAACCTGGACCGCGTGACCTCCCGACGAGCGCCTGTCCGTTGTACCTGGCCAGGCGCCAGGATAAAATGATTGTTGCCTGGAGGAGCGGAGTCAGGCTCTGCAGGCGTGCAACCTGACAAGGAATATCCAGGCCGACGGTGTGCCAATGGCGCATCAGGGCCCCTGGACGGAGACGTTTGCAGGGGCCTCGTTGTTTCTGCCATTGGACACCAGAGCCATGCCTGAAAAAACGCCCCTTGACCCTCTCGTTGCACTCGGTTGCAAGTTACTTGCCTGGGGCTCTCTCCTCCCAAACGGTTCCGCGCTTCAGCAGCGCCCACATCACCTGCACGAGATAGTGAGCGGTGGCCACCAACGCGATCTTTTTCCGCTGCGGGTCACCGCGTTGGACCCGCTCGAAGTACGCGCGGACCGTCGGCGAACGACGTTGCGCTTGCCAGGCCGCCTCGGCCACCAGTTGGCGGACGACCGGCGCGCCTTCGCGGGTGATGTGCCCGAGCCGATTCCGGTCGCCCGACTGGTCCTGACAGGGAGTGAACCCGAAATAGCGGCCGACCGCTTTGGCAGTGGCAAAACGCTGCGGATCATCCACAAAGGCGGCCACCGCCTCGGCCGTGCGGACCCCCACGCCTGGAATGCTGCGCAGTTGCCCGACCGCGGACGTTTGCTGCGCTTGCCGGTTCAGCTGCTGTTCGCTCCGGCGCCCCTGGCGGAGGAGCTTCTCGATCTCTTCGAGCAGGAGATCCCTCCGCAATTGCTGCGAAGTCGTGGGCAGGGCGAGTTGGCGCAGCCACGCCAACCCCTTCTTGGTCCACAAACCCGGTTGCTTCGGGGGGACGACCCCGGCGCTGCGCAGGAGCGCTCGGACAGTATTCTTGGCGCGGGTCCGTTTGGCGATGACCTGACTGCGGCAGTTGATCAGCTCGCGCCAGGTCCGCACCTCCAGCGCGGGCACATGCACGGTCGGCGTTTCGCCCAGGTACAGTAACCTGGCCAGCCGCTCTGCATCGTTGCGATCGTTTTTGTTCTTCGAGCGGAAGATCAGCCGCAACTGACCGGGATGCGCTACCAGAACCCGCGCGGCCAGCGGACGCAGCAGGTCGTGGTAGTGGCCGTAACCGCAGCTGGCCTCGTAGCAGACCTCGAAGCGGTCGGGCAAGCCCTTCAGGAGACGGAGCATCTCCTCAATGCCGCGTGCCTGCGAGCGGCGCACCAGCTGCCCAGTTTCGTTGAGTATGCAGATAGCTATACGCTTGATGTGGATGTCTAGTCCTACGTAATACATAAAGACCTTCGAAAGTCAGAGTACGCCAGAACTCAAACCCTCTACCTTCAGGTTACCCGACTGACAGAGGCTCCCTACATAGTTTCACGCCGACAGCAATTTGGCTCTTCGCGTTGCGCGCGTCGGGTTGATCGACCGCGGAGGGGCGGTCCGAAGTGCGCACCGGCCATCGAGTTGCCCACCCATGTCGATGTGACCGACGAGCGCAACTCCGCTCTTGAGACAGCAGCTTACTTCTCGGGACGTGGCACGTGTTGATCGATGAGGATGGGGTTTCCATCCGGGTCCACCAGGCAAAGGTGCGCTGGGCCCGTGGACGACTCGTCGGCCTCTATGACCAGGGAGAGGCCTTGACCCTTGAGCGACTGTTGGATGTCCCGAACATCGTCGAAATCCGGCAGCGTGTTGCAGGCGCGGTCCCAGCCGGGGTTGAACGTCAGGGAGTTCTTCTCGACCATCCCCTGGAAGAGCCCGATGGTACAGGTCTCATTCTGAAGGATCAGCCAGTTGTTGGCGGCGTCACCGCCGACGGCGCGGAAGCCGAACTTCCCGTAAAACGCGCGGGAACGCTGAAGGTCCTGGACAGCGAGGCTGACGGAGAAGTTTCCCAAGCGCATGCTCATTTCCCCTGTGGTACAAGTGGATCGAGTTCGGTAACGCCCGTGGACGCGCAACCGGGAGGCCAGGTCTGTACCGTCCTGGTATGATCGGCTACGGCTCCGCCTCGAATGACGACACAGCGTCAGCTCGGGCCCGGGCACGCGTGTCCATCGTACCTGCCAAACCGGGGAGGGCTTGCCAAATCTTGCGAATCTCCGAGCAAACACGATCGGCCACGGCAGTGACCTACGTCCAGCGGGTCAACCTCGTCATCGACCACATCGTCGATCATCTCGACGAACCATTACGGCTGCGGGATCTGGCGCGGGTCGCGCTGCTCTCGCCGTTCCACTTCCACCGCGTGTTCCAGGCGCTCATCGGCTCGACACCGGCCGATTTCGTGCAACGGCTTCGCCTGGAGAAGGCGCTGGGGCTCCTCGCGCACCCGCGCCCGCCGTCGCTGACCGCGATTGCGCTGGCCTGCGGCTTTTCCTCGTCGTCCGATTTCTCCCGCTGCTTCAAGCGGCGGTTTGGGGTTCCTCCCAGTTCGTTCGACGTGGGCGCCTGGCGGAAGGCGCACGGCGCTGAGCTCGAGGCGATCGTCGAGCAAGCGACCGCACGGCCGCACGTCGAGCGTCTGCCGCCCCGGCACAACCCGGACTCCTTTCGGGTCCGTATCCGCGAGCTCCCCGCGCGTATTGTGGCCTACATCCGGGTGGACCGGCCCTACCAGGGCGACCGCGCCATGAAGGCGGTCTGGAGGCTCCTGGCCTGGGCCGAATGAAACGGGGTCGCCGATGGCCAGTGGCTCGGCTACCAGTGGGACTATCCCGAGATCACGTTGCTGGAGGAGTGCCGGTACTATGTCGCCGTGGAGGCGGAACTATTCACCCCGCGAGGCGAAGTGGGACGCTATCGGTTTCCGCCGATGACCGTGGCGGAGGTCGCCATCCGCGGCGGGCTGGACCTTGAGCTGCGCGCCTTGCAGTGGCTCTACGGCTCCTGGCTGCCGAGAAGCGGCTTCGTCCCCGACGACCAACCCGGCTTCGAGGCGTGGATGGGTCGGCCGTTCGCTCACGGGACGGAGTACTTCGAGCTGGCCATTCAATTGCCGATCCGACGGGGGTGCGCAACTCAGGCCCGTACGGGACTGGATGGCGTACTATGAGCGGTTCTGGGATGAGCACCGAGAGCGACTTGAGAAACATCCAACAAAAAGGGACGCATGATGACTGAGGGCAGGGCGAAGCCGACGGCCGAGGGCACGTCGCGCGCGAGCAAGCCACGCAAGTCGGCCACCAAGTCCAAGTCCCCGCCGAAGGCCGGCGCGAAGGCCAAGCCAGGTGCGAGGAAGGCCAAGCCGATCAAGGTGCGAGAAGGCGAGAAGGTCGCCCTGCTCTCGGGCGGCAACCCGCAGATCGCGAAGGCCGACGGCGACGCCCCGGTGCAGGCGTACATCGCCGCGATGCCGGGCTGGAAGCGCGACATTGGGAAGCGCCTCGACGCGCTCATCGTGCGCAACCTGCCCAACGTGCGCAAGGCCGTGAAGTGGAACTCGCCATTTTACGGCATCGAGGGCCAGGGCTGGTTCCTGTCGTTCCACGTCTTCGCCCGCTACGTCAAGGTGACCTTCTTCCGAGGCACGTCGCTGCGACCCGTTCCACCCGGAGGCACGGGCAAGGACGCGCGCTGGATCGACATCCACGAGGACGATCTCGACGAGGCGCAGATGGCGACCTGGGTGAAGCAGGCGGCCGCGTTGCCCGGCTGGGTTCCTGGCCGACCGTCCTGAGGATCGGGACATCACGCACAGAGCGCCGGCCCTGACTCAACGGATTACCGTGAAACCATCTACGAGCGTTGCCTGCGCACCATTGCTGTTCGTCACCCGCACATCCCACACGCGAGCTGGTCCGGACTTCTCGTGGTTGACTTTGACCGTGGCGGTTATCCTCGAGGAGTTCACCACGACCACGTTCGATGTCCTGGGGGTCGGACCACCGCTGCCGTTCACAAACGTCACTTTGGCACCCGGGATGAAGCCGGAGCCTGTGATCGTCACACTGATCGTAGTGCCGGTCGTCATGCTGTTCGGCTCGATGGCGGTCACGGCCCCACCGCCGCCACCGGCGTCACGCGGAACGAGATCATCGTACCCGCATCAGCCGCCACCAAGGTATAGGTTCGCCCCGTCGCCCCGCTGATGTCCGACCCATTACGCAACCAGCGATAGAGCGAAGTCCCCTCTGCGTCCCCATCGGCATCGGCATACGTGTACTGGCCTGTCAAAACGTGCCCGGCCACCGGATCGCCCGTGATACTCACATTGCTCGCGGTCGGGGCGGCGTTCGCCGCGATCGGTCCGACCGCCGCACTCGTCACCGCCGCGCCCGGCGACGCGCCGCTGGCCGCCACCGGCGTCACCTCGAACTGGATGAACGTTCCCTGATCGGCCGCCACGAGTGTGTAAGTCCGCGCTGTTGCCCCGCTGATCGCCGTGGCCCCGCGCAACCAGCGATAGGTTGACGTTCCTTCTGCGTCACCATCGGCATCGGCATAGGTGTACTGGCCCGTCAACACTTGGCCGACTTTCGTCGTGCCCGTGATGCTCACATTGCTCGCCGTGGGCACGGCGTTGGTTCCACCAACCGGCCCGACCGCTGGACTCAGCACCGCGCTGCCGGGGGACGCGCCGCTGGCTGCCACCGGCGTCACCTCGAACCGGATTAAGGCTCCCTGATCAGCCGAAACGAGCGTGTAGGTCCGCGCTGTCGCCCCGCTGATGGGTGTCGATCCGCGCAACCAGCGATAGGTTGACGTCCCTTCCGCGTCGCCATCGACATCGCCGTACGTATAGTTGCCCGTGAGAACCTGGCCCACCTGCGGAGTGCCCGTGATGTCGACGTTGCTTGCGGTCGGTGCGGAGTTTGCTGTTGGCACGACGTAGTCCACGTGGAGCAGAGCTGCCGCCGCCGGTACACCCTCGAACGCTTCCGCCGTCCTCCTGCCCGTACCGGTGACGATGATCGCGAGCGAGTTGCCACTGGCCCAGCCGCTGCCGCCCACGATCTCCTGAATGATCGAAGCGATGTTCGGCGTGCGCTGATCCAGCACGGCGACGTCAGCGGTCGGCCACGCCGGCGGTGACCACGCTACGGAGTTCACCGTTCGTGCGCGCGACGAGATGTTGCCGGTCGCGCTGGTGAACGTCGCCGCATTCCCCGTGGCCTGGCCCTGGAGCGTGAGTGACGTGACCGTAGAGCCGGTCTCATCTACCGTGAACTGCACATACGCATTGGTAATCGTCGCCCCTGGCGGGATGTTGATCGCGTTGAAACGCATACCCACGACTTGGTCGGCGCCATCATTGACCAGCTCCAGGTCACTGCTGTTCAGGTACATGCTCAGCGTGCCCACGAACTCCTCGGCATCGTCGGTGCCAGCGGACACGCGCGCTTCCACTGTATTGGAGCCGCTCACGTTCACCGTCACCGTGATCGAAGCCGAACCCTGGAGGCCGCCGCCATCGGTCACGGAGGCCGTGATCGTGTGCGTGCCGACCGACAGCGTGGTGGTCGTGAACGACCCACCTGAACCGATGGTCCCGTCCCGGCTCGAGGTCCACTGCAGGCTGGCTGTCAGGTTTCCGCTCTCGGGGTCCGTCGCGGTTCCGGTAAAGGTGACGGGACTACTTTGAGTTGATTGTGACCCGTTCGCAGGCGCCGTAATCGTCACGGTCGGCATGGAATTCCCGGAGAGGAGCGGCAAGATGAACTCGTACGCCTTGCCATCGTTCTCGTTGGGATCGTAATCGTTATCCACGCCGCGCGTCACGATCCAAAGCCGCCGGCTGCCATCCGCATTCACGCTGCTGGGCACGTACGCCAACCCCGCCGGGTTGTCCGGGTGGGGCGCGGAGATGTCGATCGTGCGCAGCAACGTGCCGGTGGTTGAGAAGTGAAAGGCCAAGCCGTTTGGCTTCCCGACGACGTAGAGGCCGCCGGATTCCGTGTCGAAGGTGATACCTTCGGGGTCGGTTAACCCTTGAGACTGCGTGTCGAAGCTGGTCACCTGGTCGTCACCTGCCGGCGGCACGCCGTCGAAGATGCGATTGGCGCCGGGTGAAACGCGGTACACCTGCGCGTTTACTCCATCCGCGATGAACAACACATCCTGCGCGACATCGTACGTAATGCCTTCCGGATCGTCGCTGCCGAACGCGAGCGTGCCAAACGACCTCACAATGTCGTCCGAGGTCCCGTAGCGGTATAGACCTTTCGAGTGTCCGGGTCGGACGCGACCCCTGTCGGCTCGTAGGACCACGGCAAGGTCGTCGACGTGCTGACCAGGCTGCCGGCGAGGTTCATCTCGAACAGATTCGCGCCCCGGTAAATCGTCATCTCTTCGACTTCACCGTCACTGATCAGCAGGTTTCCTGTGTACGCGAGGTAGTCGATACCAGATGGATCGGGGCTGGGTGGGGAGAAGTTCGACGTGAGAACCGTCTTCACCAGGGTCGCGACGACTTGGGGCGCCGCCGTCGCAGTCGGCGCCACGAAGCCACCGGCTCCCCCGCCCGTGGCGCTGGGCCCGTCGAACGACACTTCGGTGATGCGCCCGTCAGGTA
>WNGB01018990.1_pt1 | contig 10268 bp, 8 predicted proteins | sample 5400681 | NCBI WGS metagenome assembly WNGB01 (sample SAMN13153367, study PRJNA577476) | soil metagenome | isolation source: 115 cm soil or saprolite under grassland replicate 2 | place: USA:California | collected 2016-06-15
CCGGCCGCAACGTCTATGTCTCCAATCGCGGCCATGACAGCATCGCCGTGTTCGGCATCGACCGCGCCAAAGGCACGCTCGCGCCGCGCCAGTGGGTACCGACCCACGGCCGCACGCCACGCTTCTTCGCCTTCGATCCCGATCAGCGCTTCCTCTACGTCGCCAACCAGGACAGCCGCTCGATCGTCGCTTACCGCGTCGGCCGCGACGGCCGTCTGGCGCCGAGCCGCACCCGGGTAAAGGTCGGCAGCCCGGCATGCATCGTCTTCTCGCCGGGCTGACCGCCGGGAAAAGGGCGCAAGGTGATGATGTTCATCTCCTCTCCTGCCGACAGATCGCCGCTCTCACGATCCGGCTCGCCTGCTCCGTGCCCTGCTCCAGTTCGACCAGCATATCGGTGATCGGCGCACCGCCATGGAGCCTGCGCCGCGATTGCTCGTTGGTCCGCCCGAGGGCCTGAAGCTCGGCCTCCATGTCGGCTGACACCTCGACCAGGCCGTCGGCCGCAGCGTCGGCATAGGCTCGTTCGGCCCTCTCCAGGTTCATGGCCAGGCGGCTCCTTACGGTCCCAGGCGCGTTCGCGGAGCATTGATCGACGCCGGCCAGCGCCAGCAGGTAATTTTCCAGGATGGGATCGACACGCTCCTTCGAGACAGGCGCCACGCCGAGCTCCCCACTGCTTGTTGCCACACACATGACGTGATTCTGCCCATCCGGTTGTTGCGCTCTGTGGTATTTCGCACATTGCGTCAGCGCAAAACGCGAAATGGCTTGACGACGAGGAGTTGAACCTGCCGGCCGTCGTGTCATGCTGCAGTGCAAACTCACGGTGCCTGCGCTGACTTCGACATGAGTGACGAGACCCCGCTTCGCTCCATCTCCCTCTTCGATGACCTGTCGGACGCCGAGCTGTCCGCAGTCGCGGCATCGTGCACAATCCGTACGTTCGAGAAACAAGCTCAGATCCTGGGTGAGCAGGAACAGACGACGGACGTGTTCTTCATCCTGTCCGGCACCGTCCGCTCCACCAGCTACACCTCGGCGGGCCGCGAGGTGATCTTCAACGAGTTCGAGGCGGGCGAGATCTTCGGCGAATTCTCCGCCGTGGACGGTCTGCCCCGCTCTTCGTCGGTCGTCGCGATGACCGATTGCCGTGTCGCCCGCATGACCAGGGAGAAGTTCCTGAGGATGCTCGAGGGCAACGGCAAGATCGCCGTCCGCCTGATCGAGCTTCTGGTCACGAAGAACCGGTCGATGTCGGAACGCGTGTTCGAGGTGAGCGCGCTCGCCGTGCGAGAGCGAGTGCGCCGCGAACTGCTGCGGCTGGCCAAGGACGGCGAGGCGTTCCGCAACGGCATCGTGATCAGGCCCGCGCCTACGCACTACGAGATCGCCGCCCGCATCGGCTCGCACCGCGAAGCCGTGACCCGCGAGTTCAATCGCCTGGAGGCCGACGGCATCGTCGAGGTCCGCCGCCGGCAATTGCGGATCGTCGACGTCAAGCGGCTGCAGGAAGGCGAAGAGTAGTGAGACGGATCACCTCCCCCGTCTTACGGGGGAGGTGAATGAGGTCCACCGTTTGACGCCTTCCGCGAGCTATGGTCGGAATGCCGCTCTTCCAGCATGGAGCCTCAAGTGACCGACAAGACCTACGGCTTCGAGACCCCCTTGTTCAACCTGCAGACCGTGGGCTTCATCTATTCGCGGCTGACCAACCCGACCAATTCCGCGCTCGAAGCCAGGCTGGCGACGCTGGAAGGCGGCCGCGGCTGCACCGTCGCGTCGTCAGGCCACGCTGCGCAGGTGCTGGCGCTCTTTCCGCTGATGTCGCCCGGCGCGGAGATCGTCGCCTCCTCGCGCCTCTATGGCGGCTCGCTGCAGCAGATGCGCAACACCTATCCGAAGTTCGGCTGGGCGGCGAAGATCGTCGACGCCGACGATCCGGAGAATTTCAAGCGCGCCGTCACGGCAAACACCAAGGCCTTCTTCATCGAGAGCCTGGCCAATCCGGGCGGCGTCATCAGCGACATCGAGGCGATCGCTCGCATCGCCGAGGCGGCGGGCGTGCCGCTCCTGGTCGACAACACGCTGGCAACGCCGTGGCTGTGCAAGCCGATCGACTACGGCGCCACGCTGATCGTGCATTCGACGACGAAGTTCCTGAGCGGCACCGGCACCTCGATGGGCGGCGCGGTCGTTGATTCAGGCAAGTTCGACTGGGCCAAGAGCGGCAAGTTCCCCAGCCTCGCCGGTCCCGAGCCCGCCTACCACGGGCTCAATTTCTTCGAGAGCTTCGGCGACATGGCCTACACCTTCCACAGCCATGCCGTCGGCCTGCGTGATCTCGGCCCCAGCCAGGCGCCGTTCAACGCCTGGCTCACCATGCTGGGCATCGAAACCCTGGGATTGCGCATGGAACGCCACTGCGCCAACGCCCAGAAGGTCGCCGAGTACCTTGCCAAGCACCCGGCGGTCGCCTGGGTCAACTACGCCGGCCTGCCGGACAACAAGTATCACCAGCTCGCCAAGAAGTACCTGCCCAAGGGCGCAGGCTCGATCTTCACCTTCGGCGTCAAGGGTGGCTACGACGTCGGCATCAAGGTGGTCGACAGCGTCGAGCTGTTCTCCCACCTCGCCAATATCGGCGACGCCAAGAGCCTGATCATCCATCCCGCCTCGACCACCCATCGCCAGCTCTCCGACGAACAGCGCGTCGCGGCCGGCGCCGGGCCGGACGTGCTTCGCCTGTCGATAGGAATCGAAACGGTGGACGACATCATCGCCGATCTGGAGCAAGCTCTGAAGAAAGCGACGTCCTGATGCTGAGCAAGGCCGACAACGAGTTCCTGACCCACAGCGGGCCCGGCACGCCAATGGGCGACCTGCTGCGCCGCTTCTGGATGCCGGCTCTCTTGAGCGAAGAGCTGCCCGAGCGCGACGGACCGCCCAGGAAGATCAAGATTTTAGGCGAGGACCTGCTTGCCTTTCGATCGACCGACGGCCGTGTGGGCATCGTCGAGCCGCACTGCCCGCATCGCGGCGCCAACCTCTACTTCGGCCGCAACGAGGAGTGCGGCATCCGCTGCGCCTTCCATGGCTGGAAGTTCGACGTCGACGGCAACTGCGTCGACCTGCCGACCTCGCCGCCGGAGTCGTCCTACAAGGACACGATCAGGCTGCTCGCCTATCCGACTCGCGAATGGGGCGACATGATCTGGGTCTACATGGGCCCGCGCGAAAAGATGCCCGAACTGCCGCAGATCGAGATGGGCCTCGTGCCGGCGGCCAGCCGCTACGTCACCAAGAAGTGGCAGGACTGCAACTGGGTGCAGAGCGTCGAAGGCGCGCTCGACACCTCGCACTTCTCCTTCCTGCACATGGTGCTGAGCAAGGACGACGCCACCGCCCGCGCCGCCATGGCCAAGGCCGCGATCGCCGACCAGTCCAAGCCCGACGATCGTATCCGCTGGGTACAGAACGATCCGCGGCCGAAGTTCCAGGTCATGGGCCACGACGCCGGCCTGGTGATCGGCGGCGCGCGCAAGACCGACGGGCCGGAACTCTACTGGCGCATCTCGCAATTCCTGATGCCCAACCACGCCTACACGCCGACCGCCTTCCCCGGCGAGATCTACTACGGGCAGTGTTGGGTGCCGGTCGATGACGTGACCTGCTGGATCTACACCTACAGCTGGCATCCGGACCGGCCGTTCACCAACTCCGAGCGCGCCAAGTTCGACGGCGGCTTCAACGTCTTTGCCGAGGTCGACGACGCCTACCTGCCGCTGCGCAACCTGCGCAACGAGTACCTGATCGATCGCAAGGTGCAGAAGCACGACACCTTCACCGGCATCACCGGCGTCAGCGAACAGGACGCCGCCATCCAGGACAGCCAGGGCCCGATCCAGGACCGCGCGCGCGAGCATCTCGGCCCGACCGACATCGGCGTCGTGGAGTTCCGCAAGCTGGTCATGGGAGCCGCCCGCGCCCTGGCCAAGGGCGAGGAGCCGCGCGCGGCGAAGGCCGCCCACCGCTACGCCGTGCGTTCCGGCGGCTGGGTCGCCGATCCAGCCAAGGACCTGGCCGCGGTGATGACCGAACGCTTCGGCGATCGGCACGGCTATGTCGGCAATCAATACGGCCTCGGGGACTGAGAGGGGGACTGATGCTGAGCCGCGAGGACAACGAGTTCCTGACCCGCAGCGGCCCGGGCACGCCGATGGGCGACCTGCTGCGCCGCTTCTGGATGCCGGCGCTCTTGAGCGAAGAGCTGCCCGAGCGCGACGGGCCGCCCAAGAAGATCAGGATCCTCGGCGAAGACCTTTTGGCCTTCCGTGCCACCGACGGCCGCGTCGGCATCGTCGAGCCGCACTGCCCGCATCGCGGGGCCAACCTCTATTTCGGGCGCAACGAGGACTGCGGTCTGCGCTGCGCCTTCCACGGCTGGAAGTTCGACGTCGACGGCAACTGCGTCGACCTGCCGGCCTCGCCGCCTGAGTCCTCGTACAAGGACACGATCAAGCTGCTCGCCTACCCGACGCGCGAATGGGGCGACATGATCTGGGTCTACATGGGCCCGCGCGAAAAGATGCCGGAGCTGCCGCAGCTCGAGATGGGGCTGGTGCCGTCCTCGCAGCGCTACGTCAGCAAGAAGTGGCAGGACTGCAACTGGGTGCAGAGCCTCGAAGGCGGCATCGACACCGCGCACTTCTCCTTCCTGCATGCCGTGCTGACCAAGGACGAGAAAGAAGCGCTCGCGATCTACAGCCGCTCGGCCGCGCTCGGCGACCAGTCCAAGCCCGACGACCGCGTGCGCTGGATTCGCAACGATCCGCGCCCCAAGTTCAGCATCCTCGGCCACGACGCCGGCCTGGTGATCGGCGGCGCGCGCAAGACCGACGGGCCGGAGCTCTACTGGCGTATCGCCCAGTTCCTGATGCCCAACCACGCCTTCGCGCCGGCGGCGATGCCGGGCGAGGTCTATTACGGCCAGGCCTGGGTGCCGGTCAGCGACACCAACTGCTGGATCTATACCTACAGCTGGCGGCCCGACCGCGCCTTCACCAACTCCGAGCGCGCGCAATTCGACGGCGGCTTCGGCGTGCACTCCTGCGTCGACGACGACTACATGCCGGTGCGCAACCTCAGGAACGAGTACCTGATCGACCGCACGGCGCAGAAGCGCCAGAGCTTCACCGGCATCGCCGGCGTCAGCGAACAGGACTCGGCGATCCAGGACAGCCAGGGCCCGGTCCAGGACCGTACCAAGGAGCATCTCGGCCCGACCGATCTCGGCATCGTCGAGTTCCGCAAGCTCGTCATGGGCGCCGCGCGCGCCCTGAGCCAAGGCAGCGAGCCGAAATCGACACAGGCTGCGAAGAAATATGCCGTGCGCTCAGGCGCCTGGGTCGCCGATCCGAACAAGGATCTCCCTGCCGTCATGACCGAGCGTTTCGGACATCGGCACGGCTACGTCGGAAAAGAGTACGGACTGGGAGAATAATTAGACCGGCTGCACACTCTGCTCTATCGTTCCCGCAGAAAGTTCGAGATCCGGGAGACTTCACAGTGACCGTCAAAATCTATGGGCCCACGGCTTCACGTGCCGCACGCGCGCTGTGGATCGTGCACGAGCTCGGCATACCGTTCGAGCATGTCGCGATGGAGATGAAGGATCTCAAGAACGCCGACTACCTGAAGATCAATCCCAACGGCAAGGTGCCGGCCCTGGTCGACGGCGACTTCAAGCTCTTCGAATCGATGGCGATCAACCTCTATCTCGCCGCCAAGCATGGCAAGGACGGCTTCTTTCCCGCGAGCCTCGAGGACCAGGCGATTTGCCATCAGTGGAGCTTCTGGGGCATGACCGAGGTCGAGCGGCCGCTGCTCACCATCCTGATCGACATGTTCATGACGGCACCCGACAAGCGCAAGCCCGAGGCCGTCGCCGAGGCGCAGAAGGCGCTGCCCAAGCCGTTCGCCGTGCTGAACGGCGCGCTGCAGGACCGCGAGTACCTTCTCGGCGCGGGCTTCACCGTGGCCGACCTGAACCTGGCGTCGATCTGCAGCTGGGCCAAGCCGATCAAGTTCGACTTCGGCCCCTTCCCCAAGGCCGGCGCCTGGCTCGACCGCTGCCTGTCGCGGCCGGCCTACAAGGCGGCGCGCTCGACCAAGTAGTCTTTGCTGGGAGCGCGCCACTCCGTGGCGCGTCTTTGTTGATCACACATCCCATGAGCGCCACGGAGTGGCGCGCTCCCAGCAATGAATCCTACTCAGCCGGCGCCGGCTGCGGCGCCACGGCGCCGCCGGGGGCGCGCGCCCGCTCGCCGGACGGCAGCAGCAGCGCCACCAGGGTGATCGCGGCCGCGACACCCGTCAGACCGAGGAACAGCAGTTCCAGGCTGCCGGTCGTCTCGCGCACCCAGGCGATCAGCATGATGGCGATCGGACTGGCACCCAGCGCCACGACGAACTTCGCGCCGAAGCCCAGCCCGTGATAGCGGCTGGGCGTGTAGCGGGCGATCAGGATGTTCTCGATCGGCCCCGAGGCCGAGCTCAGCACCGCCGAGGCGATGGCGCCCAACAGCGCCACGTAGCCGTTGCCCATGGCCAGCGCCAGCATGGCCAGCACCTGCAGCGCCGAGGCGATGACGTAGGTCGTCTTCAACGGATAGCGGTCGATGATCGTGCGGCCCATGGCGTATTGGGCGATGCCCGAGACGATGTAGATCATCGACGTCGCAAGGCCGACCCACAGCACGACCTGGGTGGCCATGCCCCACGATGCCAGCAGCGCGCGCAGGCCCGCGATGTCGTCGGCGAGTCGCGTCTCGAAGACCAGGGCAGCGCCGAACATCACGGCCGCCCAGACGATGCCTTCGAGCGCCATGGTGACGGAGAGCACGGAGAAGACGCGCCAGAACTCGCGCTTGCCGGTCTGCACGCCGGCCGTCGCGGGCATCGGCCGGTCGCCGACCTTGCCCTGCCGGATCTGCCAGGCGAGCACTGCGCCGACCGCGACGCAGACGATGCCCGGCACGATGAAGGCGGCGCGCCAGGAGGCCAGCGTGATCAAGACGCCCGGCACGATGCCGTAGAGCGCCAGGCCGCCGCTGCCCCACAGGCCGTTCACGCCCATGGCGTGGCCCTGCTCCTTGGCGGTGCGAATGATCCAGCCGATGCCGACCGAGTGATAGACCGCGCCGAATACGCCCAGGCCGCACAGCGCCAGCATCAGCGCGAAGGTGTCGCCCTTGGCGACCAGGCCGCAGGCGATCGACGACAGGCCGAGCCCGAAGAACATCACCACCATCATCAGCGGCGCGCCGAAGCGGTCCGATGCCCAGCCTGCCGGCAGGGACACGACACCGAGCAGGACGGCCGACGGCGCATAGAGCTCGAGCAGGCGCTCGGGCGGCAGATCCCAGGCCACGGCGAGGGTCAGCACGATGACCGCATAGAAGGCCGTCATCATGTGCATCAGGGCGTGGCCGATCGAGGAAAAGACCAGGACGCGCTGGCCCATGTTCGCCATCGGGGCAACCGGCTGCTCGGAAGCAACTTTCATCATGGCGCCTGTATCGGCCCCGGCCCGGGCCGGCGCAAGCCGGCTTGCGGCATCGCTGCCATTCGCGCTAAAGCCCCTTTGCCGCGGGGCCTTCCGCGGCACCGGTCGGGGCGTAGCGCAGCCTGGTAGCGCATCAGTCTGGGGGACTGGGGGTCGCAGGTTCAAATCCTGTCGCCCCGACCAATTTCCTCCCCACCCATCGACGACGTCGCCATGAACACCCGGCGTGCGCTGGCCTTTATCCTCTGCACGGTGACGCTCGACTGCCTGGCGCTGGGGATCATGCTCCCGGTCCTGCCGACCATCGTGCTCGGCTTCATGCATGGCGACACGGCGGGCGCCGCCGAGGCGTTCGGTGTGTTCGCCACGACCTGGGGTCTGATGCAGTTCCTCTGCTCGCCGCTGCTCGGCGCGCTGTCCGATCGCTACGGCCGCCGGCCCGTCATCCTGATCTCCTGCCTGGGCATGGGGCTCGACTACATCTTCATGGCGATCGCGCCGTCGCTCGCGCTCCTGCTGGTGGGCCGCATCATCTCCGGCATCACGGCCGCCACCATCGCCACCGCCTTCGCCTACATTGCCGACGTCACGGCGCCCGGGGAGCGCGCCAAGTCGTTCGGCATCGTCGGCATGGGCTTTGGCCTGGGCTTCGTGCTGGGGCCGGCGATCGGCGGCCTGCTGGGCGGCTTCGATCCGCGCCTGCCGTTCTGGGTGTCGGCCGCGGCCTCCCTGATCAACGCTGCGTTCGGCTGGTTCGTGCTGCCCGAGTCTCTGCCGCCGGAGCGCCGCATGGCGTTCGCCTGGAAGCGCGCCAACCCGCTCGGCTCGCTGCGGCTCCTGCTGTCGCACCGCCAGCTCATCGGGCTCGCAGCCATCGACTTCATCGTCAATGTCGCCCACCAGGTGCTGCCGTCGATCTTCGTGCTGTATGCCGGCTATCGCTATGGCTGGAACGAGACGACGGTCGGTCTCACATTGGCCTTCGTTGGCGTCAGCACTGGCGTCGTCTCCGGCTTCGTCGTCGGTCCCGCCGTGAAGTGGCTCGGCACGCGCCGCGCTCTGCTGGTCGGTTTGGCGTTCGGCTGCGTCGGCATGGTGATCTACGGCCTGGCGCCAACCGGCGAATGGTTCTGGGTCGGTGTACCGGTGATGTCGCTATGGGGCATCGTCGGTCCGTCGATCCTCGACCTGATGAGCCGGCGGGTGAGCGAGTCCGAGCAGGGCCAGCTGCAGGGCGCCAACAGCTCTTCACGCAGCATCACCGGCCTGATCGGCCCGGCGATCTTCACCACGACCTTCGCCTGGCTGCTTGGCTGGCTGCCCGGCGCACCGTTCCTGCTCGCGGCGATCCTGCTGGTCGCTGCCGCCGGCGTGACCTGGGTCGTTGCGAAGCCGTCGCACGCTGAGGATACGGCGGCGTAAAGTCGTTGTCGCCGGTGTCTGACGCGTGCCATCCTGCAGCGCGTCACCACCGCTTCCTTGAGGTCGGCGGCACTGCAATGAACGACCGCCGCTCGCTGATCGTAATCCTTCTCATGGTGACGCTCGATGTGGCCGCGCTCGGCACCATGATCGCGGTGCTGCCGACGATCATGAAAGGCTTCACGGGAGGCGACGAGGCGAGTGCGGCAGAAATGCTCGGCCTGTTCGCCGCCCTCTGGGCCACGATGCAGTTCCTCTTCTCACCCCTGATCGGTGCGTTGTCGGACAAGTACGGCCGACGGCCTGTGATCATGGTCTCGTGCCTGGGGCTTGCCATCGACTACGTCTTCGTGGCGCTGGCGCCTTCGATCGCCTGGCTGTTCATCGGCCGTATCGTCTGCGGCATCACCGCATCGACCATGAGCACCGCCCGTGCCTATGTCGCCGACATCACGCCCGCCGAGGGGCGTGCCAAGGCGTTTGGTCTCGTCGGGATGGCGTTCAGCTTCGGCTTCGTGCTGGGCCCGACCATCGGAGGCATGGTGGGAGAGTTCGATCCGCACCTGCCTTTCTGGATGGCAGCGGCAGCCTGTTTGACGAACGCGGCGCTCGCCTGGCTCGTGCTGCCCGAATCGCTGCCGCCAACACGCCGCATGGCGTTTTCCTGGAAGCGCGCCAACCCCGTCGGCGCCGCCAAACTGCTGCTGTCACGGCACCAGCTTCTGTGGATGGTGCTCATCTTCTTCCTCATATCCATGGTCCAGCAGCTGCTGCCATCGGTGTTCGTGATCTATACCGAGCACCGCTATGGCTGGCCGGCAACGACGAGCGGCCTCAGCCTGACCTTCATCGGCGCCAGCACTGCCATCGTCCAAGGCTTCCTGATCGGTCCCGCGGTGAGCTGGCTCGGTCCTCAACGCACCGTCGGCGTCGGATTGCTGTTCGGCGCCCTCAGCATGACGGTCTATGCCGTGGCGCCCGGCGGCTCGTTGTTCTGGCTGGGTGTGCCGCTGATGGCCTTGGCCAGCCTGTCGGGCCCGCCGCTTCAGGCCATGATGACCCGGCAAGTCAGCGCCTCGGAACAGGGCCAGTTGCAGGGCACCAACAACTCCGCGCGCAGCCTTGCCGCGATCATCAGCCCCGGGATATTCGCGGGCTCCTTCGCCGCTCTGATGGATCCGCTCCCCGGCGCTCCTTTCCTGGTCGCGGCCGTGCTCATGTTGATTGGCATCGGCGTCGCTTGGCTGATCACGGAAGCGTCGCCAACCGAGGAGAAGGC
>WNGB01019056.1_pt1 | contig 10268 bp, 7 predicted proteins | sample 5400681 | NCBI WGS metagenome assembly WNGB01 (sample SAMN13153367, study PRJNA577476) | soil metagenome | isolation source: 115 cm soil or saprolite under grassland replicate 2 | place: USA:California | collected 2016-06-15
GGGCAGGCACAGATGATGGGCTCGTTCAGGTTACCACCGACGACGGCCAGCATTGGTCGAACGTCACACCGAAAATGCCCGAGTGGAGCACGGTCGATTTGATCGAACCCTCTCCGCACGACGGCAACACCGCTTATGTCGCGGTGGATCGGCACAAACTCGACGATTTTAAGCCGTACATTTTTAAGACCATCGATTTAGGGAAAAACTGGAACTCGATTGTGCACGGAATTCCCGACGGCGCCTATGTGCATGCATTGCGCGAAGATCCCAAGCGCAAAGGGCTGCTCTACGCAGGGACCGAACTCGGCGTCTTCGTTTCATTCGACGACGGTGCGCACTGGCAGCCGTTGCAATTGAATCTGCCCGTAACACCGATTCATGATCTGGTCGTCAAAGATGACGATCTCGTGGTGGCGACACACGGGCGTTCCTTCTGGATGCTGGACGACTTAACGCCAGTTCGTCAGGTTAACGCGCAATCCGCCGCGGCGGACGTCATCCTGTATCAACCGCAGACTGCGTTGCGTTTACATTACCCGGAGGAATTCGACAAACGCCAGCCTGTGGGGGATAACCCGCCGCCCGGAGCAATCATCGACTATTACTTTAAGACCGCCCCGAAAGAGGAGGTCTCGCTCGAGATCCTCGATGCTTCAGGCAAAGTCGTCAGACACCTTTCCAGCAAAGAGAAAAAAGAAGGCGAGCAACCGCCTGAATGGCCGGACCGCGTCGAGCGGGTCAAGACGATTCCATCCAACGAGGGGATGAACCGGTTCGCATGGGATCTGCGGTACGATGATCCAATACAAATCCCGGGCGCATTTTATTCCGGTACCGGCCCCAAAGGCCCGCTCGCATTGCCCGGCGATTATCAGGTGAAACTGACTGTCGGAGGGAAGTCACAGACGGCGCCATTGCATTTAGCGATCGATCCGCGGACGAAAGGACAGGAAGCGGCGCTGCAAAAACAGTTCACCTTGGCAACGCAGGTAAAAGATCAGATTTCACAGCTGCATCAGGCCGTTAACGAAATCCGTGATCTCAGATCGCAGATTCAAACGCTGCACAAACGTTTCGGCGACGATCAACGTTTAAAGCCGGCGCTCGCGGCCGCGGACGATCTCGATCACAAAATGTCCGAAGTGGAGCAGAAACTCATCCAAGTAAACATGAAAGGCTCGGAAGCGAACCTCGCTTTCCCGAACATGTTGAACGAGCGGTTTGATACGTTCAGCCACCTCATTGAGTACGGCGATGTTGAACCGACCAAACCGCAGCTCGACGTGTTTCAAACATTGAGCGGCCAACTCGACGAGCAGTTAAAGAAGTGGGCACAGCTCAAGAACGAGGATTTGCCGAAAGTGAGCGAATTGATCAAGCAAGCGAATTTGCCTGCGCTCATCATCACGGAAAAGAAAAGCGGCTAGTTGGAGATTCTGTCATTCCGACGGAAGTGGAGGAATCTCTTACTGGTTTCTGGTGATTACGTCATTTTTCCAAACATCTAGAGATGTCTCGACTCCGCTCGACATGACAAATGATAAGATCAACAAGGCTGTTGTGCTCGCGGCAGGGCGTGGCACACGCATGCGCGAACTGACTGCCGATCTTCCCAAACCGATGATCGAAGTCCGGGGCAAACCAGTTTTGCAGCACATCGTCGAAGGACTGCGCGATGCGGGAATATGCGAATTTCTTATCGTCGTCGTCTGAGCTACGGCGACATTTTGGTCGATCCGACGAATTACACACGCGTTGTCGATCTTCCGCACAACGTTGAAGGCATCATCACGATAACGCATGGCGAGGACGTGAGAAAAGGCGGAGCGGTTTTCTTGAACCAACAAATGGAACTCGTCGATATTCGCGAAAAATCACTGTCTAATGAGCTGACCACCAAATGGTACAACGCCGGTCTCTACACGTTTCGGCCCAGCATTTTCGAGTTCACGGCAAATCTGCAACCATCACCGCGCGGCGAATACGAATTAACAGACGCCATTCGAGAACTCGCTCATTCCGGTAAAACGGTGAAAGCAATCGAGTTGACCGGCGAGTGGGCGGACGTGCGTGATCCCGAAATTCTGGCGCGGCTGAACAAACTGTAGCGGCGCTCTATGAGCGCCGTATTAGATTGAGTCGGCGGTCATAGACCGCCGCTACAATCACCATTTCAGTGCTACCGCCTGCTTGGCCTCTTCAACGATTTTTTCGAAGCGCGGGTCGCCCCGCAGCGGATTCCAGAACGGCAGCAGTTTCAATTGGCCGTAACTGGGGCCCGGGCCGCTTGGACGCCGGATGACGCTGGCAAGCTGTTCGCAGGCGAGATCTTTGTCACCAATCCATGCAGCGATCACGGCCAAATACTTGACCATGGCCGTACCATTCATTGAATCTTTTTCCACGGGAAGAAGCTCGACCGCGCGCCGGCCTTCGTGCAGCGCTTCCTCTTTCCGCCCAAGACCGGCGTCGATCAAGCCAAGCACGCACAGCGCTGGGCCATAATTTGGTTGAGCTTGGACGATTTTCTCCTGCTCCGCGCGTGCAGCGATAAAAGCCGACCGCGCTTTCTCATCGTCTTTTGTCATACGAGCAATGACACCTTCTGCAAATGGACGATTGAAACGAAAATTATTGGGAGCGAAGCTAATTGGCTCTTCGCCAAACGCGATCAAGGCGTCTCTTGCAGCCGCGGCGTCGCGTTCGGCCAGTGCGCAAATAATCCAAAAATGAGCGATACCGGGCACCGCGGCAGGATTTTTGGCCCGAATTGAATCGATTGTTTGATGCAACGGTAAGGTATCGGCTTTCCAATCCAAGTCGAGGTACGCAAGGCATACTTTCGTAAAGGTATCGTTAGGTTCGAAAGCCAATACACGGGCGCACCACGTTTTTGCTTCCGCATAGCGCCGAAGAAGCGAGTAATTCCCCGAAACCCCCAGCACCAGCGTTTCAATATCGCGCGGGTTCAGCTCCACTGCGCGCTCCAGATTTCGCGTAGATTCTTCCCAGCGCCCCTGACGCCTCTGGATATAACCCGTTAGCTCGAATATCCGCGCATCATTGGGCAAGCTCTGGCGGGCAACTTCCAGTTCAGCCAGAGCGCCGTCGTAATCGCCGTACGCCCAATAAAGATTCCATCCACGCGCGAGATGCGTTTCACCAGCATCGGGACGAAGGCGAGAGGCGGCTTGAAGGGCTGCTTCCGCTAAGGCCAGGCGCGCCGATGTATGGTCGTAGCCAAAGAAATAAAGCGCGTCATGAGCGAAGGCGAGCTGGCAATACGCATCGAAAAACGATGGATCGCGCGCGACAGCCTGGTTCAGCAGATCGACCGCCTGGAGGGTATCTCCTTTCCCGCTCGAGCTTGACGTCAGCAGAATATTTTTGGCGCGCGTGTAGAGATCGAACACGGTGATGTCGCTTGTCTCTGAGCGTTCGATGGCGCTCTTTTCGCCTGGCGAAAGCTTTGCCTGCAACTGGTCAGCAATCGTCTTTGCGATCTCACTTTGAATGGCAAACACGTCCGCCAGATCGCGGTCATACACCTGTCCCCATAGCTGTTTGTCGGTGCGCGCATCGATCAACTGCGCGTTGACTCGCACACGGTTGCCAACGCGTTGAACAGTTCCTTCCACCACATGCGCTACCCCAAGTTGCTGGCCGATCTCGCGCAGATTGCGCGCAACCCCGCCCTTGTATTGCATCACCGAAGTGCGGCTGATCACTTTCAGGTCCGCGATCCTAGCTAGGTCCGTTAAGATTTCGTCGTGCACGCCATCGGCAGAAAAGGCGTTGTCGGGATCGCGACTTAAGTTTTCAAACGGCAACACTGCGATGCTCTTCTCCGGCGCTGCAGCCAAAGTAGTTGTCGATTTATTTCTTTGGGACTGCTGAAACTTCCAAACACCAATCCCGGCCGCAGCAGCCAACAAAACCGCTGCACCAATCAGTGCAGATTTGCCGCGAAAGATCGTTCCAACGTCGCGTGCAGAGGTCGGTGCGGGTCGTCTTTGTTTTAGTCTCTCGGGTGATTGCGCGTTGCCGATATCTTCCCCGTACAGATTTACGATCCCGATTTTGTCGCCGTGTTTCAGTTCGATTTCGCCAAGATCATGTAAAAGAGGATGCCAATGTCGATCTTGCGCCAGATCGTCTGCAACGCGCTTTGATAAAAGAATATGTCCCGCATCGCCACAAGCCATCACGCGTTGTGCGATATTGATTCCCGCTCCCGCAACGTTCGCTCGATCGTTTACATCTTTCACCTGATCGACAGGCCCGCTGTGCACCCCCATTTCGCAGTCGAATCTGGGGATGGTTCTTTAATGCTCTGCCAATTTCCATCGCACATTGCACCGGCTCTTCCGGAGTTTGGAAGAAGATAAGCGCCATTCCGTCACCTACCGGAATTCGAATCAATTTTCCTCTTGCTTCGCTTTTGCAGAATTGTGGAGTCTTCCGAACGATTTGATTGAGCCGTTCAATAATTTCTCGTTGTTCATTAACCAGCAATTTTGAATAGCCGACCACATCGATGAACAAGACGTGCGCAATCGTGAGGTGCGGATCGGACTTGAGCTTAGCGGCCATTGTGTCGCAGCTACTGGTTAGTGCGACATTATCTCAACGCTGCGGTTGATCGTCCAGATGAAAGCCCGGCTGTTAGCCATTTGATGCGACGGTCAGAGATCGCCGCTACAGTAGTCGTCGATCTTACGAAGGCTGCTCGGTTGGCTCTTCGCCTTCACCGATTTCTTCTTCGATTTCGCGTCGCCATTCGCGGGAGAGCCAGGGCCGCAGCACTCCGTAAAGCAAATAGGCAAGGAACAAAACCGCCGGCATCCATTCGTAATTCAAAACGGTGAAAATGAGGACAAGAATGATGACAAGAAAACGCGGAATCGATTTCTTGGTCTTCCAATTCAGCGCCTTGAAGCTCGGATACTCGAACTGGCTGAACATCATGAAGGAAAGAAAAAGCAATAACGGCGGCAGAACAAAGCGCCAGTTACCGAGGTGATGTTCGCCTTCAGCGAGCCAAAGAAGAAACAATGTGATCGATGCAATTAGACCGGCAGCAGCAGGAATGGGAAAACCGGTAAAAGTGTTTTGATGATTGGTTCCCTCGTTCCTTGCGCCCATCGAATTGAAACGGGCCAGGCGCAGCGCACCGCAAGCCAGGTAAATGAATGCGATAATCCAGCAGGCGCGCGGAAACTCCTGTAACACGACGCGGTAAACCATCAACGCCGGAGCAAGGCCGAATGAGACTATATCAGCGAGCGAGTCGAATTCGCGCCCGAATGGACTCTCGTGCCCACCCAGTCGCGCAAGGCGTCCATCGAGAAAATCAAAAACGAAGGCACCGAGCACGCACCAGATGGCGGTGTGAAAAAGATCACCAGCTGCATCGGGATTCGATGCTTGGAGCAGCGCGCCCTCGAGAATTTTGAGTGTGGCGGTGAACCCGCAAAACAAATTTCCCGCCGTCATCAAATTGGGCAGGAGATAGATTTTAGATGGCTGTTCGTTCATTAGTCGGGCAGCCGCGCGATAATTGTCGATCCACCGAGGACGTGATCGCCTATTTTCACAACAACTTCAGCGTTGAGCGGCAAATATAATTCCGTTCGCGAACCGAAGCGAATCATTCCAAAGCGCTCACCTTTTTTCAATTCATCCCCGATTTCCGCCCAGGCCACGATGCGTCTCGCAATCGCTCCCGTGATCTGGCGCACGACGATAGTGATGCGCGAATTCTGGAAAGCCCACATCATCGATTCGTTCTTCTCGGAACAATCCGCACGACGTGCATCGAGACAAAGCCCTTCTCGATGTTGCCGATAAATAACTCGGCCATCGATTGGCGCGCGATTCGTATGGACATCAAAGACCGACAAGAAAATTCCCACACGACGCGCTCTGGTTTTGAGCACGTGGCTTTCATCCAATTCGACAATGTCCATCACAGTTCCATCAGCCGCAGCGACGACGAGATTTGGATCTGCCGGCACCATCCGTTCCGGATCTCGGAAAAAAGCAACAGTGCACAGAAACAACAAGAAAAAGAGCAACGATAACCACGCGGAGACAAACAGAGTTGCAGTGGCAAGCAGTGCAAAAAGCGCCAGAATCCAGCGGGCTTCCAAGAGCGTTTGGACGCGCATACAAGGAGCCTATTTTCGGAGTCCGAAACAGCGCGGTCAAGACGCCAAAAATCAGCAAATGGGACCGGTTCTGGCAACCACAATATCATGGGCTTTGGCACTAAAGCAGCTCCAACCGGTAGCGGAAATAACCGGCTCAAAACCACGAGATTATTATTTGTTTCCAAGCCATTTCTGGCTATCATCTTTTATGTGGGTCGCGTGGCCCGCTTTTATGCCGCAAGTTCAAGAAGAAATTCCGGTCGAAAAATTATCTCGCGGCAGCTCGACCGGAATCGCCGCAACACAAAAATATGACGCGGCGCAAATCGACAAGCTCGAAGGCCTCGAGGCTGTGCGGAAACGACCCGGGATGTTCATTGGAGATCCGGATGAGCGTGGGCTGCATCACTTGGTTTACGAAGTCGTCGATAACTCCATCGACGAACATCTCGCGGGATTTTGTACAAAGATCGAAGTGACCGTTCATGTCGATGGATCGGTCTCGGTGCGAGACAATGGCCGCGGCATTCCTGTCGATATTCATCCCAAATGGAAAATGCCGGCGATTGAGCTGGTGCTGACAAATCTGCACGCCGGCGGAAAATTTGGCCAAGGCGCTTACAAGTATTCCGGTGGCCTACACGGCGTGGGCGCAAAATGTACGAACGCCCTTTCGGAATGGTTCAAAGCAGAGGTATCGCGCGACGGCAAAGTCTATCACATGGCTTTCGCCAAAGGCAAAACAACCGACAAGCTCACGGTCATCGGTGAGGTCAAAAGCAAAAAAACTACCGGGACGCTGATCACGTTTCTGCCTGACCCGACGATCTTCACCATCACAACCGAGTTCAAATTCGAGCGACTGGCAACCCGCTTGCGCGAACTGGCCTTCCTTAATCCCGGCCTCGAAATTACGCTGACGGACGAACGCAGCGACCCGTCGAAGCAAGAGAAATTTTTCTACAAACACGGGATCGAAGAGTTCGTAAAGCAGCTGGGCGAAAACAAGCAAGTGTTGCATCCAAAGCCGGTCGTGATTTCCCGGCAACGCGACGAAGTGTTTGTCGATGTCGTGCTGCAATACAATGACAGTTACAACGATCAGATTTTGCCGTTTGCGAATTCCATTCCAAATCCGGACGGCGGCACGCATCTCACCGGTTTCCGCACGGCGCTGACCAAAGCAGTCAATCAATACGCCAAGCAAAACACTCTCCTCAAAGAGAAGGACCCCTCTATTTCGGGAGACGATGTGCGCGAAGGATTGATCTGCGTGCTCAGCTTGAAGTTGCCCAATCCTCGCTTCGAATCGCAGACCAAGGTGAAGCTCGTCAACACGGAGATCGACGGGATCGTGAACTCGGTGGCTTACGACGGATTGATGACTTACTTTGACAAAAATCCGCCTGTTGCGCGCCGCATTTTCGACAAGGTGCTCACTGCCGCGCGAGCAAGGGAAGCTGCTCGGAAAGCCAGGGAAACAATCCGCAAAGGAGCGCTGACCGGTGGCGGGCTGCCCGGTAAATTGGCCGATTGTTCGGAGCGCGATCCGGAATTGACGGAGCTTTACATTGTCGAAGGCGACTCAGCTGGCGGCTCTGCGAAACAGGGTCGCGACCGGCGTTATCAGGCGATTTTGCCGATTCGCGGAAAGCTGATCAACGTCGAGAAAGCGCGCGAAGACCAGTTTCTCAAAAACGCTGAGATCCAGGCGATGATCACGGCGATCGGCGCCGGGATTGGCAAGCCGAAAGAGGAAGGCAATGGCAAGGACGAAGGTCGGTTCGATATCGCAAAACTGCGCTACGGCCGCATCATCATCATGACGGATGCGGACGTGGATGGTTCGCACATTCGAACGCTGTTGCTGACGTTCTTCTTCCGGCAGATGACCGAACTGGTGCGCGCGGGCAGGATTTACATCGCGCAGCCGCCTCTTTATCAAATCAAGCGGAAAAAACGCGAGGAGTACGTCGATGATGACGTCCAGCTTAACAAAATCTTGATCTCGCTGGGCGCGGAGGATGTGCGGCTAAAGAATCTGGCGGACGACAAAGAAATCACGGCGGCGCAACTGAAGGATATTCTCGAATCGCTCGAGAAACTGGCGAAGCTGAGCGAAGGAGTTCGCCGCCACGGGGGCGATTTCGAAACGTATCTCGGCCAGCGGAATTCTCGATCGGGCAAACTTCCAACTTATCTTGTGAAAGTACGCGAGGGCAATGAAGAGACGGTGCATTATTTTCACGACGAAAAAGCAGTCCGCCACTTTCATCAGGAAAATCTCGATCTCAATTTGTTCGATACTCAGATCGAGCAGGATTTGTTACCTTTGGGAGAAGCTCAGGCGCCGACGAAAACGAATGGCGTTCGCCGGCGTGGCAAACTGGTCGAGCTGCACGAGTCGGCGGCCGTACAAAAACTGATTGCGGAGCTGGCCCGGAAAGGCTTGAAGGTCGGCCATTACGCAACAAGCGACCGGCCTATCTTCGAATTGATTGAAGGCGAAGGCGAGAAAGCCGTCGCGCATCCGCTTTTTTCGATTCCCGAAATTCTCCAAAAGATTTTGGAGATTGGCCGCCGTGGAGTGCAGATCAAGCGTTTCAAGGGTCTGGGCGAGATGAACGCCAAAGAATTGTTCGAGACCACCATGAACCCAGAGAAACGCAAGCTCCTAAGGGTGGATTTGAACGAGGATAACGCCGTCGATGCCGACAAAATGTTCACGATTTTAATGGGCGACGTGGTCGAACCGCGCCGGCAATTTATCGAAGATAACGCGCTAAACGTACGTAATCTCGATGTCTGAATTTCGCGATGGGTGGTCTATTTCACAATCTCCGCCATCCACGCCATTGCTATGCCATCTGTGCGACGGCGCGTTCTGGCAGCCATTTGCTCTGTGATGGGCTGCGTTCCACCCGCAGGGCCGGACGGCCGCGGAGGTTCTTTCACGAACCGTTAGAGAAACGGAACGGCGATAAACACGGCTTAAACCCCATTGACGATTACGCTGGTTATGTGCGTGGTGTCGTTGCTGCCACCGCCACACAAAACGGTGTCTTTGGCTTCAAGATCATGGCTTGGGACGTAGCGCGGTTAATTGCCAAGCTCCGCGAAACGGGCGAGTTCGATTCCTCGGCTACGGCTGAGGTGGAGTTGCTCCGAAAGGCTTTTCCTCGACTACAGTTTATCTGCCTTACCCGATGCAATAAGCTGCGCCAGGCGATCTCGCACGCCCGAGCATTGCAGACTGGTGTTTGGAAGGCCGGCAACGGCGCAAAGCCCGCAACAGACGCGAAGTTCGACCAAAGGCAAATCACTGCCTGCCTTGAGTCGGCCGAAATCGAAGAGACCATCTGGAACGATTTCTTTGCGCGGAACGGTATTGAGCCGCTCCGCCTGACTTACGAGGAGCTGTCCGACCACTACAGGCCGACGATAGAAAAAGTCCTCCACTTCTTGCATATTCGCCTGCTGCGCGGCGCTACGATTGCCCAACCTGGAACCATTCGTCAGACCGACGCCCTCAATGTCGAATGGGAAGACCGGTTTCGCCAGCTAAGAGCCTCCTGATTATGTATAACGCGAATGAAAAAGTCGAACCGGTGAACGTGGCCGAGGAAGTATCGAGGTCATTCCTCGATTACTCGATGTCAGTGATCATCTCGCGCGCGCTGCCGGACGCGCGCGATGGCCTTAAGCCATCGCAAAGAAGAATCCTTTACGCGATGCACGATTTGTCGTTGTTCCCAGGACGGCAACATCGGAAGTGCGCGAAAATCTGCGGCGACACCAGCGGTAATTATCATCCGCATGGCGAAGCAGTGATCTACCCCACCCTAGTGCACATGGCTCAGCCGTGGGCGATGCGCGAACCGCTGGTTGATGGTCAGGGAAATTTCGGGTCAGTCGAAGGCGATCCACCAGCAGCGATGCGTTACACCGAAGCGCGGATGACGCATCTCGGCGCCGCTCTCATGACTGACATGGACAAGGACACCGTCGATTTTGTCCCGAATTACGACGAGACGCGCACCGAACCGACGGTTTTCCCCGCTGCACTTCCAAATCTGCTCGTAAACGGCGGCACCGGAATTGCCGTCGGTATGG
>WNGB01015062.1_pt1 | contig 10267 bp, 11 predicted proteins | sample 5400681 | NCBI WGS metagenome assembly WNGB01 (sample SAMN13153367, study PRJNA577476) | soil metagenome | isolation source: 115 cm soil or saprolite under grassland replicate 2 | place: USA:California | collected 2016-06-15
CGGGCGTCTTGACCGGCCAGGAGATGATCCGCGGGCAGGTGGCGCTGCGGCACACCGGCCTGCTCGGCATTCCCATCGTCAACGTCGAGAACGCCTGCGCGTCGGCGTCCACCGCCTTCTACCTGGCGTGGATGGCGGTGGCGTCGGGCACCGCCGAGGTGGCGCTGGCCGTCGGCGCCGAGAAGCTGACCCACCCCGACAAGGCCCGGTCGTTCGCTGCCATCGGCACCGCCGTCGACCTCGAGCAGCTCGGCGACCTCGAGCGACAGATGGCCCATCAGGCCGGTGGCGGTTCGCCGGGTGAGGCGGGCGCAGGCCGCTCCTTCTTTATGGACGTCTACGCGAGCATGACCCAGGCGTACATGGATCGCGGCGGCGCCACGGCCGAGGACTTCGCCCAGGTCTCGGTCAAGAACCACCACCACGGTGCATTCAACCCGAAGGCGCAGTATCGCCAGGAGGTCACCCTCGAGCAGGTGCTCGGCGGCCGACGCATCGCCGGGCCGCTCACCCTGCTCATGTGCTCGCCGATCGGCGACGGCGCCGCGGCGCTTGTGCTCTGCTCCTCGGAGCGTGCCCGGCGCCTGGAGGCCGAGCCCGTCCGAGTCCGGTCGACTGTCCTGGTCTCCGGGCGGGACCGGGAATGGGGGGACCCGCCCGCGGTCGAGCGGGCGGCGGCATTGGCGTACGAGCGGGCGGGGACGGGACCGCAGGACCTCGACGTCCTGGAGCTGCACGACGCCGCCGCCCCGGCCGAGCTCATCCTCTACGAGGAGCTCGGACTGTGCGCGGCCGGCGAAGCTCCGAAGCTGCTGGGCAGCGGCGACACCGCCCTGGGGGGGCGGATGCCGGTGAACCCCAGCGGAGGCCTGCTGTCGAAGGGGCATCCGATCGGCGCGACCGGATGCGGCCAGCTCGTCGAGCTCGTCGACCAGCTCCGCGGCCGGTGCGGCGACCGGCAGGTGGCGGAGGCCCGGACCGCCCTCGCCGAGAACGGCGGTGGGTTCCTCGGCAACGACCCTGCCGCCACAGTCGTGACGATCCTCTCCAGGTAACCACGGGAGTCGCGGGCCGCCGGGCGGTCCGTGCGGACGAGCGGAGGGCGTGATGGAGTTCAAGCGAGTCGTCGGCACGCGACGCACCATCCGGTTCTTCAAGCCGTGGAAGCCGGTGGAGCGAGCGAAGATCCAGGTGATGCTGGAGGCGGCCAACCGGTCCTCCCGTTCGATCAACGCCGACTATCCGAAGGCGGTCGTGGTGAACCGGGACGACCTCCCGATGGAGATTCGGGACGCCCTCCGCAACCCGACCACCACCGCCGACCTCGACCTCGCACCCACCTACATCTTCTGGTACACGAACCTGAACTACGGAGATGGAGCCCAGGACCGCCTCAAGGAACTGGTCCGCCATGGCGCGTTGGCGGCCAGCCACGGCTGGTCGGAGGCCTACGTCGACGACGTCGTCTACGCCCAGGTGCTCAAGCCGCTACTCGCCGACGACGCTGCGAAAGGCTGGATGGGCGCGATCGAGACCGGCATAGCCATCTGCAACGCCCTCAACGCCGCGGTGGACGAGGGTCTTGGCGTTGCCCTGCACGCCTTTACCGCCCCGGACGTCGTCAAGGACTACTGCAAGGTTCCCGATACCTGGCAGCCGACCTGGCTGATGCTGGTCGGTTACCCCGCCGAGGATCCCGAGGCGGGGGGCCAGCGGCCCCGCCGGCCTCTGTCCGCGCACTTCTTCGAGGGAAGTTGCGACAACCCGTGGCAGGAGGACCCGGAGGTGACCGAGTACCTCAAACGTGAGGGAATGATCCAGCGGCCCGGACCGCTGCCCTGGCGGCAGCAGGAGGTGCGGATGCTCTCGCGGATGTTCGGGCTGCCGGAATGAGCAACGGCTCCGGTGCCGAGCTCGCCCGCTCGGCCGCGGTGCAGCGCTGGCTGGCCCGCACCGGGTACGAGACCGAGGCGGGACGCCGGCGCTGCCTCGAGCTGCTGGGTGGCTTCTGCGAAGCAACGGGGCACGCGCCCGAGGAACTGGTGGCGAGCTGCTTCCGCGTCACCAAAGAGGGTGACAGGAAGATCAGCATCAAGGGCCGTCGGGCCATGCAGGAGGCCATCGAGTCGTTCATCGCGAAACGGGGTGAGACCGGCCATGCCGCGGTCGCGGCCGGCAACATGCTCCGCTCGTTTCTGATCCACAACGGGGTCTTCATGCAGGGCCGCGCATCGATCGACTGAGCGGCCTGCGGTGAAGGTGCGGGGCCGGCGGCGCGGGCCACGCGACACGGTCGACGCCCAGCCGGACGGACGCGGCGTCATCGGATAGTGCGCTTGGACATTGGATAGGAAAGCGGCGACTCCGCCAGCTCCGGAGGCCAGACCACGCGGCGGCTCCCCTCCTGCCACTGCACCGTAAGCACCTCGTGGCCGACCTGCAGGCCGGTCACGGGGTCGAGTCGGAAGCCGCCGTACAGCGTCCGGCACGACAGCCGCGCGGCCGCCGCGAGCTGCGCGGCGTCGTCGGTGGTCCCCGCGTCCCGCAGGCACCGCGCGCTCAGCACGCCGGCGGCGAACGCCTGCACCGCCGGGTAACTGGCCTCCTCGCCCGTTGCACGGCGGAACGCGTCGACGAACCATGCGGCATCGGGGCCCTCGTCAGGCTCGGGGGCGGTCGCGGCCACCCACTGCGCGGGGCCGAGCAGCCCTTCGCGCCCGGCTCCAAGCGGGGCGAGCACCTCTTGGACCCCTGCGGCCACGAACGCCGCCGCCCGCCACCCGCGTCCGAGCAGCACCCTCGCCGCGGCGAGCTCATCGTCGAAGCTCCCCACGACCAGCAAGGCCTCCGCGTCGGGCAGCCCGGCCGCCGCGTCCGGGGCCTGTCCGGGGGGGAATTCGACGGCGCGCACCTCGAACGCCAGCGCGGTGGCCGCCGCTCGCGCGCCGCTGGCGACGTCGCGGGCAAAGCCGGTCTCGCCGTGCAGGAGCGCGACCGTGCGCGCGTCGGGGTCGGCCGCCCGCACGGCCTGCAACGTCCCGCGGAAGTAGGCCGACGCCGGGGAGGGGACGTTCACCACGTGCGGGAAGCGCGGGCGGGCGAGCTGGGAGGTTGCGCCGCCGTGGTTCCACACCAGCCGGTCCGTCGCGGCGGCGGCCGCCACTGTCGGGCTGCTGCCGTACGGTCCGAAAACGATGTCGGGATGGGATGCCGTCGCGGCGTGCATTGCCGGGGCCGGGTCGGGATGGGCGTCGTGGACCTCGAGCTTCACGCCCCGCCAACCGGCCGGTCGCCGCGCCGCCTGCCGCGCCCACACGTCCACAGCCGTCGCGCCAGCGCGTCCATAGCGCGCCAGCGGTCCGGTCAGCGGCGTGACGAGCGCGACCCGCAAGATGGCCATGGAGTCCCCGCAGCGATTCGTTCAAACGATTGCGACCCACAGTCGACCAGACCGAAGGAACCTACGCCTGGCCCTCAGCCCAGGATGCGCTCCCGGCTTGCGGTATGGCACGGAGCGCCACTCGTCCAGCGGCCAGGCAGAGGCGGGGTCCAGGACGAACCTGGCCAAGCGTCGGCCCGGGAACGGAAGGAGTCACCATGCTGGAACGCGGCAGCGATATGGTTCTGGCAGCCCACTTCACCCCGTTGGGCGGGCGGCTGGGGCTGGTGGCCCAGACCGTGGAGACCGTGCGGTTCAGCCGTCCGGAGCGGGTCGACTTCCGGCTGGTGCGCGGTCCGGTCCCGCACGTGGTGGAGGCGTTCACGCTGGCGGAGCAGCCCGGTGGCGCGGGCACGCTGCTGGGCTACCACGGGGAGATCGCCGCCGACCTGTGGCGCCTGGGACCAGTGGTGGAGCGAGCTGGTGGGGTGCCGCTAGGAGCAGACGGTCGCGGTGTCGCTGGCGGCGGTCAAGGCCGAAGCGGAGCGGCGCGCGGCGGCATCCGCGGCACACCGGCGCCCACACGGGGGCCGGCAGCGGCTTCGAGCGGCGAATGGGGTGATGTCATTCGGCGGCTATGGCGAACGCCGCCACGGAAGCCACCAGCGTGCGCGTCTGGCCGGCCCAGCCTGGCTGCCGCCAGCTGACGCCGCCTGCCCGCCTTCGGCAGCCTGATCGGATGGCGCCGCCTCGTCCGGCACGATGGTCGGCTTATCAGCTGCGCGATGATCCTCGCGCAGGTGCCAGTTCAGCTCGTTCTCTGTCGCAAAGCGCAGCTCGCACTTGTGGCATTGGAAGGTCGGCATGCTCACCTCCGGTTGTCCTGCCGATCAGTCCACGTTTGCCGTGGACTGGTGGCCCGCGGACGCGGTGGTGCGTCTTGGTCGGCATGGTGCGGGTCACCGCGGTGCGCTGCCGCGGCGTGCTCACGTGACGCGCCGCGGACCTGAAGGGCTGCGCTCGGCGGCGAGGATGCGGCAACGGTAGGTCCCGTCGGGCGCGTGGACCTCGACTTCGTCGCCGATGCGGTGGCCGAGCAGTGCCCGTGCCAGCGGCGAGTGGGCTGAGATGCGGGTGTCGTCCAAGGGCGCCTCGACCGGGTGGACGATCAGGAACCGCTCAGGGCCGCCACCGGCCATCTCGACGGTGACGGTCTCGCCCAGCTCGACCACCTCGGGGTCGTCGGGCAGGTCCTCAGCGTCGGCGGCGTGCTCCACCAGCCAGGACAACCAGCGCAGCTCCTCCACGGTCCGCTCGTAGTCGGCATCGCCGCGGCCATCGCGCTCGTGGTCGCCGAGCGTGGCGCGCAGCTCGGGGAGGACGTGGGCACGCAGCCGCTGGGCGCGCTCAGCCAGCAGGTGCCTGCCCTGCTGGGTCAGGATCAGGCCGCTTGGGTCGCCGATGGGCCGCCCGGCACCGGCGACGCCTGCCAGGTCACCATCAGCCGGCGGGACGCTGCCGGCACGGCGGCTGACCCGGCCGGCGGCCCGTCGTGGCTGTGGCTGCGCGAACAAGACCAGCACGTGCGCCGGCGCGCCCTTGGCGATCCGTGCGGACACGCTCACCCCCGAAGGTGCGTGATCGTGGCGCTGGCCGACCGCGATCACCTCAGCGCCGGTCTGCCTGGCCACTCGTAGCACCGTGGCCGCGATGCGGCGGGCTTGCCGTCGCGGGCCGCCACGGGCCAGGTAGCCGCGGATCTCGAGCTGGTAGGCAACCGCGAGCGCGTCCAGTGTCGGCCCGACCCGCCCAGCGATCGCAAGGGCGTCCTGGTAGTCGTCGAGGCCGCCGAGCAGCTGCCCGCCCTCCCGGAGCCCGTGCGCGTCCGCGACTGGCACCACGGCGACGACGACCAGTGCTCGCCCGCTGGTTCGCGCGTGCTCAGCGGCGCGGCGGACCACCGCCAGGGCGAGGTTGGAGTCGTCCACGGCGGCCAGCACCGGGCCAGGCTGGCCGGCCCGTCGCCGGTCGTGGCGGGTCTCGTCGTCGCTGGTTGCGTCCATGCAGGCCTCCTCAGGTCTTCCGGTGCCGGTTAGTGATCAGGGCTGGTGGTGCGAGGTGCGGCGCCCCGGCCACCCACCTCGCCGGGTGGCCGGGGGCGCCGCTGCTCGGGCCTACCGGGGCGGGCGTCATTGCCCTGGCCGTCGGTCTGCCCGGGACCGGCCTGGGGTCGTTTGTCGCGGTCTGCCGGCCGGAGCCTGGGGCCACTGGTCGCCCGGTCGATGGCATCCTTGACCTTAGTGCCAGCCTCCCCGACCTCCTGCAGAGCCTTGCGAGCCATGCTCATCCGCTCATCTCCCCGCTGTTGGAGTGGGTGATGGCGCCGCGACAGCACGCCGCCGCGGAACGCAGGAGGCGTGCAGCTCTGATGCCGGGGCCGGTGGGATCCGGGTGGGCGCGGGATCCGCGCCGACCCGGGCGCCGGGTGCCGCCGTGGGGCGCATGGTGGCGCCGGGAGCGGACAAGGGGGCGTCCCGGCCGCGGCAGCGCGCGGGGGGGATGGTCCCTGCTGCCGCGAGCCGCATGCGCGGTATCGGCATGCTGTGTGTGCCACCGCAGGGCCGCCGGCAGCGCGGCGGACGCCGCGACCGCAGGCGTGAGCATGAGGCCGAGGCCGTTGTCGAGCGGTGGCGCCAGCTCGGCCAGGAGCCCGGGCAGGTAGTCCCCGGCGAACAGCGCGAAGACCAGCAGCGCCAATGCGGACAGCGCGGGCCGAGTGACGGCGACCGCCATCCAGGTCTGCGAGCCCGAACCGATCCGGTTCAGCAGAGGCACCACAGCAGGCCTCCAAGTCTGGCCGGGACGCCGATGCCTATGTCCCAACGGTGCCTGAAGGTCTCGCCCGCCCATTGCTGGGTGCGGCACCGGGCGGGCATGGGCCCACCGTCCTGACGGCTCCGCGACCGAGGAAACTGCCTCGGCGGACTACTCCCCTTCGCGACTCAGGATACCGGCCGCGAGTAAGGCCGCCCTAAAGGTCGGCTGGCCGGTCGCAACCTTGCGGGAACCGGAGTGCTGGGGTGGATGCTCGCCACCGCCGCCGCCTGGCTCATGGTTGGCATCCTTGCGTGGAATGCCCCGGTGCGGTCTGGCGCGGCAGGCTGAGCGCATCGTCGCTGAACGGGGGATGCGCGACGGGGCTCGCCCTGGGTCGGGGCCGCTCAGGGTTGCTCCCGATGCGGCGCGGCGAGGTCTTGCGCGGGTGGGCGCATGGCGGCCGCTCGCAGACCGCTGGGCGTGGGCGGCGCCCGGGGACAGGCGGGCGACCTCCGGGTCGGCGAGAAGCTGCGCGCCGCTCCTCTGGCGGCGCACCCTCCCCGCCTCGAGCAGGTTGAAGGCGAGCGTCTGCACCACGAACAGCAGCGTCAGCGTCACGATGAGGTGCTGCGCACGCCGGTGCGGGCGCCGCGGGCGAATGCCTACGCGGAACGGTAGGTCGGCACGGTTCGACGTGAGGCGCTGGATTCGGATGCTGATCTTCGGAGGTCGGCAGTTGCGGCTGGTGTTGGCCGAGGACGCCGACCATTACAACGCGCATCGTCCGCATCGTGCTTGGGGAGAGGTGCCACCGCTCGGGCCGGGCGAATCAACTGCCGTCCTGTCGGCTGGGAGGGACCGTACTCACCGTCGGCGTTGGTCTGCCAGACTGGAGCGACGCCCCCGCAAGGGGCGTGGTGCAGTCCGCGGCGTAGACGGTGCCCGAGACGAGCAGGCGCTGCCCGCGTCGGCTGGCCGCGATGGCCTTGGCCGACGGCCGCAGCTCCATCCCTGGGCCGAGCCTCGTGCGGGACGGTGCGTCGGCCGCGACGGTCGCGGTGCCCTGCGCGGGTTGCCCGGGCGTCACCGTGCAGGCCCGGTTCGCGGCCGTGCCGCCGAGACGAGCGGACGGTGCCGCGGGCCGGCCCTGGTCGCGTGCCGCAAGGACGGCCCAGCCGCCACCCAGCACCACGGCGGCGGCAGCGGCAGCCGCCGCAACCTTGAGGGCACGCCGCATGCCGTCTCCCTTCCCGACCAGCGCTCACCAGTATCTACACCGCTATCTACACCGCCGCTGCCACTTGGGTTTCTCGCGTTCTGGCATGGCCGTCAACGCACCACCGGCTGCCATCTCGCGCCGCTGGTCAGCAGCATCCCGACCCGCACGAAGGCGGTCCGCACCCATCGGAGCGGGTCAGGTATGGGTTGCCGCCGCGCATCCAGCTCATCCGGCGGCCACCCGGTGTGCACGGCCACCAGCGCGGGATCCTATGCGCCAAGGCAGGTGGTGACATGAACCCGCACCGTAACTCGAGAACCTGGACCTCGCGGTCCTACTGACGACCCCGCCGACGCTTTGGAGGCAGGGCGACCACCGTCGTGAGCCGCACAGATGTTCGTTCTGGGATCTGGCCTGCTTCGTGCCGGCGCCTCGCCCCATCAACGTTCTGTCACGCGCCTGTCAGCTGATTCCATCACTGCTGGTCAGCGGGCGCTGTGGGCGCGAGATTGTGGGGTTGCAGTGGTTGGGGTCGCAGCTTCGTCCATCAGAAAGGGGGAGCAGACCTGCCGTATCGAACGAGATCAGCTTGCCGAGGTCGTTGAAGGCGACCTGGATGCCGCGGCTATCGGGAGGATCCGGGAGGTCGAGGTAGGCACGGAAGATGCTGCCCTGGATCGGATACCCATCGTGGATGCTGGCCTGGGGCCAGGTGGCGGCGATGGCCGCCACCACGGCGTCAAGGTCCCAGGCCCAGTCGGTGTCACTGGTTACCCCGAAGCGCGACCTCATCGCCTGCCACTGCTCCTCCTGCGGGTTGATCATAACGTCGCCGCGCACGCCGAGCGCACGCGGGTGATCACGTCGGCCGGTGGGCGGCAACGCGATCTTCGCGGTGGCCCAGATTGAACGGGAATCGGAATCAACGGTCTTGGGTAGTTGGACTGACCTCCTCGTACAAGGATGGGGGTGGGCGCCGAGCTGCGAGGCGGGCCCTCATACGAGTTCGGCGATGAGGCTGGCGGCCCGGGCGGCACCGTCGGTCTCCACCGGCCGGTAGTCGACCGCGCGGCCGACCTCGGCGGCGATGGCGTCGACGATGGCGTCGGGGTCGGTGGTGGCGTAGTCCATCCGCCGGCCCGCCCGGTGGCGGTCCAGGCGGTGGGCGACGTGGAAGTTCTGCTCGAAGTGGTGGGCGAGGGGAAAGTACAGGAACGGCCGCCGGTTCGCGGTCAGCTCCATGCACGTCGTCAGTCCACCCTGCACGACCGCGAGGTCGCAGGCGGCGAGGTGCCGGTAGAGCTGATGGACGTAGGCGCGCAGCTCCAGGCCCTCGTGCTGCGGGAGCGCGCCCGGATCGATCCTCGGGCCTGTGACGACCACCATCCGCAGTGCCGGAATTCGCCGCTTGGCCTCCGGAAACGCCTCGATCACCCGCCGCAGCAGGTGCCCGCCGACGCCGGAGCCGCCAACGGTGACGATGCAGACCTGCTCGTCGTCTCGGTAGCCGAGCTCGTGCCGCAGCGCCTGGCGGTCGGCGAGGTCGGACGGATCGAAGCCGGTCACGTAGCCGGCGAAGGAGTAGTGCTCGCGCGTCCAGTCGCGGATCAGCGGTAGCTCCGGCCCGAACGCGTCGGGAACGATGTCGTGGTCGTTGCCGACGAAGATCGCGTGGTCGCGCACGCGTGGGAAGCGCGCGATGTGCTCGATCATCTCGGCGTTGTAGTCGGCGGTCACCAACGCTTCGCGCTCGCCTCCGTCCGGCATCGGCAGCCAGCCGACGAAGTCGGTCAGCCAGGCGTAGGCCGCCTGCTTCTGCTCGGGATTCTCGTGCAGGTAGTAGTCGAGCTCCCAGGCCTCGTCGCCGATCCAGACGTCGTACTGCTCGTGGCGCACGAGGTCGTGGAACACCATGAAGTTGGCCAGCAGGATCTCGTCCATGCGGCGGATCGCCTGGAAGCAGTGCAGGTCGTGCTCTGCCGACTCGCTCTCGATGTGGCCGGACTCGTTGGCCAGGTACGCGCTTGCCGGGTGGATTCGCTCGCCGCGCGCCTCCAGGACGGTTGTCACCGGGTGCTGGGCGAGCCAGTCGATGCGGAGGTCGGGATGGAGCTTGCGCAGCTCGTCAGCGATCGCGACGTCCCGCTGTGCGTGCCCCAGCCCGATCGGCGAGGAGATGTAGAGCGCGCGCTTCCGACGGGACTTCCCGCGCACCCAGCGCCGCGGCGGTAGCGCCGGCTTGACGAAGTCGCGGAGGAGCAGGTTGACCTTGACCGGATCGCGGACGTGCGGTGCGTGGCCGGAGCCCTCGAGCAGGACCAGCCGACCGCCCGTGTCCTCGGCGAGGGCGACCCCGCGTGTCACGGAGACGATCGCGTCGTGTTCGCCGTGAATGACCAGAACCGGGCAGCGGACGCGTCGCGCGAGCTCGCGTGCCTCGTCAGGTTCCAGGCCCCCGTCGGTGAGAACGAGCGTTTCGCCCGTCGTGTCGAGGCCCCAGCCGACCGTGTCCTCGATCGGCTTCGTCGAGTGCGGCTCGGTGAACATCCTCGACATGAAGAAGTCGAGGAAGCCCTTGTAGTCGCGGAGCCAGTAGTGCCTGTTGTCCTTCGCCCAGCCCTGGTCGGTGTCGAGCTCGTCCTCCCAGGAGTACACCGTCCGCTCGGGCAGCGGCTCTCCGCCGCCCGGGTAGCTCGGGCCGATGAAAACGGCTGCCTCGACCCTCTCGGGATGGTTTGCGGCGAGCAGCAGGCCTCGCTGTCCGCCCATCGAGAAGCCGACGACGATCGCGCGACGGGTCTGCGTCGCGTCCATCACCGCAATCGCGTCGGCCGCGAACTCGCTCTCGGCGT
>WNGB01035581.1_pt1 | contig 10267 bp, 11 predicted proteins | sample 5400681 | NCBI WGS metagenome assembly WNGB01 (sample SAMN13153367, study PRJNA577476) | soil metagenome | isolation source: 115 cm soil or saprolite under grassland replicate 2 | place: USA:California | collected 2016-06-15
ACGCGGCGGGAGCGACGTGGAGAACGTTCACGCAGAGGAGCGCGTCGGCCGGGCGGCGCTGCCAGGCGTCGAGCCGCAGATCCCAGTCGAGCGCCGGGAGGAGGTTCGGGAGCGCCGCCTCCTCGGCCCAGGCCGCGATCCCACGCCTCGCGGAGGTCGTACTCGGGCGTCGCCGCGAGCTCGTTCAGGAGGGACGAGAGCGACGCGGGGCGCAGGGCGCGCTCGTCCTGGGCGGTCGCAGGCGCCCTGGCCGCTTTCGTCACGCGCTGCCCCCTGTCATCCCGCGAGCATACGCGGGTCGCGGGCCACACCGCCAGTCGAGGCGGGCTCGGCGCGGGAGCCTATCCGTGCGTCTCCCCCGGCTCGGTCCCCGCCCGCCGGAACACGAGGAGCAGATCTCCCTCCGCCGGGAGCGGGAGCTCGCCCGCGAGCGGGAGCCCGTGCCGGCGCGCGGCGTCGGCGAGCGCCTCCACCTCGCGCACCCCCAGCGCGGGGTCGGCGGCGCGGAGCACGGCGTCGAAGCGCGCGAGGCGCCCGGCGAGCGGCACGCCGCGGCGACCGAAGGGACCGGCGACCGCGAGCGGTCCGCCGGGCGGAAGGACGCGCGCGGCGCCGCAGCAGAGCGCCTCGAGACACGCGGCGGGAGCGACGTGGAGAACGTTCACGCAGAGGAGCGCGTCGGCCGGGCGGCGCTGCCAGGCGTCGAGCCGCAGATCCCAGTCGAGCGCCGGGAGGAGGTTCGGGAGCGCCGCCTCCTCGGCCCAGGCCGCGATNNNNACGCGGCGGGAGCGACGTGGAGAACGTTCACGCAGAGGAGCGCGTCGGCCGGGCGGCGCTGCCAGGCGTCGAGCCGCAGATCCCAGTCGAGCGCCGGGAGGAGGTTCGGGAGCGCCGCCTCCTCGGCCCAGGCCGCGATGGACGCGCGCGCGGCAGGATCCGGGTCGGAGGGCTGGAAGACGAGGGCGGGGAAGGCGCGCGCGAGGTGCAGCGCGTGCTCGCCGGTCCCGCTGCCGAGCTCGAGCACCAGCCCGGTCTGCGGCAGGATCCCGGCGAGCCCGGCGGCGAGCGGACCGCGGTTCAGCAGGGCGGCGGCGCTGGTCCGCTTCATGGCGCGAATCTCGACCGGCGCGGCCCGAGGCGGAAGGCCCGGTCGGGACCGCGAGGCCGCGTCGCGCGACGCGGCGGAACGAGGTAAGACGAACGCGATGCTCTTCCGACGCTCCCTCGCCCGCTGCCTGCCGATCGCGACGATCGTCGCGCTCCTCGGCGCCTGCGCTGCGTCGCGTCCCGCCGTGCGCCCCACCGCGAAGGATCGGACGGTTCCGACCGGCTGGACGCGCCGAGCCTTCGCGGTGCCGGACCACGGCAACCTCCTCCTGTCGATCCCGCCGGGCTGGACCGCGAGCGAGGGCGAGGGGGAGGGGGAGGGGGAGGCGGCGGCGGTCCCCGCGATCCGGCTCGGGGCTCCCGGCCACCGCTTCGCGGCGACGCTCACGCCGTTGTGGAACCCCGGCGAGCCGGAGGCGGCGGAGGCTCGCGCCGACACCGCCTTGCTCTTCGCCGACCTCGGGAGGCGGAACGCGCTCGGCGGGAGCGCCGAGCAGGAGATTCCGCTCGAGGAGCTGTCCGGCCCCGGAGTGAAAGGCTTCTGGTTCACCGCGACCGACCGCGAGTGCGTCGGACGCGAGCCAGGCCCCGAGGAGTGGCGGAACATCGTGCAGGGGGCCGCGGCCGTCGGCCCGGTCATCGTCGCCTTCACGCTTCTCGACGACGGTCCCGGCCCCCAGCGCTCGCTGCTGCTCGACATCGTCCGGACCGCCCGGCACGAGGATGAGGGCGGGGACGAGGGGGAGGACGAGGGCGAGGAGCTCGGCGAGCTCGATCCCGTTCCGGATGCGCTCACCGTCCCCTTGCGGATCGCGTGGCCAGGCAGGAGGTGGGCGGTGCTCGTCGACCTCCCCGGCTTCAAGGTAGGCGCGCGGAAGGCGGGCGAGGGACGCGGGCCGTTCGCGCTCGGGCTCCACCCCGCCACCGGGATCGCTGCCTCGGTGACCCTCGTGCCGTCCGCCGCCGCGAAGGACGCGGGCGGCTGCCGCGACGAGGCGCTCGCCGCCATCGCGGGAAACGAGCCGAAGCCCGCGAACGTCCTGAAGGAGGGACCGCGCGTGACGTACACCATCCTCGGCGCGGCGAGCGCCGGCGTCGTCGAGACGCACGCGCACGCGTTCCTCCATCGCGAAGGCCTGTGCGCGAACGTTCACGCGTCGAAGATGGCCCCCTCGCCCGAGGACGCCGCGCGGATCGAGGCGATCCTGTCGTCGGCCCGCTTCGCCGAGGATCTCTAGCGTGGCGGAGAAGGTCGCGCGGTGCGCGTCGTTTCCGGTCCACACGTACGAGGTGGACGCGTTCGGCATGCTGGAGGTGCCGGCCCTCTCCGGATACCTGCAGGAGGTGGCGGGGCTCCACGCGGGCGAGCTGGGAGTCGGCCTCGACGTTCTCCGCGCGAAGGGGCTCACCTGGGTCCTCGCGCGGCAGCGGCTCGAGCTCCTCCTGCCCGTGAGCCTCGGCGACACCGTCGAGATCGAGACCTGGCCCAGCGGCGTGGAGCGGCTCGCCGCGACGCGCGACTTCGTGGTCCGGCGCGGCGATGGGGCCGAGGCGGCGCGCGCGACGACCCAGTGGTACGTGCTCGACCTCGGGACGCGGCGGGCGGTCAGGCCGGGCGAGGTGCTCGATCCGCGCTTCCCGCGGGAGTCGCGGCCGTCGGTGGCGCCGCTCGCACCGGGAAAGCTCCCCCTGCCCGAGAGCTGGGACCTCGAGAAGCGCTTCCAGGTTCGCTACGCCGACATCGACGTGAACCTCCACGTCACGAACGCGAGCTACGTGACCTGGGCCATCGAGGCGGCGCCGGTGGAGCTGTGGCGCGCGTCGCGTCTCGCCGCGGTGGAGGTGCATTACCTCTCCGAGGCGCTCCACGGAAAGCCGATCCTGTCGCGCCTCGCCAGGACCGCCGAGCGCTCCTACGCGCACGCCATCGTGCGCGAGGAGGACGGCAAGGAGCTGGCGCGGCTCCAGACGGCGTGGGTCGCGCGAGATCACGCGCTCCCGCTTCACCCCGACCGAGCGTGAGCCGACATCGGTCGGCCGCTCGTTCACGGGCCGAAGACGAGCCTGACGACGACCACGGCCGCCGCCATGCCTGCGGCGTCGGCGAGGAGCCCCGCCGCGAGGGCCTGCCGGTAGCGCGTGACGCCCGCCGCTCCCATGTAGACGGCGAGCACGTAGAAGGTCGTCTCGGTCGAGCCGGCCATCACCGAGACGAGCCGGCCGGCGTGGGAGTCCGGGCCGTCCGAGCGGAGCACGTCCCCAAGGACCCCGAGGGCGCCACCGCCCGAGAGCGGCCGCACGACGAGCATCGGGACGACGCTCGCCGGGATCCCGGCGAGCGCGGTGAGCGGCGCGAGCGCGCGGGTGAAGGCGTCCATCGCTCCGGACGCGCGCAGCATCCCGAGCGCGACGAAGATCGCGACGAGCGGCGGGAGGATGCGCACCGCGGTCTGGAAGCCCTCCTTCGCCCCCTCCACGAACGCGGGATAGACCTTCACGCGCCGTGCGAGGGCAAGGAGCGGGATCCCCGCGACCAGCACGGGGATCGCCCACGCGGAGACGGCTTCGACGGCGGCGCGGAACACGTCACCCCTCCCGCGGACGCGGACGGGCGGGGAAGAGCCGCGCGAGCAGCTTCGCGGCGACGATCGCCACCGTGGCGCCGCACAGGGAAGCGAGGAGCGTGGCGCCGATGATCTCGTGGGGCGCGCGCGAGCCGGCGCCGGCGCGGAGCGTGATGACCGTCGCCGGGATGAGCTGGACGGAGGCGGTGTTGAGCGCGCAGAAGAGGGCCTGCGCGTCGCTCGCGGTGCCGGGGACGGGGTTCAAGGACTCGAGCTCCTGCATGGCGCGGACGCCGAAGGGGGTCGCCGCGTTGCCGAGCCCGAGCACGTTCGCCGACACGTTCATGAGCATCGCCCCCATCGCGGCGTGCTCCGGTGGCACCTCGGGGAAGAGCCGTCGCATGACGGGACGCGCCGCGCGGGCGAGGGCGCGCACGAGCCCCGCCTCCTCCGCGACCCTCATGAGCCCGAGCCAGAGCGCCATTGCGCCGGCGAGCTCGAGGGCGTACTTGCCCGCCTGCGTCGCGGACGTGAGCGCCGCGCTCGTGACCTCGCCCATTCGCCCGTTGACGGCGGCGGCCGCGACCGCGGCGGCGACGAGGACGGTCCAGATCGCGCCCATTCGGCGGGATGGTGGCATGGCGGGTCTCGAACGCGAGTTTTTGGTAGAACCGCGCATCCCCCCGCGGGAACCAAAGCCCATGAGACGGATCGCCCTCGCCCTCGCTGTCGTCCTGACGCTCGCCGGCTGCCCCGAGCAGCGCCCCGCGCAGTCGCCACGCCGCCCGCCGCAGGGAGCGCTCGCCGCCGGCGCGGGCGCGCTCCCCGACGTCCTCAGCGTGAAGCGCCCGGAAGGGCCGGAGTGGTTCGGGCTCTACCTCGTGGGCAAGAAGGCCGGCTGGACGCGGACGGAGCTCCGCCGCGAGCTGCGCGACGGGAAGGACGTGCTCGTCGGCCGAACCGAGATGCTCATCCGCGCCACCGTGGGAGGCAACGAGGTGGAGCGCAGGCAGGAGGAGGAGCGGGTCTGGGAGGCGCGCACCGGCGGCCGGCTGCTCTCCTTCCGCGCCGCCTGGAAGGGCGACGGCGGGGACCGCACCGTGACGGGGAGCTGCGAGAAGACGACCTGCCGGGTGACGCTCGTCGCCGGGGCCGCGCGAGAGGAGCGCAACGTCGAGAACGTCCGCGAGACGGCGGAGCTCGCCGACGGAGCGCGGCTCGCCGCGGCTCGCCGCAGCGCCGTCATCGGGGGGCAGATCGATCTCGAGAAGCTGCGCGTGCGCGAGGTGCGCGACCAGTTCGTGCGCCGCGAGACCATCGCCGGCGCGGGCGTCGCCGAGGAGATCTCGGTCGTCTCGGAGGCCGAGCCGGGCGACCGCATCGCGGCCGAGTACCGCGTCGCGGACGACGGCCGCGTCGTCGAGATCCGGCTCGGCGACGCGATCGTCGCGCGTCCCGAGCCGGAGGAGACCGCCCGCCGTCTCGACAAGATCGACCTCTTCGCGCTCGCGCGCGTGCCGCTGCCGCGCGCGCTCCCGCGCGAGGTCCCGCGGACCATCGTCTACCGGCTCGCCGGCCTCCCCGCCTCGTTCCACAAGGGCGACGCCCGCCAGCGGTTCGAGCGCGGGCCGGACGGGACCACCCTCCTCTCCGTGACCGCGCGCCGTCCGGCTGCCGCGGATGCGGGGCGCGACACGCCGCTCGCGCGGGCGCGCGCGGGCGCGGCCGAGGAGGATCTCGCTGTGACGCCGCAGGTGAACTGGGACGCGCCCGGCATCGCGGCACTGGCGCGACAGGTCGCGGGCGATGCGAAGGGCACCTACGAGGCCGCACGCAGGCTCTCCGAGCACGTCCACGGCCGGCTGGAGAAGGTCTACGGCGCGAGCCACGACCGCGCGAGCGAGGTCCTCGAGGCGGGCAAGGGCGACTGCACCGAGCACACCGTGCTCCTCGTGGCGCTCGCGCGCGCCCTGGGGATCCCGGCGCGTGCGGTTCACGGTCTCGTCTACGCGCAGTACGGGGACGGGCAACCCGCGCTCTACTGGCACGCCTGGCCGGAAGTCCGCAGCGCGGGCGAGTGGATCCCCCTCGATCCCACGTTCGGTCAGCCGGTCGCCGACGCGACCCACGTGGCGCTCGGATCCGGCACGCAGGTCGACACGGTCGGCCTTCTCGGCACGGTGAAGGTGCTCGCGGTGGAGGTCCGCGAGGTGAAGTGACGGGAGTGCCTCACGTGGACCTGGACCTGGACGTGGACTTCGACCTCGACTTAGACCTCGACCGTCATCTCGGTTGGGCGAGGTCGAGGTCGAGAACGAGGACGAGGACCAGGTCGAGGTCCACGACCACGACCACGACCATAGGATGCCTGTCCCCCGCAGCAGGGAGCTCCGCATGAACGGCCTCGACCACGTCGCCATCCTCGTCTCCGACCTCGACGCCGCGGTGAAGCTGTTCCGCGACGTCTACGGCCTCGAGCTCGCCGAGATCGAGGAGGTGCCCACCGAGAAGGTGCGCGTCGCGATCTTCGGTCACGGCCGCGGACGCATCGAGCTCGTCTCCCCCTCCGGACCGGACAGCCCGATGGCGAAGGCGATCGAGAAGCGTGGGGAGGGGCTTCACCACGTCTGCCTGGAGGTGCCGGACATCGCGAAGGCGATGGCGGCGCTCAAGGCGCAGGGGGCGCCGCTCCTCGACGAGAAGCCGCGCCCCGGCGCGGGCGGCTCGAAGGTGGCGTTCGTCCATCCGAAGGGAAGCCGCGGCGTCCTCATCGAGCTGAAGCAGGCCTAAACGGGCGAGCACGATTCGCGATCACAGAAACCGTTCGTGCTGAGCGTAGCGCCCGCGCAGCGGGCGCGAAGTCGAAGCACGCGCCTTGGGACGCATGGCGCCCTTCGACTTCGGGGCGCTCCGCGCCCCTACGATCGCGATGGGTCGTTTAGACGACCGCTCGCACGCTTGACCGCCCTCCGGGCGCGTGCTGTAAGAGCCCGTCCGCTCTCACGGAAGGGGTCTCGCATGTCTCGCCTCGCCGCCGCGCTCGCGGTCTTTCTCCTCGTCCCGTCCGCCGCCCGTGCGCAGGACGACAAGAAGCCCGACGCCGAGCTCGACGCGAAGACGAAGGCGGCCATCGACCGCGCCGTCGAGAAGGCGAAGGAGGAAGTCCGGAACGAGGTGCGCGCCGAGATCCAGGGCGCGCAGTCCGCGGCGGAGTTCCTCGGCGCCGTCGCGGAGGGGCCGAAGCTCGAGTTCTTCCAGGTCGACGGCTACTACCGGGTTCGCGGCCAGCTCTTCAGGAAGCTGAACCTCGGCGCGGGGCCCGACGCGTCGGGGCGATATCTCTTCCCGGTCCCGCTCGACCAGAACGGCGGACACGGGCGGACCACGCTCGCGACCGCGAACATGCGGCTGCGGATGGAGCCGACGCTCAACGTCTCCGAGCACGTCCGGGTGCGCGCGCAGATCGACATCCTCGACAACCACGTCCTCGGCTCCTCCACGTCGAGCCTCGCCTCGACACTCCGTACGTGTCGCCGAAGCGCGTGTGGGCCGAGGTCCAGACGCCGGTGGGGCTCCTCTCCTTCGGACGGATGCCTTCCGAGTGGGGGCTCGGGATCATGGCGAACGCCGGGGGCGGCATCGACGAGGACTTTGGCGACACGGTGGACCGGATCCAGTTCGCGCTCCCGCCGGTCTCGACGCCGATCGGCCGGCTCACCTTCGTGCCGATCCTGGACTTCGACCAGGAGGGCGCCCTCTACCGCCAGCCGTACGCGGCGCGCGGCACCGGCCAGCCGTTCGACGCCGAGTCGGGCGACGACGGCCGCACGTACGGCCTCAAGGTCGCGCCGGCCTCAAGGTCGCGCGGCTCGACACCGACGACGAGGTGCGGCGGAAGACCGAGCGGAACGAGGGCTCGGTGAACTACGGCGCGTACTACAATTACAGGACGCAGCGCTATCTCTACCCGCAGTGGAACGACGCCGGCTTCGACGCGAGCTTCGACTCCACCGGCGCGTCGGTCACCTCCGTCCCGTCCGTCCATCGCGCGGCATACGCCCACGTCCTCGACGTGTGGTTCCGCGTCCTCTCCTCGCGCTGGCGGGTCGAGGCGGAGGTCGCGGGCCTGTACGGCTCGATCGGCGACCCGCGGAACGAGGTCGCGGGAGTTGCGCCGGGCAAGGTGCTCCTGCGGCAGTGGGGCGGGGCGGCGGTCGTCGAGTACAAGGTCACGCCCAACCGGTTCATGCTCGGGGCCGAGGTGGGCGCCGCGAGCGGCGACTCGGCGGCGGGCTTCGGCAACGTCCCCGGCCTCGGCCCGACGCCCTACGGCTCGCTCGAGGGCGCGCAGTTCGGCGGCGGCGACCACTCGATCCGGAACTTCCGCTTCAATCCCGCCTACCGGGTGGACCTCGTCCTCTTCCACCAGATCCTGGGCCAGGTCACCGACGCCGTGTACGTGAAGCCGAAGTTCCGCTGGGACATCTTCCCGGGGCTCTCGTTCGACGGTCAGCTCATCTACTCGCGCGCGCTCGAGTCGTCGTCCACTCCGAGCGCGCACGCGGACGGAAGCGGCGGCAGCGCGAATCTCGGCATCGAGGCGGACGGGATCCTCACCTACTCGGCCGGCGACGGCTTCCAGGCGTGGGCGCAGTGGGGCGTCCTCGAGCCGCTCGGCGGCCTCGCCTACCAGAACCAGTCGCTCAGCCTCGGGCACGTGCTCGCGATCGGGCTCGCGGCCCGCTTCTAGCGGAGCGCGTGCTCGCGGCGGCGCTCCTCTCCGCCTCCGTCGCGGCGGCCGCTGCGGCCCCGCTCGTCGCGGTCGACGCAGGGCACACGAGCGCCGCGCCCGGCGCGACGAGCGCGCGCGGTATCCCGGAGCGGACCTTCAACCTCGCCGTGGCGGAGCGGCTCGTCGCCGCGCTGCGCGGGGATGGGCTCCGCGCAGTCCTCGTCGGGGGCGGCGCGGACGCGCCCCCCGGCGCGCGACCCGCGCTCGCGGCGCGGCTCGGCGCAGCGATGCTCGTCTCGATCCACCACGACTCCGTCCAGCCGCGATACCTCACGAGCTGGACGGTGGACGGCGTCGAGCGGACCTACTCCGACCGGTTCCGCGGCTTCTCGGTGTTCTACTCGGGCGCGGGGGCCCGACCGCGCGAGAGCCTCCGGCTCGCGATCCGCATCGGCGACGCGCTCCTCGCGCTCGGCCTCGCGCCGACCCTGCACCACGCCGAGCCCATCGAGGGAGAAGGGCGGCCGCTCGTCGACGCGCGCCGCGGCGTGTACCGATACGACGACCTCGCCGTGCTGCGCCTTGCCAGGATGCCTGCGGTCCTCGTCGAGTGCGGCGTCCTCGTGAACCGCGACGAGGAGCTCGCGCTCCGCGATCCGGAGCGGCAGGAGCGGATGGCCCGAGCGCTCGCGCGGGCGATCGCCTCGGCGCTCCGCTCGCCGCGATGACGTCTTCCCGCCGCGGCGGGGGGGCGGCGACGCCCCTGGGTAGCAGCGGCCCCAGGGGCGGCACGTACCTCGTCGTGCGGCAAATCGCCGCAACTCCGCGTGGAGATTCGGTCTCGCGCGGCCCAAGCACTCGGCTCCGATCCGCCCCCGCCTGGTACGGCGCTTCCAAGATGGGCGGCTCCGATGCGTTCGCGCCCCAGCTCGCTCCGGCTGCTCCGTTTCCCCGCGCTCGCGGCGGTGGCGCTCGTGGTCACCATCGGGTTCGGTGGGGCGCGTCACCTCCGCGGTCAGCAGCGGCGGTTCCGGGAGCAGGCGGAGGCGCAGCTCTCGGCGGTGGCCGACCTGAAAGTGTCGCAGATCGTTGCGTGGCGGCGGGAGCGGATCGCGGATGCGTCCGACCTGACCGAGAACCGCCTCGTCGCTCGCGAGCTGAAGTCGGTGCTCACCGGCTCGCGCACCCGCTCGATCGACGACGACTGCCGCGCCTGGCTCGAATCGCTCGCGAGCCACCACGACTACAGCGAGGTCGTCCTGACCGACCTCGACGGCGCCGCGCTCGCGAGCGCCGGCGCAGAGGGCCGCCCCCCGTCGCAGTCCCACATCGTCCGCCATCTCCGGGACGCGATCCGCCGGGGCGGTGCGCTGTTCACCGACCTCGAGATCGAGGAGGGGACGGGCCGGGTCCACCTGGACATCGTCGCACCGATCTTCGATCCCGAGCGGCCGGCGGTCGCGCTCGGAGGGTTGCTGGTGCGCCTCGACCCGAGCGACTTCCTGTTCCCGCTCATCCAGAGCTGGCCGACCCTGAGCGCGAGCGCCGAGTCGCTCCTCGTCCGTGTCGACGGCGATTCGATCGTCTTCCTGAACGAGCTGCGCCATCGCGAGGGCGCTCCCCTGTCGCTGCGGCTTCCGCTCGCGGATCGCCGCTATCCCGCCGTCCGCTTCGCGCTCGGCGAGCAGGGGGTGACGACCGGCCTCGACTACCGCGGGGTGGAGGTGCTCGCCGCCGGACGGTCCGTTCCCGAGACGCCCTGGTTCATCGTCGCGAAGGTCGACGCGCACGAGATCCTTTCGCCCGGGAGGGACCAGGCGGCGAGGCTCGGCCTCGACTTCCTCATCCTGATAGGGACCGGCCT
>WNGB01015064.1_pt1 | contig 10266 bp, 8 predicted proteins | sample 5400681 | NCBI WGS metagenome assembly WNGB01 (sample SAMN13153367, study PRJNA577476) | soil metagenome | isolation source: 115 cm soil or saprolite under grassland replicate 2 | place: USA:California | collected 2016-06-15
TGCGACCAGGCGCCGATCCTGTTCGGTGACGACCTGCTGGTTCTCATGTGGGAGCCACAACGGGAGCCACCGAGCTTGCTCCGCCCCTCCCGCGCGCCACTGGTGGCGCAGCGCTCCAATCCGACCCGCGGCCGGTCGTCAGATCACGCTCCAAATCCGCCGATATGAGTGCCCGTCCCGGTCGGCTGGCCCGGCGTCCGTGGCGTCCCCGAAGGGGCATTATGTGGCCCGGCGGCCTCGCGAGCTGGCGCGCCGCGACGTCAGCTGGGCCGCACGCCGATGAGGGTGGCCTGGCCTGCGGCGCCGCGACGTGGGCCCAAATACCTCCCGCTCGCGCCCTCGCTAGTCGGGCCGCAGCGTGTCATCCTGGCAGTGGGTCCGCAGGGGGAACCATGACAAAGCCGCCCGAAACCCATATAGCACCGTCTGCGGCGGCCGCGAAGCACGGGGGCCACCGCTTTCTGTCGCCTGCTCGTTACCGGCATCCGGGCGACATGATCCGGCTGATCATCGCCGGGCTTGTCCTCGCCGGAGCGCTTGCGGTCACCGCCGTCACTCATGCCACATATGCGGGTGCAAGCGCTGTTGCCGTGAGCGCCGTCGCGCCTTCCACCCTGGCGGGCCGGGTGCTGGGTGGGGTGGTGCAGGCGCTCTTCGCGGCCGTGGCCGTCGCTGCATTCCTTGTCACGTTGCGTTACCACCGGTACCGGCTGCTGGGCGGCCTTGCGGCCGCTGCCGTGGTGGCGAGCGGCATTGTGATCGGGATTGTTTATCTCGCGGGCAGTGAGCGTCCGCGCGCTCTCGCGGCCGGTGCCGGCCCATGGTCATGGCTCACCGGCGCGTCGCTGGCGGGTCCCGCGCTTGGTGCCGCCGCCGTGGCCTGTACGGTCGGGGCCGCGCCCTGGCTCACCCGTCCGTGGCGGCGCGCCGCCTGGATCACGCTGTGGCTTGCCGCCGTGGCGCGGCTGATCACGGGCACGGCCTCGCCGATGGAAGTGGTAGTGGCGTTCGCCGCAGGGGTAACGGTCGGCGCCGGTGCGCTCGTCTTGTTCGGGGTGCCCGACCGTCGTATCGGCCCGCAAGAGATCGCGGCGGCGCTTGGCGCGGCGGGCCTGCCGGTCGCGTGCGTCGACCCAGCCGCCGTGGAGGCGAAGGGCTCGCGGCCCTTCACCGCGGCCACCGAGGACGGGCAGCCTTTGTTCATTAAGGTCCTCGGATCGGATCAGCGGGACGCCGACCTGTTGTACCGCGCGTACCGGTTCCTCCGGCTCCGGGACATCGGCGACACCCGCCCTGCGGCGTCGCTCATCCAGGCCGCCGAGCACCAGGCACTCGTCGCGGTGATGGCCGAGCGAGCGGGGGTGGCGGTACCCGCCATCCGGCAGGTGATCAAGAGCGCCGATGGGTCTGTGCTGCTGGCAATGGAGCGCGTGGACGGCAGGTCCCTCGACCTGATCCCGGCGCAGCGCGTGAGCGACACGATGATCCGGGAGCTGTGGAAACAGGTGGACGGGCTGCACCGGGCGAGGATCGCGCACCGGTCACTGCGCGCCGCTAACGTTGTCGTCGACGGTGCCGCCAGACCGTGGATTGTGGACTTCAGCTTCTCCGAACTGGGCGCCACGCAGCGCCAGATGGCGCTCGACATCGCCGAACTGCTGGCCTCACTGGCCGTCATCGCCGGCGCCGACAGAGCGGTCGCCGGCGCGGCCGCGGTGATCGGCCGAGATGGCGTCGCCGCCGCGGTGCCTTTGCTGCAGCCGCTCGCTCTTTCCGCCGGCACCCGCCGGGCGATCGCCCGCCACGAAGGCCTGCTGAAACAAACGAGGCAGGCAGCCGCAGCCGTGAGCGGCCGGGAGGACCAGGAACTTGCCCGCATCCAGCGGGTCCGCCCGAGAACGCTGCTCGCGATCGCCGCTGCTGCGGGCGCGTACTACTACCTGCTTCCCCAGCTGGCAAAGGTGGGCAGCGGCTGGCACGCCATACTGTCGGCCGACTGGGCATGGCTGCCGCTGGTCATCGCCCTGTCGGCCGCCACCTACCTGGCAAGCGCGGTCGCACTCATGGGCGCGGTACCGCGGCGGCTCCGGTTCTGGCCGACCGTGTTGGCGCAACTCGGGTCATCGTTTGTCAACCGGGTATCCCCGGCCAACGTCGGCGGCATGGCGCTGAACGCCAGGTTCCTGCAGAAGTCCGGGGTTGACACCAACGCGGGCGTCGCCGCGGTCGGCGTCAACAGCCTGGCAGGCGCCGTCGTGCATCTGATCTTGATTGTGGTCTTCTTCACCTGGGCAGGTAAGGGGCTCGGCAAAGCCTTCAAGCTGCCGTCGAGCAGCAAGCTGCTGCTGATCCTCGCCGTCATCCTGGCAGTCATCGGCATCGTGCTCGCGACCCGTCCGGGCCGCCGGTTCGCGTCGGGCAAGCTCGTCCCCGGGTTGCGCTCGGCCGCAGCCAGCCTCACACGGGTGGCGCAAAACCCCGCCAAGATGATCATGCTGTTCGGCGGATCGGCGCTGATCACGCTGGCCTATATCGGCGCATTGGCCGCTTCCATCGAGGCCTTCGGCGGGGGACCGGACATCGTCCAAATCGGCGCCGTGTACCTCGCGGCCGCGGCTATCGCCGCAGCCGCCCCCACACCCGGCGGCCTCGGTCCCCTCGAGGCGGCCCTGGCCTCGCTCCTGACCGGTGTCGGCATGGCGGCCGGGCCAGCGTTCTCCGCCGTGCTGCTGTACCGGCTGGCCACCTACTGGCTCCCCGTCGCACCGGGCTGGCTGTCCTGGCGCGTGCTGCAGCGGCGGGAGTACGTATGAAAACGCGCGCGATGTTTGGCGCGGCCTGCATAGGGCTGACGGTCGCGCTGGCGGCCTGTACGTCCTCAAGCGGCAACGCCCCGTCCGCGGATGGACGCCCGGCCGGCCAGCATGGCATGGTCATCTCGGTCGGGTCGTTCGATTTCCCTGAAAGCGTCCTGCTCGCCGAGATCTACGGCCAGGCACTCGCGGCGCGTGGCTACCCGGTGCGGATCCTGCCGAATCTCGGACCCCGCGAGCTGGTCGATCCTGCGCTGATGAAGGGCCTCCTGCAACTGGTGCCCGAGTACGCCGGGTCGGCCCTGGAGTTTGCCACCCTCGGACGCCTTTCTGCGACAGCCGACGCCGCCGCGGCCAACAGGACTCTCGCCGAGTCGCTGGCGGGCCGAGGGCTGCTGGCCGCTCGCCCGGCCGCCGCGCAAAACACCAACGCCATCGTGGTGACGGCAGCGACAGCGGCGCGCTACGGCCTACGGTCGATCACGGATCTCGCCAGAGTGGCACCGCGCCTGGTGTTCGGCGGTCCGCCAGAATGCCCTGAGCGCGCCTATTGCCTGCAGGGCCTGCGGCGGGCCTACAGTCTGCACTTCAAGGCGTTCATCACCCTCGACGCCGGCGGCCCGCTGACGCTCCAGGCACTGCGTGCCGGGGACATCGGAGTCGCGTTGCTGTTCACTACCGATCCGAACATCTCGGCACGGCATCTGGTGGTACTGGCCGATGACCGCGCCTTGCAGCCGGCCGAGAACATCACGCCGGTGGTGCGCCATGATGTGGTCGCCCGTTACGGCACCCGGATGCTCACGCTGATCAACGCCGTGTCCGCCCGGCTTACCACCGGCTCGCTGCGCTCTCTCGACGCACAGGTTGTGCTGGACGGGCGCCGGCCTCGTTCAGTGGCCGAGGCCTGGCTGCGCGCACAAGGGCTGATGCAGACAGGGGGTGTTGTGCATTGAGCGAAAATATCGAGCCGGTGGCCACGCGCGATGGCCCGGCCAGCCTGCCGCCGGGCGCCGCCTCCGGCAAGACCCGCCATCAGCGCCGCCCGACCGGTGCGCCGCCGCCGCTGCCGCACCCAATTACCATCAGCACGACCGCGTGGCTGATCCTCGGGGCGGTGGTCCTCGCCGCTGCGTTCGTGGCCTCACAGCACACGCCGTGGCTCCGGGTCGATGATCGGGTCAGCACCTGGATGCTGCGCCAGCTGGCGGCGATACGGACGCCGTGGCTGACCGATGTGGCCAAGGGCATCAATGTGGCGGGCTCTGGATGGGGGGCCAGCGTGCTCGGCCTGTCGGTGGTCGCCTTGCTCATGGTGTTCCGGCGCTGGCGGCACCTGCTGGTGTTCATCGGCAGCGTGTTGTTCCTGGAGCAGATCGGGACAGAGATCTACAACGGGCTGTCCAGGCCACGCCCCTACGGCGTGCAGATCATCGCAAGCTGGACCGGGTACGCGAGTGCGTCGCCCCCGGTGGCTGTCCTCACGATCTTCCTGATGGGCGTCATCTACTGCCTGGCCGTGCCAGGCCGCCCCCGCTCCTATACCAAGGCGGCTGTGGCCGCCGTGATCGCCGTGTTCAGTCTGGCCCGCCTGTACCTGGGTGTCGATCACCCCGGCGATGTGCTCCTCGGCGCGACGTTCGCCGTGGCGATCGCGGTCACCGCGTTCCGTTTCTTCACCCCCAACGAGGCGTTCCCGGTCGTGTACCGGCGCGGCCGCAGCGCGCACGTCGATGTGACGGGCCGACGGGGGGAGGCGATCCGCCAGGCCGTGCGCGACCAGCTCGGCCTGACCGTGCTTGAGATCAAACCGGTCGGTCTCGAGTCGTCCGCGGGCTCAACGCCGCTGCGGCTGCGGGTCGAGGGCGCCCCGGATGAGTTCCTGTTCGCCAAGCTCTACACCAAGGGCCACCTCCGCGCCGACCGCTGGTACAAGCTGGGGCGGACCCTCCTCTACGGTTCCCTGGAGGATGAGTCTCCCTTCAAGACGGTGCGCCGCCTGGTCACCTACGAGGACTATGCCCTGCGCCTGCTGCAGGACATCGGGGTCCGCACAGCCAGGCCATACGGCGTTGTCGAGATCACGCCCGAGCGTGAGTACCTAATGGTCACCGAGTTCTTCTCCGGTGCCGTCGAAATCGGCGAAGCCCACGTCGACGACGCTGTGATCGACCAGGGACTGCTGCTGATCCGCACGCTGTGGGACGCCGGGATCGCCCACCGCGACATCAAACCGGGCAACCTCATGGTCCGCTCCGGGGAGCTGCTGCTGATCGACGTGGCATTCGTCCAGGTGCGCCCATCTCCGTGGCGGCAGGCGGTCGACCTGGGCAACATGATGCTGGTGCTCGCAGTGCGCACCGACCCGCAGCGCGTCTACCGCCGGGCGCTGCGTTATTTCACCCCAGCCGAGCTGGCCGAAGCGTTCGCGGCCACCCGCGGGGTCGCCAGCCCGACCCAGCTGCGCGCGTTCATGAAACGGGATCCGCGCGACCTGCTCGGCGAGTTCCGCGCCCTCGCCCCGCAGCGGCCGCCTATCGTGCTGCAACGCTGGAGTGTCCGCCGGATCGCTCTGGTGGCCGCGGTGCTCGCCGTCACCGTCGTTGCCGTGAATCTCGTATATCAGACCTTCTTCCCGTTTAATCTGGGCGCCTCCCCCCCTAGCTGCGGCACCGGCCACTCGATGATCCTCAGCGCCCAAGTAGTCCCCTCGGCGGCCATGCTGCCCTGTGTTGCCGCGCTCCCGTCTGGCTGGAGTATTGGCCGCGCGGACATCTCCAGCGGTAGGTCCAGGATGTGGCTGGACTCCGATCGCGCCGGCATGCACGCGGTCACCGTAACCCTCACCGCAACCTGCGACACCTCGGACGCCGAGCAGATACCCTCCGACCAGCCCGGCACGCGCAGATTCGAGCGGCCGCTGAGCCTGGCGCCGCAATTTTCCGGGATTCGCTACTACACATTTCCCGGCGGCTGCGTCACCTACGATGTCCGCTTCAGACCAGGAGCGTCCCCGATCCTTGCCGTCGCCGTCGACAGCGCGCTGGCGTTCCAGCCCCGGTCAACGCTCGTCGACTACATACGCCACACCGAGGGCCTTGCCCTGTGCGGGCGCGGTGCCCCGTGCCCAGGATGAGCGGGGAGGCGGCACAAGGGCCCGCCGAGCAGCAGCTACGCGTACCCGATCCTGCGCTATTTCCGGCCATCAGGCAGATGACATCAGCGTGCACGCCATAGCGCCCAGCGCGACGTATAGAACATTCGGTCATCAGCGTGAGTCGTTTGTGTCAAGCGTTTGGCCGGTGCCTCGTCCGTCGTCTGTCCCTGCATAGCGGTTACGGGGTTGGTCCCTGCAGCGCGTGATCGGGTTGGGAGACGACGGCTGGGGCTGCCCATGACGGCCGGCGAGGTAAACGATGTTCCTCAATGCCGCGGAGGGCTCGCCCCGGCCGCCAGCTTGATGCGCCGCTGACCGGATCAGGCGGCCAGTGGTGTGCTTTTCCGCCGGGTGCCGTGGGCCGCGGTGACCGGATCCCAGGCCTGTCCGGTGGTGATGACCGCGTGCAGCTGCCGCAGAATCGCTGCGGCTATGACGGTCTGCGCCTGGGTGGGCGTGAGCTTGTTCTGCTCCCTGCTAATCAGGTACTGGTAACGGGCGGCGCAGGCCGGGTTGGCGCGCTGGGCTCCCCAGACCGCGCGCCAGGCCGCCAGCCGCAGCCCGGGCGTCCCTGCCCGGTCAGCCGGGTCCGGCCGGTGAACGCGCCGGACAGCTTCTCCCGCGGGGCCAGGCCGGCATGCCTGGCCACCGTGCGTGCGGTGGCGAATCGCCCCGGGTCGCCGGTCTCGGCCAGGATCGCCGCCGCGCCCGCCGGTGACAGGCCGGTGATCGAGGTGGCCAGCGCGGTCAGGCCGAGCTCGCCCAGGACTGCGGTCATCCGCTGCTCAGTCCCGGCGAGCCGGTCCCTGGGTGTGCCGCCAGTCTTCCAGCAGCAGCGCCACCCGCTCCAGCGCGCCGGGCCGGTGCGCGATCACCCCGGCCGGATCGGCGAGCGCGGTGAACATCCCGCGCACGATCCGCAGGCAGGGTTTCTGCCCGCCGCGGCGGGTGATCTCACGCCGCACCGCCCGCCCGGACCGGGCGGCCCCCAAACGCCGGGTGCGGCCGAAGTCCCCGCCGTCCGGCCGGCGATCACCGGCAACGCGGCCATCCAGGTGCCCGGCCGGAACGGCTGCCGCGCTGTGCCCAGCGCGGCCACGCGCACTCCAGCAGGTCCCGCAGCTGCTGGACCTGGCTGCCGGCCTCGGTGATCAGCTGCTCCCGGCAGGTTCCCAGGTGCCGCAGCCGGCCCCACGTCTCATCCGCCGGCTCGGGGACATAGCAGCGCAGCTGAGCCGTGAGGCGGGCGATCAGCACCGCGTCTTTCTCATCGGTCTTATCGCAGGTTAGATCCTCGGTCCGCCGCGCCCACGACGTGACCAGCGGCTGCACGCACACGAACGGCCCGTTACCCCCGCCCAGCCCGCCGCCGCAGCCCGGCCGGCGGCCCAGTCCAGCGCCGAGCCAAGATCCCAGGCACGGCACCGGAACGTCCGCCGCGCGATGACCTTCGAGTCGTGATCGGTCACCACGACCATCTGCTTGCTGCCTGCCAGGCCGGTCCCGACGATCGCGTTCGTCACCGGCACCAAGGCGCGCAGCCGCTCCAGCCGAGCGTTGCGGTTGCGGTCACCTCGGGATACGCCACGCGCTGTCCGGCCGGGTCATGCCTCCCGGTGAGCACGCTCATCCCACCAGCTCCTGCTGTGGTCTGGAACCGAGTCGTGGACCTGGCCTCACGTCTCGCGCGAGGCTGGCGTTGGCGCGTCTTTGTGACGCCTACGGCTGGCGGCCAATGAGGCCGGACCCTGGTTGAAGATGAGCACAACCGCCGCAAGTCCGACGAGCCATATAACTACGCCGACGATCAGGCCGGCCATGGCGTGCGCTGGCTGCTACGCCAAGGGCAGCCGTGCTTCGTGGGTCTCGGCGATCGGCGTGGGGGACAGCTGCCCGGGCTCCAGTTCCTGCATATCCGCGGGAGCGCCGATGATCAGCGGGTCCGGATGGCCGACGGCATCGTGATCCTTGCGGTCGTATTCGATGCCGGCGAGCAGGCTGCGCATGGCCTCCAGGCGGGCGCGTTTCTTGTCGTTGCTCCTGATCACGGTCCACGGCGCCTCGGGCGTGTGGGTACGCTCGAACATCGTGACCTTGGCCGCGGTGTAAGCGTCCCATTTGTCCAGCAAGGCGATATCGGTGGGGCTGAGCTTCCACTGCCGCACGGGGTCGATCTGGCGGATGGCGAACCGGGTTTGCTGCTCGCCTGGGGTGACGGAGAACCAGAATTTCGTCAGCGAGATGCCGTCGTCCACTAGCAGCCGCTCGAACCGGGGCACCTCCTGGAGGAAAGCCTCATGCTGCTCGTCGGTGCAGAAGCCCATGACCTTCTCGACCCCGGCGCGGTTATACCACGAACGGTCGAACAAGACCATCTCCCCCACGGTCGGCAGGTGCGCCACGTAACGCTGGAAATACCATTGCCCCCGCTCACGCTCGGTCGGGATATCGAGCGCGACGACCCGCGCGGACCGGGGATTCAGATGCTCCATGAAGCGCTTGATAGTGCTGCCCTTGCCGGCCGCATCGGCCCTCGAAGATAACGACGAAGCGGCGGCCCGTATCCTGCATCCAGTATTGCAGCTTGAGCAGTTCGACCTGGAGGACCCGTTTCGCATGATCGTATTCCTCGCGGCTCAGCCGCTCGGGATAGGGATAGTCTTGTCGCCAGGTATCCACCAGGCTGCCGTCGGCATTGCGGAGCACCGGGTCATCCTCGTCTGAGTCATCCACCCATACGCCCGGCGATATCACGCCTCTGCTGCCCGGACCACCCCCGCCACGGTAGCCCGCCTGGGTGTGCGTCTCGCCAGCCATACCGATCCCATCCACGGCCCTGTCCGTGCTGTGCTCTTACCCAGCATCGGGGCCAACCCTGCCACTAAGTAGCCCTGGTGGCGAGATTAGCCAGGAGTTCACTGCCATCGAGATCTGCGACGCAGCAGTCCCCCGGCCTCGTCTCGCTCGAGGAACCGGGTCTCTGGCGAGGTCACCCATTTCATCGGGGTGCCAGCCACCAGGAAGATCATCTCTGCTGGCCCTCTTGGCCAGGCGAACCCCCGCGGCCATCTGGACCGGCCGCGCGATCATCGACCTCGACGCCAGCATCGGCGGTCACGGTAGCCAGGGCCCGATCCGGCCCGACGACATGGCACTGCGGGATCTCGCCACCGGCCGCTGCTTCGCCTGCCCGCCCCGCCCGGATACCCCAGACCGTCAGCCGCCCCCATCTTGCAGAGACGACAGCCGTTCTGGTGGGCTGCCCAATTCGGGACGCCTCGATCAGGGGGTAAGTGGCCGAAACCGCGATTCTGCAGATGAGGCCCTTAACCCCGCCGCGGGGCCTGCGCTAGATCGCCAAGGATCGGCCCTCGGCAGCGCCGGCCAGTGCCAGGTCAGACCGCCGGGCGCTTGGCGAACCGCTTGATCAGGAACGACGCGACGGCAACAACGATCATGGCGCCGATCACCGCGCCAACGATGCCACCCCAATCGAACTTGCTCGTGTCACCGATGCCAAACAGGCCGTGGAAGATCCAGAAGCCGACCAGTGCCCCCAGCAGGCCCAGCCCCGCCGAGGTCAACCACGATCTCCAGCCGTGCATGTGCCGGAAGGCATCGTTTGGTATCAGAGCACGAGCGATGGCCCCGGCTACAAAACCCAGCGCCAGGGCGGCAATGAAACTACCAAGGTGCATTCAGACCCCTCCCATCCCCCAGGCCTCATCGTAGCGATACCTGGTTACGGGCGAGTGGCCCGTGCTGCCGGCAGGCGGTCAGCGCGTCGCCCCGGCCTGATCCTCGCCCGGCGGCTGAAACGCAAGGCCGCCCAGGTCTGGCTATTCGCCACCCGCTTCGACGTCCCGGCCACGAACAACGGATCGGAGAACGCCATCCGCGGCTACAAGCTCGCCGCGAAAATCAGCGGCTGCTGGCGCACCCTCGCAACCCTGCAGCGCCACTGCCGCATCCGCTCCTACCTCACCACCGCCCGCAGCCACGGCCGCCACCCCCTCGCCGCCATCCGCGACGCCCTCACCGGCAACCCCTGGATGCCACTCCGCCCAGCGTGATCAACTAACCAGGCACCCCTGACTGGTTACCAGCCGAACAGGATCGGCCTCCGGGCTGTCAGCCGCCGCACTACTCAGGGTCCGCTTTGGGTACCGGACGTAGTCCCGGTTCGATCCCGGGTAGCCGCGGCCAGAGCGCGGCGGCGTCTTCAGCAGGCAGTTCCCCGGCCCGGACTGCTATCTTTGCGCCGTCGATCTCCACGTCCTCATGCGGGAGCGGCGG
>WNGB01015065.1_pt1 | contig 10266 bp, 4 predicted proteins | sample 5400681 | NCBI WGS metagenome assembly WNGB01 (sample SAMN13153367, study PRJNA577476) | soil metagenome | isolation source: 115 cm soil or saprolite under grassland replicate 2 | place: USA:California | collected 2016-06-15
TTCTTGTCGTAGAACTCGTCGGCCATCCACTTGGACGAGGTGGCGCGCCGGCCCGACAGGTAGAACCAGGCTTTGTCTTTCCGAAGCGGGCCACCAAACCCGGGATTCACGTCGTACATCTTGTGAATCTCGTTGGGCGTCTGCAGGCCGGCATCCTTCAACCGCTGCGAGAAATTGCTACCGGCGAGCGCACCGCCACTCGTGCCGTTCAGGAACAGCACGCCGTTGTAGGTGTTGCCGCCCTCGCGCGGGATCACGTTCATCTTCACGCCACCGGCGTTGGTGTCGGCGCCGGCGCCGGAATAGTCGACGGCGATCTCCTGCGACGAGGCCATGTTGAAGGTGATCTGGGAATTGGCCGGCGAAATCAGCGCGGCCGTCGACAGGCCGTTCTCCATGAGCAGCTGCGAGGCGCCTGTCGTGCCGTGCACCTGCATCGCGATCGCCCCGGAGAGCTGCGTCGCACCTCCGACGTCCTGATTGGCGGCCGCGACGGTGACGCCAGGGATAAGAGCCATCTGCGCAAACGGCGATCGACCGGTCGGCAGTTTGTCGATGAGCTCGCGGTCGATGACCCGTTGGCGCGTGGCGCTCTGCACGTCGACGATCGGGGTCTCACCGGTGACGGTAATGGTTTCCTCGACTGCGCCCACGCGGAGCTCGACGTCAATCGTGGCGGTAAATGTGCCGGTCAGCTGAATGCCTTCGCGCTTCGCCGTGTTGAAACCAGGCAGCGTGAACGTGACCGTGTAGTCGCCCGGCGGCAGCAGCTCGATTCGGTATTGCCCGGTGCCGGCGGTCACCGTGGACCGCACGCGCTCGATCAGCGCAGGGCTCGATACTTCAACCGTCACGCCGGGGAGCACGGCCCCGGACGCGTCCTTCACCTGCCCGGTGACCGACGCCTGGGCATGGGCCATCGCCGGGGCGGCGACGAGGAGCGCCAGCGCTAATACGATCCGCCGCGAACCACTCATGATGTGACCTCCACGGAGGGCGTTGTGGATCGGAGAGCTGACTGCGGGCTAGTTGACGGCGACTATAGGACCCGCTCCGGCGGGTGTCAAGACACTGAACACGACGTTGCCGCCCACGATCGTCAGCACGGCATGGAGCTGTTTGATCGCCTCGTCCGGTACTTTGCGCGCGTCAAAATAGTCGTCGCTCAGCACCACGAGGTCGGCGAGCTTCCCCGCTTCGATCGACCCGAGATCGTCCTCGTCCCTGGTGAACCACCCCTGGTTCGCCGTATACATCCGCAGGGCTTCCGTGCGGGTCAGCAGCTGCTCGACGGGCTCGATGCGCTCGCCCGCGCTGTTCTTGCCGGTCACCATGTAATAGAGGTGGGGCCATGGGCTGATCGGCGCGACGCTGCCGCCATCGCCGCCGTATCCGACGCGGATGCCGCTCTCCAGCATCCGGCGGAAGGGCGAGCCTTCCTGCGCCGCTGTGCCGGAGAGATAGCGTCCACCGGTGATGCTGACGCCAACGTCCATCGCCTTGAGCCGATTCAGCGTCTCGACATCGATGCCCGGCACGTGCGCGAGGCACCACCGCAGGTCCTTGAGCGGAAAACTCGCATTGATCTTTTCCCACACGCTGACGATGGCCTTCTGATCGGCGAGGCCGTTGGCGTGCTGATCGTAGGCCCAGCGCTTCTGCGCCGTGAGGCGCACGGCCGCTTCGTACACGTCGGGCGGCGCGTCGGCGCCATGGATCCGCTCGCCGACGCCCGAGACCTTGAGCGAGGGGCTGCCGAAGCTGCTGAACTGGTTGTTGAACCGCGCCGAGAGAAACGGCAGCTGCGGCGTCAGGTCCTGCATGTAAAAGAAGATCCTGACGCGCACCGGCATCCTTCGCTCGCGTTCGAGCGCCACCCACTGGTCGTACGCCGTGAAGGGCGGCACTTCGTTGGCCGCGCCCACACCAAGCTGCGCGAGGCCCTGCGCGCCAGGCGTGTCTCCCGGCCATGCGCCGCCTTTGTCAACCGATGTCGTCAGGCCCATGCGCGCGGCATACATCATGGCGTCGAGCGCGCCGCGCTTCCGATCGACGTCGGTCTGGAGCGAGGAGAGCGCCTTCCACGCGGCCACCGTCGGCGCATTGGCGGCGATGCTGCCATCGGCCGCAACCGTCACGCCGTGCTGCGATAAGAACGCCTGGCCCTTGCTGTTGGTCACGGCAGGGCCGGCAAAGCCCAGCTGCAGATATACGGGATGGTTTCGAGCCGCCGCGTCGAGCTCGGCGATCGTCGGCAGCCGTCGTTCGGCAAATTGATTCGCCGCCCACCCGCCGACCGCGGTGATCCACTCTCCTGCGGGCAGCGTGCTCGCCTTCGCGCGCGTCACCTGCTGGAGCGCCGGGATGGAAAAGGCGCCCTCGATCTCGCGCATGTCATGCCCGGGTCTCAACGAGAGCTGCACGATATGGTCGTGGCTGTCGATCAGGCCGGGCACGACGGTTCGCCCGCGCAGATCGATCAGCGTGGCGCATGAATCATGTTCGGGGATGCCCGGAGCGGTGCTGACGGCCACGATGCGATCGCCGCGGATGACGACCGCCCGCGCCATGGTATTGCGTGAATCCATCGTCGCGATCGTGCCGTTGTGGAGTACCAGATCCTGACACGCAGGCGTGCGAGTCTGGGCTCCCGACGGGGTGGCAGTCACTAAGACTGCGATAGCGATTAGCCGTAGGTCAAAGGTCATAGGTCACGGGTCAAAGGTGAGGTTAAAGGTCAAAGGTCGTAGGTGCGAGGCGAAGTCAAAGGTCCCTCTGCCCTGGGACCTTTGACCTTCCTTTTGACCTTCCTTTGACCTTTGACGTATGACCTTTGATCTACGTGTTCGTTAAAAGTCTATTTGCATGCCGATTTTTGCGAAGCGCGCGAGCAGGATCGACGTGGGACGCTGCCAGGTGGCGAACGCGTTGTTCACCGTCAGCACCGTGTTGACGTTGAACAGGTTGTAGAGGTCGAGGTTGACCGACGTCTTCGTGCGGCCAAAGCGCAGGATCTTTCCGACGCGCATATCGACCTGATTCAGCCGCTCGCCATACAGCCGGCCCGGCTCGAGGATGGTCACCGGCAGGTTCGCCGCCCCGCCCGCGAGAGGACGGCCGAGCGATGGCGCGATCACGGCGTTGGTCGCCACGTAGTTGGCATAGATCTCAGGCCCGGGAATGCTGCGGAACGTGCCGCTCACGAGCACGTCGAGCCGCGGCACGGTGTAGCTGCCCGAGAACTTCACATTGGTCAGGTAGGCCGACTGCTGGCGGCAGTACTGCGCGGGGATCCATTGATTCACGACGGATGTCGCGTTGCCCGTTGACACGGCGAGCACCTGCGGCGTCGTCGTCGTGGCCGTGGTGACGAGCAGCGTTTCCGGCAGCTTCTCCGCGACCTCGCAGATGTCAGTCAGCGTGGTGCCGGTGCTGAGGCCGCCCTGCACGAGCAGTCCGGTCCTTGCACGCACGCTCAGGTTGACGTCGACGCCCTGCCACCGCTCGACCTGCTTGCCGTAATTGCTCGACAGCGTCACGAAGTTATCGGCGGCGCGGCCGAAGCTGGTGGGCTTCAGATCGTAGAGTCCCGACACCGTGTAGCCGCCGCCGCCTGGCAGCCGCGGATCCGAGGGCGCCGTGATGCTGAACCGATCGAAGTCCGACGCGGCGATCGCGCGATTATCGGTGATCACGAAGTTGTGGTACGCGCGGCGGAAATACGCGACGTCGATCGACGTGCGCGCAAACAGCTCGTGCTGCACGCCCGCGGTGAACTCCCAGTTCGCGGACCGCTTCCCCCATCCGTGGAGCAACTTCGGATCGTAGATCGCGCCGGGGCGGAGGGTGCCGAATGCCGCGTTCGCCATCGCGCCGCATTCGCCGTTGGCGAGCGGGCTGAGAAGGTTGCAATCGGCCACGAAATTACGGTTCGCATCGGCCCACGACCGGCTGGTGTTGGTCACGAGCGTGTTCAGCGGACTCGGGTCCGCCGCCAGCGGCGAGCCGGCCGCCTCGTTCTGCAGGTACTTGTTCAGGCTGACCTTGACCGCCGTCTTGCCGGTGCCGAACGCGTCGTAGCTGGCGCCGAGCCGTGGACTGATGTCGTGCCACCGGAGGTCGCTCTGCGCCGGGAAGGTCAGATCGCGCGTGGGTGCGAGGATCGCCGGCCCCGCGTGCTGCTGGGGAAAGCCGGTCGCGAAATAGTCGTAGCGCGCGCCGATGTTGGTCGTGAGGCGCCGCACGGTCCACTTGTCCTGGGCGTAGATCCCAAGGTTGTGATCCACATTGACCTGACCGATCAGCGGCAGCGCGCGCTGCGTGATCTGATTGGGCACGCCATTGTTGAAGCGGTAGGTCAGCGGCTGCCCTCCGTCATTCGTGTCACGCGCTTCATACCCGTGGCTATGGGTGAACCCCGCCTTGTATGCATGCGCGCCGGTGATGTACGAGGCAGCAAACCGCAGATGAATCGCGTGGTTCGGACCGTTGCGGAAGTTGTCGGCCGAGCGATACCGAAGGCCAGTCGACTGCTCGTTGACCGTGATCATCGCCGGGCTCGACTGGAGCGACGGCAGGCGGACGCTGCGGCCGAAATGGTTGGCGCCACCGGCCTCGAGCAAAAACCGGCTCGTGACCGGCGATGTCCAGTCGAGGAGCTGGCGGCGCTGAATCGGGAACTGCTCGCGGATATCGGCCTCGGGTGCGACCGTGGCCGACACCACGCCGACGCACGTGCAGCCGGTCTGATCGGCCGCAAGGAAACCAATCTTGTTGCGCGGGCTCGCCTGCCACGTCACGCGCACATCCCCACCCTGGTAATGGGTGTCCTTGAACGCCGGCTGGCTCAAGTCGGGGTCATAGGTCCACAGGACGGGATTGTTCGCGTTCTTGTTGACGAACATGTCCGCGACGTCCAGCTGCGACCCGGAGTACAGGGCCGACAGGTAGAACCACACCTTGTCTTTCCGGAGCGGTCCGCCGAATCCCGGGTTGACGTCGAACAACTTCTTGATCGCGTCGGGGGTGCGAAGGCCCTGGCTCCTCAGCTCGTCGTTGAAGTTGCTCGCCTGCATCGCGCTCGTGGCGATGCTGGCAAAGAACGTCCCGTTGAACGTGTTGCCGCCTTCGCGCGGAATGATGTTGATGCGGACGCCGCCGGTCGGCACCTCCGCGGTGTTCGCGGAGTAGTCGAGCGTCACTTCCTGCAGGCTGGCCATGCTGTAAAGCAGCCGCGTCGTGAAACCCTGCGACGCCATCGCGTTCATCGTGATGCCGGACATCGACGTCCAGCCGTCGTTGCTGCGGCTGCCGTGCGATGACATGCCGGTGGTGGCGTTGATGACGGCGCCGCCGACGTCCTGCGGCACGTTCGTCGTGATACCAGGATTGAGCGCGCCGAGCGCCCAGATATTCCGGCCCGCCGGAATGTTCTCGATGATCTCGCGGCCGACGATGCCCTGGCGTGCCGTGTTCTGCACGTCCACGGTGGGCGCCTCGCCGGTAACCGTGATCGTTTCCTCGAGCGCGCCGACGCGAAGATCGGCGTTGACGGTCGCGGTGAAGTTGCCCGTCAGCTCGACGCCTTCACGCTTGAATGTGTTGAAGCCGGCGAGCGAAAAGGTCACGGAGTAGGCGCCTGGCGGCAGGTTGACGATCTGATACTGCCCGGATCCGTCGGTGACCACGGACCGAACCTTTTCAATCAGCGCGGGACTGGCGGCTTCGACCGTGACGCCGGGCAGCACCGCGGCCGAGGCGTCTCTCACGGTGCCGGCAATCGCGCCCTGCGCGGATGCCATGGCGGGCACCATGACCGCCACTGCGACGAGCGTAAGTACCTTCGCGAAACGTCCACCCATTCCATGACTCCTTGCTTGACGGACCGAACACCCGATCTGGGCGCCATTATGGAACGATTCGGTGCGGTCGCAAACGTCCAGGGCGGCGACAAACACGTGCTTGACCCCCGTCATCCGGGGGAGTAACGTCTGCCGCAACTCCGTTGGAGCGGCAATAAATCAACGATGGTTGGGCATGGAGACTTGACCAGCATAGTAGGCAGCAGGCGTACCGATTCACCCGGTGTATTTGCAAATCCACTTACTGGAGGGGACATCCCGATGAGACGCAAGCTTCCTGGCGTGGTGATTGTGGCTTTTGCTCTGGTTGTTGCAGCGGCTCCTGCGTTTGCGCACCACGGATTCGCCGTGGAGTTCGACAAAGATAAGTGCATGGATCTGACCGGCTCGCTTTCCGGTCTCGCGTGGGAGAATCCGCACGCGTATTTTGATATGGATGTGAAGGAAGCCAGCGGCAAGATGGTGACCTGGCACCTGGAAATGATCACCCCCAACGCTCTGAAAAGGAGCGGCACCACGCGGCAGGATTTCGCCATGAGCATGGGAAAGTCCGTCAGCGCCAGGGCCTGTCCAACCAAGGCTGGTGGTACGCCGTACAGAGGAACGGCGGAATTCATCAAGCTAGCGGACGGCCAATTGCGGGTCACTGGGCAGAATGTCGAGAATTTGACGCCCTCGCAAATTCACTTCTGAACGAGAGATGGGTGAAAGTGTCCCAAGCATATCGCAGGCATTTTGGCGTAATGGTGCGAAGGGAGAACTTGAAGATGAGAGAAACGAAGCGACGGTTCTGCAATGGCCTTAGGACTGCTGGAGTCGAACTGGCGGCTTTGTGCTTAGCTTCCATGCCTGTTTTTGCTCAGGTGAACACCCATGGCGCGCAGTCTGGAGGAAAACCTGTTGTCCCGATCGTCGGGGGCTTTGACAAGGTGAAGGTATTGCCGCCGGGCGGACCCGCGCCCCGGACGGCGGATGGACATCCAGACCTGACTGGACGTTGGTATCCAAACCCTTCTGGACGAATGCTACAGTTTGCTTACCCGCTCGAAGAAGCGACCATTCGGCAATTCGATCCCAAGGTGACGCCGGAGGAGAAGGTTTCCTTGAAGCCTGGCATAGCCGCAAAGCACACGAAGCCGGCCCCGTATGGAGAGTGTGATCAGGCCGGTACTCCAAGCACGGTACTGGAGCAAATCAGTCAGCACGCTCCCATGGAGTTGGTTTCACTCCCGGGAGGGAAGTTGTGGCAGATGTTTGAATACCCCATGGACGTTCGTCTGATCCACACTGATGGACGTCCGCATCTCAAAGATCCGGATCCAACCTTCAATGGCGACTCGACTGCTCATTGGGAGGGGGATACCCTGGTCGTCGACGTGATTGGTATTGATGAGAGGATGAGGGTTCTTACGGGTGCGGGAGGCGGGTGGTGGCCGAGTGACAAGTTGCATGTGGTCGAGCGCATCACTCGCACCTCGAAGAACCTCCTCACCTACCAAGTCACCATTGAGGACCCCGTCGTGCTGGCAAAACCCTGGAAGTCAGCGCCTCGTGCATGGTCGCTGGCGCAGGATCCCAACGATTATTGGTCGGAAGTCTTCTGCACCCTTAATGAGGAACCAGCGGAAATACAGAGACAAAAGGCGGCGCAGGCGAAGGGCAAGTGAACAGCTGATGACCTGATGCGTCGGCCTCGCACCTATCCGCAATCACTGTAAGCGGTATCGCCGTTGTCGGAAGGGTCGAGCAAACAACAGCCGTAGCCGGCGTCGATGTCCTGGCGAATCAGAAGCTCGAGGAGCTTGGATTTGCCCTCTAAAACACCTTCAAGCGTTGCGGAGGCCAGTAATGCGTGGATCGGCGAAGTGGTCGGTGCTCGTGCTCGCGTTCGTGTGCGCTCCCGCTGCGGCATATGCCCAGGGCTCAATTGTCGGTCTGGTGAAGGACGCCTCAGGGGCGGTCCTGCCCGGCGTCACCGTCGAAGCGTCCAGCCCGGCGTTGATTGAAAAGGTGCGGTCGGTCGTGACCGACGGCACCGGTCAGTACCGCATCCAGACCCTGCGGCCCGGCACGTACAGCGTGACGTTCAGCCTGCCCGGATTCTCCACCGTCAAGCGCGACGGCATCGAGCTCGCCGGCACGTTCGTGGCCACGGTCAACGCCGATATGCGAGTCGGGTCGCTCGAAGAAACGATCACGGTCACCGGCGAGACGCCGGTCGTCGACGTCCAGAGCACGACACGCCAGCGCGTGATGGACCGCGAGATCCTCGACACCATCCCGTCGGGCCGCACGCAGTACAACCTCGGCGTCCTCATCCCCGGGGTGGTGCTTGGCGGCGGACAGGATGTTGGCGGCTCCGGCGGTCAGACCGCTTTTCCAGATCTCGAGGTGCACGGCAGCAAGGCGTCGGATTCGGTTGAGACGATGGCCGGCATGTCGATCTCGGTGCTGAGCACGGGCTCGCACCAGCCGGTGCGCGTCAATCCGGCCGCCAGCCAGGAAGTCGTGCTCGACACGGCTGCCGGCGACGCCGAGTACACCGTCGGCGGCGTCCGCATTCACCGCATTCCGCGTGAAGGCAGCAACACGTGGAACGGCACCTTCTTCGGCAGCTTCGCCAACAACGACATGCAGGGCAGCAACCTGACGCAGAAGCTGCGCGATCAGGGCCTGGTCACGCCGGATTCGATCAGGACCAACAAGGAATGGAACGCCGGAGGCGGCGGTCCGATCAAGCGCGACAAGCTGTGGTTCTTCTTTGCCGGCCGTCAGCTGCGGTCGGAGATGTACGCGGCCGGTCTGTTCGAGAACGCCAACTTCAACAAAGCCAACGCCTGGACGTTCGAGCCCGATCTGAGCAAGCCCGCGTTCAACCTGCGCGAGCAGACCGACGCCCAGCTGCGCCTCACCTGGCAGGCCACGCAGCGGAACAAGGTCGCGGCGACCTGGCAGGAAGCGGTGCTCTGCTGGTGCCCGCAGAGCGCGCGGCTCACCTCCGCGCTCGAGGCCGAGTCGGCGCGCTCCTATCCGCTGCGCCGCATTTCTCAGATTGAGTGGACCAACCCGCTCACCAACCGCGTGCTCATCGAGGGCGACGCCGGTCTCATCCAGGGCATCAGCAACGATTTTCCGCGCGCGGGGCTCGACCGCGGCATCATCGGCGTCGTCGAGCAGTCGACCGGCATGGCGTATCGCGGCCCGGTTGATTTCTCGCGCGGCCGGCCCGAGCGCGTCCTCAGCCTGCGTCTCGTCGGGTCGTACATCACCGGCGCGCACGCGGTGAAAGTCGGCACCACGCACCGGAGCGGCCGCCAGGGTGAGAACCGCTTCACCAACGCACCCCTGACGTACCGTTTCAACAACGGCGTGCCGAACCAGTTGACCGAGTGGGCCATGCCGATCGCGCTGCTGACGAACGTCAACCACGAACTGGGCCTCTTCGCGCAGGACCGATGGACGACGCACGGCTTTACGGCAACGGGCGGCGTGCGATTCGACTACTTTAAGAACGGCTATCCGGAGCAGTCCGTCGGCCCGACGCCGCTCGCGCCAGCCCGGAACATCACGTTCCCCGCGCAGACGGGCGGCAACTACAAGGACCTCACGCCGAGGCTCGGACTCTCGTACGACCTCTTCGGAGACGGCAGGACGGCGGTGAAGGTAAGCCTCAATAAGTACCTGGCGGCGCTCGGCTCGGGCGGCTTCCTGAGCACCGCCACCAGCAACCCGCTCGCGAACCTGGTGACCAGCACGACGCGCGCGTGGACAGACGCCAATCGCAACTTCGTGGCGGACTGCGATCTCGTCAGCCCGCTCGCCAACGGCGAGTGCGCCGCGATGGACAATGCGGCGTTCGGCGGTGTCCGCGCGGGTACCTCCTTCGATCCGGACATCATGGCCGGGTGGAGCAAGCGGCCGTACAACTGGGAGTTTTCGGCGGGCGTGCAGCGCGAGCTGGCGCAGCGCATCAGCGCCGACGTCGGCTACTTCCGGCGCGCGTACGGCAACTTTCTCGTGACCGACAACCGCGCGGTGTCGGCGTCCGACTACGACACGTTCAGCCTGGCGGCGCCGAAGGACCCGCGCCTGCCGGGCGGCGGCGGCAGCACCCTGTCAGGTCTCTACGATCTCAAGCCCGCGGCGTTCGGCCGCCGCGCCGACAACCTCGTGACTTTTGCGGACAACTACGGCACTCAGACGGAGTACTGGCAGGGCTTCGACGTCACGGTCAACGCGCGTCCGAAGCCGGGCCTGTTCCTGCAGGGCGGCACGAGCACGGGCCGCACAGTCACGGATCGGTGCGATGTCATGGCGAAAGTCCCAGAGGCGCTCTTCGGCGCGAGCGTGCTGACGGTCGGGAACGCCAGCGTATGGGCGCCCCAGCAGTTCTGCCACGAAACGG
>WNGB01024563.1_pt1 | contig 10265 bp, 9 predicted proteins | sample 5400681 | NCBI WGS metagenome assembly WNGB01 (sample SAMN13153367, study PRJNA577476) | soil metagenome | isolation source: 115 cm soil or saprolite under grassland replicate 2 | place: USA:California | collected 2016-06-15
GCCGCGCTGGCGGTCGCCGCGGCGCTGGCCGGCGGCGGCCTCGCGAGAGCTCAGCAGCTGGGGGCAGACCTCCGCGCGGAGCTGAGCGACGCGTCCGACCTGGTGGGCCAGCGGGTCGAGCGGGTGCAGTTCCGCGGCAACCGCAAGGTCGAGGACGACGCGATCCGCGCCAACCTCCTCACCCGCGCCGGCGGCGTGCTCGATCTCGAGAAGATCCGCGAGGACGTGCGCGCGATGTGGAAGCTCGGCTTCTTCGAGGACGTCCGGGTCGAGGGTGCCCGCGCGGCGGCCGGCGGCGTGGTCATCACCTTCGCGGTCAAGGAGAAGCCGTCGGTCCGCAAGATCCTCATCAGCGGCAACGACGAGCTCAGCCTCGAGAAGATCAACGAGGTCCTCGACCTCAAGCGCGACGCGATCCTGGACGTCACCAAGGTCAAGCAGAACCGGGAGAAGGTCCACGACCTCTACGTCGAGAAGGGCTACTACCTGGCCTCGGTCGAGTACGAGGTGAAGCCGATCAACGAGTCGGAGGTGGACGTCTGGTTCGTGGTCGACGAGCACACCAAGGTCGAGATCCGGGACGTCTCGTTCATCGGCAACCGGCTCATCCCGGACGCCGACCTGGCCGGCGTGATCGGCACCCGCCGCGGCGGGGCGATGTCGTTCCTGACCGACTCCGGCATTTACCAGGAGGACCAGTTCGAGCGGGACCTCCTGATCGTCACCGCCTACTACTACGACCGCGGCTTCATCAACGTGAAGCTGGGGACGCCGCAGATCCGGCTGTCGCGCGACAAGAAGTACATGTACGTGTCGATCCCGATCGACGAGGGGCCGATCTTCAACATCGGGTCGGTCAACTTCAAGGGCGACCTCATCGGACCCAAGACCGACTATTACGAGCGGCTCACCATCAAGCAGGGCCAGGTGTTCAACCGCAGCAAGGTCGGCGAGGACATCAACAAGCTCAACGACTACTACAAGGACAAGGGCTACGCCTACGTCAACATCACGCCGGTCACCAAGGTCGATCTGGCCAAGCTCACGGTCGGCCTCGACTTCGAGATCGAGAAGGGCAAGAAGGTCTACTTCGAGCGCATCAACATCCGCGGCAACGGCAAGACCCGCGACAAGGTGATCCGCCGCGAGATGAAGATCTCCGAGGGCGAGCTGTACAACCAGTCCAACCTGGACACCTCGAAGCGCCGCATCAACGCGCTCGGCTACTTCGAGAAGGTGGACCTCTCGACCGAGCGCGGCTCGTCCGACGAGTTCATCGAGGTCAACGTCGAGGTCGCCGAGCGGCCGACCGGCACCTTCCAGATCGGGGCCGGGTTCTCGTCGGTGGAGAACTTCATCGCCCAGGCGCAGATCTCGCAGAACAACCTCTTCGGGCGGGGGCAGACGCTCGCCCTGCAGGCGCAGCTGTCCAGTCTGCGCCAGCTCTTCCTGCTCCGCTTCATCGAGCCGTACTTCCTCGATACGGAGTGGACGTTCGCGTTCGACCTGTTCAACCAGAGCCGGACATTCTCGTCGAGCGGCAGCCTGGCCCGCAACTCGGAGGGCGGCAACCTCACCTGGGGCTATCCCATCAACTACGAGACCCGCGCCTTCGTCCGCTACCAGCTGGAGGATGCCAACGTGTCGAGCGGCCAGGCCGGGTTCGCCAACATCGGGTCGATCCGCGAGCCGATCGCGGCGCAGCAGGTGGCCAACCTGTACCGCGGCGGGCTGACCTCGTCGCTGCGCGGATCGATCCAGTACGACTCGCGCAACAACCGCCTGTTCCCGACCGAGGGCTGGTTCGACCAGGCCTTCGCCGAGGTGGCCGACGACTACACCGGCTCGCAGAACGTCTTCATGCGCTACGGCGGCTTCCTCCGCCGGTACCAGCCGCTCATCGGTCCGTTCGTGCTCCACCTCAACGGCGAGCTCGGAGTCACGGTCAGCCGCGATCCGCTCGGCGTGCCGATCATCGAGCGGTACTTCGTGGGCGGCATCTTCGACGTGCGCGGCTTCCGGCCGCGCTCGCTGGGCCCGCTCCTGCGCGTGAGCCAGCCGGGCGACGTGGGCCAGCCCCTCGGCACCATCGCGCTGGGCGGCAACATGCAGCTCATCTTCAACAGCGAGATCGAGTTCCCGCTGTTCGAGCGGGTCGGCATCTCCGGCGTGGTCTTCTTCGATGCCGGCAACGCATACAACCTCGAGGACCGGTACTGCAACGAAGCGACCCGGACCTCGGACGAGTCGCCCAAGTTCGATCCCTGCTTCGACTTCCCGAGCTCCCTCACCGAGGGCATCCGGCGATCCGTCGGCTTCGGCTTCCGCTGGGTCTCTCCCATCGGGCCGCTCCGCTTCGAATGGGGCATCCCGCTGGATCGTCAGGCTGATCGCGGGGAGGATTCTTTGGTGTTCGAGTTCACGATCGGCAACTTCCTCTAGTCCTGACCAAGGGCTGGCTCCCGTTGACCGTTTCGACGTCCCGGGGTAGGAAGGTGCGCGGAGGTCTTCATGAATCGTTCTGTCGCGATCGCGTTCCTGGGAGTGGCCGTTCTCATGGTCGGTGTGTTTCGGCCCGAGTCCAGCGACGCGGCAGACGCCCCGGCCAAGCCGCCCAAGATCGGCTACGTCGACCTGCAGCGTAGCCTCAACGAGACCGGGGCGGGCAAGCGCGCCAAGGGCAAGCTCGAGTCGGACAAGAAGAAGAAGCAGGACGAGCTGGACAAGAAGCAGAAGGAGCTGCAGGGCTTCGCAGCCGAGCTGGACAAGCAGCGCGTGGTCCTGAAGCCGGACGTCCTGCGGCAGCGCGAGCGCGAGCTACAAGAGAAGTACGTGCAGCTGCAGGAGCGCTACTTCCAGCTGCAGCAGGAGCTGGCCAAGGCGGAGGCCCAGCTCGTCCGCGAGATCTTCACCAAGGCGGCTCCGGTGATCCAGGAGATCGCCAAGCGAGACGGCTACACCCTCATCCTGGAGAAGAACGAGGGGGCGGTGCTGTGGGCCGAGACCGGCCTCGACATCACGACCGAGGTCAACAAGAAGCTGCAATGACAGCGCTGCGCCTCCGGGTGCTATAACCGCCGGCGCATGGACAGTCCGACAGGGCAGCCGCCCGGTGCCATCTCCGCGCAGGAGCTCCTGGCCATCCTGCCACACCGGTTTCCGTTCCTGCTGGTGGACCGGGTGCGCGAGATCGCGGAGGACCGCATCGTGGCGGTGAAGAACGTCAGCTGGAACGAGCCGTTCTTCCAGGGCCACTTCCCGGGCATGCCGATCATGCCGGGCGTCCTGCAGATCGAGGCGATGGCCCAGGCCGGCGCGATCCTGGCCGCGCGGCACGGCGACTTCGATCCGGCCCGCCAGGTCGTCTACTTCATGGCGATCGACAACGTGAAGTTCCGCAAACCGGTCACGCCCGGCGACCAGCTCGTCATCCAGGTCGTGCCGCTGCGCCGGGGGCGGATCTGGCGGATGAAGGGCGAGATACGGGTCGACGGCCAGCTCGTGTCCCAGGCCGAATTTCTGGCCACCATGACCGACCGGCGGTTGCCAGGTCCGTGACCTCCGCGCGTGACCGGGTCGCCGCCTGCGCGCTGGCCGTCCTGGCCGGCCTCGCGGCCTGCAAGAAGGGGGCGAAGCGCGAGATCGGCCTCGCCGGTCGCGACGGCGGCCCGCCGGTCGTGGTGGTCGAGCAGGCGGGCCAGGGCGGCGCGATCGGGCCGCTCGAGCACGAGGCGGAACCGAACGACCAGCGCGAACAGGCCGCGGCCCTCCATCTGCCCGGCGGCGTGGAGGGCGCTCTCGGCGGGCCGGACGACGTCGACTTCTATCGCATCGACGCCGGCCCGGCCCGGATCGTCTCGGTTCGCCTCACCGGGCCGGCCGCCGATCAGGGCGGCGCGGACCTGATCCTCGAGCTCCACGACGCGGACGGCAGGTCGGTCGCCCGGTCCGACCGCGGCCCGGCCGGGGCGCTCGAGGGGCTCCCGAACGCGCCGCTCGCCCAGGGCGCGGCGTATTACGTCTCGGTCAGCCAGCTGGTGAAGAAGGGCGGTGGCAAGGGCAAGCGGCGCGGGTCGGCGGCGGATGCGGGCGCCGCGCCGGCCAGCTCGTACCAGCTCACCATCGAGGCGGTCAGCCCCGGGCCGGACGAGGAGGTGGAGCCGAACGACAAGCCGGATCAGGCGCGCCCGGTCCTGCTCGGGGAGGAGAAGTCCGGCTACCTGGGCTGGTCGAAGGACCTGGACCTGTGGAAGCTGAGTCTTACCGGCTTCTCCGGCGGGTTCGCGCTCGACGTGGCGGTCGATGCGGTCGAGGGGGCCACGCTCGCGGTGGACATCCTGGCTCCCGATGGGCGCGTGCTGGCCGCGCGCAAGGGACAAAAAGACAGGTCGCTTCTGGTCCGCGGCCTCTTGCCGGAGCTGGGCGCGGCCTTCTACCTGGCTCGCGTGTCCGGGTCGCGCTCGAACCCGGAACAGACGTATCGGCTGCGGCCCACCTCTCGCCAGCTGGCGGAGGGGGACGAGGCGGAGCCGGACGACGACACCGAGCACGCGATCGCGGCCGGCACGCTCGGCGATGGAGCCACGGGTGAGCTGCGCGGTTTTCTCGACGGCGGCGACACTGATGTCTACAAGCTCGAGGCTGGACGGGAGGCGCTCGCGCTGACCGTCTCGGTGGAGCCGCCGGCCTCGACCGACGCCGTCCTGCGCGTGCTCGGGCCGAGCGGCGCCGAGGTGGCGCGGGCCGACGGCGGCAAGGCGGGGCAGCGCGAGGAGATCGCGCAGCTGGTGATCGGCCGCGGCGAGGTGAGGTTCGTCGCGGTGAGCGGCACGGCGCTCGGCGACGAGACGGACGGCTACGTGCTGCGCTGGAGCTCGTCGGTCGACCTCCGCGCGCCGGCGACGCCGGCCGATCCGGCGCAGCAGCCCGACCAGCCGCCGGCCGACGATCCGGACGAGCAGTAACTCAGTCGACTCGCACTCGTCTCGTGTCCGCCCTCGCGCCGCTCGCGCGTCACGCATGACACACGCGCACGAATGGTGCGCGAGTTCCGGCCGCTTGCGCCTGGCATGGCGGCTGCTCTTCCTGCCTGCGAAGCAACTCAGTTTCAGGCAAGGAGAAGAGATCATGTTTCGTCGTCTCAGCGCATGGCACATCCTCACCGCGGGCCTCATCGGGCTTTCCCCCGCCTGCAGCAGCGGGCGCGAGGATGCGACGTCGCACCGAAAGATCCACGCCGATCAGGCGATGCCGCCCCTGGCCGAGGCGGGCCCGGATCTCACCTCGGTGAAGCCGGCCGCCGCCTCTGCGCCGGCTCCGGTCGCCGAGGCCGAGCCGGCCGGGAAGGAAGTCGCGTCCCCGCAGGCGGTGGACGAGGATGAGGTCCTGGACCGGATGGTGTTCGAGGCCGAGCGCAAGCCGGCCGACGTGGAGCTGCGGGTCAAGGTGGCTCGCGCCCTGCTCGACGCAGGCAAGGTCGGCGAGGCCCGCGTCCACGCCGAGCGGGCGATCGAGGCCGATCAGAAGTCGGCCGCCGCGTGGCACACGCTCGGCCGGATCGAGATGGCCGAGCACGACCACGAGGCGGCCGCGGCGTCGTTCCAGCGTTCGGTCGAGGAGGCGCCGGAAGACTCCCACGCGTGGAACAACCTCGGCTACGTCCTCATCGAGCTCAAGAACTTCGAGGAGGCGGCGGCCGCGCTGGAGCACGCGACCAGCGGGACCAGCCCGGCCCCGTACATGTGGAACAACCTCGGGATGGCGTACGAGCACCTGGATCGCATCCGCGAGGCGCGCGCCGCGTACCGGCAGGCGGCGGAGGGCGGCTCGACCAAGGGGCAGGCCAACCTCGAGCGGCTCGAAGGGGTCAGCTCGCTGCGGCCGGCCGAACCGACCGGGGACGGCGCGGAGGCCGGGAAGGGTGAGAAGGTCGAGGGTGAGACGGGCGCGGCCGGCGGTTCGTCCGCCGGCGGTGGGTCGAGCCAGGTTCCCGAGGACGAGGACCTGGGCTGCTGACGAGGTCGTGAGGGCAGGAGCTCGCGCGATGGAGGTGCGGCCGGGCGGTTGGCCCGGCCGCGCCTCTTTTGCTACAAACGATCTCCCATGGCGCAGAGGATGTTCGCGCGGCACGCCGCCGCGCTGTCGACCGCCCTGCTGATCGCGGTCGCGACCGGCTGCGGCGCGGGACAGTCCGGCCCGGTGTCGGCCCTGCACCGCTACAGCGCGGCGCTCAGGGCCAAGGACTACTCGGCGGCCTACGACATGATGTCGGAGAGCTTCCAGGCCAAGCACTCGCGCGATGACTTCATCCGCATGATGAGGGAGAGCGGCCAGGAGGTAGCGCAGACCGCGCAGATGCTGGGCAGCCAGCACAAGAGCGTCGACATCGCCGCCGAGTTCAACTTCGGCATCGGCGACACGATGCGGCTCGTGCAGGAAGACGGCGAGTGGCGCATCGCGAGTAACCCGATGGCGTTCTACAGCCAGGCCACACCGCGCGAGGCGCTCCGGTCGTTCCTGCGTGCCTACTCGCTCAGGCGCTGGGACGTCTTGCTCCGGTTCGTACCGACCAAGTATCGCGAGCGCATGAACCTCAAGAAGATGCGCGAGCAGTTCGAGGGGCCCCAGCGCGAGGAGATCGCGAGCATGATGAACATGATCCAGGCCAACCTCGACGAGCCGATCACCGACAAGGGAAACGAGGCGCGCATGCCGTACGGCGAGCGCTACGAGGTGCAGTTCGTTCTCGAAGAGGGACGCTGGAAGATCCAGGACCTCTACTGAGCCGTAGCCTCATCATCCCGGCGGCGTGACCCGATTCGAAACCGCGAGCCTCTCGTCAAAGGTCGCCTGGCGTGGGGTCTCGGGTACCCGATGCGGTCCCTGAACCAGCCTTCTCGTCGAGGAAAATCTGGACGCTACGTGATGTACTGAAAAAAGGTGGGGTTTCCATCGCTTGAATCAGGTACAGTGGAGCATGCGTTCACATGGCCTGGCGGAGATGTCGCTTCGAGCACCCATCTGAGGTTTTCGCCCGAAGAACTTCTGTAGTCGCGAAACCAACATTATCCTGGCGCGTTACATCTAAAGCGAGAGGGCTGGAGGCCGGAAGGCGCGGACTTTGCATAGTTAACGGCTGGACCCAGATGTCTCTTGTTGTGGTCGTCGAGCTGGGCCGTTGAGTTTTGACTCTCTCGAGCACGGTCTTTAATGAAGTCTGGACCAGATGAGAGGTGACGCGATGCTGGATCCCTGGATCATCGAAGAGATTCGACGCCGCGAGGAAGAGCGCCGACGCGATCGCGAGGCGAGTCGGGTCGAACTCCCCCTGGAGTCGCCGAAATATCACGACCGCGGCACTCCGGGCACGCCGGCAGAGGAGAACGACCGCGGGGTGATCGTCATCGATATGTAGCTGGATTCTTCGTCACTCGCGAGCCAGCCCGGTAGCCGATAGACGTACATCCGCTTCCCCTCGACGGCGAGCACCGCGCCGGTGATGTCGGCGGCCAGATCGGAGGCGAGGAACAGCGCGGCCGGCGCCACGAAGGTCGGCGACAGGAGGTCGGCGGCGTTCGGCATGGCCGCCATCATCGGGAGGTCCTCGGTCATCCGGGTCAACGCCACCGGCGCGAGCGCATTGACCGTGATGCGATGCTTCCTGAGCTCGATGGCCGCGGTCATGGTGAAGCCGTAGATGCCCGCCTTCGCCGCCGAGTAGTTCGCCTGGCCGAAGTTGCCCATGAGCCCCGAGACGCTGGTCGTGTTGATGATGCGCCCGCCATGGTTGCGATCCGCCATGTGCGCGGCGGCCGCCTGAGTGCAGAGGAAAGTCCCGCGCAGGTGCACCTTCACGACCCGGTCCCACTGGTCGACCGTCATCTTCCTGAGCGACTTGTCCCACAGGATGCCGGCGTTGTTGACCAGGATGTCGAGCTTGCCGAAGGAATCGATCGCGCGGCGCACGAGACCGGCGGCGCCGTCCGGCTCCGACACGTCGCCGTGGTCGGCCGTCGCCTGTCCGCCGGCGGCGCGGATCTCGTCGACCACCTGGTCGGCCATCGTGTGTGCGCTGCCCGCGCCGTCGCGGGCGCCGCCCAGATCGTTGACCACGACCTGCGCACCCTCGGCGGCGAAGAGCAGGGCATGGGCGCGACCGATCCCGCCGCCCGCGCCGGTCACGGCGGCCACCTTTCCGTTCAGAAGTCCCATGGGTTCACCTCGAAGCCGAGAAGCCGAATCTACTCAGGCGGCGAGTTCGCGTGTGCGCAATCCAGCATCCGACGCCCTGACGGTCATGCGGGCCGCGCGCCGCTCAGTACGTGTAGCGCAGGTAGGCGCGGCCGCCGAGCGATTGCATGCCGGCGAAGCTGGACAGCACGCTCCACTGGCCGGCCAGCCCGAAGGCGTAGTGCCGGTTCTGGAGCTGGTACTCGAGGCCCCCGCCGGCCGAGAGGAGCGGGCTCCAGCTCTCGCCGGGGCCGACCAGGTCGACCTTGGCCAGCACGTTGGTCGACATGAAGGCGAGCCCGAGGCTGCCGTCGGCGAAGAGGGCGACCCGTCCGACCTGGAAGCCGAGCCGTCCGTCGGCCGCCCCGATGTAGAGCTGGAAGTACTCCCCCTCCGGCGGCGGTGGGACGTCGGCCTGGTGGGTCTCGAGCTCGACGCGGGCGCCGAGCGAGAGCCAGGAGAAGACATCGACGCCGCCGCGCACGGCGAAAGCCGGACCGGGATGCGAGTACTGGCCGCCCGCGCCGAGGAAGCCGGCCGCGCCCAGACTCGCCTCCGCGTACGGGCCGACCGCGGCGGCGCGGGGCTCGGCGGCGGCCGGGCCGGCTGTGGCGAGGGCCACAAGCGTACAGGCGATCGGACCGAGCGGGGCGCGCATGGAGCCGTTCAGGGCGCGGCGGGCGCGAAGTCGGCCGGGGCGAAGGTGGTCAGCTCGTCAGGCGGAGCCGAGGTCAGGTCGTCGTGCAGGAGCGGCGGGTCGCGGTGGTCGCGCACGCGGACCGCGAACTCGAGCACCATGTGGTGGTCGGCCACGACGGTGAGATCGAACCTGACCAGACTGGCGAACGCATCGCTCGGGATCACGGCGCCGTCAGCCTCGATCTGCCGGAGCGTCTCCTGGTCGACGAGCAGCGCGGTGAACGGGCTCACGCCGCCGCGCGTGATGAGCTCGAGGTCGAGGCTGGCCTCGGCCAGGAGGTCCTCCTGGAACACCCCGCTCCGGGTGGACGAGCCGGCGATGTCGAGAGGGACGTCGCCCGAGAGCGGTGGAGGAGTCTCCTCTTCCTCCGGATCGACCACGAAGGCGATCGGCACGTAGGCGAAGAACTCGTTCGCGCCGTTCAGCTGGATGCGCGCGACGCCCGGCTCGGCGTCGAGGTTCTTGATCGTCCACTCGACCGAGAGGTCGAGGTCGTCACGACGGACGTAAGGGACCTCGATGCCGAGCTCGGCCGCACGTGCGGCACGCTCGGTCGCCTCGGCCTCGCGCTCGAGCCGGATCGGAAGCGTGAGCTGCGCCGCGGCCGCGCCCTCGCCGGGGACGACCTCGACGGCCGCCTCGGGCTGGATGTAGACCGGGTCGTCGGCACACGCACCCGGGCCGGCGCCGAGGAGGCACAGGAGCGCGATGCGGGGTCGAGCTGGACATCGACATGATCGAGACATGGCGGTCATCACCGGGGAGCGAAGAGGAACGGGAAGTTTCTGACGTTGGCCGCCTGCCCGCCGCGCGGCTGCGGGAAGCGCAGCCCCTGGATCTGGCGCACGATGCAGTCCTCGACCTTGCCGCTGTGCATCGTGGTCGAGCGCACCCGCGCACCCTCGACCGACCCGGAGGCCGTGATCCGCCAGGTCATCACGACCTTGCCGCCGAGCCCCTTCTGCCGCTGCAGCTCGCGCTCGTAGCAGCTGCCGATCGCGTTCTTGCGCGAGCGCACGACCTTCAGGATCTCTTCCGCGGTCAGGCCGCCGAGCTCGCCGCTCGGCTCGCCGGCGTCGACCGAGACCTCGACCTCCTTGACGCCGCGCCCGCCCGGCGAACCGCGCGCGGCTCGGGTGCCGCCCGTGTCGATCGGACCATGGCGCTGCACGTCGCCCAGGTTGTTGCCGCCGCCGCCGCTTCCGCGCCCGCCTCGCGTGGAGGTCCCGGTCCCCTCGCTGCCGACCCCGAAGCCGAGCCCGGTGCCGGTGCCGTGCCCACCCAGGCTCCCGCTCGTCAGCGGACCCTGGATGCGCTGGAGAGCGCGGCCGAGCTT
>WNGB01039824.1_pt1 | contig 10265 bp, 11 predicted proteins | sample 5400681 | NCBI WGS metagenome assembly WNGB01 (sample SAMN13153367, study PRJNA577476) | soil metagenome | isolation source: 115 cm soil or saprolite under grassland replicate 2 | place: USA:California | collected 2016-06-15
AACCGCAATGGCGACGGCGCGGAATCGCCGGCCGGCTCGTTAAAGAGATCATCGCTTGGTCGAAGAACGAAGGTCTCGACCGGCTCTTACTTCACGCGTCGGACGACGGGCGCTCAGTTTACGAACGGCTCGGATTCATCGCCGGCAACGAAATGTATTTCGCCGGCGTTTCTTAGTTCTTCCTCTCGACGATCCCCAATCGGTTTCGGAGCTTGCTGAGACGAGCTTGATTGTCGCTTGGGTCGGCGACGCGATGATCTGACCAATTGACAAGTGTGGCCAACACGTCTAAGGGGAGGCCGGCTCGCCACACCGAGTCGTTGTCAAAAGTCCGCGCGTCCCCCAAGGGCTAGCGCGCCGGGGCTGTTCCGAATCCGAAGTAAAAGCTGCATTTCTGCGGCCTTCGGCATCGAGAATAAGGTGCTCCACCCGAGACTCGACAACATCGGAACAACCCTGAAACACCATGAAGCTATCTTACACAGTCATATTTCTCTCATTGCTGGCATCGGCCGCTTTCGCACGCGAGGAGTCGATCCTAGCGCGTGTCACCAGTTACTGGGCAGGTGAGGGCCATAAATACGCAAGTACCGGCCGACGACTACGCTCCGGACATTGCGCCGTCGATCCAAAGCGAATTCCGTACGGCAGTAAAGTTGTCTTCCCGGATCGCACCTGCACCGCGGTCGATACCGGACCAGCGGTCATTAGCCGCAAAGCCGCTCGTCTATGCGGACGGACTGCGAACCAGATCAAGGCCATCGTGGTCGACCGATTTTTTGAAACAAAGCAAGAAGCGATGGCGTGGACGAGTGCGCATCCACACTTCATGACGCTTCAAATTGTTCGGCCCGGATCTCACGCAGAACCATCCGACCTCTGATCAGGTAGGAAAACGATTGGATCGCTTCTCTCAGCACGAGAAGACGCGGAGAAAATTACAACTTGGCGTAAACGCCTAGCAGAGGACGGCGCGACGGCGTTTTCGAGCGGAAATCGCTGACAAAACCGTCGCGCGTGCGGAGCTCGACATGACCGACGCTGCGGGCCGTGCCATACACAAGCACCGAACCAACTGGCGCGGAGAACGGATCTGACACAGGAAGTCTCTTGAATCCGTAGTTGCTGACAAGCTCCGTTGCGGCATCTCTGGCGAGTTCGGTTTTTGGGCGGGACTCGATAACACCGGACGCAAGCAATGCATCTTTTACGTAATGCCAGCATCTCGAGCGCGAATGCGCATGGGCGCGTTCCTGCGCGATGGTGGCAGCTTGCATCAATCTGCCGTCGATGTGCCGATCGATCTTGCCATACGGGTAAACGATCTGGTTGGGATAATACTGCGTGATGATCGGAACGGATTCCTTTTTGCCCCCCGGGTTCTTGAAGCTAAACCGCGAATAGGGTTGTGTTGTTTGGCTTACGGATTGTTGACCCATCGGTCGCACTGGCTCTATCGCAAAAGTTCGCCCCGACTCTTTGGCGATTGCTTGCGAAGGCTTTTGCGTGATCGCACTCGCCGGCTTTTTCGTCATCGCTTGCGTCGGCTCTTTGACGATCGCTTGCGCTGGCTCTTCCTTGACCGGTTGTTTTGGCTTCCTTGAGGTCACGGGCGTTCGCTTTTTCGCGACCGCTTTTATCGGCTTATCCGGGGTACTCGGTGCCGACTTCTGCGTAATCACCTGAACCATGTCGTCCGCCTTCTTTTGATCGTGGCTCGGAACGTCCAACGACGAAGGAGCCAATGCCTGCGCGCGAAGAGCTGCGCTGGAAATGACAAGAAGCGATGCAGTTGCGAATGCCCAGAGGGCAGGTCGTTTCCCCACGAAGGCGAGGTTATGCCGGGAACCGTGCCGCTAGGCAAGCTTTTTTTTGGGTTTTTTTAGACGTTTCAGCAGCCCAAAAACCAGGTCGGCCGGAAAGCGGCAGTTATATCTTTAGCGCCTCGCGCGCGTGCCCTCCTGGAGGAGCTAATCGTAGGGAAAATAATCCGGCCCAGATTGAGGCGGAGGAGCGAATATGTCGTCGCGCTGGATAGGAGCGCGGCGATGTCCGCGCGGAACGAATCGATTTTCGTCCGAGTCGGGCGCGACGATCCTGGTGCGGCCAGAAGGCAAACGATAAATCAGCCGTCCATCGGACGTGATTCCAAGCATTCGGACCCGCATCGAACCCTGGCGAGGCAACGATGTAGAAGCGACACGTTTCTTTTTGCTCCGCGAGCTCGACTGATCCGTAGTGGCCGGCTGTGCCGTCTCGGAGCCTTTGGGCGGCGCCGTAGCAGCCTCGTTCTCAGCTGAGGTTTCCGGAACCGCGCCCGGGGAAGCGGCCGCGAAAGCTTCCGGCGTTGCGGTGACTTGCGGCTGCGCGCTCGCTGTTTGATTCTGTTGGAGATCCGTCGCTGAAGTCTGAGAGGAATTCGGAACAGCTGCGCCATCCGTTGCTGGTTGGTTCGCTAGCGCCAGCGCCGCATTTGCAGCTTGTGACAGCACAGTCGCAGGAGCAACTGGCGTCGAAGCACTTTGGGCTGCTGCAGGTGTTGGTGAAGGTTCGGGGACGCCAACCAGAACGCCAATCGACTTTGTCACGCGAGGCCGGTGCAAGATTCCACCAATCGACTCCGGAAACAGGACCGCGGCAACCACGACCGCAGCCAAGACGAGCGCGCCAAACGCCAATGCCGTTCGGAGCAGACGTCGCGGTCGAGGTTGAGTCGGCCGCGGAATTGTTGTCCTGAGCGGGATGCCATATCGATCGGCCAGTGCAAGTCGCCGTTCAATTTTCAGCAGGCAACTCCGAATCATCTCTCCAAGCACGACCAAGTCCTTTGGACGTTGATCGGGATTGGGATGCAGCATCCGCAAAAGCAAGTTCCGCAACGGTTTCGGAAACCCCGAGAACTTGGGAGGTTGCCTGGCCCTGTCATCCAAAAGCGCGACGCCAGTCAAAAGAAAGTACATCGTCGCGCCGAGCGAATAAATCTCCGAACGGACATCCGTCGCTTCATGGCCTCCAGTAAACTTTCTGGATTCAGCAGTGAGAGACTGCACTGCGGAAGGCCCTGAGTCGCGTAATGCGGCATTCTTCGATGCCAGTTCGTCCGTCTCAATGGGGAACGAGCCCTCGTCCGGCGGCGAGTTTTCGGGATCAGACTTCAATCCAGCCAAGCCGAAGTTGTTTAATTTCACCAGGGGCCAGCCGCCTTCGGGAGTCTGTCCTGGCACGACAAGGATGTCGGAGGGTTCAATGGCTGGATACGGTAGTTTGTGAAAACCGGCGGAGGAAAGCACGCTCACGATTTGTTCCGCCACGCGCAAGGTGGCGTCAGCCGGCATCGGGCCGTGCTGGGCAACCCACGCAGCAAGCGTTTCGCCTGACAGTCGCTCGGAGACATAAATGTAATTTTCGCCTTCGCGTCCAAAATCGAAAACCTTGGCAATATTGACGTGACGCAGCCTCTGAACAGCGCGTGCCTGCTCTTCGAACTGCTCCCGCAGCGCAGGATCGACGCTTGCTACTGGAACTAAGGTTAGCGCAACTGGTTCGCTGGATCTTTCGTCGACAGCCTCGTAGGCAATCGCAGCGCCATCACGGCCGAGTTCATTCGGCGTGCCATCAGAGGCAAGACAGGCCCGGTAATGCTGAAGGAAGATCGTGCGCTCCATAACCCGTGTCCCATTGGCCGCGGCGAGAGTATCATACTCGGCCCCACCGCCCATAATTCAACCTCGATTTTGCCAGCGAGTTGCTTCCGCTGGCGCCAATCACGCCTGAATTTTGGACGTTGCGCTCAAATCGAAAATCGCGAATCTAAAACCGGAAAACTCGCATACCCCGTGGTGTAACGGTAACACAGCGCCCTTTGGAGGCGTTATTCTTGGTTCGAATCCAAGCGGGGTAGCCACCCTCTAAAGACACGTTTTACCTATGAGAATCTCCTCCAGAGGAATCTTGCAACATGATGCAGGGAAACGCACTGAAATGCATTCTATTTGGCAAGTATTCGTCAAACCTACGGGTCACCATCTTTGTTGATTAAAATTGCCTTTCTCGACCGGCGACGACGTAGGGCGCCAAGGCATCGACTACTCACTTGAGCGACTCCGATTCACCGATGGGAAATGCAGGTCAAAGATGTAATCTAGCCATGAGAATCAGATGTCCGGCTCGCCTGGGTGGGAGTTTGCAACGATTTTGCTGCGTTGCAGACGCGCCAGACTTAGGATTCCGAAATCATCGATTTCAAAACGTTTCTTTTCGTTTCAAAAAACAATCGATTTACTAGGGGAAAACGCGATTTTTCACGATCAACGTCACGTTTTCCAATGACGAGTAGAAACGTCGTCATTCTAGCACAATTTCTAGTACAAATATCGCCGCAAGAGCCGTCGAGTTTCCTGGCTTCGATCAAACTTTCGATAGGCTGCGCGGAGTGCTCGCTTGATTGTCCGATTGCTGCGCAATGAGAGCCCCAGCGGGCGCCGGATTTGTTTCGCGCCAACCGTCGTTTTGCCGAAATACAACTGAGCGATGATCATGCGACGGCGAGCTGCTGACTTCTAATCCCAGCTCTCTTAATCTCACGTAAACCAGCTCTGGTAGGAGAGTTCTTTTGCATTAGGCCGGCTAGAAAGGTGCCCACGTACTGGTCACGTTGAGCATTGGCATTGCCCTCCATTGAGAAGATCAGAACCGAAGGACACTGGCTCAGTTCAAATTCAAAACGGCTTGGTGTAATCAGGTCTTCCGGCGCAGCCGAAGCTGCCGCTTGCTCGCAAAGGCAATCCGACAACTGAACCGGTTCATCGCGATAATGGCCATTAGTATCTGCAACGATTCTTGGTCCTCGTACATTCGGCAACCAGGTAAGCCGGCCACCGTCATCTTGCGAATCAAATTGGAAACCGACATCGCGGAATGACCGCGGCCCGCAACCGGAAAAGAACGGTCTCGCTATAAGCTGCGCGACACTACCCACATTGCCAATGAGCGCCCAGGATAAAGCGACGGCTGATCCGTCATCCGGCAAGAACATTTGCTGGTCGAGCAGAGCCCCTTCTGGGAGCCGGAAACGGGAACGCAGCCACGATATGCCGCCAAAAAACCCCTCGCCAAGCGACGATCCTGAATCGGTCATCGAACCATCTGAAGAGATTGTGTAAACATTGCGCGGTGTCGTTACCGTGACCTCAAGAGAAATCAGCGCCACTTGCGACCTATCTTTGGATGAGCGGATCGTGATCATAGGTTGGCAGATGCGTCGCGCCCCGCGGCAATTCCTTACAGATCAACTTCCTAGAGCGGCATCGTTCATTTGAGCAACAGGATGTCGATCTGCGTTTGTAAGGTTTTGCGACGTTAGTCGACATATCACTGTGGAAAAACAAATGCCGCGCACAAATGCCGCGCGCGAGCTTTGCACACCGCACATGGGATCTCCCGGATTCCGCAGTAACGCCAGAAGCGCATTACTTGCGGCGGCGGGAATTCCTGCGCGTTTTCGGACTTGGCCTTGCCGCTTCGGCCGTGCTGCCGCCGGGACTTCGGGCGGACCCGGGTCTGAACGATTCGATCAACCCATTGTACAAGCTCGATGGCGTGAAGCTCACGCCGGAAGACCTCGTCACGAGCTACAACAATTTTTATGAGTGGGGCCTATCGAAGGATCAACCAAAGGATCTGGCTAATCGCGGTTGGAAAACACGGTCGTGGCCGGTCGAGATCGGCGGATCATGCGCGAATCCGCGCAAGATCGATGTTGACGAATTGATTCAACTAGTTGGCCCAATCGAGCGGCGCATTTACCGGCATCGTTGCGTGGAGGCTTGGTCCATGGTGATCCCGTGGGACGGTTTTCCGCTGGCGAAACTGGTCGATCTTGCACAGCCAAAACCGGAAGCGAAATACATTCGATTCACCTCGTTTTTTGATCCGACGAATTGTCCGGGTCAGCGGTCAAACGATTTTGTCTGGCCATATACCGAAGGCCTCACAATAGCGGAAGCCCGCAACGAATTGGCATTCATCGCCGTCGGGCTTTACGGCAAACCGCTGCGCAATCAGAACGGCGCGCCGCTTCGACTCGTCGTTCCATGGAAGTACGGATTTAAGAGTGCCAAGTCGTTGGCGAAAATCGAGTTTGTGGCCGAGCAGCCAAGAACACTCTGGAATCAACTCGCGCCTAACGAGTATGGCTTCTACGCAAACGTGAATCCGAATGTCGATCATCCGCGCTGGAGCCAGAAAAGCGAACGCGTGATAGGAGCCGGCTTCTTTTCCGGCAAACAACCCACACTCATGTTCAACGGCTACGAAAAACAAGTCGCGCATCTGTACGCCGGCCTGGACCTGAGGAGGAATTTTTGATGAACGCAGCTGGAATAATGGAACATGAGCAGCGTGTCGTGCCGGCCGCGCAAAAGCGATGCGTCTTCGTGGCGCTCTCGATGCGCGGCAGCCAATTCTTGGGGAAACGGTCTTTGATGGGGCTCCTCGTTAACATCTTGGCGAATAAGATTTTCGCTTTCTCTGTCATCATTGGTGTCGGGTTTTGGCTGCTTATCATCCCCGCGTTCATCGGCACGCTTGGCGCAAACCCGACGGAGAAACTGCTTCATCAAACCGGCGAGATCGCGATCTGGACCCTTGGCGCGGTGCTTTCATTGAGTCCATTGCGCGTTTTGTTTCCGCGCTCGCGGGTCGTTAATGCGTTAAATCGGCATCGGCGCGCTATTGGCGTGAGCGCGTGCGTTTACGGTTTGATCCACTTCGGGTTGCATCTGCTTTACGAAGGAGACGCGCAGGCGATCGCGCGCAGCTTTTCCAAGCCGTTCATCTGGTTGGGTCTGGCCGGATTATCGATTCTCGTAATCCTCGCAGCCACCAGCAACAATTTCTCAATTCGAAAACTGGGCGGCAAAAATTGGAAATGGTTGCACCGCCTGGCATACGCGGCCGCAGCCCTCCTAATTTATCATCAAGCCATAGCGGGAAAGGGACATTGGCACATCGCCCGTTGGTTATTGCTTTCACTTGTGGCGCTGCAGACCGCACGAGTAACAAAGCAACTGATGGCGAAGCGAACTCGGACCAGTCGGGCATGAGCGCAACAGATCTTCAGAGGACGTCGCGTTGGGTGGACGACCACGGTGAGTGTCTTTACCGATACGTTTTAGTGCGTGTACGCAAACCTGACACGCCAGCGGGAGGAACTGTCTGATGCCGGACGAACCGTACAATCCATCGCCGATTGGCAACCCGTCAGTTCTCGCGCGAAGGAACTGGTGGCAAACGACGCTGGTGTCATTCATTGGCAAACACACGCCCAAATGCAGGCAAATGGTCCGGATCCTCTCTCAATCAATGGACGAGCCGATGCGGCCGATGATGCGGATCAAGAAACGCCTGCACTTTTTGATTTGCTGCTGGTGCCAGCGCTACGAAGAACAGCTCCGTTACATGCGCCATACAGCGCGCCATTTTCCAGAGCATGCGGACGAAGCCTCGGATGCGCCGTTTTCAGCCGAAGCGCGGGAACGTATCAAGCAGAAGATGGCGGAAAGCGCTCGTTAGGCCCAACTTGACTGTAAGGAATCCCAGCCCCTGTCGACGAATGGGGCATGAATTATAAAATCATACTTGGTTCCTTAACCGCGCTGGTCATCGCTGCGACGAGCAGCATTGCCCAGGACAGCCACAAGAGTGGCCCGTTCCAAGGCGCAAAAGCCAACAAGGGCTTCGTCACCCACGCTACGCAAAACGGTAAGAGCACGCTCACGCTCTCCGATGACTTCGTCCCACCACAAACGCCCGACCCGCATTGGCAGGTCGTGGACTCCAACGGCAAGACTTATCTCCTGGACCGTTTGATGACAAAAGGTGAGAAGGTCAAGAAATCAATCGTAGTCCCTGATTACGTCCCGGACATAGCGAAGGTCCAGATTTGGTGCGCGTTCGCCGAGACGAACCTCGGCGAAGCCGCCTTCGATCACCCTGTCAAATAACATGAAGCGCCGGCTGGCCGCGCCTAACAAATGGCCGGCCAGCCCACGCAAAGGACTTATGAAAATCTTTACCTCAACATTGCTGGCCATCCTGGTCGCGATATCGGCTGTGGTTCCTGCGCACGCTCAGATTGTGGAGAAGAAATCGCTCAACCTCGACGGCGCAAAGAAGGCCATCGCCGCAGCAGTTGATTACGCGAAGAAAAACAACGCACCGGGCGGAGTAATCGCCATCGTCGATGAAGGCGGCAATCTAATGGCGCTCGAACGGCTCGATGGAAGCTTCGCGATGGGCGCAACCATCTCGATCGGCAAAGCACGGACGGCAGTTCTTTTCAAAAAACCGACACGCTTTTTTGAGGAGCTAATCAACAAAGGCCGCACGGCCATGACCGCCGTCGATGGATTCACACCATTGATCGGCGGCATTCCCATTATCGTCGGTGGGGAAGTTGTCGGTGGAATTGGCGTGAGCGGCGCTGCGAGCGCAAACCAGGATGAAGAACTCGCCTTGGCGGGCGCAGCTGCTTTCTCGGCATCGACCAAAGCCGATCCACCTTCAAAAACAGGGTCGGCGAATGAGGTGAGAGGCGCGCCGATGATGAAAGCGACAAACGATGCAATCTTCATAGACGCCAGCCACGTCGGTGCAGCATTCGCAAAAGGACGGCCTTTGCTCGAAACCGCCGGTTACAAAGTGCACGCCAGCCGGCGAATCGAGCCCGGCCAGGCAGAGATCCACACGCTGGATACTGATGTCATTTATGTCGTCGATGGCTCTGCCACGCTCGTCACAGGTGGAAAGGCAGTCGATGCGAAGGAGATCGCGCCTAACGAAATCCGCGGCACCAAAATTGAAGGCGGGGAGGCACATCAGATAGCCAAAGGTGACGTAATCGTCATTCCCAACGGCGTCCCGCATCAATTCACCGCCGTAACCGGTGAACTCCACTATTTCGTCTGCAAACCGACCGCGTCCGCAGAAACACATCTAACGGCGCGCTGAACTCAGCAAGGTGCGCATGAAAGCACGATGCCGACAAGCTGATCGAGACGAACCGACACATCTAGACTGAGCTTTCAGGTTAGAGCAGGCCTGGTTTCACAGCCTCGATCGTTGCCGAAACCAGATAGTCTTCGATGCGTTTACCGGGAAGCCATTCGCGGATGAACGACCGCGACGAATCTTTTGGCGCAATCTCGATGTTCTCAAAACCTGATGCCTCGAGCATGCGCTGAAGGTCCGTTACCTGCGAAGCGCCAGCCATACACCCGGTGTAAGCAGCCCAATCGGATTTGATGTCGTCGGGAAGTGGCGCGGTCGCGACCATGTCTGCAACAGCAAGTCGTCCACCCGGCTGAAGCACACGGAAGGCTTCGTCGAAGACGCGCTGCTTCTCAGGGGACAGATTGATTACGCAGTTAGAGATAATCACATCGATGCTGTTGTCCGCGACCGGCAGTGCTTCAATTTCGCCCAAGCGAAACTCAACGTTTGTGAATCCGTTCTTTTGTGCGTTTTCCCGCGCTTTGCTCAGCATATCGTGCGTCATATCGACACCAATGACCTTGCCAGAGGATCCGACTGCACGAGCAGCAAGGAAACAGTCGAACCCAGCACCGGCTCCTAGATCGAGAACGACCTGACCTGCTCGAAGTGACGCGATCGCAAGGGGATTTCCACAACCAAGGCCCAGGTTCGCGCTTTCCGGTGCGATCGCTGACTCTTCAGCTGAGTAACCTAGTATATCCGCACTTGTGGAACTGCAGCACCCGTCACCGCACGAAGATGTTTCTCCGCGAGCCGTGGCGCCATAACGGCGTCGGACCTGTTCGCGAACGATTTGTGACGATGATTCCAGCGGCTTTGTTTCCATCGATCTAATCAAACGTGCGAGCAAGCATACGCAAGGGCGACTCCGCGGGAATTGTGATTGCGTAAGGAATTCGCGCGATAAGCGACGAATTCGCAGACATGGAACGAATCACTTTTAATAGAACATTATCCAGTGCAGTTCTTCACGCGTGGGCCGCGGAATTCAATAGAGCGCATCGCGAGGCTCCCATTTGTGCCTCAATGTGGCGTTTGCGCTTCGCCGCATTGTTTACTTTGGGTGCGTTAGTTTTTCTCGCGGGCCGGGCACTTGCCGAAACAAATGCTGATGCGCCGACTGGAAAAGCGGACGCAGTGATTGATCTCGCGACGCGCGAAGGCGTCGATCTGGTCAAAGGGCAATGGCGGTACAGCGACACGAAAGTCAT
>WNGB01015071.1_pt1 | contig 10264 bp, 7 predicted proteins | sample 5400681 | NCBI WGS metagenome assembly WNGB01 (sample SAMN13153367, study PRJNA577476) | soil metagenome | isolation source: 115 cm soil or saprolite under grassland replicate 2 | place: USA:California | collected 2016-06-15
CCGGTCCGCAGATAGGCGAGGCCGCGGTAATAATATGGATGATAATTTATGAAGATATTTCCATATGTTCTTGCGTTGTTGTTTTCCTTCGCATTCCCGCCGATGGCCGCCGTCATCTTCTGAATCACGACCTGCCACTGTCCCTTCCGAACGGCAGCAATTCCTTCGTTGTAATCGTCGTACCACGACGCGAGCGCGACGTTGGCAATCAACAGGAGGGCGATTCCGAGAATGACGTGACGCTTCATTGCTTCGTGATTTCCTTTTGAAGCTCGTCATAATCGACGCCGCCGAGGTCGAGGGTTTTCTTGACGTTCTTTCCGGCGTCGATCTGCACATCGATCGTTTGTGATTTCTGCGGACCCCTGACAGTGACCAGATACTTTCCCGGATTCAGATCGATACCCGCGGGCGTCGATCGTTTTTCGTCGTCCAGATTGACCGGCTTGTTGTTGCGCTCATCGATGATTTTCTCGATGTCACCCCACGGCGAAGCCGAAAGCAGCAGCCTGCCCTGGCCCGGCGGAATGGGAGTGGTCGAAGACGATGCGGTCGTGGTGATGCTCGTACCCACCGCCACCGAGCCGGTGTTCTGAATCTGCTGCGGTTTCGGGCGTAGCAGGAACACCGCGACTCCGATCACGATGACGACCGCCGCGGCGATCGCGGAGATCATGGCCACGTTCTTCTTTTTGGGCGCGGCTGTCTGACGTTCGAGGACGGTCGGCTGCGCCTCGCCCGACCATTTCGACTCCACGACGGTGGGCGCTGCTTGCGTCGAGAATTTTTCGAGGACCGTCGGCTCGTTGCTGGCCGTTTTCGCGCGTTCGATGACCGTCGGCTGCGACGACAGCGTCCCGCCGCGCTCGATCACCGTCGCCTGATCGGCCTGCGTTTTCGCCGCGCTCGCGCCGGTGGTCATCTGCGTGGGTGCGGCGCCTATGGTCGGCTGCTGTCCGGTCCTCGGTTTCGGAAGGTCCTGCACCGTCCGCTGATTCGAGAGTGTGACCATGCGCTCGCCGAGTCCATATTTCGTGTCGGGAGCGACGGAGTTGCGGATCGACTCGAGCGCCGCCGCGAACTCCGCCGCCGTAGCGAAGCGATGATCGCGGCTTTTCTCCAGCGAGCGCAGCACGATGGCTTCGAGCTGCGGTGGCACTTTCACTTCAGGATTGAGCTGCGAGATCGCAACAGGTTTTTCGGTGACGTGCTTGAGGATGTAGCCGTGCGGATTCGTCGCCTGGAACGGTGCGCGCCCGGCCAGCATCTCGTACATCACGATGCCGAATGAATAGAGATCGCTGCGCGGATCGAGGTGCTCCCCTTCTTTCAGAAAACCGGCCTGCTCGGGCGAGGCGTATTTCAGTTTTCCGAGAAACATTCCGGTCTGCGTCAGCCCCTGGCCGCTCTCACCACCCTCGGCCAACTGCTTGGCGATGCCGAAGTCGATCACCTTCACCAACAGTTTCCCATGGTGATCCTGCGACAGCATGATGTTCTCGGGGGAGATATCGCGATGGATCAGGCCCATCGAGTGAAGATGATCGAGACCGCTGAGGGCCTGGATGGAGATCTCGACGGTCAGGCGCGAAGGCATCGGGCCGTTCTGGAAAATCCACTTCTGAATGTTTGTGCCGTCGATGAACTCCCAAACCATGTAGTAGGAGCCGTCGTCGAGCTGGGCGAAGTCGTAGAGCATCGCCAGGTTTTTGTGCTTGATCATCGTGGAGGTGCGCGCTTCCTGGAGAAAGCGCTGCAGCCCCTGATCGTCCGCGGCGACGTTTGGCCGCATGATCTTGATGACCCGCAGCTCGTTCAGATGAATGTGGCGGACCTTGAAGATTTCGCCCATGCCGCCGACGCCGAGCCGGTCGAGGATCTGATATTTGCCGTCGATCAGCCGCGCCGAATACGTGCGTTGAAAATTCGTGACGCGCTCAGCGCAGTGAGGACACTGCTCGAGCTGGCTGTCGATGGGCTGCTTGCATTTGAGACATGTAATCTCTGGCATCTCGGGTCTCCGTTGTGTTGCCGGTTACCAGTTGCCGGTTGCCGGAAAATACTGGCAACTGGCAACCGGGAACCGGTAACCGTCATCTGTCTCTCACCACATACGAGCACGATGGATCAGCGCCGAAGCGAACGACGTCGCCCGGCTTGAGTTTCGCGCGTTCGACGCGCGTGTTGTTGACGTAGGTTCCATTCGCGGATTTCAAATCTTCCAGAACGCATGTGGTGCCGCTCAGGGTGATTTTCGCGTGGCGGCGTGACACCGCCGGATGCGCGAGCACGATCGAGCAACTGCGGTCGCGGCCGACCATCATGCTCTCGCCCAGCAGCGGATGCTTTTCGTTCACCTCGGGCTTGACGTTCACCAGCAGCCATTGCGGCGTGGTTGCCGCTCCTCCCGCCGCCTCACGGCCTGACATGGTCGAGATGTACGCCGGCTTGGAGCTGTACTCTTCGAGCGCGTCGAAGAGAGCGCGGGCCGATTCATAACGGCCCTCCATGCGCGGATACATGGCCTTGAGGACAATGCCCTCCAGGTCTTTGTCGATCTCCGGACGCACCGCGCTCGGCGCCTGCTTTTCACCGCGATAGATCGCATCGATCAGCTTTGGAAGCGAACGGCTGTTGAACGGCAGCGCACCGGTCAGCATTTCGTACAACACCACACCGGCCGAATAGACATCGCTCTTCGCGCCGGCATCTTTCGGTTCGCGGATCTGCTCTGGCGACATGTAATGCGGAGTGCCGAGGAGGAAGCCCGATTTGGTGAGTACGGTCTGACCTGGAGCGCCGCCTTCTTTGATCTTGGCGATGCCGAAGTCGGTGACCTTCACCAATCCCGAGGCTTCGCGAATCAGATTCGCAGGTTTGATGTCGCGGTGAATGATCCCCTTTCCGTGCGCGTAAACCAGTGCCTCCAGCATGCATTGGGCGATGCTGACGGCGTCTGGAATCGGCAGCGCTCCTCGTTCGGACAGGAGAATGTCGACCGGTGTCCCTTCGACGAACTCCATCACCAGCACCGCGTAATCGAGGTTGTTGATGAACTCATAGAAGCGCGTGATGTAGCGATGGCGGAGCTTCTCGAGAATCTGCGCTTCCTTCACGAATCGTTTTCGCGCAGTCACTTCGCCCGCGAGCTCTTCGGACATGACCTTCAGGACCACCTGGTAATTCTCGGGAAGGGTGTCGTTGCGCGCGAGGGTGCGGCCCACGAAGACATGGCTCATGCCTCCCTCGCCGATTTCGCGTTCGATGCGGTAGTTGCCGATGACAGTCCCGATCATTTCAGAGCACCTTCGTCGTCCCAGTAGAAGCTCTCATCACAAAGCGGCATGAAAAGAAATCGATGCGAACCAATGCGGATGATGTCTTTGATCACGAGATCGCGTCGCGGCTCGATCTCCATCTCGTTGACGTACGTTCCATTGGTCGAGTTGTGATCCATCAGAATGAATCGCCGCTCTTCGGGCCGGAAGATGAGATCGGCGTGATGCGAGGAAGCCTGATCGTCGTTGACCACGACGTCCGAGCGGCGGTCACGCCCCAGGACGTTGCGGCCGATGCGGACCGGGAATGACTCGCCTCGTGAAGGTCCGCTGAGGCCAACCAGCCAACCCACCACGTAGCGCTTCGCGGCCGCAGAATCGGTGGAGATCTTCGGCGCGGCGACAGTGCGCTCCATCGGCGGCTGCACCGGAACCGTGACCTCCCGTGGCGGAGGGATGGGCGGGGGTGGAGCGGGCGTGGGGCGGCGCGGCTCGAGTGGGGCTGCAGTTCGCCCCTCGGTGAAACGGCTCGGCCGGACCACCGGAATGTCCGGCTCGCTCTCGGCCACCGGACAGTACGGACAGAGGTCCCACGACTCGTCGATGAAATGTCCGTTTTCGCAGCGCTTGTCAGCCACGATGCCGTCCCTTAAGCGTGATACGCCACCGCAATCGCGTTGCGGCCCCCGAAGTAAATGATGTCGCCGTCCTCGAGAAACCTCTTGTCGATCTTCTGATCGTTCACGTATGTCCCGTTAGAGGAGTTCCGATCGATCAGCAAAACCTTGCCGTCGATCGATACAACTTCCGCGTGCAGCCGTGAGACCTTCGGGTTTTCCAATACGATCTCACAAATCGTTGATTCCCGCCCGATCCGGATTCCGGAACCGCCGAGACCGAGTCGCTCGCCGGCACGCGATCCGTTGAGAATCGTGAATCGACCCAGCAGGCGCGCGGGGTTCGTTCCCGCTGGAGCGATCGTCGTTTCCACAGTCGTCGCAAGATTCTTCGGCATGCGCGGCCGGCGCGTCAGCAGCGGAATGAACGCCGCCGCGAGAACGCCGATCGCGGCGACGCCGATGGCGCCGGCCGCCACCGGGTACTTCCGCCACATGGGCATTGCCTGCAGCGTACGATCGATGTCGTGGCGGAAACGCACCAGGTCGGGTGAGCTGGGAAAGAGCGCGCTCGCTCGCGTCAACTCGACGTTCGCCGCCGTCCATCTGCCCTCCGCGGCAGCGTTCAGCGCTTTCTGCCAGTGCTGATTGAACTCGCCATCGACGTTGTACGCGACGCGCGCTGCGGAGACAAAAGATTTCGCTACATTAATTGGTACCAAGAATTTTATCTGTTCCGCGTCGGTGTGGCCCCACGTGGAGATCGCGATGACCTCTCCGTCGCGATTCACCGCCGGCCCCCCGGAGTTGCCGCGGTAGATGCCGACGTTGGATTGCAACACCGGCGCATTGGTAATGTCGGTTTTGATCGCCGTGATGGTCCCGGTGGAGAGCGTCGCTTCGAGGTCGCTCTCGCGCGACAACCATCCGCCGATGACTTCATCAGTACTGCTGGCGACTTCCGGATAACCGATCGACCAGACCGGGTCGCCGATGCGAACGGCATCGGAGTCGCCGAGTTGCAGCGACGGAAGGTTCTTTCGCGCGACGTGCAGCAGCGCGAGATCGGCGCCTCGTTCGCTCAGCGCCGGTGAGTAGCGCTCGATTTTGAACGGCAGCTTCTCGCCGTTCGAGAGCTCGACCTCGTTGACGGTGACCATGTGATCGATCGTCCCTTGCGACGCCAGCGCGAGGACGTGCTGCTCGAGGGCGTCGCCGCGATACAGCCGCCGCAACTCACCGAGCGGAAAATGTTTCAACAGCGCCGAGATGGCGCCGTTGCGCAGCAGCTCTTTCTGCAGCGCGCCCGCGTCGCGCGTTCGGGCGATGACGTGACCGCTGGTGAGAATCCATCCATCGGGATGAATGATGAAGCCGCTGCCCGACCCACCCGCCCCGGTTTCGACAACCTCTTCGCCCGTTCCGTCACGCCAGGCCACTCCGAGCTCCCGCGCAATTTCATCGAGGGTACCGGTCGGGTAATGAAACTGCGCGGTCGCGTACGCGCTGATGCGCACCACTGCCGGCTTGACGCTGTAGACCATCCTCTGCACTTCGGGAAGAGGCGACACATCGCGCCGGCAGGCAACGGTGAGTAGCAGAATGAGGATACGACGCGAACGGGGGGACATAGTGGGCTTATTGTGTTGGACGGCGGATCGACGCTGCCACTCCTGTCATGTCGTCTTTGATGGTGTCGTCGAACAGCGCGCCATCGCTTGCGTCGGTGAGTGTTTGCTCGCCGAGCTGCTCCGCGCGGACCACTCGCGCCACGATGACGGTGACGTTGTCCGGCGCTCCGCGCTCGAGCGCCAGCCTGACGAACTCGTTCGCCGCCTGCTGGAGCGGAACCTTCGCCACGCGCAACATCTCCTCTTGCTTCACCAGACCGTGCAGGCCGTCGCTGCAAAGGATGAACGTGTCGTTCTCCTGGACCTCCAACGGGCCGCGGACGTCGATCTCCACTTCCTCGCCCACCCCAACCGAGCGTTGCAGGACATTGCGCCGCGGATGCGTCTCCGCTTCTGCGCTCGTCAGTAGGCCTTCTCGCACCATCGTCGCCACGAGGGAGTGATCATCCGTCAACTGTTGGATGCTTTCGCCTCGAATGAGATAAATGCGCGAGTCGCCGACATGCGCGAACCACGCTTGCGTACCGCGGACCACCAGCGCCGAAGTGGTGGTACCCATTCCGCGCAGCTCGGGGTTCGTCTGCGATTCGGCGAACACACGTGCGTTCGCGCGCGCCAGCGCGTCCTGGAGCGCGGCAGCCGGATCATCGGTTTCGCTGCCGAGGTATTGTGTTTTGACGGTGTCGGTGGCCAGGCGCGACGCCGTAGCGCCGCCGCGGTGTCCTCCCATGCCGTCGGCGACAATCAGCAGCCGTCCGCCCGGCTGACTGGCTGCCTCCTCCTGCGGAGTGGTCAACGTGCCGAAATCCTGGTTTTCCGAGCGGACCTTCCCCACATCGGTTTTGAGCACTGCCTGGACGCCAAGTCGTCGTCTAGACAGTTGGGCTGCAGGACTCTCAGTCATATTCGGACCAGCCGATACTCACGGCGGCATCACCTGTCGCGCTGAAACGGTGGTCGATTATAGCGGTTATTCGCCGTACGCTTACCGGCATGGCGCTCGTATGGTGTGTCGTTTTGTGGGCTGCACAGATCCTCGAGCAGGCCCAGCGCCTTGCGTGGCAAAAAGACTTCGCGGCCGCCGAAAAGCTGTATCGGCAGGTTCTGCAAAGCAATCCCGCATCGCGCGAGGCGAAGTTCGGTCTTGCTCAAGTGCTGCTGTGGGAAGGGCGATATCGCGAAGCGCGGCACCTTTTTCAAAGCCTGAAAGGTGCCGATGCTGTGGAAGGCGCTGCATCTGCCGCCTATTGGCAGGGGGATTTCCGGACGGCAGCTCGGGAGTTCGCGGCGATCTCGCAGCGGCCGTTCGCGCGTCAAAGCCTCGCCGAAATCAGGAGCGCGAGCGCGGGGAACATTCGGATCACCGCTGAAGGGGTCGACGACAATCAGCCTTACCGCGCGTGGCGGAGCAGCGCGATCGTCTCCTCATTTTCCGATCCGCTCACGCGCTGGGATGTCACCGCCGGCGGATACGGCCTGCATGACCTCGATCGCGGCATCGCGCGCACAGAACCATTCGTCAACGTGGCCAACAGCTATGTCCTGCCCTGGCAGCGGCTGACGATCACCACCTCCGCAGGCGCAATTCGCTATCCGGACGGCAAAACGAGACCGACCGGCGGCATCAACCTCTCGCGCAAGTTGTCGCCGAACGCGTCGCTGATGATCATGGGTGAGCACCGCGAGCTGCTGACGAACGCCACGGCGATCGACACGCACGCGTCGCTGACTCGCATTGCAGCGGGATGGAGCCGCTACGAGCCACGCGGTTGGATGGCCGGAGTCGAGGCTGGTCACAACCGCTACTTCGATCGCAACGACGGAAATTATGCGCAAGGCTACGCGCTGTGGCCGATCGCGAAACGGCAGCGGACAACGATCTGGCTCGGCGGGTCTGCCGCGGCGCGAAACACGCGTGAGGACCGCTTCGAGCTCGACGCCATCTCATCGACTCTCGCCGGCAATGTTTTTTCCTACAGCTATCGCGGCAGCTATCGCGGATACTGGAGTCCGCGCGATTTGCGCGAGGTACGCGCGATCGTCACCGTCACACACACGATTCGCAAGGATGCCGAGCTGAAAGCGCAGGTCGAAGGGGGAGTGGCACACGATCAAGCTCGTGCGTTCGGCCCTGCCTCAGGATCATCACCATTACCATCTACTATTTTTGCAGTTGATTTTAACCGGACATTTCATCCCTATCGTCTCTCCGCCGGACTGTCGCTACCCATCGTGAGCGCGTACCGGCTGCAGTTCGACATCGAACGAAGCGTCACGGTTTTTTACGCTGCGAATGCGTTCCGAGCGAGCCTGGTCCGACACCGCTGAAGTGTTCCGGCATCGCCGCGCCGCTCCGATTCACCCATGGGAGCGCTGGCTGCTCGGAATCCTCCTTTTCCTCGGCTTGTGGAGTGTCGGCTACTTCGCCCTCTGGTGGTTTCGCCAAGAGCACGTCAATCAGGTCGTCCTGTTTGTGCTGCTGTCGCTGGCGACGTGGTACGGCATTTTTCGCGTGATTGTCGGCTGGTACAACTCGTTCCATCTCGATCAGCCGGAGCCGCTCGCTCCACAGGAGTGGCTGTCGGTGGCGATTTTCACCACGTCATCTCCCGGCGAGCCGTACGAGATGTTCGTGCGCACGCTCGCGTCGGCGCGCGAGGTCCGTTATCCGCACACGACGTATCTGCTCGACGACACGGGCGATCCTCGCTTCGGCCTTCTTGCGGAAGAAATGGGAGCGCTGCACCTCGAGCTGATCGGCTTTCCAGGAGCGAAGGCCGGCAAGATCAATCAGGCGCTGAAACTCACGAAAGAAGAATTCATCCTGGTGCTCGATCCCGATCACATTCCTTTTCCCGAGTTTCTCGATCGCGTCCTCGGATATTTCGCCGATGCCGATGTTGGATTCGTGCAGGTCTCGCAGTCGTATCACAATGCGCGCGAGTCGTTCGTCGCGCGGGCGGCGGCAGAGCAAACCTTCGCCTTCTATGGCCCGATCATGCAGGGGATGTGCGGCACGGGTACATCGGTGGCCATCGGCGCAAACTGCACGTTTCGGCGAGAGGCGCTCGACTCCATTGGCGGACACGGAATCGGACTGGCCGAAGATCTGGTGACCTCGATCCGACTTCACGCGCAGGGATGGAAATCGATTTATGTTCCGGAAGTCGTCTCCCGCGGCCTGGTTCCTTCCGACCTCGGCTCATTTCTGAAGCAGCAGTTGAAGTGGTCGCGCGGCGTGCACGAAGTTCTTTTTCGCGAATATCCGCGCGCCTTTCTTCGACTCAGCGCATACCAGCGGATCTCGTATTTCATGATCGGCAGCTACTACGTCGTCGGACTCACGTCGCTGATCTACATCGCCATCCCGTTGATCTATCTCTGGACCGGCCATCAGCCGGCGGCGTTTCTTCTATCCGAATACATCGAGCACGCACTCCCGGTCGGCCTTCTCGGAGTGATCATTTATCGCTTCACGCAGCGGTGGCTCTGCGATCCGCTTCGCGAGCGCGGATTCCACTGGCGTGGGACGCTGCTCAAAGTGGGATCGTGGAGCGTTTACCTCAAAGGGCTGGCGCTGTCGATCCTCGGCGTTGCCGTTCCGTACATTCCGACGTCGAAGGAGCGAAAACGCGCCCGCTTCTGGACTCTTGCGCGCGTGCCGATCCTCACAATCCTCTTTTCCGGACTTACAGTCCTGTGGACTCTCTGGAAGGATCTCTTTGTTCTCGCGGAGTCTGAAGTCAGAATCACAACCGAAGTGACGTTCGGGATGTTGTTCTTCATGTGCATGAATGCAGTGCTGATGAGCGGACGCCTGTACGCGGCATGGATTGACCGGGAGCGCGAAGAAGAATGAAAGCGCGCCGGCGATACCAGATCGCCTTCTTCGCCCTCGGATGGCTGGTGGCGATCGGCCTTCTGTTTCAGATGGGACTGGGCGAGGGCTTCCAGTCGGTCTACGACACGCTCGGCAATCGCGCGCTGCGGCTGGCCCAATCGTTTTCTGACGCAGAGGGCAATGCCTTGCGCAGCGTCCGGCATACCTCGCGCGCGGAGTATCTCGCACCGATGCGGCCCACCCTCAGCAACGTCAGCGCTCTGCGAAATCCGTCGCGCATGCTGTTCGGCGTCTACGACGGCGGATTCCCGAACACATTCGCCGGTCTGGAAAAGTTCGAATCACAACTGCAGTACAAGTTTCCGCTCGTTTCGTTTTACATCGCGTGGGGCGATAAACCGAACGAGCAGTTTCCGACGCGCATGGTGGAGACCATCGACAGGATGGGCTCCGTTCCGATGATCACCTGGGAACCGTGGGTCGTGGATTTCGATGAGCGCGTCCGAAAAAACCTGCCGCACATCGCGGAGCGCGAGTACGGAAGCCTCAATGCGATCGCCCGCGGCGAGTACGACTTTTACATCGTGCCGTGGGCGAAGGCGGCTGCTCAATACCACAAGCCGATCTTCCTTCGCTTCGCGCACGAGATGAACGACCCGTATCGCTATCCATGGGGACCGCAGAACGGAAACCGTCCCGACGATTTCATCGCCGCCTGGAAACACGTGCATCTGATTTTTCAGAAGATGGGCGCTGACAACGTCCTCTGGGTCTGGTCGCCGCACATTTCGATGCCGTGGTTCGAGTACTACTACCCCGGCGCCGAGTTCGTCGACTGGATCGGCGTTGGCGTCCTCAATTACGGCAACGTTGCTACGTGGTCGCGGTGGTGGAGCT
>WNGB01029723.1_pt1 | contig 10264 bp, 10 predicted proteins | sample 5400681 | NCBI WGS metagenome assembly WNGB01 (sample SAMN13153367, study PRJNA577476) | soil metagenome | isolation source: 115 cm soil or saprolite under grassland replicate 2 | place: USA:California | collected 2016-06-15
AAGCTCGACGCCGAGGGCATCGTTTCGCGCGACTGGGAGAGCTATCCCATCCTGCGCTTCAGCGAGGTGCCCGAGATGCAGGTCGAGTTCGTCGACGGCGCGGGAAATCCCACCTTGGGGGTCGGCGAATGCACGGTCGGCCCGACCGCCGCCGCCATTGGAAATGCCGTGAATCATGCGCTTGGCGTGCGCATTCACGACATGCCGCTCACCCGCGAGCGCATCATGGCGGCGTTGCTGAAAACCTGACGCGGCCCTACTATCTTGGGGCCTTGGCCGGGAGGAATGGGAGTCCTTGATGCGTTTGCTGGCGTTATTGTTTGCCTTGCTCAGCATGCCGGTCCTCGCCGCTGCTGCGTCCTGGCCCGATGCCGAGCCGGCCGGCGGAGAGGTGTTGCTGGCGCAGCAGCAACAAAAGTCCTCGGGGTCGTCAGGATCGCAGGGCACCCAGACGTCACGGTATCCGGGCGACTATTGCACGAGTCACTGCCGCCCCAACGAAATCCCGTGCGGCCGCGGATGCATGTCGGCCAACAACGGCGCGAAATGCACGGAGAAGACCACCACCACCTGCGCAGGCAAACCCTGAGCTGAAGCTTTACGCCGCAGCTTGCACGGCCGTCGGTCCGTCGCCGGCCAGCGTCGTGCGGCGCATGTCGCGCGGCTCATGGGCCGGGAAGGGACGCGCTCGGTGCATGGTCTGGCGGTTGTCCCACATCACCAGGTCGTCGACGCGCCATTTGTGGGTGTAGACGAACTCGCGCTGCGTGGCGTGCTCGATCAGGTCGCGCAGGTAACCGCGCGCCTCGGGCATCGGCCAGCCGACGATGCCGCCGGCATGTGACGAAAGATAAAGCGACTTGCGCCCCGTCAGCGGATGGGTGCGCACCATGCATTGGTGCACCGGCCGGAAGCGCTCGCGCTCCTCGTCGGTGAAGTCGGTGAAGCCGATGATCTGGCGCGAGAACATCTGCGAATGCTCGCAGACCATGTTCTCGACCTCGGCCTTGGTCTCGTCGTCCAGCGCATCGTAGGCGGCGCGCATGTCGGCGAACTGGGTGTTGCCGCCCTTGGACGGGATGCTGATGGCGTGCAGCAGGGAGTACTTGGCCGGCACCACTTTGAACGACGAGTCCGAATGCCACAGCCGGTTGCCGATGGCGAACAGCCGGCGGCGGTCGTCGCGCGGGTACGGCGTGTTGTTCCTGTCGAGATTGGAGACGTCGGCAAAGGTCGTGGGCAGCCGGGTTTCGTTGGCCGCGCGCAGGCTGGTGCCGATGGCGTGCTCGATGTCGCCCAGGCTCTGCGTGAAGGCGAGCTGCTGGGCGTCGTCGATCTTCTGATCGTGGAACACCAGCACGGCGTACTTGTCCATGCCGGCATGGATCGCCGCGACCTCTTCCTTGGTGAGCGGGCGCCGCATGTCGACGCCCTCAACCTCGCCCGCAAAGCACGGCCCGACCTGGCGGATGGAGATGGTCATTATCTGCCTCCTCTCATGCTTTTCCGGGACGCGCGCGGTCCGGAAGACTTAACGCAGCGGCGACCAGCTCGCCGGCACCGCGAACTTGTTCTCCTGCTTGAGCAGGGTCACGCTTTCGTGGCGCGGCGGCGGCCAGACGCCCGGCTTCATCGCCTGGGCGCGGCGCGTCTCGCGGTCGGCCATGCTCTTGTAAGCCCAGACATGGACCCACTGGTTGAGCGCGCCGATGTCGGTGAAGCCCGCGAAGACCAGCGGCGAGATGGCCGACCGCGCCTTGATCAGGGGCGTCCACGCCTCGATCACCTTGGGGATGGCGCCGGGGCCGTAGGTGTAGGTGCGGAACTCGTAGATTGAGCCATGCTCGCCCGGCTCGAAATGCGGCGAGAACGGCGCGGGATGCAGGATCTTGCTTTCCATCTCGATGATGTACTCGGCGGTCTTGGGCGGCCATACGCCGGTCCTGATGGCCTCGGCGCGGATATGGTCGCGCTCGTTGAGGTCCTTGTAGGGCCAGACATGGATGATCTGGTTGAGCGTGCCGACCTCGGTGCGCCAGAAGCCGCCGAAGCGCGACAGCTTGGTGCGCGCCGGCATGCCCGCGCCGAACAGCTCCTCCACCTTGGGGATGCTGCCCGGCTTCATCAGATAGGTGCGCATTTCGAAGATCATCGGTCTCTCCTTTTCAATCGGCGGCCGCGGCGGCCCGTGCGGGCCGGAACGCCGGCATCACTTCCTTGGCGAAGCGCTCGAGCTGCTCCAGCGTGTCGGCCAGATGCGTGCCCAGCGGCATGGTGCAGATGACCCGTTCGAGCCCGGCATAGCGCTGCTCGACCTTCTTCAGCTCCTCGATGATGTCGGCCGGCGTGCCGGCCAGGAAGCCGCCCGCCTTCACCGCATCTTCTATGCGCGGCAATTTCGTGTTGGGCACCAGGCTGGGATCACGCATGGCGGCGATCTGCTCGTCGGTGATGGCGCGCACCAGGCGGAGCTCGCCGAACATCTTCATGTTCTCTTCGTAGAAGTTGGCGGCCTTACGCATGGCAGCCTCGCGGCTTTCAGCGATGCAGAACTGGTAGCCGAGCGCCAAGCGCTCGCCCGGCCTGAGGTCGATGCCGCGGCGCTGATTGGCGGCGCGGAATTCCGTCATGTGCCGGTCGACGGCGCCACCTTCGGCCGAGCCGCCGCCGATCACGCCCGAGATGCCGTACTTGGCCATGAAATCGAAGGCGCGCTGCGAGCCGCTCTGGATCGGCTGCCAGCATTCCACCGGCCGGCGCACCGGCCGCGGCACCAGCGTCAGCTCCTTCAACGTGTAGCCGCGATAGGGCACCTCGGGCGGGATCGTGAAGTACTTGCCCTTGTGGCTGAAGCGCTCCTCGTTGAAGGCCTTGTAGATGACGTCGACGCCTTCCTCGAACAGCTCGCGGTTGGCGTCCTGGTCGATCAGCGGCGAGCCGAAGGTCTCGACCTCACGGGTGTGATAGCCGCGGCCGATGCCAAAGATGACGCGGCCGCCGGTCAGGATGTCGGCCATGGCGTAGTCTTCGGCCAACCTAAGCGGATGCCACATCGGCACGATGTTGAAGCCGCAGCCGATCTTGAGGTTCCTGGTCACGCCGCAGAGATGCGTCGCCATCATCAGCAGGTTGGGGATGCACTCGGTGCCTTCCGGCTGGAAATGGTGCTCGGCCATCCACAAGGTGTTGTAGCCCAGCCGGTCCATCTGCTTGGCGTAGGCCACCGTCTTGTGCATGACATCGGCCAGTTCCTCGTTGGAATACCACCGATCGTTGATCGGCTTGCCGAGATAGCCGGCATCTTCCAAGTCGACCGAGCCGACATAGGAACTGTCGAATTTGGTGATCATGAACTGTTCCTCCCGGGCCGTTTTCCGGTACGTGGGCTTTGCCCTTTGGTTGGGCAGTTCCGCATTTTTTGCAGGGGCTGCCAATGAAGAATCGTGCAAAGCTCCCCTTCCCCGATGGAGGCGAAGCCATGCCAAAGGACGGCAAGCAGTACGACCGCAGCGCCGAGGACCTCGGCAACATCGTCGGTCTTGAGCACGTCAACCTGCAGGTCGAGGACCAGGGTCTGACCACGCTGTTCTACATCAGCGGCCTGGGATTGACGCGCGATCCCTACCTGATGACCAGCATCGACAACATGTGGGTCAATGTCGGCCACAGCCAGTTCCACCTGATCACCGGCAAGCCGCAGCATCTGCGCGGCCGTACCGGCCTGGTCATTCCGGATCGCGAAGCGCTGCTGCAGCGCCTCGACAAGATGAAGAAGCCGCTCGAGGGCACGCGCTTCGCCTTCAAGGAGCACGACGACCATGTCGAGACCACGTGTCCGTGGGGCAACAAGCTCCTGATCCACGAAGCCGGCAGCTTCGGCCGCATGCAGCTCGGCATGCCCTATGTCGAGTTCGACGTGCCGGCAGGCTCGTCCAAGGCGATCGCCGACTTCTACCGCAAGGTCTTCGAGACTCCGGCGAGCGTCGACGATAAAGGCGACATGCCGGCGGCGCGCGTCTCGGTCGGCCCCTCGCAGGAGCTGGTGTTCCGCGAGACCAAGTCGAAGCTCGCGGCCTATGACGGCCATCACATCCAGGTCTACGTTGCGAACTTCTCGCGGCCGCACAAGCGTCTGCTCGAGCGCGGCCTGGTCACCGAGGAGAGCAATCAGTACCAGTACCGCTTCGTCGACATCACCGACCTGGAGAGCGGCAAGCCTCTGTTCCAGATCGAGCACGAGGTGCGCTGCATGACCCATCCGCTCTATGCGCGGCCATTGGTCAATCGCAACCCGGCTCAGACCAACCGCAATTACGTGCCGGGCCGCGACGGTTGGGTGGCCGAGCCGATGACGCCGGAGATGGACGATCCGCGCAAGGCCATGCGCCAGCGGAGGTTCGAGGCGGTGACGCGGCGGCGGCAGGCGGCGGAGTAAACGCCGTTCTGTCGTTCAGGCGAGAGCGGCCCTGACGGCACGGGTGAAGGCCACCACCTCGTTGCGTCTGTTGTGGTCGCCCGGCGGCGCATAGGCGGGTTCCGGAAAGGCACCCAGGGTCACCACGACGAGGTCTTCCTTGCGGTAGATGTCGATGCGCTGACCGGAATGGCCGAGCGCCGACATCACGCCGTCACCCAGCCACCAGCTGTAGCCGTAGTGGGTGATGTCGATGACCGACGGCGCCGGCACCTTGAACGCCGGCGTCGCTGCCGCCTCGACCCAACCCTCCGGCAGCACGCGTTTGCCGTCGATCACGCCGTCGTTCAGGACGAACAGGCCGAAGCGGCCGAAGTCGCGCAGCACCATGCCGGCGCGGCTGCCGCCGATCTCCTGCCCGCCCTCGCTCTCCAGCGTGTAGAAGCCGTCGCACTCCATGCCGGCCGGCTGCCAGACCTTTTGCGACATGTAGTCGGCCAGCGGCATGCCGACGGCCCTGGTGAGGGCCGCGCCCAGCAGATACGTGTCGCCCGAGTTGTAGCGAACCGTCGTGCCCGGCGGATGGGCGCGCTCCAGCGAGGCCATGAGCTTGAACACGCCGCCTGGCACGCGATCGGCCAGCGACTTGCTGTAGCGGTTAACGTGCGAGGTGCGGTCGGCATAGTCCTCGTTCCAGCGCGTGCCCGACGACATGGTCAGCACATGGCGCAGGCTCACGCCTTCGTAGGCCGAGCCTGCGAGCGCGGGCAGGTACTTGGTCAAAGGCTCGTCGATGGACTTAATGGCGCCGTCCTGGACCGCCGCGCCCACCAGCATCGCCGTCATCGACTTCACCGTCGACATGGTCGACCAGCGATCATGCTCCTGCAGGCCAAGCCCGTAGCGCTCCAGCACGACGTGGCCGCGATGGATCGCCAGCACGCCCGCGATGGCGTTGCGGTCCATGAAGGCGCCGACGTCGTACTCCCTGCCGCCTGCCGTGTAGCGTGGATCGATCTCCGGCCCGTACGGCAGCGCACGAGGCTCGGGCCCGCGCCGGATCACGCGATGGGCAAAGAGCCTGTCGACGATGCGGTAGGCGTAGGGCTGAACCCAGGGCGGCAGGAAGAGGAATTCCTCGCCACGCGGCAGATGCTGGCGCGGCGCACAACGGAGGACGTCGGGAGCGTTCATGGCCGGTGATCTTACCGGTCGGGACAGCGGCCGAATTACGGAAAATGCCGCAGCCCTGCTATTTCGGTGCTCCGGGATAAACACTGCCGCAAACACTGCTTGACTACTTGTTATGACAAGTTAGGACAACGTATGGCGATTGAACACGGACCGGTGCCGATGCACTCGCAGCTTCGACAGCTGCTTCGCAGCGAGATCCTGGGCGGCGTGTTCGCGCCGCTCGACAAGCTGCCGTCGGAAGCTGAGCTCAGCGCCAGGCACAATGTCAGCCGCATCACGGTACGGCACGCGCTGGGCGCCCTGCAAAGCGAGGGGCTGATCTTTCGCGTTCAGGGCAAGGGCGCCTACGTCAGCAAGCCCAAGGCCAGGCAGGACATCACGACCCTCAAGGGCTTCGACGAAGCCATGGCGCCGCTCGGCCACACCACCCGGAACGAGCTCTTGTCGTTCGAGCAGGTGCCGGCGTCCTACGAGGTCGCCGAGAAGCTCCGCCTCGAACGCAACGCCACCGTGTGCAAGATCCGGCGATTGCGCTTCCTCGACAACCTGCCCGTCTCGGTCGACGAGAGTTATCTGCCGCTCGACGTCGGCAGTGGCCTCGCGGCCAAGGACCTGGCCACGCGCGACATCTTCCTCATCATCGAGAACGACTTCTCGATCGACCTCGGCCGTGCGCAGCTCGCCATCGAAGCCGTCGCGGCGACCCGCGAGACGGCAACCCTTCTCGGCGTCGATGAAGCAGCACCAGTCCTCAGGATCGAGCGCCTGACCTTCAGCGCCGACGGCCGCCCGCTCGACTTCGAGTATCTGGTCTACCGCTCGGACAGGTTCCGCTACGAGCTGTCCATCCAGCGCCGTCCCGCGAAGGAGACGCCCCATGCTTAGCTCCATGCTTGGCCGTCGAATCGCGGCCACCGCGGTCTCCTTTGCCTCTTTCATCGGCATCTGGTGGGCCATCTCGGCGGGAAGGCGGCGTGCTGTTCAGCGACCTCCAGGTCTCGCTCGGCCGGGCGGCCGTCGGGTTCGTGGCCGGTGTCGTCCTGGGGCTGGTGGCCGGTCTTCTCACCTCCCGGGTGACCTTCTTCAACCTGATGCTCAATCCGCTGCTGTCGCTGTGCCGCCCGATTCCGGCCATCGCGCTGGTGCCGGTCGCGATCGTCTGGTTCGGCATCGGCGAGACGTCGAAGTATTTCGTCATCGGCTATTCGGTCTTCCTCACCGTCTGGCTGAATACGCACCACGGCATGTCGATGGTCGCCGAGACCTATGTGCGCGCTTCGCGCTCGCTCGGTGCCAGCCGCTCGCGCGAGTTCATCGAAGTCATCATTCCCGCCGCCTCGCCGCACATCATGGCGGGCATCCGCGGCGCCGCCGCCATCGCCTTTCTCTGTCTCGTCGCCGCCGAACTGACCGGCGCATCGGGCGGCATCGGCTACCGCCTGCAGGAGGCGCGCCAGTACATTCGGGTCGACCGGATGTTCGTCAGCCTGATCGAGCTGGGACTGCTCGGCGCCTTGCTCGACGCGATCTTCGTCGCCATCGGCCGGCGCGTCATCCATTGGGAACACATGTGATGGACGGCCACTCCGTCGATGTGGGCTGCGTCGAAGTCTCAGGAGCGAAGGTCGAGTTCAAGGGCGCGGAAGGAAAGGCCAAAATCCACCTTGCTCAATCTGATCGCGGGCTTCCTCGCGCCAACCGAAGGCGTGGTCCGGCTCGACGGCAAGGAGATCACCGGTCCCGTCCCGGACGTCGGCATCGTCTTCCAGCAGTATGCGCTATTCCCCTGGTTCTCGGCGCTGGGAAACGTCGAGTTTGCCCTCAAGCGTCTCAAGCTCGGCAAGTCAGAGAGGCAGCAGCGGGCCTTTGCCGCTCTCGAGGAGGTCGGCCTCACCGGACGCGAGCGGCAGTATCCCGGCCAGCTTTCGGGCGGCATGAAGCAACGCGTCGCCCTGGCTCGGATCTTCGTGGCGGCGCCGAAGGTGCTGCTCATGGACGAGCCCTTCGGTGCGCTCGATGCCATCACGCGGGCGAGCATGCATCGTCTGCTGCTGGATATCTGGATGCGCCACAGGACGACGGTGCTGTTCGTCACCCACGACATCGACGAAGCGCTGCTTCTGGCCGACCGCGTGCATGTCATGTCGAGAGGGCCGGGACGCATCGTGGAAACGCTCGACGTCACCGATCCGCGGCCGCGCACGGTCGAGACCCGCTCGCCGCAGGTCAGCTCCGCCCGCGCCCAGATTCTCGAGCTTCTGCTTTCGTACGACCACTAACCGCGTTCCACCCGAGAAGGACTGACCATGACGATCGACGCCACTTCATTTCTGTCCCGGCGCAGCGCCCTCTCCTTGCTGGGGCTTTCTTCGGCGGCCGCCCTGTTGCCGCGCGCAGCGCTCGGCGCCGACAGCGCCATCCTTGCCTGGACGCCCGGCCCCGGCACGCCGCAGATCGCCCTTGCCCTGCAGGACAAGCTCTGGGCCGCGGAGAAGCTCGACATCAAGCCGGTGTCCTTCCCGACGGGACGCGAGGCGCTGGAAGCCCTGCTCGGGGGCGGCGCGCAGTTCGCGTCGCTTACCGAGTTCCCGGTCGTGACCGCGGCGCTGCGCGGACAGAAATTCGTCGTGATTGCCAGCCTGTCGACCTTCGTCGGCAACCGCGTCATCATCAACGCGGCCCGGGGAGCCAAGGACATCCCCTCGCTGGCAGGCCGCAAGGTCGGCGTTACGCTCGGCACCAACATGCAGTTCCTGGCGGACACCGCGCTCAAGGGCGTCAAGGTGGACTATGTCAATGTCGCGCCGGGCGATCTGGTGCCGGCGCTCGCGCGCGGCGACATCGACGCGGCGTTCATGTTCGATTCGTTCTACGGCCAGGCAAAGGCCGTGCTCGGCAAGAACTACCTTGAGGTGATGACGCCGGTATACCAGGGGCAGTTCCTCATCGCAGCGAGCCGCGACTACGCGCAGGCCAACCCCGGCGCCGTCAAAGCCTTCCTGGCTGGATTGCTCAAGGCAGACGAGAAGCTGGCTGCCGACAGGGCGAAGGCGGCGGCTGCGACGTCCGCCGCCACCGGCGGCGCGCTTTCGGTCGAGGCCATCACCAACCAGTGGCCGAACTACCGCTTCCGGGTCGGCCTCGACAAAGAGCTTCTGCCGACGCTGATGCAGCAGGCCGCCTGGATCAACGCGACGGGCCTGATCAAGACGCCGGCCACCGAAGAGCTGCTGCGCTCCTATATCGCGAAGGATGCCCTGGCGAGCCTGGCGCCGGATCGGGTGGCGCTGTGATCCGGCTGCCCGACCTCGCCAGGCTGGGCCCGTCCTACGCCCTGCATGTCGACGTGGTCATGACGCCGTCCGGGCCGCTGCGCGACGCCGTCGTGCGGATCGAGAGCGGGCGGTTTGCCGAGATCGCGGCCGCCGGCGCCTATGCCAACCCGGCCGTTCCCGTGGTGCGCATCCGTGGGGCCGCGCTGGTGCCGGGCATGCTCGACATCCACCACCACATCATAGAACCCTTCGCCAAGGCGCTGACCGGCGGCGAGCCGGCCCAGCTCTGGAAGCGGTTCTGGATGCCGCTCGAAGCCGCTGCCACGCCGCAGTCGGTCTATGCCGGCTCGAAGTGGACGTTCCTGGAAGCCTTGCGCGGCGGCATCACGACCATCGTCGATCACGGCATCCGCGGGCGCGAGCTGACGGCTGCCATCCATCGGGCCGCCGCCGACACCGGCATCAGGCTGGTGTCCTCGACCGGCGCCTATGACCTCAAGAACTACGCCACCTCGGTGCGCACCCCCGACGCGTCGGCGAGCGTCGATGCCGGGCTCAAGGCGGCGAGAGACCACGTTGAAGACTGCAAGGCCTTCGACCGCATCTATCCGTCGCTCGCCTGCGGCACGGTGCAATCGAACTCCAAGGACATGATCAAGGCCCTCGCCCAGTTCTGCCGGGACGAGGACATCCTGTTCCAGATCCACGCCAACGAGCACACGCTGGAGGTCCATGCCTCGATCGAGAGCTTCGGGCGGCGCCCGATCGAGCTGCTGCATGACATCGGCGCGCTCGGCCGCCATACGCTGATCGCCCATGCGACGCTGGCGGCGAGCCACGAGATCCAGATGCTGAAGGAGACGGATACGGCAGTCGCCTATTGCCCCGTCGCCAGCATGTGGAAGGGCAATGCGGTGGCGCCGGTGCTCGACTTCTTCGCCAACGGCATCCGCGTCGGGCTGGGCTCGGATGCGACCCGCAACGACGGCTTCCGCATGCTCGATGCCGCGGAGGCCGCCCAGCGCATCGCCTACGGCATGCCGCGCGACGACTTCTCCTGCGGCGCCGGCTGGCGCTGGTTCGATGCCGCGACGCTCGGCGGCGCCAGCGTGGCGCTTCTCGATCGTGAGGTCGGGGCGGTGAAGCAGGGGTTGAAGGCGGATTTCCTGCTGCTCGACTGCACCGGGCCGGAGGTCCTGCCGTCCTGGGATTTCGCCTGGGAACTGGTGCGTTTCTACGACCGCGCCGACATCGCGGCCACCTTCGTCGACGGCGAGCTGCTCATGCAGGGCGGCCGCGCCACGCGCTTCGACTCGGAGGCCTTCGTCGAAGAGGAGCTGGCGCCCGGCGTGCAGGCGATCAAGGACGCCAACTTGTGGCG
>WNGB01015076.1_pt1 | contig 10263 bp, 7 predicted proteins | sample 5400681 | NCBI WGS metagenome assembly WNGB01 (sample SAMN13153367, study PRJNA577476) | soil metagenome | isolation source: 115 cm soil or saprolite under grassland replicate 2 | place: USA:California | collected 2016-06-15
TGCCCGCGACAATCCCGATCACCGACGCCGCCGAGCAGTCGCCCAACTCGAGCGCCTCGGCTACCGCGTCACCCTCGAACCCATAGCCGCCTGACCGCATCCCGGCACAGTCATTTTCGAGTCAACTCGGGACACCCTCCGCGGCGCCGGGCGGCACGCAACTCGTCCTCGTGGGGGTGGACCTGGATGGTGCGTCCACGCTTGGCGGTGGTGCAGCGCCGCCGCAGCGGGCAGCGCTGGCACCATCGGGCGAAGCTGGCCCGCCCCGAGCTGGTAATCGGCGCGGTATAGCCGGCCGGGCACCTGACCGTGCCGGCCTGCTGGTCGATGCGGAAGTCGTGGATGGTGAACCCGTCCGGTACCGCGCTGGACAGGGGGATCGGCTTGATCGTCTGGGTGTGGCCGGCGGCGCGCAGGGCTGCGCGGGTCTGCCCGGACCCGTAGTGGGTGGCGCCCAGCACCTCAAGGCCTGGGTCCTCTGCGGCCAGCAATTCGACCCCGGTGGGCCCGTCCGGGGCGGTGGCGGCGGTCAGCGCGCACTCGGTCACCAGCCCAGTCTCGGGTTCGGTGGCGATGTGGCCCTTGTAGCCGTCGCGCCGCTGGGCGCTGGTCGTGCGGGTGTGCCGCGCCTGCGGGTCCACCGTGGAGATGACCCGATCTTTAGCGACCCGCCGGGCGATCCGCCAGGCGCCGGGCCGCTCGCCTGGCTCGACGTCTTGGCCTGCCACCAGCGCCAGCAGCGCGACCGCCTCGGCCTGCTCGGCGTCCAACCCGGCCTGGGTGACCGCCACAAGCACCGCCAGCGCGTCGTTGACCAGCCCCGACACCAACGCCTGCTGGCCACTGGGTCATCCCAGGCGCACACCGGCTTGCCTGGCCGCTCATAGTCATGCGCGCCCAGCTTGACCTCGCGGGCGCGGGGGACCAGCCGGCGGACTCGGCGGATCGCCGCGACCAACTGGGTGACGGTGTCCTGGGTGGCGACCGCGTCGGCCAGGATGGTGGAGTCCAGCACCCGCCGGCCCCGACCCTTGAGCACCCCGGTCTGCTCCACCACCTGGCGGACCGCGTCAAAGACCCGCCTGGGCCGCGGTGAGGCACGCAGACGGTTGCGCCAGTACACCAGCACGGTGGGATGAAACCCCTCGTCGTCCATCCGCAGCCCGCAGGCGACCTTCCAGGCGATATCGCGCCGCAGCGCGCTGATGGCCTCCCGGTCCGACAGGCCCTCCAGCGCCTGCAGCACCATCACCGTGGCGACCACCGCAGCGGGCACCGACGGGTGCCCACCACCCTGGCGGGCGACATCGGCGAACAGCTCCGCCGGGAACAACTCGTGGCGGTGGTCGGCAAGAAAGGCATACACCGACCCATGGGGGACCAGATGACGGCACCACCTACCGGCGTCCATCTCGTCATCGGAGGCATGGCGTGCTGGACTCATACCCGCAGTCTGCCCAGCCGCAGCCAGCAGCGCGAACTACAGGATCGATACAAGGGCGAGACGGCTCTATTCACTGATCTCCGTGATCGCGGCTTGCGAACCACGGCACGAGCTCCGTGTCTCCGATCCAACCTTCCAGCCGAAGGCGTGACACGTACTCGCCCTCGTAGCCAAGCAACCGAACGACCGCGAGTTCCAGGTACCACGTCGCGAGCTGCCACGCCTCAACTAGCTCATTGTGGTTAGGCCATTCCGGCTCCTCGATCCGCTTTGGCGGATGAACGAGGCTGTTGCGCACATCAAAGATGAGCTCAGGGCCAGCTACATCCGGTTGACTGAGACGACCTCGGCGTGCCGCCAACGCACCGAGCTGCGTGGGCAGCTCAATGGGGATGCCGGCCCACTGCAGCAGTAACCGAACCCGGCTGCTGGCGGGCAGCCTGCCGAGCCCATCCCTGGTCAGCCACTGGTGGCGTTGGAGCACCGCCCAGCCGAGCAGCTCAAGGCCCGAGCAGGCGACCGGAATCCGGACGTCGAGAACCTCCGGACCGTTGGCGGCCAACAGGTGATGGCCTGCACGGTCGACGACCTGTTGAAGTGCTGGGTCATCGCCCAGCGACGACAAGCCGGTGGCAAGGGCCGGCAGCGCCTGGTTGACCAGATGCCTAGGACACCACCGCCAGGCTGACTGCTCAGGATGGAAGCGCGGAGCGTACCAGTCGGCCCACACCACCCGTCCGGCAGCGTCCGCACCAACCACCGGTCCGACGCCGATCTCTTGGCCGGCGATGAGGCTCAAGAGCAGGAACACCTGGTTACAGAGCCGCTCCGTGGCGTCCAGGCCGAGCGGACGCTCGTGCGGGATCGCCTCGACGACAAAGGAGAACTCGTCCACTGCCTTTGGCCCGCCGGCCTCAGCAAGGCGGAGATCCCAACCCGACAAGGCCCAGCGCAGTTGCGGCTGTACCTGTCCACCGCTGCCGGTCTCGCGCGCAGGAAGCGGCCAACGGCTCAGCGGACCGCTCACATTAAGCAGTAGCCGCTCTACCAGCCGCAGCTCCCCGAACCGCATGCGGTTGATCGGGATGGAGACGTCAGCCCAGGAGGCCGCGCCTTCAGGTCGAGCCGATGACACCAAGTCGGTCGGCGGAGCAAGCGCGGCTCCCGGTGGCAGCGCCACCGTCAGGTGCTGGCTATCCAAGGCATGCACGAGCAACCAGGGGTCGCTGCGGGCAACGTGGGCAGAGAACTCGGGACGAGGGCTAAGCCGAAGCTCAAGGTTGCCGGGCACAACGTGCTCGTCAGCGCCCATGGCCAACAGTAGATCACCGGCGTATACGACGATCGCGCCATCGCCAGATGGGCGATAGACGGGATCGATATCCCGGCTCTCGTGACCTCCCGGCTGCTCAACCTCAACCTGCATACGGAAGGATGCCATGGATGGCTTCTCCTGGACTGATCGAGTGCTCATTCACGACGCGTGGAACGACCACAGTGATCTATGCGTCACGCCATCGCCAGTAACGCTCAGTCCATGACGTCAGCAAGGCGTCTTGGGCGGCAGCCCCAGACCAGCAGCGGTGTTCGGAGAATGTACAACTCGCCTTGACAGCACAAGACCCCGCCTTCCCTGCTCATCGCGGGTTCAAGGGCTACGGATGTGGGCGCGGCAGGTATCGAGCCTGTGACCTCTGCCGTGTGAATTCCGCTACGCGCTCTTTCGCCAGGATTCGAGGCCATGAAGGCGAGTGGAGGATCATGGGAACGCGCGGCTAGATACCACCTTCGGGGCGGGATCGGACTCATGAACCGTCACGATCCCTCTGCCGTTCTCCCGGACTCTCCAACGGGCGATTGCTGCCCGTCTGCTGCCCGCGGACCTCACGGCTACTGCTCCCCTACGCATGCCTCGCACCTCGGCGAGGTTCCCCCTCCGGGTGGTATTGGGTGGCCGGGTCGCAGGTGGGCCTCGCGGATGGAAACGGCGTGCTCATGCAGGGAGAACGGGCGCGGTCGAGCTCGCCAGCCGGCCAGCCGCGGCGGGCAGCGCGCGGCGTGCGGGCCAGCTTTTCATGCGAACCGGGCGATGTGGCCCAGGGAGGGGTCCATAGCATGCGTGGTCTCGGTGCGAACCGTGCCTTGAGGCACAGGATAGGGGGTGTCGTGGCTGCTTTGGAGGTGGACGAGTACGGGCCGGTCGACTACGTGGTGGTCGAGTTCCCTGCTGGGCAGAGCCAGTTCACGGGGGAGATGGCATCGGCTCTGAAGGATCTTGTTGAGCGAGGGCTGGTGCGCGTGCTCGACCTGCTCATCGTGCGCAAGGACGCCGATGGATCGTTCGAGGCGTTCGAGTTGCCCGACCTGGACGACAGTGAGGTCGGGGAGCTCCGCGCATTCGAGAAGAACGTCGCGGAGCTGCTCGCCGAAGACGACATCGCAGCGATCGCGGCGGCGATGGAGCCGGGCAGCATCGCGGGCGTGTTGGTCTGGGAGAACTCGTGGGCGGCGCCGTTCGCCTCTGCGATCCGCCGCGCCGGGGGCCAACTGGTGGCCAGCGGCCGTATCCCGATCCAGGCCATCCTGGCTGCGGTCGGAGCAGAGCCGGCCGATCGGGAAGGAGCATGACATGCCGCTAGGTCGGGGTCGAGTCGGACGACCAGGGGTGATCGGGGCTCCGGTTGCACGAACGGCAGCCGTGGTGGGAACGGCAGCCGTGGTGTCGCATGGAGTGGGTCGCCGTCAGGACCGGCGAGACGACAGACGGGACGACCGCGAAGATCGGCGAGATGACAGGCGGGATCGTCGGTAGCGAGCAGATTCCAAAATGGCACGACGCACTGACGCCGCAGAGGGCAGGAAAGCGGTGCCCCCTGGTCGTGTTCGGGACCTGTGGTGAGACCTGCCTAGGGGAATGACCTTCCGGTTGCTGTAGCGGCTGGTACAGCGCGGTTGCTCGACTGTCCGATCGTCGGCGGTTGCGGTGGATGACTGGACGGCCGGGCAACTCGTCGAGCGAGCCCGTTCGTCCATCGTCGGGGCGGGGGAGCGGCTCGACCGGGAGGTGTTCGACCGCGTCGCGGCTCGCCTCTCCTACGTGCAGGGCGACTTCGGCGATGTGGCCACCTACGACAGGGTCGGCGCGGCGATCAAAGCTGCCACACGCCCGTGTTCTACCTCGAGATCCCACCGTTTCCTCTTCTCGACGGTGGTGAAGGGCCTGGCTGATGCCCGCCGGACCGAGTCCGGGCGCGTCGTCTTGAGAAGCCGTTCGGCCCGATCGTGCCTCCCAAGAACGGCTAGAGACGCGGGCCACAGCAACGATCGACTATGTCGAGGGAATCAGCTGTGGTCCCCCTCAGTTCCCAGCCAGACTCTGCCCGCGCCCAGACGACCATGACGTCGCACGTGACCACCAGCAGATCAGTTGGACGCCCGTCAGACGACCGCCCGGTTGGGAAGCAACAGCACGACGATCAGCGTGATCCCCGGGAGGAAGACGGCCAGCAAGCCCCACAACAGCGGGCTGTGGCCCTTGCTCCGGGCGACTGACATCGTGAAGGTCAGGAAGATGACCCAAGACAACGCGATGATCAGCCACCAGACCAGTCCCATCGTATCCCTGCTTTCTCGCTGGCGAATTGCGGGCATCTTCTTGGAGTGAGGGCGTCTGCGAATCACCCGAATCGGGTGAAGATCTCGCCGGCACGGCAACGGTGGGGTGCTCCGGTCACGAGCGTCCGCCGCCTCGACAAGACCTCGTCTCCAAGGCCGACCAGCACATCGGCCCGCCCGACCGGCTCGACTACCTGGAGCCGCGCGACCCCGGCCACCCGCGCCGACGCTCAGCGGCGACGCCGCGAAGGCAGACCAACCGCTACCTGGTCCGCTACCTCGCCTGCCGGCTCTACGAGCTTCTCGAAGCCGATTTGGCAGGGACCAACGCCCCGCAACCTCCGGGACCGCGATCCGATCCGAGTACTTCCGTCGCGGTTGCCCGGACGGTTCAGGTCCGTGGGGTCGGGGCGCCGGGGCTCGCCTCGGGTGGCCGTCCGAGGAGTTCGATGAGCGCGAGCGCGAGCAGCAGCAGCACGGCCAGCAGGATGATGACCTGGCCGGTGGGCTGGCCCCAGAACACCAGCGCCAACCCGGCCACGACCACGGCGCCGATGCGCAGCGCCTGCTTGTGCACGTACACCCAGCTCCCGACGGGGCCGGTGCGCAAGCCCGCCGATTCGGCGCTCCCCCGCAGCCAACCAAGCGCCCGCGCGAAGCCCTCGCGGGTTCGCACCGCCGTGACGGAAGGACCGGTGAAAAACGCTCCCACGGCGATCACCAGCGCCAGGACCAGCACCGAGCGCAAGCCCAGGCGCAGGAGCCGCACCAGCGTGTCGTACAGGACCGCCGCGGCGTCATGCGATGCAGTGGCAGGCAAGGCGTTCAGGTACACCGATCGGAAGATCGCCAGTCCCAGCGCCAGCACGATCATCCCCGCCCCGACGCCCAGGCTGGCGCCGATGAGCGCGCGGCGGTGGTTCTTGGCGGTGGAGACGCCCAGCGCGATGAGCGCCAGCGCGATGATCGGCAGCCAGATGCCGAGCTTGTTGAGCAGGTTGAATGCGCCGCGTGCCTTGGTGATGTTGTCGGCCTGGAACAGGGGGAAGGTGGCGTTGGTCTCCGGGATCTTGGCGGCGAGGCCGAATCCGGAGGCGGACAGCTGCTGTTTGGCATTGTGGATCAGCGGCCCAAGGTTGAGGGTCACCGTGTTGTTCTGGATCGTGACCGCGCCGCCGCCCTTGCCGGTCAGGGCCTTGACCAGTGCGGCGTGGGCTTGGCGGTTGGCCTGCACCCAGGCGTTGGCGAACGCGGCGCTGCTGGTGATCTTGGCGACCTCGGTGTGGGTGAAGCTTTGGACCCCGTTGGCGACCGGGACGGTAAAGGTCTTGAGCTGGGCGACGATATTCGGGGGCAGCCCCTGCTTGGCCAGCGCGTCCACGGCCTGGTTGTACAGGGCTTGGACGTCGATGTTGGTGAAGATCTTGGTGGTGATCTTGTCGGTCAGGGCGTGCTGGATGGCTGGCTCGCTCGCCAGCGGGGCCACGGTCCGGACGTACCGGTCGGTGTTGGTGACCAGGTTCTTGGTCCACACCGCCACCGCCGACAGCGGCGCCAGCACGCAGGCGACCACGATGAGCAGGCTGGCCAGGACCGTGCGCCACCGCTGCCGCGCTGCCCGCTCGGGCGGGGCGACGCGTCGGTCGGCGAGCTCGGCGTCTGGCCGCTCCACCTTTGTACCTTCGTCCTCGCTTGGCGCAGGTGCTTCCGGCATCAGCGTCACCGCCCCCCTGCCCGTCCGTCGGCCACGGGCAACGGTCTCCGGCCGACCGCGATCGGTCATCATCCGAAACGGGTGAATGGTGGCGGAGCCCGGTTGATCTGGCTCGCCCACAGGCGCACAGGGGGCCCGGACCGGCGCCTCGGCCGGGGCCGCCATTGCCGGGGCCGTTGCCGGGGTCGGGGCCGGACCTGGGGTCGGGGAGGGGCCGGTGCGAGCGTCGCCGCCACGACGTCGCCAACGACGACCGCCACGATCACCAGCGGCATGACCGCAAGGCCGTCCGACAGCAGCAACAGCGTGGCCAACAGGACCGAAGTCAGCGGCAGGCTGAGCATCACGACACACATCGCCCCGATGCCCATGGCGACCGCGGGAACCAGCGGCAGCCCGGGAAGGTGCGACATCGCGATGCCACCAGCGGCTCCAAGGAACATCGCCGGAAAGACGGGCCCTCCCCTGAAGCTGCTCATCGACGCGCCGTAGGCGAGCCCCTTGCAGGCGACGAGCAGCGACAGCGCCCCGACCGAGTAGTCGGCGCTGTGAGAGATGAGTACGCCCAGCGCGGACTGCCCCGAGAACAGGACGTCGCACGAGCTCTTTCCGGTCGCCTCGGCGTAGGCGACGGCCAATCCCGCGACGACCAGGCTCGTTCTGGTCCGGGGAGGATTTCGAGAAATCGGTGAACTGATCGGCCGAAGTAACTCTCGCTCCCGAGATAGTTCGCGACCATCGCACTCGTTTCATCCCAAGGAGGTGATGGAGGGTTGGCCTCGGAGCGCTAACCTGCGCCGGTCACGACCGCATCCGCCGCAGGAGAGGAGGAAACATGCAAGAGCAACGTTCCGATGTGGGGGCCGGATGGGTCCTGTTTGCCGGGATCATGATGATCGTGGGCGGGTTGTTCGGGTTCTTCGAGGGCCTGGGCGCCCTGCTGAAAAGCGGCCGCTTCTACGCCAATGTGTCCACCAATTACCCCTACGGAACGAGCGTGACGGCCTGGGGCTGGATCCATCTCATCGTCGGCGCCATCGTCCTGCTGGCGGGGTTCTACGTGATGCGGGGAGCACTGTGGGCCAGGATCGTGGGGATCACGCTGGCGTCGCTGTCGGCGCTGGCGAACTTCTTCTTCATCCCCTTCTACCCGTTCTGGGCACTCATGATCATCACGCTCGACATCTTCGTCATCTGGGCGCTGGCGGCCCACGGGAGAGCGCTGGCGGAAGGAGTGAGCACTCCAGAAGCTCCCGCCCGGATCGACGTACCAGAACATCCGATGCGGTGAGCGATGAGGAACCAGATGAGGTTGCCGATCGTCGACCCGGCATCGGCGTCGGCGCGCCGCACGACGGTCCGACCAACGGCCACCACCCACCGCCGCAGCTTCGGGTGTCCACGCCGGTAGGCCGATGACGCGCCCCTTGGTTGCTCCATAGGGCACGTCATTGGCGGGGCATGGTCATGCGCACCTGGGAACGACACGATCCCGACCCTTCGGCGAGCGGCTGACCAGGATCGCTGTCAGCGAGCGACACCACGAGGGCGTCGAGATCGTCACCGCACCGGCTGGCGGCGCGATCCCCGTCGACCACGACCTGCTGTTCGTCATCAGTGGCGACGGTCGGCTCGTCCCCGTGACGGAGCACCAGCGGCCAGGGCCGGAGGAGGCGACACGCTGGGCTGCTCGGCCCAGCACGCCGCCCGGCGCCGCTGTCCTGAATCGTTGATTCGTTGCGGCCGGGGCGACGGTGAACGGCGATCAGCCGACGCGGCTCAGCCCAGGGCACTCCCAGGGCGCCTCGACCACCTCCTGATGCGGCCGGTACAGCCGCAGGATCACAAACCACCCGTCGCCGGTCGGGCAGGGCAGCCAGTTCGACTCCTTGTCCCGCCCGGCGACCGCACCTGCAGGTAGATCGTCACCCCGCCGTTGGTGTCTCGCTTCAGCCCCGCGATCCGGTCGCCCGGGCCGCTCGCCTGCGGCCGCTGCTCACCTAGAGAGCCGGACGGGTATCCGGATCGGGTAGGTTCCGGGCTCCAGCGGGACCAAGGGAGTCCTGCCCGGTGTGTGGGTGGTGGGAGTGGTGCGTCCAGAGGTGTGGCAGCCGCCGGTAGAGCCGTCGCGGCTGGAACAAGAGGTCATCAAGCGGATCAAGCGCGCGAAGCTGTTTGTGTGGCTGCGCCAGCACCGCCACGAGCTGTTCGACGAGGATCTGCAGGCCGAGCTGGCCGGCATGTACGCCGACAAGCGGGTCGGGCAGCCGCCGGTGCCGCCGGCGCAGCTTGGGTTGGCGACGATCCTGCAGGCCTATACCGGCGCCAGCGATGACGAGGTGATCGAGGCCTGTGTGATGGATCGGCGTTGGCAGTTGGTGTTGGACTGCATGGACCACGCGACCGCGCCGTTTTCGAAGGCGACCCTGGGAGCGTTTCGCGCGCGGCTCATCGCCCACCAGCTGGACCGGCGGCTGGTGGAGCGCACGGTGGCGCTGTATGGGCAGCTGACCGGGCGGGTCGCCGGCGGGCGGTTGCGGGCGGCGCTTGACTCCAGCCCCTTGTGGGGGGCGGGGCGGGTGGAGGACACGATCAACTTGTTGGGCCACGCGCTGCGCAAGGTCGTGGGCGTGTTGGCGCGCCAGCAGGGGTGGGGGCTGGCGGAGGGAACCGCGGTCTTGGCCGCCCAGGCGGGGGTGGGCGAGCTGGCCGCCTCCAGCCTGAAGGCCGCGCTGGACCTGGACTGGGACGATCCCGCCGCGCTGCAACACGCGCTGGGGGTGGTGCTTGGCGCGGTGGGCCGGGTCGAGGGGTTGGCCGACGAGCTTGGCGGCGGTGACGATGCACAGCTCGCCCAAGGTCTGGCCGCTGCTCGCCAGGTCCGCGACCAAGACACCGTGGTCGACGCCGACGGCATCGTAACGATCCGCCAGGGGGTGGCCAAGGACCGCCGGATCTCGATCGAGGACCCGCAGATGCGCCACGGCCGCAAGACCAAGAGCCTGCGCATCGACGGCTACAAGCGCCACGTGCTGACCGACCTGGACACCGAGCTGGTCCCAGCGGTCGGGGTGACCCCGGCCAACGTGGCCGAGGCCGAGGTCGCCGACCAGATCACCGCGGATCTGGACGCCCAGCAGGTCACCTTGGGCGAGCTGGATATCGACCGGGCCTACCTGACCTCCAGCCTGGTCCGCGACCGCGACCCCCAGCTACAGATCTTCTGCAAGGCGTTCCCAGTGCGTAACGGCCCCCGCTTCGCCAAGACCGCGTTCACCCTGGACTTCGACCAGGGCCTGCTGACCTGCCCCAACAACCTCACCATGCCGTTCACCCCGGGCGGCAAGGTCCAGTTCCCCGCCACGGCCTGCCAGGCCTGCCCGCTACGCGCCCAGTGCACCACCAGCACCCGGGGCCGCAGCGTGCAGATCCACCCCGACGAGCGGCTGCTGGCCGAGCTGCGCGCCCGCCAGCAGACCCCACAGGGGCG
>WNGB01016943.1_pt1 | contig 10263 bp, 6 predicted proteins | sample 5400681 | NCBI WGS metagenome assembly WNGB01 (sample SAMN13153367, study PRJNA577476) | soil metagenome | isolation source: 115 cm soil or saprolite under grassland replicate 2 | place: USA:California | collected 2016-06-15
GCCCCATCGACGGGCACAGGGATCAGGGCATGAAGGGCACGGTCACGGTCGGCGGGGCGGCGAGCGGCGGCGGCGGCACGACCACCACCACCCCGAAGACCACCAGCGGCCCCGGGTACTGACAGTTCCCCCGTGACGTAGGGCGGCCGAAGCCTCAGAATAGGGGGCTTGCTCTGGCACGTCCGGCCGACCGAGGAGGGATGAGGACGCCGTGAAGGTCTTCCAGCGCGAGAGGGAACTGCGAACCGCCGGCGGGTTGGCCGTCCGGGACATCACCGAGGACGTCAGCGAGGCCGTGCGCGCAAGCGGCATCACCGAGGGAATCGCGTGCATCTACTCGCCGCACACGACCTGCTGCGTGCGTGTCAACGAGTTCGAGACCGGCTTCATCGACGACTTCGGCGAGCTGCTGCAGCGGCTCGTCCCGCGCGAGACGTACTACGCACACGACGACTGGGACAGGCGCACAGAGAACATCTGCCCGGAGGACATGGACTTCGGCAACGGCCACTCGCATTGCATGGCGATGCTGCTCGGGACGGCGGGCGAGTCCGTGCCCGTCCGAGACGGCGAGCTCTTTCTGGGAACCTGGCAGCGTGTGCTCTTCATCGAGCTTGACCGTGAGCGCGATCGCCGCTGGCTAGTGCAGGTCGTCGGAAACTAGACGCGGTCGTCGTCGGCGCGGGTCCGAACGGCCTCGCGGCGGCGCTCACGCTGGCGCAGGCCGGTCGCTCGGTTCTCGTCCTCGAGGCGCAGGACACGATCGGCGGCGGCACGCGCACTGCGGAGCTGACGCTGCCCGGCTTTCGTCACGACGTCTGCTCCGCGATCCACCCGCTCGCCGCCGCGTCGCTCGCCGCCGCGTCGCCGTTCTTCCGGTCGCTCGGTCTGGACCTCGAATGGATCACCCCGCCCGCGGCGCTCGCCCACCCGCTCGACGATGGCTCGACCATCCTCGTTCGCCGGTCGCTGGACGAGACCGCTGCACGGCTCGGGCCGGACGCGCACGCCTACCTCCGCTTGCTCGGGCCACTGGTCCGGAACTGGGCGCGGCTTCAGCACGAGCTCTTGGGCCCGGTCCCGCACCTCCCCCGTCACCCTGTCGCGCTGGCTCGCTTCGGCCTCAAGGGCTTGCGCTCTGCCCAGGCCCTCGCCGAGGCCCGCTTAACGACGATCCCCGCCCGCGCACTGTTCGCCGGTGCGTCGGCTCATTCCATCCTGCCGCTCGAGCGTCGCGGCTCGGCGACCTTCGGCCTGATCTTGCTCATCCTCGCACATGTGACGGGCTGGCCGTTCCCGCGCGGCGGCTCGCAGGCGATCGCGAACACGCTCGCTAACCGCCTGCGCGCGCTCGGCGGTGAGATCGAGACCGGGCGCGAGGTGACGTCGCTGCGCGAGCTGCCGCGTAGCGACCTCGTCCTCTGCGACGTCACGCCGCGGGCGCTCGACGCGTTGGCCGGCGACCTCCTCCCCGAGCGTTACCGACGCCGCCTCCGGCGCTGGCGCTACGGCCCCGGAGTGTTCAAGCTCGACTACGCACTCGACGGGCCGATCCCCTGGCGTGCGGCGGAGGTCGCCGAGGCTGCCACCGTTCATCTGGGTGACCCGCTTGCCGAGATCGCAGACTCGGAGCGCGCCTCCTGGGAGGGCCGGCACGCCGAGCATCCGTTCGTCCTGGTTGCGCAGCAGAGCCTGTTCGACGACACGCGGGCACCCACCGACAGGCACACGCTCTGGGCGTACTGTCATGTCCCGAATGGGTCGAGCCTCGAGATGACCGAGCGGATCGAGGCCCAGATCGACCGCTTCGCGCCCGGTTTTCGAGAGCGCGTGCTCGCACGGGCGGCCCGTGGGCCAATCGAGCTCGAGCGCGAGAACGCGAATCACGTCGGCGGCGACATCGCAGGAGGCGCGAATCTGCTCGGCCAACTCGTCGCTCGCCCGGTGCTGCGGCGGGTCCCCTACGCGACGCCCCGCCCTTGGCTGTACCTCTGCTCCTCATCGACTCCCCCGGGGGGCGGCGTCCACGGGATGTGCGGCCACCTCGCCGCGAAGGCGGCGCTGAAGCAGCTGACCTAGCTTTCCCGACTTTCGAAGCGCACACTTGTGGCCATGTCTAGCTGGACCTGCGCCGCCTGCGGCGGCGAGAACCCTGAAGGGATGAAGTTCTGCGGCCACTGCGGCTCCGCCGCCGCCGATGCCGCCGCCGCGCAGCCGGACGAAGAGCGCGACGTCGCCGAGGCGCTTCGCAGCTTCGTCGTCGGCGCCGTCGCCGACCGACTGGTCGAGACCGGCGGGAAAATCCCCGAAGAGCGCCGGCTCATCACCGCTCTCTTCGCAGACGTGTCCGGGTTCACGTCGCTCGCCGACCGGCTCGATCCCGAGGAGCTGCTCGAGGTGATCGATCCGGTTATTTCCGGCCTGAGCTCGATCGTCGGTCGCTATGAGGGTTACGTCGAGAAGTTCGCCGGTGATGCGTTACTTGCGCTCTTCGGCGCGCCGGTCAGTCACGATGACGACGCGGCGCGTGCTCTACGCGTCGCGCTCGAGATGCACCGGGAGCTGGCGCGGATCGTCAAGGATCTGCCGCACGACGCCGACCTCACGCTCCACGTTGGCGTCAACTCGGGGCACGGCATCGCGCGCATCCTCGGTAGCGAGGCCCGCATGGATTACGCCGTTCTGGGCGATTCGGTGATTCTCGCGCAACGGCTCGAATCGGCCGCGCCAACCGGCGAGACCTACGTCAGCGAGATGACCGTGCGACTGACCGAGGACGAGTTCGAGTTCGAGCCCGTCGGCGACCTCACGCTGAAGGGGAAGGCAGAGCCGGTCCCGGCATGGCGGCTCATCGGCGAGCGGAAGGTCCGGCGGGCGCCGGCGCTGGCGACGCTCGTCGGGCGACAGCGCGAGCTCGCGGCGATCCTCGCCGCGCTCGGCAGCCTCGAGCAGGGCCGCGGCACCCTCGTCGCCGTCACGGGTGAGCCCGGCGTCGGCAAGTCCCGGCTCACGAACGCCGTGGAGGAGGAAACGACTGCGCGCGGCGCTCGCTGGCTCCAGGCGCGCTGTCTCTCGTACGGCGCAGGCCTCGCGTACTGGCCATATGCCGACCTTCTGCGCCAGTGGGCCGGCATCCGCGGCGAGGCGGGGCCGGACGAAGCAGGGGCGACCCTCGCCGCCGCGCTCGACCGCTGCCAAGGCTCGGCGGCGCTTCCGTTCTTCGCCCAACTGCTCGGGGTGACACCGACGGGCGTGGCGGCGCCGCCGGAGCCCGAGCCGGAGGCGTTCCGGCGAGCGCTCCATCGCGCCTTCGCGGACTGGCTTCAGAGCCTCGCTGCCGAGCGTCCAGTCGTTCTCGTCCTCGAGGACGTCCACTGGATCGACGCCTCGTCCCTCGAGCTGACGCGTGAGCTCGCGGTGCTAGCGGAAGAGGCGCCGGTCGCGCTCTATCTCGTCGCGCGCCTGGAGGCGCGAGCGTGGCTCGGGGAATTTGCACATGACGGGCTCGCGATCGCACTGCAGCCCTTCGACGAGGCCGGGATCCAGGCGCTGATCGAGGCTGCGCTCGGAAGTGTGCCGCCGCCGGAGCTCGCCTCCTTCATCGCCAGACGCACCGGCGGTAATCCGCTGTTCGTCCAAGAGCTGCTGCGCTCGCTTCTCGACGGCGGCGCGATCGAGCGCGAGGACGGGCGCTGGCGAATGCGGTCTGGCTGGGACGCGCGGGCGATTCCAGCGACGGTCGAGGAGGTGCTCTCCGCGCGCATAGACATGCTGCCGCGCGCCACCGCCGCGCTGCTTCAGACCGCGGCTGTCATCGGCCGTCGGGTGCCGCTGCCGCTACTCGGCGAAGTGGCCCGTGACACGCCGGCGATCGAGCCACTCGTTACCGACCTCGTCGCACGCGGCTTCCTGGAGCAGCACGACGAAACGGTGGCCTTCCACCATGCGCTGATCCAGGACGCGGCGTACAATCGACTGCTCCGGCGCAAGCGTCAGGAACTGCACCGCCGCGTCGCGGAGGCTGCCGAAGCGCTCTACGGTGCCGGCGAGGACACGATCGACCTGCTCGCCCGTCACCTCTACCTCGGCGGCGGCGGGCCGAAGGCAGTCAAGTACCTCCGGCGCGCCGGTGAGCGGTCGAGGCGCCTGTTCGCCAATGCGGAGGCGATTCTTCACTTCTCGCGCGCGGCGGAGCTCGCTCCAGATGATCCCGAGCTGCGGCTCGCGCTCGCCGACCTGCACGAGCTCGGCGGCGACTACGACGACGCGCTTCGCCTCTACGAAGAGGTACGCGAGCAGACGAACGATGTGCGCGCGTGGCGAGGACTCGCGGCGACACGACGCAAGCGCGGAGAGTATGCGGACGCACTCGCCGTCGTCGACCAGGCATTCCGCTCGGAGGCGCTTCGCCTCGCGGACCTCACACCGCTGTGGTTGGAGCAGGGGTGGACCCTGTCCGTGACGGGACGCTTCGAGCAGGCGGTCGAGGTATTACAGGCCGGTCTCGAGGCGGCTCCCGTCGATCGGGCTCCGGTGGTGGCGGAGCTCCTGTTCCAGCTGGCGCGCGCAGAAAGTGCTCAAGGCGAGCTCGAGGCGGCACTAGAACACGGCCTCGCGGCGGTGGAGATCTACGAGGAGCGGGATGACGCGCGCGGGCTCGCGAGCGCTCTGCGGATTTTGGGAGAGGCTTATCAGAGGCTAGGGCGGCTCGATGAGGCAGCGGACGCGCTCCGCCGAGGCCTCGCGCTGGCCGAGCGAATCGGCAGCGTCGAGGAGCTCGGCGGCTGTCTGATCAACCTCGGCCTCGTCGAGCTCGAGCGCGGAGCGTTCGCGGACGCGGTCGCATGTGATCGGCGCGCAATCGAAGAGTTCGAGCGAATTCACCACGGCTCTGGGAGGGCGATCGCGTACGCGAACCTCGCGGAGAAGCTCGCGTACCTCGACGAATTCGAGGAGGCCGTGACGTACTGCGAGAGGGCGCTCGACCTCGCGCGCTCGATCGGACACTCGGCCACCGTGGCGGACGCTACGCGGGCGATGGCCTTGATTCGCCTGCGCCAGGGCGCATTCGGCGAGGCGGGGACCTACGCCGAAGAGGCCGGGCGGCTGTTCATGGCAATTGGAGCTCCGCGGGAGGCTGCTGCTTCTTTCACCCTCGCCGCTGAAGCATGGGAGCGAGACGGAGCGACGAAGCGGGCCCGGGACATCTCCGCCCGGGCCCGCCTACTTGTCTCGTGAGGCTCCTTAGTTGAACGGCAGGCCGGGGGGAAGACCGGGCGCAACCTCGACGCAGCTGGAGTCCGGAGCGCGATCGACGCGGTCCTGCACGACGACGCAGACCAGCCCGTCGTCGTGGCCCGTAAGACTCACGCTCCACTCGATTCGGTTCGAACCGTCCGGGTGCTGGATGACGACGAGGAAGGGCGTCGACGAGGTCGAGTCGTCGAAGACAAGCAGCGTCTGAGGTCCGCAGGCTCTTGCCCCGTATTCCGCAAAGACATTCAGCGTCGAGGGCGTCGTCGTGTTGTCGTACGCGGCACCGCCGGCGACGATGTCCGCGCACGCTGGAGAGGCGTCGCCCTCTACCGCGCCTGCCGGGAACGCGAACACCGCGGCGCACCCGAGTGCGGCGAGCGCGAGAATGATGAGTCGCTTCAACTTCTACCTCCTTTAACCGGGCAGGAAGACCCGCATCGTGTCGAAGCCGCGCCAGGTGCGGCCGTTCTTGAACTTGCCGGAGACCGTGACGTACACCGTCTCGTTCACGATCTTCTTGTCCTTCAGGAACTGGATGATCGGAGCGCGCTTCCACTTGACCGTTCCCACGCCCATCGGGCTGACGGTGTAGCCGACGGAGTCGAACCTCGGATCTCCCGAGACGTCGTACCCGGCGATCTTCGAGATCTCGATCGTCGCGGGGTCGACGTTTCGCGGATCTGCCGACTTGAAGGTGACATTCGCGCGCAGGAAGTCGGCCGCGACGTAGAAGAGGATGTCGTCGAGGTCGACCTGCGCGTCGTACGTTCCTGGGACTGCCGGATCGCAGGCTGCAGGAGGCTCTCCCGGCTTCCACGGGACGAGAGCGAGCTCGTCGAGGGTGGAGATCCCGTCCCCGTCCGAGTCCTGTGAGCCGACGTCGGCCGACGACAGGCTGTCGTTCCCGCCGGCGCATGCCTCAACGTCGGACGGGACGCCGTTGAAGTTCGCGTCCGCCACGGCGAAGAAGGAAGACGTCGGATCGGTCGTTAGCCCGTCAAGGTGGAAACGTACGGTGTGGGTCCCGGAAGTCCACCCGCCCGCCGGCGGGGACGCATAGACCTGGAGCCCGGTCCCATCTGGAACCGGAGCTTCATCGATGAACCATTGGCCAGAAGCGCCGGTCGGCTTGACCGACGCGTTCAGCGCCACCTTGTTGAACTGAAGAACGGTCGCCCCCGCAGTCGGGCTATCAATGTTTGCAACGAGTGGGTCGGAAGTCGGCGAGAGCGTGCTCGTCCCTACGGCAGGTGCCGTTGCAAGATGGACCCCGTTCGTCACGCCCCAGCTGAATGTGCCCCCTCCGCCAGGGCATCCCGCCGAGGTGTCGACGAAGAACTTCGTATTCCCATCTGCCTCCACACCCGACACCATCGTCGCGATGACGTGGTCGAGCCCATCCGAGCAATGGAGCGTGAGATGCGCCTTGAGGTTCGGGTTTGGGGCGCCGGCGACGACGGCTTGGACGAACTGGTACGGGCCGCTCAGTCGTGTGACGTCGATCGTCCGAATGACGGTCTTCGTGTCGACGCCGTCGACGAGATAGTGGATCGTGCACTGATAGGTGCCTGTCGGCACCCCGGAACCCACGGAAATCTGCTCGGTGAAGTTGTCCGTCGTATTGCCGCTCTCGACGACGTACTGAGCCGGCGTCACGGAGATCGATACGCCTGTGGCGCTGCACGATTCTGTGTGCGTCACCGTGACCTCGAGGTTCCCGAGGCCTGTCAGGATCGCAGTCTTGAGCGACTCGCTGCTCGAGCCGATCGACTGGACACTGCCGCCCGTCTTCGTGGCGAGCGCGCTCATGCAGGCATTCGCCCCGGCGTCCGGGACGAGCCCGATCACCTTGATCCCGGCCGTATGGAGAATGTCACCGGTCGTGTCCGCGCTCGCCGTTGCGCTGTCCCCCGGCCAACCTCCCGCGTCGCCCTGAACATGGCACGCGGCGTCCGTCGCGAGGAGCATGACCTTCTTCGCGTTGCCCAGGCGCCACGAGGGCTGCTGGGCCATCGGCGTGTCGTTAGCGTCGGTCGTATCGCCGTCGCCGTTGCTGTCGATCGCTGCGTGGCTCGGCGTCGCCGCGTAGTGCGCCGCCTCCAGCTGCGCCTCCGGGAGATCCCCGCCTCCGCCCGCCGTCAGCGACGGAACGGCATCGCCGAAGCCCTGGCCCTTCGTCTTGAGGTCCGACAGGAGCCGGTAGACCCAATCTCCGGAATCGCCCCACGGCGGGGGCGCGCTTGGTCCGCGCGCGAAGTCCCTGAAGCCGGCGACGCCGGTTGTGTAGTCCGAGCCCGTATCGTCGAGTGCTTTCACGAGCCCGTCCGGACCGTTCAGCTGCGTGGCGACGTTCGGGCGGTCGTCGATGAAGCTGCCCGTCTCGTCCTGGAGCAGGAACAGGTCGAACTTCGGCGGGATGGCGGTTGTCGCCACGGTCGATGAGTACGACCGCGAGGCCCCCGGCGCCGTTTGATCGCCGGTCGGGCCGGCCACGGTCGCACTTGTGATCGACGGCGTCCCCGGCGCAGTCGTGTCGATGAGGACCTTGTCGCACGGGTTGCTGCTCGGACCCATGCAGAGCTGCACCCGGTCGGCGTCGACGTTGAACGGCAGGGCGACCGCGAATGTCCCGGGGGGTTCGCTTGTCGGCGGGACCGAGCCATGTTCGGTCTCCCCAAACTGGACGGGCGTACGCCAGGGAGATCCGAGCGGGGTATTACCGTTGAGTAGCCGGATCCAGAAGTTGCCTGAGGTCGCCTGCTGCGTCTGGCGTGCGTTGCTCGCGAGATACGACTCGCCGAACGCTGAACCGGCCTGCGTTCGGTCGGTATTGCCCCACGCGACGAATGCCGGTCCCGCTGCAACCGCGGTGCCCGTCCCGACGGATCCCGAATCGCTGCAGTCGCCGCCGACGGGTCCGCCGAACTTGCACAGGTGGAACGCCCAGTCGGGAACGGAGAAGAGCGTGTTGCTGTCGAGCCAGGTCCCGGAGAGCTTCATCACCGTCCGGTTGCCGCTGATGTAGGACGCCGTCGACGTGTTGTAGGTGCGGTAGAGCGCGAATCCGACGTCTGCGCTTCCGTCCGCCGACGCGTCGTGGTTGGTGCTGAAGTTGTCGTCACGGTTCGTCGGCACGTCGCCGGACGAGTGGGAGCTCTCCATGACGATCAGTGCGCCGGTCTCAGTCGGATCCGGGTTGTAGAGCGCGCGTACCCACGAGTGCGGCGTTCCCGCCATCGCCATTCCATCGGCGCACCCGCTCGTGCCCCCTGAACTGTTGACACGATCGACCGCTCCGATGACCCGGTCGGCGGTCGCCTTCGCGGTGACGTTCGCCGAGCTCGAGTTCCAGACGGAGAAGATACCGTCGAGACCGCTCTGGACGGCGGTGAAGTTCGACGCCTTTCCGCAGAACTTTCCTCCGACGAGCGTCGAGCTGAGCGAGGCCAGACTGAGGTCGAGGATCGCCCCGGGAGCCCCCGCATCGTTGTACTGGTACCGGATGCCGCTTGAGCCGGCCCCCGGCTGCCCGAGCACAGAGCTGACGCCCGCGGGAACCGGATAGATCCGCGACGCCGTGCTCATGCCGCTCGCCATCGCCGCCTGCGCGTCAGCGCCGAACCAGCTCGTCGATGGATCAGTGGCCTTCGCCATCTTCACCACGAGCATCCCGAGGGCTTTCGTCTGCTGCGCGACGGGCCTGGATATCGCACTGCCGTTGAAGGTGGTGAATGTGACGGGCGAGGATGCGGACGTATAGGGGTCGGTCGACCTCGCCTTGTACTGGTAGCCGAGCGTGACGCTGTTGACGGTGAGCGTGAAGCTCCCCGTCGTCCCCGGCGTCAGGACGTCAGGCCGAATGACGAAGATGAGGTCGCCGGGAGAGTCGATCGCGGGCGCGGACCCCGAGCTGACGATCGAAGGGTAGTTCGGAGAGGTCAGCGACGGAGTCGGGCCCAGCGACGTGCTCGCCGAGCCGTTGCCGATCGTCGCGGAGCCGCTCGTGATCTTGATGTCCGAACCGACGCCGGCGCAACTGGGCTTGCTCAGATAGACCCGCAAGAGCGTTTGCTTGTTGCGAGCGAGGTTCGCGTAATCGCCGATCCCCTGGTTGAGGGTGTAGCCCTTGAGCACGGGCGTCAGCGTGCAGGTCGGTGCCCATGCACTTTGTGACGTCGCGCCTATTACGAGCACTCCGACGGCCGCCGCCGCCACGAAAACGCGCAGGATCGTTCGCCGCATTACCTCTCGCTCCCCTCTCCGCCAGGTTGCGCCAACACTTACACGGTTTCTTCCGGTTTTCAAGGTAGATTCCGATGCCTTTTGGCGGCGCCACCTGCGCTCCTAGCGAATCCCTCGGACGAGGGGTGCGGCAGGCCCTCCGCTGGAGCGAAGTAGGGAGAGGCACCCGCGGCACGCCGCCCCGAGATATGACCGCCACCGCCCCTGCCAAGCGCGTCATCCTGCTCGCTCTCGCGACGCTCTTCGTCGTGGGAGCTTTCGTCGGGTCCGCGAGCGGCCGCGCCGAAAGCGTCCGCTTCACGGCCGGCCCAGCCCGCGTCGTTCAGGGGAACGAGGTCATCCTCACCGTGGCCGTGAGCCCGGCCGGTGCGCGCTGCTCGCTCTCCGTCCGCTACAAGAGCGGTGCCAAGCAGGCGGGACTGCCTACCGTCGTAGCAGCGGGCGGCCACGCGACCTGGAAGTGGACGGTGCCCCGTTTTGTCCAGCCCGGAGCAGCACGCGTGACGGCCTCGTGCGCAGGCGCCGGTCGCGTGTCCAGAAGGCTCATGGTGATCGGACAGGTCATCCCCGCTCGCATCCGCGTCGTCAAGTCCGGCTGGTCGGTGCGCAACTTCCCGTACGGCGGGAGCGCGGTGAGCTACGGCGTGATCCTCGCCAACGAGTCGCCCCAACAGGACGCGCTCGACGTGAAGGTGCTCGTGAACTTCGTGATGGCGGACAACCGGCTGATCGGGTCCGCGACCGTCCACGTCTCGGACATCGCCG
>WNGB01022970.1_pt1 | contig 10263 bp, 7 predicted proteins | sample 5400681 | NCBI WGS metagenome assembly WNGB01 (sample SAMN13153367, study PRJNA577476) | soil metagenome | isolation source: 115 cm soil or saprolite under grassland replicate 2 | place: USA:California | collected 2016-06-15
GGATGGTGTGCTCTTCGGCGGGGTCGACTGGTGGTCGGGCGAACAGCAGGACGGGCACGGCGGCTTCCTCCTCGGCGCGCAATATCACGCAACCGTCGATACGGGCACTCCACCTATACCCACATTGAGGAACGTAGCAGTAGCTGGCTTCCAGGTCACGCGCCGGGACGACGATCGGCGGCTGGCTGACGATCCGGTACTGCCCGGAGACCAGCTCACCAAGCCGCGACAGCGCTTGCAGGCTGTCGCGCGTGCGCGCCTTTGTGGCGGCTTTCTGGGCACTCTTCTCCGCCCGCCTCGCCGCCTTCGCGCCCTTCTTAGTCTTCGAGGCCTTTGCCATGCTGCGGAGCACGTCGGTGAGCTCGTCGTCGGACAGGCACGCGTACCAGATGTCCATCGTGCCCATCTCGGCGAACCCGGCCATCGCCTCCCGGTAGGCCGTCACCGGCGCCAGCGTCGCCGCGTGCGTGTCGGCCTTGGTGAAGCCGTTGTTGCGTGCGGCGATCGTGAAGCTTGCCGCCATGCGCTTCACGTCGTACTCGAACGGCCCGGGGAGCGTCTCGTCGAAGTCGTTCAGGTCGAACAGCAGTCGCCGCTCCGGCGAGGCGAACATCCCGAAGTTCGACAGATGCGCATCGCCGCAGAGTTGGGCGTCCAGGCCGGCCGTCGGCGTGCCGTTGAGGTCGGCGACCATGACCTTCGCCGCGCCCCGGTAGAAGGCGAACGGCGAGACCAGCATCCGCCCGTGCCGGACCGGCACCAGGTCGGGCTCACGGGTGACGTCCTGCTCCTCGAGCAACGTGATCGGATCAGGGCGGTCCGCGGCCGGCGCCCATCCTGTGTGGCTGGACAGCGGTGTCCGGTCCCGCGCCTCCCTGCCTCGCGCTCGGCGTTCGCCGACGCTCCGATGGGCGATCTTTGCTGTCCTGGCCATGGTTCCGAACCCCCGTTCACGTCCGGGTCCACGTCACTTCAGAGGTCCGGCGGCCCTTCCACGAGCACTCATGGTTGGCCGAGCTGAATCGGCTGAGATTATCGAGCCAGAGCCCAAGGAGAAACCCAGATGCGGCGCCAACAGGCGTCCGCGACCAAGCCGAAAGCAGCGGTACACGCTGGGTGCGCACCTCGACCGGGCCAGGGGAGAGCATGGGAGGCCTCCGATCGCTCCGATCAAGACCCCCTTCGTCAAGGCGAGCAGTCATGAACAGAGGGAAGACATGCATCATCTCGCAGCGCAAGCGCGAGTGCTCACCTCCTGCTCATTCCCCCAGTATCCCGTTCCGGTCGCTACTGATCATCGCGGGTCACGGTCATCCGTTCGGGATGAGGGTTGCGCTCGCTGTGCCCTCTGGGAACTGAGCAGAGCGAGCACCGGCAGGGATACCACTGAGCGATATCATGCCGCCCTGGTCACCGTCAGGGTTGGGTCGAGGAGATCAAGGGTGGACGGCGACACTGGCGAAGCAGTCGAGACCCCGAGTGCGGGTCCGCCCGCTGCCGAGCCGGAGCGGGCCTCGGCGGAGGCGGAGCCGCCCTGGGTGCGGCGAGCGGTCTGGCGAGGGATCTGGCAGCTGATCGCGGCCCTGCTGGTGACAGCCGCGGGGCTGTGGTCCCTGCGGCAGGCCAGAACGCTGGTCCGTTACCTGATCCTGGCGCAGCTGCTGACGTTCGCGCTCGAGCCAGCCGTGACGTGGCTGCACCAGAAGCGGGGATGGCGCAGAGGCAGCGCGACCGGTCTGCTGCTTGGCGGGATCCTGGTGCTGTTCGTGCTGCTGGGTGTGCTGTTGGCGCCGGCGCTGGCCAATGGGGTGAACGGAGCGATCAGGCAGATGCCATCGTGGATCGACAAGCTCAACTCGTTCACCCAGCAGCACTTCAACACCACAGTGGTGTCGGCTTCCAGCTCGCGGGAGTCGTCGCAGGCGGTCTCGAACGCTGCCAAGTACCTGCAGCAGCACGCGGGTGATGTGCTGGGGGCGGTGGGCAGCTTGCTTGGGGCGGTCTTCGGGCTGCTCACGGTCGGGTTGTTCACCTTCTACCTCACCGCCAACGGCCCCCAGATCCGTCGTGCATTGCTGTCGCGGATGCCGCCCGAGCGACAGCAGCGGGCGCTGTGGGCGTACAACATGGCCATCGAGAAGACCGGCGGCTACCTGTACTCCAATTTGCTGCTGGCGCTCATCAACGGCGGGCTGATGCTGGTCACGCTGCTGCTGGTGGGGGTCCCCTACGCGCTGCCGCTGGCGCTGTTCGAAGGCGTGGTCGCCGAGTTCATCCCGATCGTGGGCACCTATGTCGCCGGGGCGGTCCCGGTGCTGGTGGCGCTGGCCTCGCTGGGGCCCGGGCCAGCCCTGATCGTGCTGGCCGAGATCCTTGTGTACCAGCAGGTGGAGAACTATCTCCTGACCCCGCGGATCAGTCAGAAGACGATGAAGCTGAATGCTGGGCTGGCGTTCGGGGCGGCGATGGCCGGTGGCGCGGTCGGCGGGCTCATCGGCGCCTTCTTCGGGCTGCCGATCGCCGCGGTCATCCAGTCGTTTGTGTCCAACTACTACTCCGGGCGCTACGAGGTGGTGGAGTCTGATCTCACCCGCATTGAGGAGCCGAAGCCACCCGAACCAGAGCCACTGAAACCGGACGCAGTGCCGCCAGAGCCGCCGTCGCCGCGGCGACGGCGCAGGTGGCGTCGCCGAGGCGGTTGATCGTCGGCGACGCTCAGCGTGCGAGCGAACGCCCCGGAAGGCCGCCACGGCGTCCTCGACCCGCAGGTGGAGTTGCTGGCGCCGATGCGCGCCTCCAGGCCGGTGCGGCGCATCAGCTCGTGCACGGGGTATGCACCCTGGCCCACGACACCTCCACCGAGCAGAGCCACCAGGCGTCCCGATACGGCGTGGGTGACCCAACAGGCCCGCAACCCCTCCTTCGACCTGTCCGGGCGCGGGCCGTACCGGCTGCTGCTTCGCGATCGCGATGCCAAGTACCCGAGGAGCTTCGACGCCGTCTTCGCAGCCGACCGCATCCGCGTCGTGCTCACCCCGTTCCGAGCCCCGCAGGCGAACCCCTTCGCCAAGCGCTGGGTGCGGACCATCAGGCGCGAGTGCCTCATCTGGACGCTCGTCTTGGCCGCCGTCACCTCCAGCGGGTGCTTTGCGAGTACGTGGTTCACCACAACGCGAGGCGCCCGCACCGTGGGCGGTCAAGCGGTCCGCGGGGATCAGCGGACCAATCCGGCGATGAGGTTGACCGAACCCCCCACGATCACCACGCCGAACAGGTACGACAGCAGGGCGTGGGAGAGCACGGTGCGCCGGATCCGGGGGTCGCGCACCGTGGTGTCGGACACCTGGTAGCACATGCCGATCGTGAAGGCGACGTAGGCGAAGTCACGATAGGTGGGCCCCTCCTGCCCCACCGAGTCGCCAAAGGCGATCCCCGCGGCCCTCGATCGGAAGTGCAGGTCGGCATACCGCAGGGTGTAGACCGTGTTGACCACTGTCCATGACACCACCACGGTCAGCACGGCCACGCCGATGAGCAGCACCCGCCGGGGGCCGCTCTGGTGCCCCGCGAGGCTGAGGGTGAGGCCCGCCCCCAGGAGGCTAGTCACGCTCGCCCCGACCAGCAGCACCAGGGCCGAGCCGCGGGTCTCGTCCTCGCGCGTGGCCAACTGCTCGGCAAGCGGGCTGTCGGCTCGGAGGATGATCGGCCAGATGCTTAGGAGGAAGGCGAGCGCGGCGGCGTCCCAGCCTGCGACCACCGCCATCTCCGATGGCACGAACCGCAAGAGCACAACAGCAACGGCCAGCCCGATGGCGGCCACGGCGACGGCTCGCCGCATGGAAGGGGCGTGCCAGCCCATCCATCGGTGATACAGCGTCGGTGGCGGGATGGCGGTCATCGTGGGAGTGTTGCCGATCGTGTCGCCGCATGCCACCGCTGGCCTGATCGGCAGGTCACTCCTTGCTCAACCGGCGTTACCAAGAGAACTTCTGGCGGCCTGCGCAGCCCGGTAGCCTCCGACGTGGATGGGCGGCCTGTCGCCGGGGGTCTTCCTCGACCTCGCGGAGCACCTCGCGCGTCACCGGCGCGGTGTCGTCCTCACCGAACAGCAGGTACCGCAGCAGGCTCGCCAGCGGATGACCCGACCGGGCCAAAGTGGGCGGGCAGTGTTACGCCAGGTGCAGGTCCGGCGGCGAGATATTGTGGTTGCTTCGGAAGACGTTGTCGGGGTCGTACCGAGCCTTGATGGTTCGCAAGCGCTGGTAGGTCTCATCGCCGAAGGCGGTGCGTACCCGTTCCTGGTCGTCGCGGTCGAGGAAGTTGAGGTAGGCCCCGGCCTGGTGGGGTTCCAGCGCGGCGAAGTACTGCCGGGTCCATTCGGTCTCCTGGTCGCCGATCGGCTGGTGCGGCAGCCACACCGCATTGATGTTGACGTTGTGGGCGGCGTGGCGGTTCGAATAGGCGGTGGCGTCCTCGGGGACGTCTGCGATCGCGCCGCCGAGCTGGAAGACGATCGAGTAGCTCATCGGGGAACGGATCCTGGAGGAGTGCTCGACGATGGTGTCGATGATCGGATCATCCAGCGGCCCGGTCGCGGCCGACTTCCAGTAGTAGTGCCAGCCGCGTGGGGAACCGGCATCGATCATCGACTGCACGATGGTGTAGGGACATGGGCTGACCATGTCGAGGAGCGGACGACCGAACGCCCGTAGCGGCGCCAGCAAACGTTCGGCCTGTTCGGCAACCCCCAGCGCGAGCATCGCGACGATGATCACCGGGCGCCCGTGGAGCTCGGCCGGCAGGAACGGCAGCGGCGGCGCCTTGCGCAGCAGCACGACGCTGTTGACCTCCCGCGGCGCCTGAGCGACGAACTCTCGATAGAACCGGAGCACCTCGGGAGCGTCCTCTTGGGCCCAGATCACCGGTCCGGCCAGAACCTCGGGTCCGACCGGGTGCAGGCGGTAGGTGAAGGACGTGACCACGCCGAAGTTGCCGCCTCCACCGCGCAGGGCCCAGAAGAGATCGGCGTGCTGGTGCTGGTCGGCGGTGACGGTGCGCCCGTCGGCCAGGACCACATCTGCCGAGAGCAGGTTGTCGACGGTGAGGCCGTGGCGGCGCATCAGCCAGCCGAGGCCCCCGCCGAGGGTCAGGCCGGCGATACCGGTTTCGGACATCTGCCCGCCAGTGGTGGCCAGGCCGAAGGCCTGGGTGGCCGCGTCGAACTCCCCCCACAGGAGTCCGGCCTGGGCGCGGGCCGTCCGCGCTGCGGGGTCGACCGAGATCGCCCTCATGGGGGCGATGTCGATCACCAGTCCGTTGTCGCACACGGCGGTCCCGGCCACGCCGTGGCCGCCCCCGCGCACGGCGACCGGAAGACCCCGCTGATGGGCAAAGCGGAGCGCCGCCGTCACGTCGCCCGCGCCGCGGCAGCCGGCGACCATGGCCGGCCGGCGGTCGATGGCGCCGTTCCAGACACGACGCGCCTCCTCGTAGCCTGGATCACCCGGGATGAGGACCCAGCCACCGAAGCCGGGGATGGAACCGCGGCGACCTGAGGACGATAAGGATACGGGCGATCGTGATGGCGGCGACACGGACTCCAGGAGCGGAGACGGTCTCCTGGTCGGCACCTGGACGTGCTCCTTGCGCCACTGGATGTGGGCCTGCGGGCCGGCGTTCCACGTGGGGAGCGCACGCGCCACGTCAGGGCGGCCTTCCACGCGGATCCCCCCGGATCGGAGCGCCTGCTCCCATTCGATGAGCCCGAGATGCCAGCGGGCGAAGGCCTGTGCATCCTCGATGGCGACGACGAGGTCTTCCTCGAAGCCGGGGTGCTTGGCGCAGACCTCCCCGCCCGCTTCTTCGATAAGCAGCCAGGCCCGGATGGGGCGTCCCTTGCGTCCCGCCCTGAAGTCGAAGCGGACCAGCACTCGACCATCGGGGAGCCGGTCGTGGCGCAGGAACGAGTAGCACCACGACCACAGCACGACGTCAGGATCGGATTGCTCCGGCGTCAGCTCCATCCACTTCAGCGCCCAGCCGCCCATCGCGTTCAGGACGGCCCACAGTTCCCGGCCGGCCGGCGTCAGCTGGTAGACCGAGCCGTGTCCGTCGGGCTTTGGGCTGATGTCGATCACCCCGGCCTGCCGAAGGTCGCGCAGGCGCTTGGTCAGCAGCGCGCGCGACAGCCCGGGCGCGCCGGATGCGATGTCGTTGAACGTGGTGCAGCCGAGCAGGAGGTTGCGGACAATGATGGGCGTCCAGCGTTCGGCGAGGACCTCTGAGGCCCGCGCGACCGGGCAGAACTGGCCGTACCCCTTCATGGTCCGCAGTGTCACCGAGGCCGACGTCGATCTCAAGTTCCAATTGTGAACCTGCTGGTCCGGCCACCGGCCCGAGGTAACGGTGGCCAAGTTCACTTCTTGTCCTAGCCAGGGCCCCCTGCTCCACGCATGCTCCCATCCAGCATCACCGACGAAGTGCTGGCGAGGGAGAGGATTCGATGCCGACCAAGCCCGATGCTGACGGCCAACTGTCTCGCACCGACCGGCTCGCGGCAGCTCTCGTGGAGGGCTTGCCGGTCACCCACCGGTGGCTCGACGTCGCCGGTGTGTCCACCTCGGTGCTGGAAGGCGGCGACGGGTCGCCGGTCATGCTCCTGCACGGGCAGGGCGCGTTCGCGGAGTCCTGGGGGCCGGTGCTCCCCCAGCTTCTGGGCGGACATCGGATCGTGGCACCGGACCTGCCCGGCCTCGGACGCTCGCAGGTGCAGACGGGCAGCCTGGACGGGTCGAGGGTGCTCGCATGGCTCGACGATCTCATCGCGCAGACCTGCGCCGAGCCCCCCACCCTGGTGGGCATCTCCCTGGGGGGAACGGTGGCCGCCCACTTCGCCAGCCACCACGGCGACCGGGTGCGCCAGATCGTACTGGTCGATTCGGGCTCGCTCGGCCGGTTCCGGCCCGCACCGGCGGCCTTGCTGGCGCTGGTCCGGTACATGCGGCGCCCCAGCGCGACCGCCTTTGCCCGGTTCTCTCGCTACGTGCTCGTCCACCCCGAACGTGTCCTGTCCGCGGGAGGCGAAAGCCCGTTCGTCGCCTACCACGTCGACCGGATGCGTCAGCCGAGCGTGCGCGCAGCCAACCGTCAGCTCGTGCGGTGGAGCGGGCGGCAGATCCCTTCTGAGCAGCTCGGGGGGATCAGCGTGCCGGTCGCGCTGATCTGGGGCAGGAACGACCGGATCATGCGCTTCCGCACCGCCGAGGAGACCAGCGCGCGGTTCGGATGGCCTCTGTACCCGATCGACGACTGCGGCCACGTGCCGTTCGCCGAGCGACCCGAGGCCTTCCTCGAGGCGCTCCGGGCCGCCCTGGAGGCTCGACCGTGAGTGCTCTGGTGCCCACGGCGCGTGAGCAACGTCGCGGACGTGCCACGGAGCGACTCCGGACTAGCGTCAATGCCATCCGGTTAAGGGCCCTTCTGGCCTGATTTCACCATGCTGACCAGGGAGTTTGTGCTCGCAAATCCAGCTGACCGGATGGCACTGGGACTAGCGTGGCATGGACATCCTACGCGGAGGCGTACGGGCACCGGACCCTCCGGCTGGAGACCGGCCATCTAGCGGTTCTTCGTCTGCTGGGGCGAGGCGATCTTCCCGTTGGAGCACAAGAGCCGATCGGATCGGATCCCCAGTGGACTCCCTCCGCCGATGCCAGGGGCGAGCCAAGGCATCACGCTTCCGTCCTTACGGCTACGCGTTCATCGCTGGCAAGCCTCGCTGAGGCACGCGTCCCCGGCGACCGGCGTTGCCTGCGAGGGTTGCCCACCGCTCCCCGACCTGCTCCAGCGCTTCGCGGACGCGGGCGGCCGCTACTATATGTGCCCGATCTGCCTCGATGCCAAGAAGCTCGACAAGGGCGACCTGTTGGCCACGCCCGAACTGAGCCGTTTCTCCGATTCCAGAGCAGGCTGACCGTTGTCGGATCGTTGTCACGCTCCTGCCAGAGCGCCGCTGCCGAGAGCATGACAACGACCATGGGACGATCGACTGGCGCCTCAGCGGCCCACGCCACGGCGAGGGAGCCGTTCGCTGTCGTCGCTGCTCAGAGCGCCAGGGTCGTGGTGAGGCGCTGGTATCCGAATGGTTCGTGTCGGAGGGTCGACACCCCCATACCGTGGCGGGCACCTACCGTTGTCTGTCTCGGCGAAGACTCTCCGACAACTTCCTGACAACGTCGCGACAGCGTGCGGCGCCGGGTCGCGGTGCCACCGCAGCGTGTTTGGGCGTCACTACCGGTGGTGTCGGCGCTACGAGGGCGGCCGGATCGGATCAACGCCGCGAGGATGGCGCGGGCCTTGCGGGCCACATGACACGCGTGTCGTGTCACTCAGGCAGCGTTGATCCATCCCCTATGGCTCAGTACGCCGCGCGAACACGCTCGCCGGGTCGCTGTCGTGCGGCTGGGAGAACAGGGCGAGGAAGTCCTCGCCGGTGCTGGCCAGGCCCATGTAGTCGCCCAGGAAGAAGCCCTCCGGTCCGCCCGCGCCCACAAGCTGTGGCGCCTGCCGCAGGTCGAACGAGGCGTCGGTGAGCCGCACCTCGTCGCCGAACCGCTCCGAGGTGGTGCACGCCGCCTTGGCGGTCGGGCGGCAGGCCACCAGCCAGCGGTCGGCCAGCAGCGGCGCGGCCGGGTCGTTGTGGCGCAGGTCGGAGTAGCTGACCGCGACCGTGCCGTCGGCGGCCACCTCGACCGAGGGGGTGAACGCCTGCTGGTCGCTGAGGGGGATGTCGGTCGGGGTGGCGTTGACCTTCACCGGCTTGGTCCATGTCCGACCGCCATCGCTGGATGAGGATAGCGCGATCGCGTCCGCCTGGCCGGGGTTGAGGCGGGCGTCCTGCCACACCAGGTAGAGCCGGCCGCTCGTGGGATCGACGGCGAGGTCGGTGAGGAGGTTGCCGCTGGCCACCGGGTCGCCGGTCTCGGGGTCGGTGGTGCCGACAGTCTGGAGCCGGTCGACGATTGTCGCAGCTGACCAGCTTCGCCCCTTCTTGGTGGAGCCGATGACGGCGACGCTGGACTGGACCTGTCCTTGGTCCGCGGTGCCCACGGCGATGAGGGTGAACCCGTCGACCAGCTCGCCGTCGGGCAGCACGACGATGTGGTTGCCGGTCGTCAGCCGGTTTGGGCCCGGGTCGAAGATCTGCCGCGCCCGCCGCCAGGTGGCGCCACCGTCGTTGCTTTCGGCGAAGAACGCCGGCCCCTGCACGGCCGCCTTGCCCTTGGGTGCCGGGAAGTGGGTCCACACCCCATAGACAAGGTCCTTGTCGGTCGGATCGGCGGTGATCGACTCGCCGTGGTCTTCGACCATCGGGTCGGTCTCGGCGATGAGCGGGACCGGGTCGCTCCAGGTCAACCCCCCGTCGGTGGACCTGCTTGCGAGGATCCCGCCCGCACCGGGTCAGGCCCGGGATCACCACCTGCCGCCGCGCTGGGCCCAAGCGCGACCAGCAGGGCCACGCCGACAATGCCGAAAAGGCTCCGCCGCATGCTTTGCTCACTCCTTATCCGGTTCGAACACCGCACGATCCTTGCGGCTGGGCGCCTTAGGATCGGGCGGTCAGGTGTCGTCGGGCCACGCATCTCGCCTCTGTCAAGCCTGGTTACTCGTAGGCGATCGCGCGCAGCACATCGGTCCGTGCCGCCCTGACCGCCGGGAGGATGGCCGCGGCCAGGCCGACGATCACCGCCAGCGCTAGGAAGACGACCATCGACCCCCAGGGCAGCGACAGGACGGGGATGAACTCGTCCCGCAGCGCGCGGGCCACCGCGGTGCCCAGCGCGGCCCCGACCAGTACGCCGAGCAGGGCGCCGAAGACGGCGATCACGATGGACTCGACCGTGACCATCTGGATGACCTGGGCGCGACCCATCCCGACCGCGCGCACCAGGCCCAGCTCACGGGTCCGCTCCACGATCGACAGCACCAGCGTGTTGACGATGCCGAGCACCGCGATGACGATCGACAGGCCCAGCAGGACATACAGCAGCACCACGGAGGTGTTGACCTGACTGGTCAGCTGCGCCAGGAAGTCGGCCTGGCTGCGGACGCCGACCTCGGGGTTGTCGGCCAGCAGCGCGGCCACCTGCCGCTGGACCGCGGCAGGGTCGGCGCCCTCGTCGAGGGTGATGTAGCCCCAGTTGGCCTGCGGGGAGCGGAAACCCGCGGTGGCGTCAGGGACCGACAGCAGCAGCGCCCCCGGCA
>WNGB01015079.1_pt1 | contig 10262 bp, 9 predicted proteins | sample 5400681 | NCBI WGS metagenome assembly WNGB01 (sample SAMN13153367, study PRJNA577476) | soil metagenome | isolation source: 115 cm soil or saprolite under grassland replicate 2 | place: USA:California | collected 2016-06-15
GACGAGCGCCATCTCCGAGATCGGGGCGTTGCGGACGCGCTCCGGGCCGAACTCGGCGAGCATTCCCTGGGTGACGCCCATCGAGCCGCCCATCTCGGCGATGTCCTCGCCCATGATGAAGACGTCGTCGTCGCGCCGCATCGCCGCGGAGAGCGCGTCGCGCACCGCTTCGCGATAGGTCATCTCAGGCACCCTGACGCTCCTGGCGCGCTGCTGGGCGTGCGGCGCCGGAGGGGACATGCGCGGTCAGGTGCGTCAGGCATTAGGCGTACACGTTCTTCAGCGCATCCTCGGGCTTCGGGTCGGTGCCCGCCTTCGCGAACTCGACCGAGGCTTCCGCAATCTCGCGCGCCTCCTGGTCGAGCGCCTCGAACTCGTCGTCCAGGAGCCCGAGCTTGTCCCGCAGCTTCGTGATCGGGTCCTGGGTCTCCCGCAGCTCCTGCTGCTCGCCCTTGGGCCGGTATACCTGCGGGTCGCCTACGTAGTGGCCGACGAGCCGGTAGGTCTCGCAGACCAGGAAGACCGGCCCCTTGCCGCTGCGGGCGTAGTCGAGGGCCCGCTTGGCCGAGCGGTGCACGGCCTCGACGTCCTGGCCGTCCACCTTCGCGGAGTGCATCCCGTAGGCGACCGCACGCTTCTCGAGATCGGTGATCGGCAGCTGTTGCGAGGCAGGCGTCGACTCGGCGTAGTGGTTGTTCTCGAGCACGAACACGGCCGGGACCTTCCAGACCTGGGCGAGGTTCAGCGCCTCGTGAAAGGTGCCGATGTTCGTCGCGCCGTCCCCGAAGAAGGCGACGGCCACCCGGGGCTCGCCGCGCAGCTTGAAGGAGAGCGCGGCCCCGACGATCGCCGGCAGCCCGCCCCCGACCACAGCGTTCGCGCCGAGGTTCCCGCGCTCGACGTCGTAGAGGTGCATCGAGCCGCCGTAGCCGTGCGAGCAGCCCTCGAGCTTCCCGTACAGCTCCGCCATCACCTCGTTCGGATGGGTTCCGCGCGCGAGGGTGTGGCCGTGCGCGCGGTGGGTGGAGGCGAAGACGTCCCCGTCCTCCATCGCCTGGCAGACGCCGACCGCGACGCCCTCCTGGCCGATCGCGACGTGGAGGAAGCCCGGCAGCTCGCCGGCGCGGAAGCGCTCCTCGACCTTCTCCTCGAAGTGCCTGATCAGGAGCATCTCCCGCATGAACACGCGCAGCCGCTCATTCGAGAGCGTTCCCCGCTTGCCTTCCACCTTCGCCACGAGGCTGAGTTTATGCTGCGGCCCGTGGGCCTCGTAGGGCAGTGGGAGCGCATCCAGGCCGGGCTGTCCGGCGGCTGGTCGGAGGTCCGGCTCGCGCTGCGCCTCTCCGGTGACGCGGACGCGACGCGCGCCGCCGAGCTGCTCGGCCCGTTGACGCCCGGACGCGTCGGACGCGAGTTCCGCCTCTACGTCGTCCGTCAGGCGCCAGGCCCCTCCGCCGGGGCCCTTGCGCGCGCGCTGGCCAGACTCGACGACGAGCAAATCCGGGGTACGCTCGAGCTGCTCGCAACCGAAGCGGTCGCTGACGCGCCGGAGGCCCCTCGGCATCACTCGCTCGCCGAGGCCTGGGACGCGCTGTTGGCGACGGTTCCGCCCGACTGGAGCGACCTCTACGTCGAGGTCGAGCTGACCTCGAGCGACCATCTCGACCCGGCTGCGCTCGCGCTTGCGCCCGTCAATCCGGCCCGGTACGGCGAGACGCCGGGATTCCGGTTCCGCTGCGCGCGGGAGTTCGGCTACGGCGCCTCGCCCGGAATGGTGCGCCGCTGCCTTGAGCGGCTGGACGAGCGCGGGATCCCGGGCATGCTGCGCATCCTGCGGGTGCTCTCCGACACGAAGCCCGCCGGCACCCAGGGCCCGGTCTGGTACGTGGGCGGCAAGGTGGTCTAGGTGCCCCTGCCAGCAATACATGCCGGCTTCTGGCCCGCTATCACGCGGCGCGCTGCCCTCCCGCTCCGGCGGCGGCAAAGCCGCCGCCTCCGCTCCTTGGCCGGCTCCGGCAAGCCTACGCCGGCTGCGTCCTCAGTCGCGCCCATAGGTTCACCTATGGGCGCTCCCTGCGTCCTTGCATCGCTTGGTGCTAGCGACCCACAAGCTCGGCGGCATTACTGGCAGGGACACTGATGGCCGATCCGAGCTCCTGGATCGTGATCGAAAAGGGCTGGAAGGTACACGCAGCGGACGGGAGCGAGGTCGGCACCGTCGCGGAGACGCTGGGAGACGAGAGGCACGACATCTTCGACGGCCTGGCCGTCTCGACGGGCTTGCTCTCGAAGCCCGTGTACGTCCCCAGCGAGCAGGTGGGCGAGATCGTCGACGGGGCGGTCAGGCTCTCCCTGGACGCCGACGCCGTCAAGCGGCTCGAGCCGTACGAGCCCTCGCGCGGCGCCTGAGGCTGACGCCGATTTAGCGAGAATCACTCGAAGGGGGGACATCGCCTCCCCGCCCTTCGGCGTTCCCTCTATGTCGTCCGAAATGCCGGGACGATCCAGCAGATACCGCAGGAGGGGTTGCAGATGACGCACAAGCAGCGGTCACGAAGATTTCGGTTGGTCGCCATCGTCGCAGCGACCTTCGCCCTCGCCGCAGGAGCGGCACAGGCGCAGAGCCCGCTGCCGGAGCCGGGTAAGACGACGGAAGGGAACTCTGCGAGCGAGTCGGTCGGCACCGTCCAGGTCGGGCCGGCCACCGTCGATCCGACGTCCGCGGTCGCGGACACGTCCGTTGCCGACGCCGCCGACACAACCGGCGCGACCGACGTAACCGGAACCACCGCGGCCACGGTCGGCGAGAGCGGCGCCAACAGCGCATCGCAGTCGGGCGGCACCGTCCAGATCGGCGGCGACAACAGCGCGACCCAATCCGTGGGCACGGCTCAGGTCAGCCAGAGCAGCACGAGCTCGTCCGCACAGGCCCAGACGGCCGACGGAACGGGATCCGTGACGGCACCGGCGGCCGTGGGCGGGAGCGGCTCCAACTCGTCCGACGACTCCGTCGTCGCCGCCCAGGTCGGCAGCGGCAATACGGCGGGCGGATCGACCGGCTCCGTTCAGGTGCAACCGACCAACGCCGGCGTCGACGCCGGCTCGGACGCCGGCGGGCTCGCCCCCGGTGCGGAGGCCGACGGCTCGATCAGCGGCGAGCAGGTGCTCGGCGACACGGTCGGCGTCGACCTCTCCTCGCTCGGACAGCTGCCGGGCCCGGTGACGATGCTCGTCCTCGACCTCGTCCACTCGCTGTTGCCCGACGTGGGCGCGGGCCTGGGCGTAGAGGGGCTGGCGAGCACGGGCATCCTCCAGCTCGGCGGGGACGGCGACGATGTCCGGGTCGACCTCGGCTCGATCACCGTCTCGATCGTCTCTCTCCAGCGCGATCCGGAGCTCATGCTGGAGATCCTCGGCACCGAGCTCAGCCTCGGCGCTCTGGTCGGTGTTCCGCCGAGCGGCGAGAGCACCGCGGCCGGTTCGTTCGGAACCGTCCAGCCGGGGGGCGGGAACACCGCCGAAGACTCGATCGGCACAATGCAGGTCGGCTCGCTGGTGGTCTCGCCGAGGCTCGGCGTGACGAGCGACGAGCTCGGCACCTCGGCGCTCCTCGGCGGCGGCGCCGGCGTCGCGGACGGCGGCAACTCCTCGGAGGGCTCGATCGGCACCGTCCAGGTCGGCGGCATGTTCATTTCGCCGACGCTCGCCCTTAGCTCCGACGGGGTGGGCTCCGGCTCGATCGGAGGTTCAAGCGGGATCGCCGGCGCGGACAACTCGTCCGACGGCTCGATCGGCGCCGTTCAGATCGGCGGCGGCAACTCTTCCGACGGATCGGTGGGCGCCGTTCAGTCCGGGTCGGTCACGGTCGGCCCGGCGGCGAGCGCTTCGGTCACACCACTCGATAGCTCGATCGGGACCGGCGGCGCGACGACGATCGGCGGAGGGGGGAACTCCGCGACAGACTCGATCGGCGCCGCTCAGATCGGGGGCGGGAACACGTCCAGCGACTCGATCGGCACCGCGCAGTCGCGCTCTGTCGATGCCCAGCCGACGGCGTCTGCCGGCGACACCACGGTCGCACCCGCGCTGAACATCGGCGGCTCTGGCGACGGGCCGGGGAACACCGCCACGGGCTCGATCGCAACCCTGCAAGTCGGCGTCGCAAACAGCGCCGATCAGTCGATCGGAACCGCACAGGTGGGGCCAACGACCGTCGGGCAGTCGCCCGGTGGCGGCACCGGGGGCGGCGGCGGCGGTGGCACCGGTGGCGGCGGGGCCGGTGGCGGCGGCGAGGGTACCGGCGGAGGCGGCACCGCGGGAGGCGGGACCGGCGGTGGCGTCGGCTCGGCCGGTGAAGCCACGTCGCCCGCAGGAACGCCGGCAACGGGGGCGACAACGACTCCGGTCGCCGCAACGGGCACGGCTCCGGCCGCACCGGGCGCACAGCCCGCGCAGCCGGCCCCGCGCGGTGTTGTGGCGCCGGCGAGAGTGGGCGTCCCGCCCGTCGCGCCCATCGCACCTGCGGCGCAGCCCTCGGGCGGAGGCCTGCCGGTGCTGAGCGTGAAGCTCCCGTTCACCGGAATCTCGCTGTGGCTGGCCGTGTTCATCGCGGCGAGCCTTCTCGCGGCGGGAACTGCGCTGGGGCGACCTGGGGCCCGGCGCAGCACCTCGTAAGGGGACGACCACCACGAGGGGCCTCCGGATGCATCCGGAGGCCCCTCGTTTGCCGCAGTGCCGACGAGGTAAGGTGACGCGCGTGCCTGCCACAAAGAGGAACGGCGTCGGCTGGGCCGCCAAGGAGATCGTCGACCGTGCGCGGTCGATCGCGCACCTCGAGGTCGAGCTTGCGCTGCTGGAGGTCAAACGGAAGCTGGTCCGGATCGCAGTCGGCGCCGGCCTCGGCGCGGGGGCGGCGGTCGTCGCCCTGTTCGCGGTCGGCTTCCTGGCTGCAGGCGCGGCCGCGGCGCTCGCGCTGGCCGTCCCGGTCTGGGCCGCACTGCTGATCGTCGGCGGCGCCTTGCTGGCCACGACCGCGTTGCTGGCCGGGTTGGCGCTCCGCTCGCTCCGCGCAGGGACGCCTCCCGTTCCGAAGGAAGCGATCGAAGAGGCCCGCCTGACAACCGAGGTGCTGAAGCACGATGGCCGATAGGTCGACCCAGGAGGTCAGGCGCGAGCTCGAATCCGAGCGCGAACGCCTCGGCAAAGCCGTCCAGACGCTGCGCAAGAGGGCGGACGCCGCCCGCCGCAAGCTGCCGATCCTGGCCGTCGGAGCGGCCGGAGCGAGCCTCGTGCTCCGCACCGCGTCCAGGCGCGTTTTCGGGCGGAAGTCCTCGGGGACGGAGAAGCGTGCGCGCTTTTCCTTCTTCGACCGCGGCGACTGAGGACAGGGTCACGTCTCCGCTCCGGCTGCGGGCGGGCGAATGGCTCGATGTCCTGAAGCGGACCGGCAAGGCGTTCCTCGCCGACGGCGGCATCGGGCTGGCGCAACAGATTGCCTTCAGCTCACTGCTCGCGTTCTTTCCCGCAGTGATTCTGGTCATCGGGCTACTGGGGCTGATTCCGGGGGCTTATCACGCGCTGGTCGACCTGCTCGACACGGTGGCGCCGCAGGCGGTCCTGAACGCGATCGACGTCGCCAGGCAGAGCTCGGCCGGAGCAGGCGCGGGGTCGGCGCTCGCCGTCGCCGCCGGCACCGTCGGCGCGCTGTGGGCGGCGACCGGAGCGACGGGCTCCGTGATCAAGGCGGTCAACCGCGCCCACGAGCTGCGCGAGACCCGGGCTTTCTGGCGCGTGCGGCTCCTCGCGTTCGAGCTGGTGTTCCTGGCCGGCCTCGTGCTGGCCATGGTCTTCGTGCTGATCGTCTTCGGCGGGCCGCTGGGGGACGCCGTCGCGCGCCGGGCCGGCCTCGGGCACGAGTTCGCGATCCTCTGGGCCGTCGTGCGCTGGCCGATCGCCTTCGCCGGCATCCTCCTCTTCCTCGGACTCGTCTACTACCTTGCTCCGGCCGAGCGGCCGCAGAGCCGGAGCTCGATCATCCCCGGATCGCTGCTCGGCTCGACGCTCTGGCTCGCGCTCTCAGGGCTGTTCGCGCTCTACACGAGCTTTTCCAGCTCCTACGACCGAACCTACGGCTCGCTCGCCGGCGCGATCGTGCTGCTCCTCTGGCTGAACTACTCGGCGGTCGCGCTGCTGCTCGGAGCAGAGTTGAATGCCGAGCTAAAGCGAAGGTCTAGGCAGTGACGCGAAACACGCCCCGGAGCGTCGGGGTCGCGTCCGAGCGGTACCGGTAGAGACCTCGCTTCAGCGTCAGCCTCCACACCAGCGTTTGCTTGCCCGGCTTCGAGGTCGCCCGGTTCACGCCGGGGCCGGTGAGGTGGAAGTTGTCCTTCGCCGAGCGGTCCTTGACCGTGATCGCCGCGCGGCCGGCGGCGATCGACCTCAGCCGCACACCGGCCTTGCTGACCACGATCGAGCGGCCGGGGCCTACGGTCGCCCGCAGCGCTACGGGCTTCGTCGCGGGCGGCGTCGCCGGGGGAGGCGGCGCCGCTCCGACGGTGAAGTCTCCGCGCATCGTCGAGGAGTGCGGATCGCACTGGTAGTGATACGTGCCGGCCACCAAGGTGACCGTCCAGACAAACGTCCCCATCTGGTCGGTGTCGGTGGCCATGTCCACCCCCGGGCCGGTGAGATGGAAGTTGTGGATGTCGGCCTTGTCCTCGATCTGGATCGTGTACGTGCCGGGATCGAGGTTCCGCACGGCGTTCCCGGCAGCGTCCGAGAACCTGATCGAGAAACCCGGGCCGACGGTCCCGAACAGCGTCGGGCCCTGAGCACTCGCGCCGCCGGCGACCGCGAGGACGACCGTGAGCGCGGCGGAGGCGAGGAACAAGCGCATCGCCCGAACCATACGGCGCTGTCGCGCGATTGGATTTCGATTACGCGCGCAGCTCGGCGCCGAACCGGTCGGCCAGCGCCTGGACGATGCGCTGCCGGAGCCCGGCGGCATCGGCGTCCGAGAGCGTTCGCTCGGCCGACTGGAAGACGAGCGCGAGGGCGACGGACTTACGCCCGGCTCCGACCTGGTCGCCGCGGTAGACGTCGAAGATACGGATCTCGCGCAGGTCGGCACCCGCCGCCTCGCGCGCTGCCTCGACCAGCGCGCCGGCAGGCACGTCCTCGGCGACGATCACCGCGATGTCCTCCCGGACCGGCGGGTATGTGATCACGTCGCGGTAGAGGGGCACCGGCTCGACCGCTGCGAACAGTGTCGCGAGGTCGAGCTCGAACACTCCCCACGAGCCTTCGAGCCGGGCGGGGTGAAGCTCCCCGAGCCAGCCTGCCTCGGTACGCGCGGCCTTGCCGGGGTGCAGGAACGTCTCCTGCGTCCGCTCGACCCGGAGCTCGACGCGGAGCGCGTCGTACAGCGTCTCCACAGCTCCTTTGGCAGCGAAGAAGCCCCCGGTGGCGATTCCGCCCACGCGCCACCGTTCTTCGGGCAGCTGCATGCCGGTCGGCAGGTAGACGCGCGCAAGCTCGAAGAGCCGGACCTCGTCCCTGCCCGCGTCGACGTTCGTCCGCGCCGCCTCCACGAGGCCCCGTAGCAGCGTCGTTCGCAGGATCGCTTGGTCGGACGTGATCGGCACCTGCAGGCGCACCGCATCCGACCGAGGATCCTCGGGCACCAGGCTCCAGGTGTACGCCTCCGAGAATCCCGCGCCGACGAGGATGTCCTCGACGAGCCGGCGCAGGCGCTGGTCGGTTGTGAGGCGCCCCTGAACATGACGCCGGAGGGGCATGGTAAGCGGCACGCGGTCGAGCACCGCACGCCCAACCTCCTCGATCAGGTCGATCTCTCGAATGACGTCGCGCGCGCGCCAGGTCGGCACCGTCACCTCCAACCCGCTCGTCACCTCGAAGCCGTAGCGTTGGAGCGTACGGCGCTGTTCTTCAGGCGAAACGTTCAGGCCCAGGATCGCATCGCATCGTTCCGGGCGCAGCCGCACGATCGGCCGCTCGGGGAGCGGGCCGTGGACGTCCGTCGAGCCGGTCAGGCGAGCGCCGGCCAGCTCCACGATCAGCTGGCTCGCGTAGATCGCCGCCGGCTCGGCGAGGTACGGGTCGACGCCCTTCTCCCAGCGGTTCGAGCCCTCGGTGCGGAGAGCCAGGCGCTCGGAGCTCTTCAGGAGACGGATCGGCTCGAAGTTCGCCGCCTCGAGCAAGACCGAGCTCGTCTCGGCGGAGACCTCGCTCTCGAGCCCGCCCATCAGACCGGCGAGTGCGACCGCATGGTCGGCGTCGGCGATCACGAGATCGCGCTCGTCGAGCCCGCGCAGCTCGCCGTCCAGGGTCTGCAGCTCCTCGCCGGGCCTGGCGGCCCTGACGACGACGCGTCCCTCGGCGAGCCGAGCATGGTCGAACGCGTGCAGCGGGCTGCCGAAGGCGAGCATGACGTAGTTCGTCACGTCGACGACGTTCGAGATCGCACGCATGCCGGCGGCCTGGAGCCGTGCCCGCAACCACATGGGCGACGGCTCGACGTGCACGCCGCGGAAGATCCGGCCGATGTACCGCGGGCAACCGCTCTCGTCCTCGACGCGAACGTCGACGCGCTCCTGGTCCGTGAGCGGGGGATCACGTCCGGGCATCGGGGCGAGCTCACCGTCGAGCAGCGCCGCCACCTCGCGTGCGAGCCCGTAGACGGAGAGCAGATCGACGCGGTTCATCGTCGGCGTCACGTCGAGCACCTGCTCCCGGATCGGCAGAACGTCGGCGAGCGGCGTACCGGGCTCCCAGGCTTCCGGCAGCACGAGGATGCCCGTGTGATCGGTTCCCAGCTCGAGCTCCCGTTCGGAAAGGATCATCCCGAGCGAGACCTCGCCCCGCAGCTTCGCCTCTTCGAGCGGCTCCTCGGCCCCCGGCAGCATCGCCCCGGGCAGCGCGACGGCCACGGTCGCGCCCGTGCCGAAGTTCCAGGCGCCGCAGACGATCTGTCTCGGCTCGCTCTCGCCCACGTCGACCATGCAGAGCTGGAGGCGGTCGGCGTTCGGATGCTTGCCGGCCTCGAGTACCCGGCCGACGAGGAACCGACCCAGGTTGGCGTCGACGTCCGCCACGCCGACATCGAGCACCCGATCGACCTCGAGCGCCGAGATCGACAGACGGCGCGCGATGTCCCGCGCCGTGGCATCGACCGCCACGTACTCGCGGAGCCAGGAGAGCGGAACCTTCATCGGCCGCCCACTCTTAGAACTGCTCGATGAGGCGGAGGTCGTTCCGCCAGAGCTCTCGAAGGTCCGGGATGCCGTGCCGCAGCACCGCGATCCGCTCGAGACCCCACCCGAACGCAAAGCCCGTCCAGCGCTCGGAGTCGTAGCCGACGAACTCGAACAGGGCCGGGTCGACCATTCCCGCCCCGCCGACCTCGATCCACCCGGAGTGACGGCAGACGGGACAGCCGGAGCCGTCGCAGATGTGGCATGAGACGTACGCCTCGATCGACGGCTCGGTGAACGGGAAGAAGTGGGTCCGAAAGTCCGTCCGTCGCTGATCGCCGAAGAGAGCCCGCAGCAGGTAGTCGAGCGTGCCTTCGAGGTCGGCGAGCGTGATGCCCTCGTCGATCACGAGTCCTTCGACCTGGTGGAACGTGGGCGTGTGCGTCGGGTCGGGCGTGTCGCGGCGGTAGACGCGGCCGAGGGTGACGATGTAGATCGGCGGCTGCTGCTGCTCCATCGTCCGAATCTGCGACGGCGACGTCTCGGTCCGGAGGAGCGTCTCGTCGTCGAGGAAGATCGTCTGGAGCGGCGACCTCGAGGGATGCCCTTGAGGGAAGTTGAGGCCGTCGAAGTTGTAATGTGTGGTCTCGACCTCGCGTCCATCGATCACCGAGTAGCCGAGGCCGAGGAAGACGTCCTCGACTTCGCGGCGGATCTGAGTGATCAGGTGCAGGTGACCGCGCGGAGTGCGGACGCCCGGCAGGGTGACGTCGACCTGCTCGGTAGCGAGCGCGGTGTCGAGCCGCTCCCGCGAGAGCGCGGTACTGCGCTCCTCGACGGCCCCCTCGAGCCGCTCGCGCAGGGTGTTCAGCGACGCGCCGCTCTCGCGGTCGCGGACCTCGCGGAGCGCCTGCTTCAGGTCGCTCTTCCGGCCCAGGTAACGGACGCGCGCCTCGTCGAGCTCAGCGAGCGTCGAAGCGCCGGAAATCGCGCTCAGAGCCTCGTTTTCAAGCCTCTCGGCGTCCACGAGGCGACTGTATCACCGGCTTC
>WNGB01015081.1_pt1 | contig 10261 bp, 9 predicted proteins | sample 5400681 | NCBI WGS metagenome assembly WNGB01 (sample SAMN13153367, study PRJNA577476) | soil metagenome | isolation source: 115 cm soil or saprolite under grassland replicate 2 | place: USA:California | collected 2016-06-15
GTGCTCGACATGGGCCGCATGCTCACCCACAAGCGCCTGATCGTGCGGCTGCACCTGCAAGGCCACACCGTCCTGGAGATCGCCCGGGCGACCTGGCACCACCCCCGCTCGGTCGACGCCTACCTCAAGGCCTTCGACGCCGTGCTCATCCTCTACCTTTACGGGCTACCCCAGCGGCTCATCGCCAGCGTGCTCGGCCGCGGCGAGTCGCTCATCGGCGAGTACCTCGAGCTGATCGCCGCCTTCCTCAAAGACCCCGAGACCATGCGCGCCCACCTACGGCAGCGCGGCATCAAGATCCCCGCTCAAATATCAAATAGCGGTTGACAAGGTTGCTTGCGCGGCCGGCGCGTCTGGCAGTCCCACGCCTCCGCTACGTTGTCAGGGCTGCTCCCGCCCGCGGCCTGCACCCCAGGCCGCAGGCTGCCCTCAGCTTCTGGCCGGCTGCTGCGACAGCCGGCCGGCGAGTCCTTCCACCTCGCCCGGTATGACAGCGCCTCGTGGCGCACAGTCCGCCTCAAAGATCGGCTCGAGCACCAGCTTGAGCGCGGCTTGCACCACCCGGTCCCGGATGGTCGCGATCCGGGAGCCGGCGCAGCTTGCCGCCGGGCTTGGGATCGGCCGCTCCCGCACGGGCAACGGCGCAAACCTCCGCGCCCTAAGCTCGGCGCGAAGGTCGGCAAGGAATGCCTCAACGCCCCGACCCTGCTCGACGTCGCGGGCGCTGCGCCCGTCGACCCCGGCGGTCCGTGCGCCTTTGTTGCCCCGGACCCGGCGCCATGCCACCAGCAAAAACGCCGGGTCACCGACGAGGTTGAACAGATCATCGAACCGACGCAAAGGATCGTCGGTGGCCCACTGGTGCAGCTTGGTCTGGATTCCCAGTACCCGTGCCTCCGCCTGTTCGACGGTGGGCCACGGTGCGCCGGTGTTCACCGGCGACCTCCTGGCCTGCCAGTCCACGGCTGCGAACTGGCTGTCCCCCTTCCCCATGTGGCCGGCTCTCCCGGCCGCCGAGTACTACGGGGACTCCGCCACGTCCGGATGCCACCAGCCGACGGCGGGCCTGCCCGCCGCCGTGCTGGCCGCACGGCGGGAAGGGCGGCATCCGGACGCTTCCCACGTTCACTGTGTGCCGGTCGGCAGGGTGGTGCCCAGCTTTTCCCCGGCAGCCTCGCCACGGGTACGCCGCAGGCCTTCCCCGTGGCCTCCTTGGTCGCAAAGGCGGTGGCGTTCGGAGTCGCCGCACACCGTGATCATCACCGGTGCCCGGCGTGCGCTGCTGACCGGCCCAGATCCGCCAGGTTCGAGCCGGCTCTGCCGCTTGCGGGGGTTCCACCACTGGTTCACTGCGCGTTACACCGTCCTGCCTCGCTTGCCGGACCCGGGCCGTCTGGCGGTGCCGACCCGTCCCGTCGTTGTCAGGGCTGCTCCCACCCCGCCTGGCGCCTCCCAGCCAGGGCTGCCCTCAGCTTCAGCCAGGCTGCTGCGACAGCCCAGCGGTGGGTCCTTTCACCCCACCCGGTCACACAGCGCCTCGTGGCGCACGCCCTTGTCACCGTGGAGCTTGGCAGGCCGCTTGCGGGGTCGACCGGGACGGCCACGCGGGCCTTGACCGGCGGCACGGCGTCCACGACCGGTTCCAGCAGCATCGAGTCGTGGGTGTTGGCGCCGACAGGCCGACGGCAAGGGGGATGCCGCGGCGGTCTGTCAGCAGGTGGTACTTGGACCCGGGCTTGCCACGGTCTGTCGGGTTCGGGCCGGTCAGCTCGCCCCCCGCTTGGCGCGTACACCCACGCTGTCGAGGCTGGCGCGAGACCGGTCGAGCTCGCTGTCGCGGCCGAGCGCATCCAGCAGCACGTGGTGGAGCTGCTGCCATACGCCGGCGCGCTGCAGTCCCGCAGGCGCCGCCAACAGGTGACCGGACTGCCGCAGCCGAGCTGGCGAGCGGGCAGCAACCGCCAGGGGGATGCCGGTGCGCAGTTGGTAGACGATCCCGGCCAGCGCGGCGCGGTCATCGACGCGGGGTCGGCCGCCGTCGCGGCGCGGTGGTGGCGGGATGAGGGGCTGGATGGGCTTGCCAGAGCTGCTCCGGAACGAGGGTGTCGACGGTGGGGGTCATGGCTGCGGATCATGCCGGGGAGCAGGCCGAGCAGCAACAACCGGTCGAAGGTTGGGAACACACTCTTAGCCCTCCGTCAAGCGGTGCCTCCTTGGTCACGGCCACGACTGACTTCTGGCACCCCACGCGGTCCGGGCTGGTCATGGGCGTTGACACCCGTATGATCGATGATCGCTGAGAGCCGGGCCTGCTCCATATCGACCCGACCCACTCACTCGACCATCCCAACTAGCCAAGTCCGCACTCTGTGCCGAGGCCTGGCCGCCGGCAGCGCCACGGCGGGTATCGGGCCAGCCTCACCGCGGCCGGACCGCCACCGCCCTACCCCAAAGTGGAACTTACAGGCTGCGCCAATAGGTAGGCGGGATTCCTCGGGCTGGCCCCGGACGGGCCCTTGGCTTGCTGGCGGTCGGGGTGCAGCGGCGTTGGCGGGCCGGCCGCTCAGCCTCTCGCCGCACCCGGTGGGGGGCGGGGGTGGCGCCCGGTGGCGAGCATCGCGAGGAAGGCGACCGCGAAGGCGGGCAGCGACGCGCCCAGCCAGGGGTAGCGGGCCGAGAGCGGGAAGGGCAGGTGCAGCAGGCCGGCGAACAGGGCACGGTTCAGCGAGATCCAGGCGCCCACCGCGCCCGGGTTGATCCAGTTGTAAACGAGGAACCCGGCCAGCCAGACCAGCACCGCCGGCCAGCGCACGCCCCGGTAGGGGCCGTCCGGCCGGTACATCCCGGTGACGTCGTAGCGGCGGCGGGCGAGTACGAAGTAGTCGGCCGCCAGCACCCCGAACAGCGGCACGAACAGCGCCCCCAGCAGGAACAGGAAGCTCTCGTAGCGGGACAGGTCGCCGACCAGGGCGGCAAGCCCGGTGGCGACCGCGCCGACGACGACGGCGAGCCGCCGGCCGGGCAGCCGCGGGGCGGCGTTCTGCAGGCTCACCACGGTGGAGTAGAGGTTGGCGAACACCTCGTCGGCCTCGTCGACCACCAGCACCACCATGGCCAGCAGGCCGACCGGCACCGCGACGACCGCGGCGATGACGTCGCCCTGGCCGATGCCGAGCAGGAACAGGATGCCGAGGGCGTAGAACCACACCTGGGCGAGGAAGTAGCCGGCGCTGGTGCCCCAGAAGGCTGCCCGGGCCGAGCGGCCGAAGCGGGCGTAGTCGGCCACCAGCGGCACCCAGGAGATCGGCAGGGCGACCGCGATGTCCACCCCGGCCCAGAAGCTCAGCCCGCCAGCGCCGGGCCGGGCGGCGAGCCGGCCGAGGTCGAAGCGGGCCAGCGCGTACCAGGTGAGGTAGACGGTGGAGGCCAGCACCGCCCAGACCGCGAACCGCTCCAGGTAGCGGCGGACCACGGTCAGCGGACCGGCCAGGGTGAGCGCGGTGCTGATCGTCCCGAACAGCAGCACCCACAGCAGCCGACCCCCGAAGCCGAGCACCCGCTGGGACACCGCGGCGGCCGCGCTTGCGATCACGAACAGCTCGAAGGTGGCCCAGCCGAGGTTCTGGACCACGTTGCAGGCGGTCGGCAGCAGCGAGCCGCGCACCCCCAGCGGGGCACGGTACAGCACCATGGTCGGCACGCCGGTCTCCGCGGCGGGGACCGCGGCCAGGCCGAGCAGGGCGTTGCCGACGGCCGCGCCCAGCACCGTGGCAAGCAGGGCAGGGACCAGCCCGAGGGCCGGGACCAGCAGCGCGCCCGCCACCAGCACCAGCAGGCTGATCCCGAGGTTGCCCCACAGCACTGCCTGGTCGAGGAAGCCGAGCACCCGGCGCTCGCGCGGTACTGGCTGGATGCCCCACTCCGGAGGCGGCTGGATGTCGAAGATGCGCCGGCTGGCTGCCGCCATCGCTGCTCCCTTCGCCGGTATGACCCGGATCAGGTTCGAAGGGTCGCCGACCGCCGCAGTCGGCCTCTCAGCCCGGTTCCGCCGGGCTCCCCTGGACATCGCCCACAACGCCCGCGGCCACCGTAGCCGTGGGCCTCCCAGGCGGCAAACGCCGCCAGCGCGCTCCGGGACTGCGCCAGTCGGCATCATGGGCGGCGGGGGCGGTCCTCCCAGCGGTAGCAGGTCCAGGCACGGCCGACCAGCCGGCCACACACGATGACGGCGTTGGCCAGGGCCAGCCAGAACTCCACCACCTGCCGGCGGCGTTGGGTGCACCAGTGCAGCTTGCCGTACTGGTTGCCCCAGGCGTGGGTGCGCTCGACCGGCCAGCGTCGGCTCGCCTGGATCGGTGCTGGCACACCGCGGGTGGCGATCTCGCCGAGCATGCCGCGTACGGCCAGCGCCTGCCGGCAGGGCTGGTCGTCGTCGCCGGCGTCCAGGTGCACCACCGGGTGGGCGGGCAACCCACCGACCACCGCCAGGGTGTCCAGGGTCGCCGCCAGCAGCCCGTCGTCGCGGCGGTTGGCCGCCGCGGCCACCGCGCCCAGCGGCATGCCCCTAGGCTACGCAACGTCAGACATGGTCTCTGAGCTGCTGGCTCGCTGAGCCGCGGCGCTGCGCTGGCACCATGAGCCTCGTCGTCTGCTGCAACACCCGCTACGGCCACCACCCAACGACGTCACGATCCAGCACGTCGCGCGCCCAGGTACCCAGCAAGACCGAACCGTGCTGCGCCGACACGCTCGTCGGCCTTGCTATGGCCAGGCCAGATCGACCAGGACCACCAGCCGCCGCTCCTCGACGACGTAGAAGTCAAGAAAGCCGCGCCGGTCGGGGAAGACGATCGTGTTGTACTCGGAGCCGACAAAGACTGGAAACGCGGCGGTGCCGACGCTCGGATCGGTGCGCAGCAGGGCCACGACGCCGGCGACGTAGCCGCGCAGCTCCGGCGGGGCGTCGCGGAGCTGCTCGGCGACCCTACGGGCGAGGGCGACCTGGTAGGCCAAGCTCGGCGGCAACCTCTTCCCAGGTGATGGTCCCGGACAGATCGCCGCGGGCAACCTGGGCGAGCAAGTCGCGGATCTCGGCCTCCCGCTCGGGCGGCTTGGGCGGCGGGGCCGTCGAGGGGCTCGAATCACTCATACGGACAGCATAGCCGCGCGGTTGCGCCAGTGGGGCGTGGCTGGCCGGGCTGGCACCATCACGTGACCTTGGTGTCGGTCGCGCACGGGTTCTTGGTCGTGGAGCGGCTCCCTTCCCAAATCTGGTGGCGTCGGCCCGACGACCTGGCAGCTGCTGGGTGAGCTGCAGGTCCTGCTCGCCTGTTGGGCCGGCGCCTGCCTGGTGTGCAAGCGCCCCGCGCCACGCTGGCTACGGCGAAGAGGACCAGCACCAGCCCCGACCTGACAGTAGCCCGGTGGCGCAAAGCTGACAGGATTCCTCCGAGCCTGCTCCCCGACGAGCAGGCAACCCACGGGGCGACACCAGCGTCAACCAGGCAGGGTCGAGGGCCGAGCTGGGTCCCGGGGGTCGCTGTGCTGACTCGTCGTCGCCGCAGCCTGCTGGGCATCGGTGCCGTGACCGTGCTCGCGGGTGGGGCGATCGCGACCGCCGTCGTCCTGCATGGTCCTCCCACCGCGGCGGCTCGCGCCCGGCAGTTGTGCTCGCGCGTCCAGCCAGCCAACCACGGCCGGCTGGCGGCAGCCTTCCCCTCAAGCGCCGATGCTCTGGCCAGTTGGGACGTCGGAGCCGGCCGGGAGTACCAGCCCTTCCTGGGGATCCTGCCAAGCGGTGCATCCCCCTGGGCGGCTGCACCCGGGCACCAGTTCGTGGCGGTCTGCTTCACCCAGGCTGTGGTCACCGGGCCGCTCACCAGCATCAGCCGTGTCGACGTTCCCGCCCACGGCGCCCCGATCCACCGCGGCGACGTCTACAGGATCCGCCGTCCGCCCGTTTCGTAGCCAAGACGTCCAGCATGAGCAGGTACTGCTCACTCAACCTTGAACGACGAAGTGCATTGACGCTCGATGGGGCCTATCGTGCCGGCTTGTGCCGAGTTGCGTGCACTGCCCGAGGAGACGGGCTGAAAGCATTGGAGGTGATCGGCGGCTGACCGACCACCGCATCCCGCGGGGGGCCGGCATCGCCAGCCAGGTCGTCTGGCATGGTCGCGGCGGCTACGTGGTCGCCGCCCCCAGCCGGCACGTCAGCGGTGCCCTCACCCGATGGCTGCGGGCGCTCACCCTCCCCCTGCCCGAGGTGCAGCCCCTGCTGCACGAGCTGCTGGCCGCCCGCCAGCAGCACGCTCCCCCCGCACAAGCCCGTGGCCTCGGCTGGGGCGGTCAGACGACCGCGGTCCAGGCGGAGCCATGAGCGCGGCCGCATGACGCCTCTGCGCACCTGAGGTGACCATCGTGGACGAGGGCATCGTGGGACTGGTGCTCGCCGACCGGCGGCCGGTCTTCGCCGAAGGTCTGGGGCTCATCCTCGACGCGACGGACGGCTTCGCCGTGCTCGGCCTGGCCCACACTTGCGTGCGGACGATCGAGCTGGCCGCAGCCCACCTGCCCGCGGTGCTGCTGCTGGATGCCGGCCTGCCCGGCGGCGACCCGGTCGACACGCTAGCAGCAGTCAAGGCTGCCTCACCGACGACCAAGGTGCTGGTCCTGTCGGCCGAGGCCCGCCCAAGCCTGTTCGCAGCCGCCATCGCGGCTGGCGCCGACGGGCTGGTGGCCAAACACGAGTCCAGCCGGCAGGTGGTCAGCGCCATCCACACGGTGACCGCCGGCAAGCGCGTCATGGCGGCTGGGGCCGAGCCGCGGCGGACCGGCGGTACCCGCAGTATGGCGGCGCTACGGCTAGGATCGCTGTCGTGCCGTGAGCAGGAGGTCCTTGGGCTCCTTGCCAGGGGATGGTCGACCCGACGCATCGCCGACGGCTTGCAGGTGGCGGAGTGCACCGTCCGCAGCCACGTGTACAGCCTGCTGGGCAAGCTCGGCGTCCACTCCAGGCTGGAGGCGGCCGCCTTCGCCCTGGAGCACAGGCTGGCCGGTGGCGGCATGACGCCCGGGAGCGCCCAGGCGCCGAACGCTTATTGGTGCATCCTCCTCTTGGATTGGCTTTCGAGGAGGTGGGTGGGGTGAGACTCCTGCGTGAACCCTCGGTGCCTGTCGGTCGACCGCCTCGGACGCTTGTCCCGTGAGGACCAGCATGAGATCTGCGGCGACCGACGGGCCGGGGCACCCAGACCGGCGCTAGGGATATGCGGGTTGGACCGCCACGCAATGAGCAACCGGCACAGTGCCCCGGCACCGGCGGTGCCCTCATCCTCCCAGCAAGGAGCAGACAGGTGAACCAGCAGTTGTTCGCCGGGATCGACTGGGCGACCAAAACCCACGCCGTCTGCGTGGTCGACCAGCACGGCGGCATCCGAGCCCGCTTCGGGGTGCCCAACACCGGCAAGACCTTCACTGGCCTGGTCCGCCGACTGGCCAAGCTCACCGTCGCCGGCGTGGCGATCGAACGGCCCGACGGGCCGCTGGTCGCGGCCATGCTCGACGCCGGCCTGCGGGTGGTGGTGATCACCCCACGCACGGTCAAGGCGTTGCGGAGCCGCTACTCGGCCGCCGGCGCCAAAAGCGACCCCGGCGACGCCTACGTGCTGGCCGATGCGTTGCGCACCGACGGCCACCGGCTGGCCGCGCTGGTCCCCGACACCGACCCGACCATCGTGCTGCGCGCCCTGACCCGGACCCGCAAAGACCTCGTCAAGGCCCGCGTGGGACTGGTCAACCAGCTCGCCGCCCAGCTGGAACGCTGCTTCCCAGGCGCGCTGGGGCTGTTCAGGCGGCTCGACTCGGCGGTCGCAGTGGCCTTCTTGCGCCGCTACCCGACCTCGGCCGCGGCCGCTAGGCTCGGCCACGCCGAGCTGGCCGCGTTCCTGCGCCGGATCCGCTACTGCGGCCGCACCCCAGCCGTCGAGCTGCTGGACCGGCTGCGCACCGCCCCACCTGCCGGGATCAGCCCGGCCGAGGCCAGCGGCCGGGCCGTCTGCATCACCGCGCTGCTGGACACCATCCAGATCCTGACCCGCCAGGAGAAGGAGCTGGCCGCCGAGATCGTCGAACGGCTCGAGGTCCACGCCGACCAGCACGTCTTCACCGGTCTGCCCAAGGCCGGCCACGGGGTCCGGGCCGCTCGGCTGCTGGCCGAGATCGGCGATGTCCGCGCCCGCTTCCCCGACGAGGAAGCCCTGGCCGCCCTGGCCAGCGTCGCGCCAGTCACCCGGGCTTCCGGCAAGGCCCGCTCGGTCGGGTTCCGCTGGGCCTGCGACAAGCAGCTGCGCGACGCACTGGTCGACTTCGCCGACACTCCCGCAACGCCTCGCCATGGGCCGCCCATATCTACGCCCAAGCGCTGGCCCGAACCCGCCGCCACCCCCACGCCGTGCGCATCCTGGCCCGCGCCTGGGTCCGCGTCATCTGGCGCATCTGGCAAGACCACACCACCTACGACCCAGCCAAGCACGGAGGGGCGGTGAGGCTGCTGGCCACCCAAGGTTGACCTAGGGAATCTCATGAGCCAGTGACCTGGCCGCCAGCAACCCGACACCGTTGACAACCATCAGCGCCTCAGGTGGACCCCCCTCGGCAGCGCCATCGGCGCCGTATACGGTAGGCGCGAGGGCACTGTTGCATCTGGGCGAAGGGCACAGCCGACGAGTCTCCGAGTGGAGCCTCCGCCCAAGTAGAGGCCCGTGAGAACTTCTCAAAGCGGTCGATCTCGAGGGCTATTCGGCGTGTTCTGGGATCTCAGTGGAGGACGTCGAGACAGCTGATCGCCAGATGCAACAGTGCCCTCGGCGGTGACGGGGTGGCCGCGGGCGCGGCGGGCGGCGGCGATCGGCTCGATCAGCGCGCGCGCCCGGGCGAGTTCGTGCACCGGTCGGCTCCTGGCGACGTAGTCGGGAGGGTCACGGGCGGTGGCCGGATTCCGCGGAATTCCGCGGATTCCGCGGGCCGCTGGGTGGCCCACGCGCGCGTACGCGCGCGCGACGGAATCCGGCCTGGAACGGCCACGCACGGTGGCGGTCACGGTTGGTGCTGGGGGTCGGGGGTGGGCAGGTGGCGCAGGCGGTGGCGGCCCTGGCCCGCGCGCTCGACGGCGCCGCCCCGGACCAGCTCGGCGAGTCGGTCGTAGAGCCAGGTCTTGCGCCGGCCGACGGCCTGCTCGAGCTCGGGCACGGTAAGGCCGACCGGGCCGGCCTTGGCGAGCAAGTCGAGCAGGCGCTCGACGTCCGGGCCGCCCGGCCGCCCGGCCGCCCAGGTGGCCGGCCAGCCCGCCCAGCTGGGCGGCCAGCCCATCGGCGTGGTCGCCGCCCAGCCGTCCACGGGCGCCCCGCCCACTGGTGGGCCGCCCGCACCGTCGGGCGGTGCCGTGGGCGGCAGGATGGGCCGGACGGGGTCGGGGTGCCGGGCGGCCGCCCGGTCGGACAGCTCGCCCAGGCTGGTGGGCCGCCGGGCGTAGCGGGCGGCGATCTGGTCGACCTGGGCGTCGGCGAACTCAAAGCCGCGGTGGACCCGAGGGGCGACCAGGCCTTGCTCGCGGGCGCGCAGGAAGAACTTGCCCGGGGCGTCCAGCAGCTCTGAGGGCCATTTGGGCCGCTCGCCGCGGCCCAGGCCGAGGGCGAGGGGCAGCTCGCCAGGGTCTTCGACGCCCAGGCAGACCCGCAGCTTGAGCATGGCCCGCAGGGTGTCCGAGCCCAGCACGTCCATGCTGGCGCGCAGGCTGGCCACGACCAGCGTAACGGCGACCTTGCGGCCGCGTTCGGCGATCGAGTCGATCGCCCGCAACGCCGCCGGCGAGCAGGTGCGCACGACCTCGGCGTGCTCGTCGATCACGACCTTGAGCTCCGGGGCGCCCGGGCCGGTCGGCCAGGCGCGGACGCCGCGGCGGGCCAGCTCCTCCAGCCGGGCGTCGAGCACCGCGACCGAGGCCAGCAGGAGCTGCTCGGCCTGCTCCGGCGTGGTGGCGACGCGGCCCAGGCAGCCGCAGCGTTCCCAGGGGCCGAGCTCGGCGCCGCGGGTGAAGTCGATCCCCCACACGACCGCGTCGGCGGCGGCGACCAGCTCGGCGACCAGGACGTTGAGCAGCATGCTCTTGCCCGAGCCGGTGGTGCCGACCAGCAGCGCGTGGGTGCCGGCCAGCACCGGCGCGGTGGGTTCGCCGAGCTCGGACAGGCCCAGGGCGATCGGC
>WNGB01019145.1_pt1 | contig 10261 bp, 11 predicted proteins | sample 5400681 | NCBI WGS metagenome assembly WNGB01 (sample SAMN13153367, study PRJNA577476) | soil metagenome | isolation source: 115 cm soil or saprolite under grassland replicate 2 | place: USA:California | collected 2016-06-15
CCGGCCGGTCACCGTGTAGTAGGCGCCCTGGAAGGATACCGACTCCTGCGTCCACAGGGCCTTCATGATCGCGAGCTGCTCCTCGAAGCGCGCGCCGCGCTTCTCGAGATCGGCGCCGTAGAGGGCGAACTCGTCCGGCTTGTAGCCGATCGCGATGCCGAGCACGAAGCGCCCGTTCGACATCACGTCCAGCATCGCTGCGTCCTCCGCGAGCCGGACCGGATGGTAGAACGGCGCCACCAGGATGTCGGTGCCGAGCCGCATGCGGGTGGTCCGGGTCGCGAAGCCGGCGAGGACCGGCAGGGGTGAGGGCCAGTAGTGGTTGGTGACCGAGTGGTGCTCCTCCATCCAGACCGAGTCGAAGCCCAGCTCCTCGGCGCGCGTGACCTCCTCGAGCGCCTCCGGGTAATAGTGCCCGCCCTCGATGGGGATGAAACCGACTTCGAGTCGCGCCACGACCGCGCTACTTGTCGCTCGCGAGCTTGCCGTTCACCCCCCAGTTCGTCTTCTCGATGTCCTGGAAGACGATGTGCACCTGGTCGGCGGTGGTCTTGCCGATCTTGACCATCGCGTCGGTGATGGCGGCGGTGATCTCGCGCTTCTGCTGATCGGTGCGGCCGGCGTACCACTGGACGGTGATATTGGGCACGGGAGCCTCCTCGGGGGTCGGGGTTACTTGAGTCGACGCAGGTCGTCGGGGAAGTTGGAGGTGAACGAGTAGGAGCGGACGAGGCCGTCGGCGTTGAAGCGAACGATGAGATCCTTGCTGACCGCGGTCGCGCCCAGGCGCTCGACGTACAGCCATCGCCAGGTCGAATCGCCGTTCTCGAAGCCGACCTGGTAGGGCTCGCCGAGCATGCGCTGGAGGCCCCAGCGATCGCTCCGGCCGGCCACGATCCAGTGCGCGTCGGGCGAGGGGAACTCGCGCCCGATCTTGATCGAGACGCAGCCGGCGAGGAGGCCGAGCGCGACCAGACAGACCAACAGCCACCCGGGCGCGCGCATGGCGCGAATTATGGCACCGGAGACGCCGACGGTGCAACCCGCGGTCCGCTTGGCGGGAGGGAGGTGCTACCATGCCCGCGTGGACGCGTTCAGCCCCGACGAGCGGCGCGCGCTGGCGCCGTACTTCACCGAGCTCGACGGCCCCGTCTTCGCCCTCGTCAACCTGCCGGAGGTGGTCAAGGGCGCCCTGTTCGCGCGCTACTCCCGGTCCGCCAAATCCCTGCGGCGGCTCTTCCTCGACGAGTTCCTGGAGCAGGCCGAGGGGTCCGGGGCCGCCGGCTCCATCGGGACCACGCGCGCCGACCAGCTCTACGAGCGCGTCTTCAGCGAGTACGGTGACGATTCGGTCGCCCAGCTCGGCGGCGTGCACCTGGCCTGCGAGGGCGCGTCCAATATCCTGACGAAGGTGCTCGAGTGGGGACGGCTCATGGCCTATCTCGAGCAATCCACCCGCTACGTGCCATACACGGACCGGCCGGACGGCCGGTGGAAGTACCACGTGCCGGCGGAGCTCGACGGACACCCGCTGCGCGCGCGCTACGTGGACGCGCTCGATCGCGCGTTCGCGACCTATGCGCGCTGGATCGACCCGATGCGCGAGTACTGGATGCAGCGGTTCCCCAAGCCCCCCGCCGACAGCGACGCGGCCTACCGCATGACCATCCGGGCCAAGGCCCTCGACAGCCTCCGCGGGCTCCTCCCCGCGGCCACGCGATCGAACGTCGGCGTCTTCGGCACCGGCCAGGGCTACGAAGCACTCCTGCTCCGCATGCGGGCGCACCCCCTGCGCGAGGTACGCGACTACGCCGAGCTCATGCTCGCCGAGCTGCGAAAGGTCATCCCCGCGTTCCTGAAGCGCCTCGAGCGCCCGGAGCGGGGCGGGGTCTGGTCGCGCTATCTGGCCGAGAATGCCGAGACGGTCGCGGCGGTGGCGGCCCATGTGCTCGAGGGTATCGAGCCCGAGCCCCGGCCCGAGGTCACGCTCACCGACTTCGATCCGGAGGGGGAGGTGAAGGTGGTCGCGGCCGCGCTCTATGCGGCCTCCCGCCTGCCGGACGACCAGCTCATGGTGGTGGCGCGCAAGCTCGGCCCGGAGGAGCGGCGCCAGGTCCTCGAGGCCTACGTCGGCCGGCGGGAGAACCGGCGCCACAAGCCCGGGCGCGCCTTCGAGCGCACCGTCTATCGCTTCGACGTGCTCGGCGACTACGGCGCGTTCCGCGATCTGCAGCGGCATCGGCTGCTCACGCTCGAGTGGCAGCCGCTGTCGACCCGGCACGGCTACGTGACGCCGGACGAGCTCGGCGAGGCGGGCGTGCTTCCGGAGTGGACCCGCGTGATGGAGGAGTCGGCTGCGCTCCACGAGGCGCTGGCCGCCGAGACGCCCGCGGTCGCGCCCTACGCGGTAGCCATGGCCTACCGCGTGCGCTTCTACATGGAGCTGAACGCGCGCGAGGCCATGCACATGATCGAGCTGCGCACCGCCCCCCAGGGGCATCCGGCCTACCGGCGCATCTGCCAGGCGATGCACCGGCTGATCGCGGAGCAGGCCGGGCACCGCGCGCTCGCGGCCGCCATGCACTACGCGGATCACTCGGGCGCGGAGGGCGGGCGGCTCGATGCGGAGCGCGCCGCGGAGCGCCGGCGCGGGAAGAGCTGACGGCCGGCGGGTTCCCGCCGCCGCGACCTACTGTCCGCTGATCGTGACCCGGGTGGTGGCGCCGTCCACCCGGACGGCGGCGGAGCCCGCCGCGATGGACACGGTATTGCCGGCCGCGTTCTTGATCGGGTTCGTGATGGAGACGTTGGCGGCCAGCGCGCCCCCGGAGAGCCGAACCGGGATGCCGCCGATGATGGTGCAGGGGCACAGCGCGTTGCTCACCGTGACCGTGCTGCCGGAGCCGCCGAAGGAGAGCAGCGACCCGCTGATATTGACCACCGAGCCGGCCGATACGAAGAGCAGGGTCCCGCCGGTGACCGAGATCTGGCTGCCGTTGGCCACGCTCAGGAGATTGCCGGTCACGCCGAGATAGCTCCCGCCCGCCACGTTCACGAGCGAGGCGTTGGTGACCGTGATCCGGCTGCCGTCCAGGGCGATGACCGGCGCGGTCGCGTTCAGCTTCGCGCGCAACACGAGGTCGATCGCGTTGCTGGTGGTGGTGAGCCCGCTCGCCACCGCGCCGTTGGCCCGCAGGCTCAGCAGGGGCGCGCTCGCCTGGAGGAGGGCCACGTCCAGGCGCACCGCCCGCTGGGTGGTGGCGGTCGCCCCGACCGCCTCGAACAGCGACCCGGCCGCCTGGATCGGCTCCTCGGTGCCCAGCGTGAGGCCGCTGACCGGATCGAGCGCGGTGGCGGTGCCGGACAAGCGGTAGATGATGCCGGCGGCGCCGAACTGATGGGTGCCGCCGGTCAGCGAGACCAGCGGTGCGGCCGAGCCGGTCACCACGATGCGCCCGCCGCCCAGCGCGCGGACGAAGTCGCCCGCCGCGGTGATGTCGGTGCCGGTGGCGTCGAGAAGGCCGCCCCCGAGGTTCGCGATGCCCGAGGTGTTGACCAGGAACGCGTTGGCCGCCGAGCCGAGCGTGAGCGTGCCGCCCGAGAGGCTCACGAGGCGCTGGGCCGTGGTGTCGGTCAGGGTCGCGCTGGTCGAGACTTCGACCAGCGCGGTGCCGGTGAGCGAGAGCGCGCTGCCCGCGGCACTGAGCACCGGACCGGCCAGACTAGCCTGAGACCCCACGCCGTTCACCACGAAGAGCTGGTCGCCGGCCGCGTTGCCGATGGTCATGGTCCCGGTCGAGAAGGCGAGCAGCGGGCCCACGCCCGTGTCGGCGAGGCGGCCGCCCGCCGTGATGCTGACGAGATCATCGGTCAGGGTCAGGGTGCCCCCGGTGCGGCTCAACGCAGGCCCGTTGAGGCTGAGCAGCCCGCTGGCCGATGAGAGCGCGAGCCCGTTGCGTGCCGAGACCGTGCCGCCGGTGAGGTCGAGCAGCGCGGCGGTACCGGTCTCGGTGAGTGATCCGGACACGGTCACGAGGTTCCCGGTGGTGGTGACGTCGGCGCCGGTGGTGCGGAGCAAGCTCCCGCCAATCGTGCTGGGGCTGGTCGAGCTCACCAGGAAGCCGGCGGCTCCGCCGAGGTTCAGCGCGCCCCCCGCCAGGGCGGTGAGCGGCGCCGCCCCGGGCGCGGTGAGCGTCGCGCCGCTCGATATCTCGACGAACGCGGAGCCGGTCAGGGTGAACGTGCTCGCGGCCGCGTCGAGCACGGAGCCGGCGAGGGTCGCAGCCGATCCGGTTCCGGTGACCACGAAGAGCTGGTCGCCCGAGGCGTTGCCGACATTGACGGTGGCGCCCGAGAAGCCGAGTAGCGCGGCCGTCCCCGTGCTCGTGAGCCGCGCGCCCCCGGAGACGTTGAAGAGGTCGTCGGTGGTGGCCAGGGTGCCGCCCGAGCGGGCCAGCGCGGGCCCGTTGAGGCTGAGGCGGCCGCTTGCGGTGGAGACCAGGACCCCGTTGCGCGCGGCCACCGCGCCGCCGCTGAGCTCGAGCAAGGGGGCGGTGCCGGTGCCGGTCAGCGAGCCGGAGACGCTGAGGAGGTCGCCGGTGGTGGTGACGCCGGTATTGGTGGTGCGCAGCAGGCCGCCCGCGATCTGGCTGGCCCCCGTCGAGCTGAAGGCGAAGCCGGTCGCGGCGCCGAGGGCGAGCGAGCCGCCGGACAGTGACGCGAGAGGTCCGACGCCGGTCGCGGTGAGGACGGCGCCGGTGGAGACGTCGACGAGGGACGAGCCGGTGAGGGTGAAGGCGGTATTGGAGGCCTCGAGCAGACCCGCGGCCAGCGAGGCGGCGGAGCCGGCGCCGGTGAGCTAGAAGAGCTGGTCGCCGCTGCTGTTGCCGACATTGACGGTGGTATCCGTGAAGCGCAGCAGGGCATCCGCGCCGCCGGCGACGAGGCGCCCGCCCGCCGAGATATTCAGGAGGTCGTCGGTGGTGGTCAGCGTGTTGCCGGTGCCGGACCGATCCAGGAACGCACCGCCCAGCGTGAGCCGGCCCGTCGCGGAGGACACGACGCCCAGGTTGAGGGCACGCACGTTGCCGCCGGCCAGCGATAGGAGCGGGGTGACCGCCGTGCTGGTGAGTGCACCGGACACGCTCAGCAGATTGCCGGGCGAGGCGATCCCGGCGTTGATATCGGTGCCGCTCGTGGCGAGGAGGCCGCCGCCCAGCGTGGACGCGGTCGTCGAGCTGAACAGGAAGCCGGTGGCCGCTCCATTCAGCACCAGCGCCCCGCCGCTCAGGTCCACCAGGCTGGCGCCGGCCGCATCCAGCGCCGCGCCCGTCGTGACCTCCACCAGGGAGGTGCCGGTGAGGCTCACGGTGGACCCGGTCGCGTCCAGGAGCGCGCCCCCGAGGCTCAGTCGCGAGCCGGCCCCGGTCAGCTCCAGCAGCCGGTCGCCGGTCCCGTTGCCGACGGCCAGCGTGCTCCCCGAGAGGCTGAGGAGCGGCGCGGACGCGGGTCCGAAGAGGCGGCCGCCACCCGTGACGCGGAGCAGATCGTCGGTGGTGCTGGCGCCGCCGCCGACCGCTTCGAAGAGCGGGCCGCCGGTCAGCGACAAGGTGCCGGTCTGCACCGCGGCCAGGGTGCGGGACGCCAGCGTGTTGGACTGGAGCGCGACGAACGGGCTCGCCCCGGTGGCGGTGAGGGTGCCGGTGACGTCGACGACTTCATTGGTGACCGTGACCGTGCTGCCCGTCGCGCTCGCGAGGGCCGAGCCGAGCGTGCCGCTGGTCGCGCCCGGCACGTTGAGGAGATCGCCCGTGACGGTGGCGGTCTGGTTGTTCCAGCTCCGGAGCGGTGGCCGCGGGGGCGTGACCGGAGCCGTCGCGGGAGTGACGGGCGCGACGGGAGCAGTCACCGGCGCCTGAGCCGGGCCCTGCATGCCGGGCGGGGTCTGGGGCATCGGTCCGTCGGCCACCGCGAGCATCTCGATCTGGTCACCGCCGGAGCCGTCGCCGCTGATCAGCCGCGCCAGCAGCACCGCCTTGGCCTGTTCCTGCGCCACCACCTCAACGGGCGCGCTCGGCTCGGCCACGCGCAGGCCCAGGTAGTCGGCGGTGAGCCGGTCGCGAGTGATGGCGGCGAGCCCGCGGACGGTGCCGACCACGGTCCCCGTGACGGTCAGGCTGGCGGGCGCCTGCAGCCGCTGCCAGGCGCTCGGGCTGGCGTGGGAGGCCACGTCGAGGGTCCCGCTGAGGACGTGGAAGTGCGTGACCGCGCCCTGCGTCTCGACCACGATCGTGGTGCCGCGCACCGCGGCCACCGCGTTCGGCGTGCGGACCAGCACGGTCTCGCCCGGACGCATGCGAGGCCGCGCGACGCTGAACGCGATGCCGCCGGTCTTCAGATCGATCGCGGCCTGGTGCGCATCCTCCGTGATGCGGAGGACCGACAGCTCGCGGACCGTCAGCACCGCCTTGCGCTCGAGCAGCATGCGCACGAAGGAGCGCTCCGCCGTCCGGATCGTGTCCGCGCCGAAGATGCCGTCCTTGAATCGCAGCGGGGCGGGCGGTTCACCGACCATGCTTGCCGTCCGGGTCGCCTGCCCGGACAGGGTCGTGACGATCCCGATCGGCTCCTGGGCCGGGCAGAGCCCCGGGAAGCCTAGAATCGCCAGGCCGGCCGTTAGCAAGAAGCCCCTTGGGATCTTCATGCCTCCTTATCAGGGCAACCTCCGTGCCCATTGCCAACATACTGAAATTGCTGTCTTCTGGGCTCATGCTCGCTTCGAGGGGGCCCCCCTTCCTGAGAGGGTCAGCCACACTTTTTGTGGGAATTCAGCTATGGGGGCGCCCCCATACTTCGAGCTTTCCCACCAGAGGGCCGGGCCCAGTCTCCGCGTGACAGATCCGACAGGTCGGTTCCCAAGTGCCTGGAAAATATCAACTGCGGGCCGCGCGAGATCCCGGCGCCTCCGTGGCACCCTGGTTGCCTTGGTAGACGGCATGGCAACGAACGGGATACGGGTGATGATGGCGGGCATCGGGCTGGCGCTAGTCTCGACAGGGTGCGCCAGCCAGGGCGGCCCGTACCTGAGCACGGGGCAGACCCAGATCGGCCAGTCTCCGCATCAGATCGGCCCAGTGACCGTGGTGATCCGACCCCAGCCCGAGGTGGAGCTGATCTGCCGGCTCCGGAGCCCGCAAACGGCCCCCGCGGGCCGGATCCACGGCTGCTACGTGCCCGCCGACCGGATGATCGTTTCGACCGCGGACCCGTACGTCCTCATGCACGAGTTCAAGCACCACTTCGAAGGCGCCTGGCACCAGTAGTCTCCGCTTCTCGCCCCGCCGCTTGACGCACCCGCAGTCCCGTCGCATACTCCGATCCGGATAATTGGTCGGCCGACCAATAACCCTCACGGAGGCGCGGCGTGTCCCCCAAGCTCGGCATGGCCCCGGTGCGGCGCGAGCAGATCGTCCGCGCCACCATCCGGTGCCTGGCCCGCGATGGCTACGCCGGGCTCACCATGAAGCGGGTGGCCGCGGAGGCGGCGGTGAGCCAGGGCATCCTCCACTACTACTTCACCGACAAGGCGGCGATGCTGGCCGCCGCGGCCCGCCGCGTGACCCTGGACCTCGACCGTCGCGTGGCCGCGGAGGCGCGCGAGGCCCGCAGTGCCCGGGATCGGCTGCGCGCGGTGATCCGGGCGTGCCTGCGCACCGCGGTCGACAATCGCGATTTCTGGACCGTGTTCATCGAGTTCTGGGGCGAAGCCTTCCACGACCGGCGCCTGGCTGCGGTGAACCGGCAGGCGTACGCGCGCGCGCGACGCCTCCTCGGCGCGGGCCTGGCCCAGGGCGTCTCGGCCGGCGAGTTCCGCCGGATCAACGTGGAGGAAGCCGCGGTGGTCGTGCTGGCCGTCCTCGACGGCCTCTCGCTGCAGCTCACCTTCGACCGCGGCGCGATGACGCTGCCGCGCGCGGCCCGCGCCGCGGAGACCGTGCTCTTCCGTTACTTGGAGAATGGAGACCCGCCATGACCATGCCGCCCGAACACGCGAAAGCCAAGGCCTACCTGCTCGAGAAGGGTACCCAGGCCCCCCTCGCCCAGATCCGCGAGCGAGTCGCCGATGCGTTCGCCGCGCTCGACAGCCTGCTGGACGGCGTCACCGAGAGCCAGGCTCGGAGGGCGCCGGAGGAAGGCGGGTGGAGCGTGCACGAGATCCTGGACCACCTCATGGAGACGCATCCCCTCGCGCTCGAGGAGATGCGCGCGCTGCTCGAGAACCGCCACTCGCCGGTGAGCCCCATCCCGGCCGGACTGCAGTCGGCGAATCCCGCCGCGCGGCGATGGGACGACATGCGGGCCGACCTGCGCCGCCTCCACGCGGAGGTGCTCGACCTGCTGGCGAAGGCGCCGGATCGGATGACCCCGGCGCGGGCGCCCATCGTCATGGTCATCAACACCCGGCAGGCCGACGGCCGCGTGACGCCGATGCAGTGGGTGGAGGAGTGCGACTGGAAAGCCTGCGCGATCATCTTCCGGCTCCACGAGCTCGATCATCTCGGCCAGGCGAGGCGGGCGCTCCGCGGCCGGTCGGATTGACGGACCGTATAAACTCCACGGTATGAGCCGCGGGAGGCGAATCGGGGTCGGGGCATTGCTGCTCGCCACCGGCTGCACCGTGAAGGTCACCGCGGACGCGATCATCCACGACCCGCTGAAGGCCAATTTCGCGATGGCCGAGCTCTTCGCCCGAAACCTCGAACGGATCGACTTCCCGGTGGACCCGGACGACGGCGAGGCGGGCCGGGATGGCGGTGCCGCTGTCCGAGCGCGCCCAGCTCTACGGAGAGTACCGCTTCCTGCGCGGGCGCTTCGACGCGGGGGCCGGTCGCGGGCTGCTCCAGCGCGAGCCGGACACCGCGGATTTCCGGGCCGGCTTCTCGATCCGGCTCGACTAGCCCTTCGCGAACTCTTCCTTCGCCTTCTGGAGCTGGTCCGGCTCGGCCAGCAGGTCGAGCGCGGTCATCGCCAGCGCCTTGGCCGCCGCCACCATGCCGGTCCGCGCGAGCGGGGAGCGGGCCCACTCCGCGAACTCGCGCGAGTGGCCCGGCACCCCGTCGGGGGAGATCCGGATGTAGGGGTGGATCGTGGGGAGCGCCTGGCTCACGTTGCCGCAGTCGGTCGAGCCGTAGCCCGCCTCGCCGTCGTCCGGGTCCACCGGGAAGTCGATCCGTTCGAGGTTTCGGGCGAAGAGCTCGGCCATCGCGAAATTGGCCTTCAGCGGGTCGTGGATGATCGCGTCCGCGGTGACCTTCACGGTGCAGCCGGTGGCGGGCCTGGTCGCCCCCCTTGGTGATGATCCCGTGCACGCGCGCGTCGGGGCGAAGCTGCTGGCGCATGGTGTCGAGCGAGACGAAGAGCTGGATCATCGCGTTGAGCGCGTTCACCCCGCGCCAGGGCCAGGAGGAGGCATGCGAGGCCCGGCCGAAGAACTCGCACGTGACCTTGATGATCCCCAGGCTCGGCCGCCAGACCTGGGTGGCGCACCGGCCGTGGATCATCATGGCTGCGTCCACACCCTGGAACACGCCCGCGTCCATCAACCGCACCTTGCCCGCGCCGCCTTCCTCGGCGGGCGTGCCGATCACCTGGATGCGGCCCGGGAAGGGCAGGGTGGTCAGCGCGGCCGCGATCGCGGCGCCCGCGCCGGTGCCCGCGGTCGCGATCACATTGTGGCCGCACGCATGACCGATGTTCGGTAGCGCGTCGTACTCGGCCATGATCGCGACGGTCGGCCCGGGGCCCTGCCCGGCGATGGTGGCGCGGAACGCGGTGGGCAGCCCGCCGACGCCCCGCTCGACCACGGCCCCCTGCTTCGCGAGGAAGTCGGCGAGCCAGCCCGACGCCTTGTGCTCCTGGAAGCACAGCTCGGGGTTGGCGTGGATCTGATGGCTGATCTGCTCGAGCTCGTCCGCGAGCCGGTCCACCGTCTCCGCGACGCGATTCTTGGTCTGCTCCAGTGTGCTGGGGCCGGCCACTTATTTGCTCCGGGCGAACTCGTCCTTCGCGGCCTTCACGCGGGCGGGCTCGGCGAGCAGGTCGAAGGTGGTGAGGGCCATGGTCTTGGCCGCCGCGATCATGCCCGCGCGGGCCAGCGGCTTCACCGCCGCGTCCGCGAACTCGCGGGTGTGGATCGCCATGCCGGTGGGCGCGATCGCCACCATGGGCTGGATGGCGGGGATCACCTGGCTCACGTTGCCGA
>WNGB01025202.1_pt1 | contig 10261 bp, 8 predicted proteins | sample 5400681 | NCBI WGS metagenome assembly WNGB01 (sample SAMN13153367, study PRJNA577476) | soil metagenome | isolation source: 115 cm soil or saprolite under grassland replicate 2 | place: USA:California | collected 2016-06-15
CCGCAAGAGCGTCGCGCCCGGCGGCGCGCGCCAGGGCCAGACGGTCGTCTACACGATCCAGATCGCCGGCGACGGCGCGACGACGACGCTGAGCGATCCGCTGCCTGCCGGCGGCACGCTGGCCGGCGGCCCGACCACCTCGCCCGCCAGCGTGCCGCCGGCCGTCAACAACGGCGGGACGATCGCCTGGAGCGGCACGCCGCCGAGCGGGACGGTCGTCACCATCAGCTATTCTGCGACGGTCGACACCGCCACGATTGGCTCGATCGCGAACACCGCAACCATCGCGCGCGGCAGCGCACAGAAGCAGCTCACGGCCATCCTGATCGCCAACCCGCGCCAGGGCTTCCTGCCAATAACACGGCGATAGGATAATCCGCGAATTGCGCTAATCGTCACGAATTGCTCGTGCGAAATATTCGCGCATATTCGCGTTATTCGCGGATCAATTTGAGGAATATGTCGAGCAGTCAGATGCACATCGGGATCGACGCCAGCCGGATGGCGGTGGCCGCGCGAACCGGCACTGAGCACTACACCTACGAGCTGCTGGCCGCGCTGGCGCGGCGCGACCGCCAGCGCCGCTACACGCTCTACTGCAACCAGCGCCTGGCCGCCCTGCCGCCGCTCAGCCCGAACTTCGCGCTGCACCGCATCCCGTTCCCGCGGTTGTGGACGCACGCGCGACTCTCGGCCGAGCTGCTGGTGCACGCGCCCGACGTGCTGTTCGTGCCGGCGCACGTCCTGCCGCTCGGCGCGCCGCTGCGCCGGCGCACCCGCAGCGTCGTGACGGTGCATGACATGGGCTACCTGCGCTTTCCCGAGGCGCACACGCCCACACAGCGGCTGTACCTGCGCCTCTCGACCCTCTGGAGCGCGCGCGCCGCCACGCGGCTGATCGCAATCTCGCAGGCCACCCGCGACGACCTGGTGCGCTTCGCGGGCGTGCCGCCGGAGAAGATCGCGGTGATCCACCACGGCCTGTCGGATCGATTTCGGCCCGTCACGGATCGCACGGCGATCGACAGGGTGCTGGAGCGCTATGGCATCGGCGACAAGCAGACCGGGAGACCGGGAGACGGGTGCCCGCCGGCGCCGTATTTTCTGTACGTCGGCACCATCCAGCCGCGGAAAAATCTCGCGCCGCTGATCGAGGCCTTCGCCCAATTGGAGGCTAGAGACTGGAGACTAGAGGCTAGTGATGCTGTACCAACCTCCAGCCCCCAGCCTCCAGCCTCCAGCCTCCGGCTCGTCATCGCCGGAAAACCGGGCTGGCTGACCGAGGCGATCGAGCGGCGCGCGGCCGAGCTGGGGGTCGCGGATCGGGTGGTCTTCGCCGGCTACGTCGCCGACGACGATCTGCCGGCGCTGCTGAGCGGCGCGCTGGCGTTCGCGTTCCCGTCGCTCTACGAGGGCTTCGGCCTGCCCGTGCTGGAGGCAATGGCCTGCGGCGCGCCGGTGCTGGCCTCGAACACCTCGTCGCTGCCCGAGGTGGCCGGCGACGCCGCCCTGCTGGTCGACCCCGACGACACCGCGGCGATCGCCGGCGGCCTGGCCCGCCTGGCCGGCGACGCGGCGCTGCGCGCCGACCTGCGCGCACGCGGGCTGGCGCGCGCGGCGACCTTCACGTGGGACCGCTGCGCCGAGGAGACGCTGCGGGTGCTCTGTAGTGAGTAGCAACACCGCCCCAGAGCACACACTATTCACCCCCAAGACGCCAAGACATCAGGACGTGATTGATGGTTATAGCGCGCACGATGATGATGCTCATGAAAGCCCTCCTGATCGGCTTTGTGGTCTTCGTGTTCTTCGTGGTTAGGAATGCTCGACCGACGCTCTAGAGCGTATTGACCGCCCGCGCGGCCAGGATCGCCAGCACCGACAGCGATATCAGCGCCTGGGTCATCATCAGGAGCTTCGCTCGTACCGAGAGGACCAGCGTGTCGGTCGGGCTGAAGGCGGTGCTGGTGTTGAAGGCCAGGAACAGGTAGTCGACGAAATGCGGCATCCAGGGGTGCTCGGCATCACTCCCAAGCGTAACCTGCGGGAAGACAAAGTCCGAGCTGTGGTAGCCCATGTGATGCCGGCGCGCGGGACCACCGCCGTCCAGCTCCCAATACCAGAACGCGAAGGTCAAGATGTTGACCAGCCAGATCAGCGCGCCATCCCGCAGAAGCGCAAGCGCGGTATCGTGCGGAATTTCATTCATGCGCGTCGACGTGGACAAAAGGCCGGCGATCAGCGCGCTGGTGCTGATCGCCTCGGCAAGCGTGACGACCCCAAGCAGGACGATACTGACCGACCGGCTCACCCCGGTGTGCCCCACGCGGATCGCGACGATCAAGATCAGAACGAGCAGAATAATCAGCTCCAGGATCAGCCCGCGCGGGCCGACGGTGAGCTGGTCGGAGACAAAGTAATACACCAACCCGATGGCAAGCAGAGCAAGGAAAAGCGGAACGCTTCGGATGAGCGCTCGCTGCCAGGACATGGGCTGGACTGTTCGTTTCGTCGCCGCTTCGCTGCCCATAGCTCCACTCCACCCTTCGCATAGAGCGGGGTGGTTTGGGAGGGGGCACAGCCCCCTCCAAGCCTCCCCCCGACAAAGCGCGCCTTACGGCGCGCGCGCCCCGCCGTTCAGCAGCGCCCCCCAGGTCGCGCAGTCGACGTCGCCGGTCGCCGGTAGGCCACTGGCCTGCTGGAAGGCGCGCACCGCCGCCCTGGTCTGGTCGCCGTACAGCCCGTCGGCGGCGCCAGCCTGATCGTAGCCAAGCGCCAGCAGGCGGCGCTGCACGTCGAGCGCTTCAGGGCGCGGCGCGCGGCCCTGCGGCGGCTCCCAGGCGATCAGGCTGTAGCGCCCGCAGGCATCAGCCGCCGGGCGCGGCTCGGGGTTGCCCCAGCGCAGGTACGCGCCGCTGCCGGCCAGCGGAATCGCCGCCGAGCCGTCGGCGGGCAGCCAGCGCAGGCGGCCATACAGGTCGTTTGCATTGACGTCCGACTCGGCGACCACCGCGCCGCTGGCGTCGGCAGCCCACAGCGCATCGGCCACCGCGTAGCTCTCGTTCCGCAGCGGCGCGAAGCTGCCGTCGGCCCGCACGCTGTGCGGGGCGACCGGGTTCGGACGCTCGATCGAAGGGCTCTTCGTCATCGCCAGGAACGCGTAGATCGTCCCGTCAGCGAATTGGTGCGCGACTGTCGCCAGTGGATAGGTGGATTCGTCGGGCGCGTCGATCACCTTCACCGTCTTGCCGGTGGCGGGGTCGGCGCGCCACAACCCGAGCACCGCATCCTGGATCTGCGTGCCGTCGGCGACGGTGATCGCCGCTCCGTCGGCGCTCCAGGCCGCCTCGCAGCACACATCCCGGATCTCGACCAGCCTCCCGTCCGCGACACCCTTGACCGCCAGCCAGCCGCCCTCGCCCACCGGGAGGTAGACGCCCATCAGCAGCTTTGTACTGTCGGGCGACCAGGCGATCGGGAAGAACTGGCGCGCGTCGTCGGGCGGGTTATTTGGATCGGGGATCGGCTCGCTGGCCTGGAACAGGCTGGGGCGGCCGCCGGTGCGACCCTGGATCCACACGCCGGTGTCGGAGCCATGCTCGCGGCCGACCTGCATTCCGTCCACCCCGCGATCCAGCGAGAACGCGATCCGCTCCCCGTCGGGCGAGATGCGCGGGGTGCCGACCGGCCCGCCGATCATCTCCTTGCGCCCGCTCGCGTCGAGCAGCACCAGCAGCCGCTCGCCGTCGCGGTTGACGACGTAGACCAGCGCGTTGTCGGTCGCGCCGACGTCGAAGTCGCTCACCGGGAACGTCTCGAACGTGAGCTGGCGCCTGGTCTTGCCGTCGCGCTCCAGCCGCCAGATCTGGTCGTTGTCGAGAAAGTAGAGTGGCGCCGGCAGCACCGCCTGCTCTGGCGCGGCAGTCGCCTGCGGCGAAGCCGTCGGCGCAGGGATCGCGGTCGCCTGCGGCGGGGATGTAGGAGCCGGAGCCGCGGGCGCGGGCGCGGCGGTTGCCGGGAGGGCCGTTGCCTGCGGCGCGGCCGGGAGGGCCGTCGCCTGCGGCGCGGCCGGGAGGGCCGTCGCCTGCGGCGCGGCCGGCGTGGCTCCGCAGGCGCCAGCGAATAGCAGCAACACAGCTGGGAGCCAGCGCCAGGTACGATTGCGCCAGAAACTGAAGTGCATATTGTGCCTCTTGAGCAGTAGCCAGTAGTCAGTAGTCAGTAGTCAGTAGCGATGAGGCATTTGTTTCTGACTAAGACAAGGTTCCGCTCGACGGCGACGAGCTTTACAGTTTGTCGCATGTCGCATGTCGCAAGATCCAGTCACCTGCGACCTGTAACCTGCGGTGCAACATTGTAACGTGTGCAAGAACCTTGTCTAATGCGGTAATATACAACTCATCGCTGCGACTCGATCGTTCACGACAGAGCTCAACGAGTATGCTCCTGCCTGATTGTACCTCTGTGCTCTCTGTGCTCTCTGTGGTGAACGCTCTTCCGTGCGCATCTCTGACGAAACAACACACGAACCGACAGATCAAAGAACGCAAAACGGAACATTGCTCAGCGCCCGGCATCGTGCGGGTACCCGCCGTAGTCGCCCAGCGCGGCCACGGCAGATGCGCCGACCCGCGCCCCCAGCCGCAGCGCCGCCCCGAGATCGTCACCACGCAGCCAGCCGGCCAGGAACCCGGCGTCGAACCCGTCGCCGGCGCCGACCGGGTCGACCACCTGCGCGACCGGGTGAGCGGGCTGTGCGACGATCTGCCCGCCGGCCAGCGCCAGGGCGCCGCGCTCGGCGCGCTTCAGCACCACAACCTGCGCACCCAACGCAGCCCCGCGCAGCAGCAGCGCCTCGTCGTCGCCGTCGCCGAGCAGCGCCTGCGCGTCCTCGTGGCCCATGAGCAGCAGGTCGGCCCGGCGCATGAGCGGCAGCAGCGCGGCGCGCGCGGCCGGCACATCCCACAGCCTCGGACGGTAGTTCGGGTCGAACGCGACCAGCGCGTCGACCTGGTGCGCCAGCGCGATCGCGCGATCGACGGCGGCCGCGCAGCCAGGGCTGAGCGCGGGGGTGATGCCCGTCAGATGGACGATGCGCGCGCCCGCGAACGCCACCGGCTGGAGGTCTTCGGGCACAAGCAAACTGGCGGCCGATCCGGCGCGGTAGTAGTAGACGCGCCGCGCGCCGTCGGGCAGCCACTCGCGGAAGAACACCCCGGTCGGCGCGCGCGGGTCGGCGATCAGGAAGCGCGTGTCGACCCCCTCGCGGTCGAGCGTGGCCCGAATGCGCCGGCCGAACGGGTCGTCGCCGACTCGGCTGATGAAGCGCGCGCCATGGCCGAGCCGGCTCAGCGCGATCGACATGTTGGCCTCGGCGCCGGCGATGTCGATCGCCAGCATCCGCGCGTCGTCAAGCGCGACCGGCTCGATAGGGTACAGCACGGCCATACACTCGCCCAGCGTGACGACTTCAGCCATATGGTTCTCGCAAATGAGTGATGGGGTTACAAAGCACTGCCTGAGCTGCAAAAGTCGCTCGTTGCAAGTCGCAAGGCGCAAATCGCAGGCGCCGTGATATAACCTGCGACCTGCGACCTGCGGCCGCGAGTCTCGTTTTGAATGGCGATCAGTATGACCCCTTCGCCCGCCTGAGCTCGGCGCACAGCGCAGGGACAACCTCGTGCAGGTCGCCGACGATCGCGTAGTCGGCATAGGCCACGATCGGCGCCTCGCGATCGGTGTTGATCGCCAGGATGCGCTTGGCGCCCTTGCAGCCGACCAGGTGCTGGATCGCCCCGCTGACCCCGCACGCGATGTACAGCTCCGGCGCGATGCGCGTGCCGGTCTGGCCAATCTGATCGGCGTGCGGCCGCCAGCCCTGGCTCGTCACCGCGCGCGAGCAGCCCACCGCCGCGCCCAGCTCGGCCGCCAGCTCTTCCAGCGCCTTGAATCCCTCGGCGCTGCCGACGCCGCGGCCGCCGCCCACCACCACCCGCGCGTCCGCGAGCGATACCGCGCCCGCCGCCGTCGCGACTCGCTGCGTGACGCGCACGCGAAAATCCTTATCCGCCAGCGCGGGCGTGAAGGTGTGGATCGTAAGATCGGCGGGCGCTGGCGCCGCCGCGGCCGCGACGGCATGCGGCGCGACTGTCAGCAGCTTCACCGGCGCGCGCAGCTGGGCCTCTTCCAGCAGGCTGCCGCCCCAGCGCTGCCGCGTGACCACGAAGGGATCGCCGGGCTGCGCCGCGGTGCAGTTGGCCGCCAGCGGCAGGTCGGCCCGCGCGGCGACGTGCGCCAGCACCTCGCCGCCGCGGTCGCTGCCGGGCGCCAGCACCACCTGCGGCTGCTCGCGCGCGATCAGCTCGACCAGGCTCTGCGCCCAGGCCTCCGGCGCGTACTCGTCCAGCCGCTCGTGGTCCGCGAGGTACACCGCGGACACGCCGTAGGCGGCCAGCCGATCCGCCAGAGGCCGCGCCGCCGCGCCGACCAGCACGGCGTGCAGCGGCGCGTCGAGCTGCTGCGCCAGGCCGCGCCCAAAGGTGAGCATTTCGAGCGACAAACCATTCAGGTTGCCGCGATCGTGTTCGATCAGTCCGAGAATCATCGTTCCACCAGCCTTAATGCGCGGAGCACCTCGACGGCGGCGGGCGCCGCCTCGGGCCCGGTGCCAAGAATCGACACCTGGCGGCGCTGCTCGGCCGGCAATGTCAGCCGCGCCATCTCCAGCGCGTTCGCGGGCGCGGCCGGCCGCACGCGCTCGATCGGCTTCTTCTTAGCCTTCAGCCGCCCGAGCAGCGGGACATAGCGGGGCAGGTTGATGCCCTCCCGGACCGTGACGACCGCCGGCAGCGCGACGTCGAAGACCTCCCAGCCGCCGGGGACCTCGCGCCGGGCGGTCGCCCGGCCGCCCGCAATCTCCAGCGCCTTGACCCCGGTGACGCACGGGAGGTCGAGCGCGTGCGCCACGCGAATGCCGACCTGGTAGTCGCCGCTGTCGGCCGCCTCGTTGCCGAACAGCAGCAGGTCGAACGGCGTGCTGCGCGCGCGGATAGCCGCGACGATCGCCGCCGCCGTCGCCGCGGGGTCCCAGTCGCGCCGATCGGTCTCCAGCAGCACCGCGCGGTCGACGCCCATCGCCAGCGCGTCACGCAGCTGCTCCTCCGCCGCCGCCGGGCCGAGCGTGAGGGCGGTCGCCGCGCCGCCGTGGGTCGTGGTGAGCCGCACCGCCTCCTCGACCGCGCACTCCTCGTGCGGGCTGATCGTGAAGCCGAGGTAGCGTGTGTCGATGTCCTGCCCGTCGGCCGTCAGCTCGATCGTGCTGCTGGTCGCCGCACCACTATGCTCGCACCCGCGTATTCTCCGGGTCGAACAGCGGCGTGCTGCCAGCCACCTCGACCGTGACCGGGTAGTGCTCGCCGAAGTACTCGACCATCAGTGGCGTGCCGACCTTCGCATATTCCGGCGGCAGGTAGCTCATCAGGATGGTCTTGCCGACCGACGGCCCCGAGCCGGCGCTGGTGACGTACGAGCGGCGGCCGTGCCTGTCGATCAGCGGCTGGCAGTCGGGGGTCAGGATCGGCTCGCGGCCGATCATGTAGCGCTTGAAGCCCGACTTCGAGGTATTGTCGTCGACCGTGAGCGTGCAGAGGATGGCCGCGGGCGGCTCGGCGCGCTGCTTGAGATAGGCGGCCTTGCCGATGAAGTCCTGCTGCTTGACCTGCGGCCGCGCCATCCCGGCCTCGACCAGGTTGTACTCCAGCTCGAGCTCGTTGCCGTAAGCGCGGTAGCACTTTTCGAGCCGCCCGGTCGTGCCATACACGCCGATGCCCACGGGCGCCATACCGAGCGGCCGGCCCGCATCCCACAGCATATCCCACAGCCGCGCGCCCTGCTCGAACGGGACGTGGATCTCCCAGCCCAGCTCGCCGACGTAGGAGATCCGCGAGGCCAGCGCGCGCACCGGTTCGAAGTCGACCCAGCGGCAGGTGGCGAACGGGAAGCCGGCGTGCGACATGTCGGCCTCGGTGCAGGCCTGCACGATCTCTCGCGCGCGCTGCCCCCATACGCCGATCGTCGACCAGGCCGAGGTCAGGTCGGCCAGCTGCGCCGAGCCGTCGGCCGGCAGGTGCGCCTCGAACCAGAACTTGTCGCGCATGCCGTCGAAGCCACCCGTGACCACGCGGAACTGCTGCTCGCCGAGGCGCATGATCGTCAGGTCGGCCTTGATGCCGCCGGCCGTGTTCAGCAGCGGCGTGTAGACCACCCGGCCGACCGGCACGTCCATCTGCGCCACGGCAAGGTTCTGGATGTAGGCGAGCGCGCCGGGCCCGGTGATGTCGAACACGGCGAAGGCCGAGAGATCGACGATCCCGGCGCGATCGCGCATCGCCAGGTGCTCGGCGTTGATGATCGGCGACCACCAGCGCGCGTCCCACTCGTACTTGCGCGGCATCACGCGCTCGCCATACTCGGCCAGCAGCCGGGAGTTCGACTCGTACCACTGCGGCCGCTCCCAGCCGGCCGTCTCGAAGAACACCGCGCCGAGCGCCTGCTCGCGCTCGTAGAACGGGCTGACGCGCACGTTGCGGTTCGACAGCCACTGCTCGCGCGGGTGGACGATGCCGTAGGTCTTGTTGAAGCCCTCGGCCGTGCGGGCGCGCACGTGCGCCCTGGTCTTCTGGTGATCGTAGAAGCGGGCGATGTCCGACCCGGATGGGTCGATCTCGGGCTCGCCGGTGGTCATCCACTCCGCCACTGCCCGCGTGATGCCAGGCGCCTCCTTGATCCAGATCGCGGCGACCGACCAGAGGCCCTTGACCTCGGGCGTCTCGCCGAGGATCGGGAAGCCGTCGGGGGTGAGCGAGAGCAGGCCGTTGATCGCGTAGCGGATGCCGACCTGCGGGTCGCCCAGGATCTCGGGCATCAGCTCGAGCGCGCGCTCGAGCGAGGGGTCGAAGTCTTGCTGCGTGAAGGGCAGCTCGGTCGGCGAGAGCCGCGACTGCTCGATCGACGGGATGTCGTCCGGCTCCCACAGGATCGGGCGGTGGTCGTACGAGCCGACCTCCATATCGCCGCCATGCTGGCGCTCGTAGCCGTTGGTATCCATGTCGCGGATGATCGGGAACTTGATCTCGCCGACCGTGTCGGCGAAGATCGGCACCGGGCCGACGCTGATCATCTGGTGGACGGCCGGCGTGAGCGGGATGTGCGCGCCGGCCATGCGCGCGATCCGCGGGCTCCAGATGCCGCAGCAGATCACCACCGTGTCGGCCTTAATGTCGCCGCGCGTCGTCCGCACGCCGCGCACGCGCCCGTTCTGCACGTCGATCCCTGAGATCTCCACGTTGGCGAAGACGCTGAGCGCGCCCATCTCCTGAGCCCGCTCGCGTATGATCGTTCCGGCGCGCAGCGAGTCGACCGTGCCGATGCCGGGGGTGTAGAAGCCGCCGAGGATGATCTCGTCGTTGATGAACGGCACCAGCCGCTTGACCTCGGCCGGCGAGATCAGCGCCGAGTCGATGCCCCACGATTTGGACGAGGCCAGCCGGCGCTTGAGCTCCTCGGCGCGCTCGGTCGTGCGCGCCACCTCGATCCCGCCGCTCTGGATGAAGGTGCCCAGCTCCTTGTACTGCGCCACGCTGTCGAGCGTGAACCTGGTCATCTCCTTCGAGTGATCGACGAGGAAGATGAAGTTCGAGGCGTGGCCGGTCGAGCCGCCGGGGTTCGGCAGCGGCCCTTTGTCCAGCAGCACGATGTCCTGCCAGCCCAGCCTGGCCAGGTGATAGGCCATGCTGTTGCCCACAATTCCGGCGCCGATGACGACGACGTTGGCCCGCTCCGGGAGTGTGCTCATAGATGCTTGCCTTTCGGCGCGGAAACCCCCCCGCTTGAGCGGTGGGATGAGCGCTCTGTTTTAGCCCGCTTTAGCGCATCAGATTGCGCCACACGGGCTTTTGTGGTACAATCTGAACAGATGTGCGGAAGGCACTCAACCGGACGCCGTTGAGCCAACGGTTTGCACATTAAAACACTCGACATTCGCGAGGTTCCGGCAGGTAAGCCGCTGCCGGGTAAAATGTTGACGGTTGGTGCGTCCATCGCTGCCATAGCTCCGTGTGAAGCAGCAGGGCTGCCCTGTCAGCCAGCCTATGGTGTACGGCCTGCTGGCTGAGACACAAGCCCACACCCTTCAGGGGTAGGTAGCTGACAGACAGTCCTCTCTTGGCGTTAGACATGGTTCTTGCGAACTTTACAGTTTTGG
>WNGB01015083.1_pt1 | contig 10260 bp, 8 predicted proteins | sample 5400681 | NCBI WGS metagenome assembly WNGB01 (sample SAMN13153367, study PRJNA577476) | soil metagenome | isolation source: 115 cm soil or saprolite under grassland replicate 2 | place: USA:California | collected 2016-06-15
CCGCCCTGCAGCAGGTGGAATTGCCGCTCGTCTATTCGGGCCTCTCTCGCCGGGAGCGCCGCGAGCGGGCCGCGCGCGCTCTGGAAGCGGTGGGTCTGGCCGACAGGATGAGCCACCACCCCAACGAGCTCTCGGGCGGTCAGCGACAGCGCGTGGCGGTGGCCCGCGCCCTCGTCAACAATCCCTCGATCCTCTTAGCCGACGAGCCGACGGGAAACCTGGACTCACAGACGGGAGCCGAGATCATGGCCCTCTTCGATGACTTGAACGCCCGCGGCAACACGATCGTCCTCGTCACGCACGAGGAGGACATCGCCGCGCACGCCCACCGGATCGTCCGGCTGCTCGACGGCAAGGTTCGCGACGATGGCCCCAACGAACGGCCCGCCCCGCGTCAGGGCGCCACGGCGCCGGCGCCCTGACGCGCGAGTCCAAAGTCCAAGGTCCAAGGGAGCCTTCTCCCTCGAAGAGAGGGGCAGGTAAGGGAATCCCTTCTCCGATCATTTCTTGGGTACGAAGGTGAGGGTGTGGACCGGGGGTTCGCCCATTCGGAAGTAGCGGCCGTCGCGCCAGAGGGGCAGAAGGTTGCGGTAGCGGCGGTCGAAGACATTTCCTGACTGGCCCGTCGTGAGGACGTAGAGGCTGCCTGAGAAGTCCGCGAGGTCCAGGATCTGGCGGTACGTCGGCCCGTCGGTCATGAGGAAGGAGCCATCCCGGCGGTAGGCGCCCACATTCACGGTCGAGGCGTCGCCTCCGGCGCCTGTCTCGAGGCTGAAGACGGCGCGCAGGAGCGGGACGCGGTCGAAGGCACCGTGAGGGAAGCGGGCGCGGTGGAGCCGCTGCCAGTTCCATCGGGAGGAATCCTCGCCGAGGCGCCGCCGGAGCGTCTCGACGGCTCGGGTGAGGGCCATGACTTTAAAATCGGCGCAGGTCTCCTTTCGGGACGTGCGGACGTCATCGCACCAGGCCGAGTTTGTCCCGAGCGCGTTGACGAGGAACCGCGACCGGACGTTGCCGGCCGAGATGCCCCTCAGCTCGTCCTGCGGCATCTCCGAAAGCCTCGCGTACCAGGCGGCGTAGATGGAGGCCGGCACGGAATCCGGGGAGAATTCCCCGTTCCAGGCGCGCAGACTCGCGAGAGCCCGGGCCGCCCCGGCGTTCTCGGGGCGCGTATCGAGCAGCAGCGGCAACAGGTCGGCGGCCTGATACGAGACGCGGTCGAGCTGGATTGCGCCAAGGTCCTCCGGCGCCCACAAGGGGCGGGAGAGGAGAAGATCGGTGATGCGCCGCGCCCGGTAGGGCTCGGGCCAGTCGCGTGTCATGGAACGCGGATAGCGCTCCGAGGCGACACGATTATTTGCCGTGACGAGGAAGCCGCGCGGCGGATCCAGAACGTGAGGGAGCTCCTCGAAGGGGACATAACCCGACCAGTCGTCGGCTCCGGCGCCCGATACGGGCAGCCGCCCGTCGTTGCGGGGACGGATCGGGATCGCTCCGGAGCCCGTGTAACCGATGTGCCCGTCCACGTCCGCGTAGACGAGGTTTTGCGCGGGAGACCGCAATCGCGAGGCCGCCGACAGGAATTCGTTCCAGCCTCCCGCGACGTTGATCGCGGCCAGCGCCTCGGCCGTCGTATCCTGCGGGTCGAGGCCCGTCCAGCGCAACGCCACCGCCGGGGTGCCCAGCGTTTTCGCGCCTTCCAGCGCGTCGGTGACGATCGGGCCGTGCACCGAGGAGCGGGCCTCGAAGACGAAATCCGGACGTCCCCGCACGCGGATGGTCTCCGTGCGCGTCTCGAACGTCCGCCACACGCCGGCGTGGAGATAGCGCCGGCCGTCCTTCGTGTCGGTCTCCTCCAGATAGAGGTCCTGGACATCGGGCTCCAGGCTCGTCAGCCCCCAGGCGATCTGGGCGTTGTGTCCGATGATGACGCTGGGGATCCCCGGCAGAGTCGCTCCGGCGACCGAGAGGCCGGGCGCCTCGAGACGAGCCAGGTACCAGACGGAAGGCGTCCGCAGGCCCAGGTGCGGATCGTTGGCCAGGATCGGGCGCCCCGACTTCGTGCGCGAGCCGGCGAGGACCCAGGAGTTGCTGCCCACGGTCTCCGCGCCGAACCCCAGCTCTTCAAGGAGCTCGAAGCGGTTTTCGAGGGCCATCCACGAAGCGGGGGACGGAAGGCGGGAGGCGGGAAGCGGCGCCGTATTCTGGAAGTCCCCGTTCCACTCTTCGTCGCGAAGGATCGTCGGTTCGGAGGGGACCGGTGGAAACAGTTCAGCGGCGCGTAGAGCTCCGACGGCCTCGACGAAGCGGGCGCGGCGGATCTCGTTGGCGGCGTTTACGGATGCCAGGTCCCAGGCCATCATCTTGGCCCACACGAGACAATCGGCGGTGTTGAACGGCTCGGGGGAGAATCGCAAGAGGCGAAACTCGATTGGTCGAGAGCCGGATGTGGCGAGGAAATGGTTCACGCCGGCCACGTAGGCGTCGAGCTGGGCCGTGGCGCCGGGAGCGAGACTCCGGAGGGCCTGCTCGGCCGAGCGACGGAATCCGATGGTGCGCAGGAAGCGGTCCGTCTCGACGAGTCTCTTTCCCAGGATCTCCGAGAGCCGGCCCGAGCCGATGCGCCGCTGGAAGTCCATCTGCCAGAGCCGGTCGCGGGCGTGGGCGTACCCGATGCCGAAGACCGCGTCCAGCGGTCGGTTTGCGCGGATCGTCACGATGCCCTGAACGTCGGTTTCGATCTGGACGCCGCCCGCGATGCCCGCGACGCCTTGAGTGCCGCTCTCACGTGGAAAGGTCGAACGGACCGCCAAAGCGCACAGGATCGCCCCGGCCGCGGTCAGGGCCGTCAGAGTCAGGAAGGCCGCGCGCATTCGGACGGCCGAACGCTGAACGCGCCGGTTCTTCATTCGCGGATCTGGTCCGTCAAGAACGAGGGCCGGCGTTGGAGCCGGCCCTCGTGTGGGAGCTGGTCGAGCGGCCTCGGCCGTCCGAACCCGTCGGTGACGCGCGATCCGTCAGATCAAATTAGCCCTGGCTCCTGCGCAACAGAACGTAGCCCAATCCCGCCAGCAACAGTCCCAGCGCCAGCAACCCTGATTCGGACAGCGTGGGCACGACGACTCCCGGTGTCGGCGTGAATTCCGCTGGCGTCGGGGTAAAGCTCGCGGGAGGCGTATTGGTCGGGGTGTTCGTCGGAGTGTTGGTCGGCGTGTTCGTCGGGGTGTTCGTCGGGGTGCTGGTCGGTGTCGGCGTGGGCGTGCACATTGGAACCACGACCGTATTCGTTGTGGTCGCGTCCACCGGGAGTGGGGTGCCCGTGCAGGTGGCGCAGTTGTTCTCGTCTGTGCCAGCGGCGTGGACTTGATCGGTGAAATTAGAGGGACCGCCCGGATCGCAGGGAGGCGCAGTCTCGTCTATGGTGCCGCCGCAGGTATCCAAACCACCCGCGGTGCCAAGAGGCTGGAGAATGGTCACAGTGACCCCGCCCTGTTGACAGAGGATGGGTGCCGCGACGCCGCCCGGAAAAGGAGCAGTGTTATCAGTGACGAGGTTGATGACGCTGTTTTCCGGGTCCAGGTTCTGAACCGTGAAAGTGCATTGGAACGCGGCACCGGGTAGCTGAGGAGAGGGACAGTTCTTGGTTATGCCGAGACCGGTCGTGACCGCCGAGGCCCGGGACAGGAATGCGAGGGGCAGCAGGAATACAAGCAGCACGCACCTTTTCATTGCACCCGACCTCCTTCTTTCGATGACAGAAGATCTTAGCACACTTCGTGGGACGAAGGGCAAGGTCGGTCCGGACCGCTCCCGCTCCCTCGATGCCCTTCCTTTTTGTGCTCAGGGCGGGGACGTCTGCTCCGGGTCTCAGGCGTCCGCGCGACCCGAGAGAGAAGTCAGTGACGGCTCCGGGTCTTCAGACTGGGCTTGGCGAGAAAGAGCCCGAGCTGGAGGCGGTCGGAGAACCCCAGCTTGCGAAAAATGGCCGTCAGGTGCGCCTTGACCGTTCCTTCGCTGACGAGCAGCCGCATGGCGATGTCCCGATTGCTCGCACCCGCGCCGATGAGCCGGGCGATCTCGCGCTCACGCGGGGTCAGAAGGGCAAGACGTCTGTCGGACCGGACGGGCGGTTCGGAGAGCTCCTCCGGGTGGAGCGTGCATTGCTCGACGAGCAGAGGGATCAATCGCCGCTCGGCCCAGATTTCGCCGTCGCGAACGCGGTCTACGGCCTTTCGCAGCAGCGGTCCCTCGATTTCTCTTTCGCAATAGCCGCGGGCGCCCGCCTTGAGGCCCGCGACACCCTCCATGTCATTCGAAGAGGGAGAAATCACGATGATCCGGGCCTTCCGGGCGATGCGGCGAATGATCGAAAGGTCGGTGATTCCGCTCGAATGGAGAAGCTCCGCGTCCAGCAGCACCACGCCCGGGTTCAGTCTCGAAATCGTCCTGTCCAGGAATTCCCACCGGGAGACTTCGTGGGTGGAATAGGTGCCTTGAAGGTGTTCCTTGATCTGGCCGCGAAGATCAGATCGGGGACTGGCGATGACCACGGCCAGAGGACCAACTCCGCCCTGTTGTTCATCGGAGCAACGAAGGGTGGCAAACGCGGAGGCGGAAGGAATGTCTGGTGAACTCATGGGCTGGAGCCTGTCCATGATGAAGCGCCTCCAAGCCAGTTTCCATTGGACCTAGGTATGGCTAGACCTAGGTGTGGGGCGCACCTTCAGGATCGCTCTTCCTCCCGCCAAGTGTCTCAAGACTGGTCATTTGAAGCGGCAGACCCGTTCAGGACGGTCGGTTAGGGATTAGAGGGAAGTGGATGTTAGCCTCTTTGACCTTGCCGCTGCCGGGGTCGAGCGCTGCGGCTGCCGGAGACGGCGCTTCGGAGGCAAGGCTGAGGAACATCCTCTATCTTCACGGCTTCGCTTCTTCGCCCCGCGGGCGGAAGGTCGAGGCTTTGAGGACAATCTTCCAGCCCCGAGGCTTTCGAGTCATCGCGCCTGATCTGAACATCCCTTCGTTTGAAAGGCTCGACTTCCGCGCGATGTCGAGGATCTGCGTCTGGGAATTGAAGAAGCACCTTCCCGCAGTCGTTGTCGGCAGCTCGCTCGGCGCGCTCGTCGCCCTCGAAGCCGGGCGGACCGCTCTGGCGGCCCCGCTGGTCCTGGTAGCGCCGGCTCTGGGTTTCGGCCGCCGGTGGATCGAAAAACTGCCACCGGGCGACATGCTTGCTTTCTTTCATCATGGAGAGGAGAGAGAGCTGCTCATCCACCGCCGTTTCTTCGAGGATATGGCTCGCGTGGACGCGGACGAGCATCCGCCGTCAACACCGGTGATCGTGATCATGGGGCGGCGGGATGAAAGCGTCCCGATCGAGATCGTCCGGGATGTCTGGAGCCGATGGCAGGAGTCCGGAAGGCTTCGCGAAGGGTCACGCTTCGTCGAGATCCCCCAGGGTGACCACGGACTGACCGCGCACGTGGACAGGATTGCCGAAGAGATCCTCGCCGCCGCCGAAAGGCGGAGTCCTTAGTCCGTGGTCCGGAGTCCTTGGTCCTCCTGATGAAGGCGCCAGCGACCACGGACCAGGGACTCAGGACCAAGGACTAATATCAGCGCGATGGCTCTCGGCGGAATGGGACTCTTCTTGCTGGAAGCCGGCGCGGGGACTGCCCTGCTGTTGCTCTTCTTTCCGCCGCGGACTCTCGGAAAGGGCTTCTTCTCACTTCACGGAGCGCTGGCGTTCCTCTTCCTCCTGCTCGGCGCGCTGGTTCGCCCGGCCGGTCTGCCCGGGATCGCCACCGGGATCGCGGCGGCGCTGCTTCTGCTCTACACGGCAGCGGCGCAAGCCGGGAAAGCTCTTTCCGCCCGGCCTGTTCTGGGGGCCGGCGCTCTGTGCGCCGCAGGCTCTCTGTGGCGGGTCGCGCTTCACGCTCCCCGTCCTTACGGGGACGTCTGGACGGCCGCCGGAGCGCTACTGGGAGGGTTATTCCTTGGAGCGGTCCTCCTGACGATGAACCTCGGCCACTGGTATCTGATCTCTCGCTCGCTCTCTTTTCGGCTGCTCGCGCGCGGGGCGGCGCTTTTCGCGGCGCTCGCCGTCAGCCGTGCCGCGCTGCTCGCCACCGCGGTCGTGATCGCGCCCAGAAGAGAGGCCCTCGCGTCGCTCCTGTCGCTGGAGCGGGACGCGCTCTTTTTTCTCTTCCGGATCCTCTGGGGGATCGTGGGACCGCTCGCGCTCTCCTATTTCATCTGGAAGACGGCCGACATGAGATCCAATCAAGCCGCCACGGGCCTGCTCTATGTCGCGCTCGTCTTCGTTCTGATCGGCGAACTGCTCTCCTCCTACCTGACCGTGGCCACGGGGTTTCCCGCGTAGACACGTCGCTCCGCGATTGCGTGGGATCTGCGCCTTCGGCGCACCGGCGAGCGACTCGGCCGGATGCGGCCTCGATCGCTCGCCTGCTCCCGCGCAATCACTACGCTCCCGCGGCGCGAGGCTCCTCCCCTCTGGGAGACTCCTCGCGCCGCGACCGGAGCCAGAACGACTCGGATACATTCAGCTCCGTGAGAGCGCGAACCTACTGTCCCGACTGCATGCAGAGCCGGGAGCATGCGGGCGATGAAGGGGGCTCCCTCTCCTGCGGGAAATGCGGCCGCTCCTACACTGCCCGATTCGAAGGCGTTCTCGGCGCGGCGGGGATCGAGCGCTGCGCCTTCTGCGGCAACCGCGCCTTCTTTCTTCAGAAGGACTTCGACCAGCGTCTGGGGTGTCTCTTCATGGGGATCTCTCTGGCTATCGCGCTCCTGGTCGGGTGGAAGCTGGGTTGGATCTGGTTTACTCCGGTGCTCCTCGCGACGGTCGTCGTGGATTGGATTGTCGCCGCGAGGGTCCGTCCGGTTACGATCTGCTACCGATGCGACGCCGAGTACCGCGAAGTCGCGACAAACCCGCGCCACCGCGGGTACGACCCCCACGTGGCCGAACGCTACGCGCAAAAGAAGACGGTCCGCGGGATGCGCTGAAGATCCTGGACATCTCGCGGCGCATCGACGAGAAAACGCCTGTCTGGCCGGGCGACGTTCCCTTCCGGTGGCGCTCGACCGCGAGGCTCATCGAAGGATCGCTCTTCGAGTCCACTTGCTTCACGATGAGCGCACACGTGGGCACCCACGTGGACGCCCCCTCGCACGTGATGCCGGACGCCGCGCCGATCGGGCGGCTGGCGCTTGAAGCGTTCATGGGGCCCGCGCGCGTCGTGGATCTGCCGGGCCGCGGCGAGATTGGGCCGGATGCCTTGCCGCGCCCTTGCTTCGGGATCCCGCGGGTTCTGCTCCGGACAGGTGGGAGAGCCTTTCTGTCACCCCTGGCCGCCGTGCGGCTGGCGGAGAGGGGAGTCCTGCTCGTCGGGACCGACGCGATGTCCGTGGATCCCGAGGACGCAGCGGACCTGCCGGTCCACAAGACGCTGCTCTCCCGCGGCGTCGCGATCCTTGAAAGCCTCGATCTGTCCGAGGCTCCTCCGGGAGCCTATACTCTGGTCGCGCTACCGCTCTTCTTTAAGGAATTGGATGCCTCTCCTGTCAGAGCCATATTAATTAAGGAAATTACTATGTAATTCCTTATTTAGTTAGAAAACGGCGAAACCGGGTCCCTTGTGTCATGGGGAGGCGAAAGGGAGAGTTTGCGCGGCGCGGCGCGCCAGGTCCCAGAGAGCAGCGGGGAAGATGCCGAGGAGGAGAATCCCGGCGGCGCAGAGAGACAACGCCAGCCGGTCGGCGATGGCCATCGGCGGCGGACCCTCCGGTTCGACGGTCTCCCGCATGTACATCAGGTAGACGACCTTCAGGTAGTAACCGATGGAGATCAAGCTGTTCAGGACACCGATGACCGCCAGCGCGTAAAGGCCCCTCTCGATGGCCGCCTTGAAGACGAAGAACTTTCCGATGAAGCCCGCAGTGGCCGGTATCCCGGCGAGCGAGAAGAGACAGAGGGCGAAGACGGCGGCGGGAAAGGGCGAGCGCCGCCCCTCGCCGGCGAGAAGCCCGATGGGGTGGGGCTTCGTCTCGTCTCGGTACAGCGCCGCCACCGCGGCGAACGCGCCGGCGTTGGAAACGAGATAGGCGAAGAAATAGACGATGACGGCGGCCAGGGAATCCGCGCCGAAGACGGCGAGCGCGATCGTGACGTATCCCATATGCGCGATCCCCGAGTAGGCCAGGAGCCTTTTCACGTCGCGCTGCGCCAGCGCGACGACATTGCCCAGAGTCATCGAGAGAATCGCGAGTGCGGCCACACCCGCGCGGAAGCGGTCGGGCATTCCTTCCTGAAAGACCGCCGTCAGGACCCGATAGAGCACGAGCAGGCTGGCGCCTTTGGGCGCGACCGAGAGATACGCCACGGCGGGCGTAGGCATTCCCTGGTACACGTCCGGAGCCCATCCATGAAACGGCGCGAGCGACATCTTGAACCCGAACCCGACGAGGAGAAGAAGCAGGGCGAGGATCACGAGCGGATCCCCGGCAAGCCCCGGCTGGGCCAGCGACGAGATCTTCACACTGCCGCTCTTGCCGAAGAGGAAGACGATGCCGTAGGCCGTGAATGCCGAGCCCAGAGCGCCGGTCAGAAAGTACTTCAGGCCCGCCTCGGAGGAGGCCTCGATCCCGCGGAAGAAGGCGGCGAGGACATAGAAGCAGAGGGAGAGAGTCTCCAGGCCGATGAAGACCGTGAGCAGGTCGAGCCCCCGGGTCATGAGGGAAACGCCGAGATGGCCCCAGAGGAGTAGCGCGTAGAACTCCCCCTTCTCTTCACCCGTGCGCGCCAGATACGGCTTCGCCACGAGAATCGCGACGGCGGCGGTGGCGCCCAGAAAGAGTCCGACGGCTTCGGTCAGCGCCGAGGTGTCCAGGCGGCCGGCGAATGTCGTCCCCAGGGGCGCCCGCAGAAGGAGATAGAGAGACCCGGCGATCGCGGCCAGCGACAGCGTCGCGAACCAGCGCCGTGTCGAAGACGCGAAGGCATCGAGCAGGACGATCAGGCCGCCCATGCCGGCCAGCACGATCTCCGGCGCGATCGCCGCCAGGTCCTGCGCCCCGAACTGGAGGACACTCATCGCGAGACCCGCGCCTTGTCATTCTGGGCGAAGGGATGACTTGGCAAGGAGGCTATTCTGCGCTCGACGGAGCGCTGCACCGCCTCGACGGATGGCCCGAGACGGGAGAGCACGTCGTTGGGCCGGACACCGATCCAGACCATCAACACGACCAGAACGGACGCCGCGAACAGCTCGCTCCTGCGGATGTCCGGAATCGAGCGGTTCTCCTGGTGGACCAGCGGATTCCAGAAGACCCGCTGGACGAGCGAGAGCATGTAGACCGCGGAGAGGATGACGCCCGTGGCCGCCGCGACCGCCCACCACCGGTGCGGCGAGGTCCAGGTTCCGACGAGAATCAGGAACTCCCCGACGAAGCCGTTCAATCCCGGCAGGCCGATGGACGACAGCGTTGCAATCACAAAAAGCGCCGTCGTCACGGGAACGATGCCCGCGATCCCGCCGTAGGCCGAGATCTCCCGGGTGTGGCGGCGCTCGTATAGGACGCCGACCAGCAGGAAGAGCGCGCCCGTCGAAAGGCCGTGGTTGATCATCTGGAGGATCGAGCCGGAGAGGGCCGTCGCGGTGAAGGCTCCGATGCCAATCACGACGAGCCCCAGATGCGAGACCGAGGAGTAAGCGACCAGGCGTTTCATGTCCTTCTGCGCGTAGGCGACCATCGCCCCATAGATCACTCCGATGACGCCGAGCACACCGAGCCAGGGCGCGTAATGCATCGCGGCATCCGGGAAGAGCGGCAGCGCGAAGCGCAGGTAACCGTAAACGCCGAGCTTCAGCAGCACGCCCGCGAGGATGATGGAACCCGCCGTCGGGGCCTCCGTGTGCGCGTCGGGGAGCCAGGTGTGGAGCGGGAAGACCGGCACCTTGATGGCGAAGGCAAGGGCGAAGGCGTAGAAGAGGAGCGCCTGTGTCGAGGCGGGAAGATCGAGGCGCGTGAGATCCGCCAGCAGAAAGGACCACGCCCCCGTCGAGGCGTGGTGGCGCACCGCCAGATACAGGATCGCGAGGAACATCAGGAGGCTCCGCGCCATCGTGAAGAGAAAGAACTTCATGGCGGCGTAGATGCGTCGCGCGCCTCCCCAGATGCCGATGATGAAATACATCGGGACGAGCATCACTTCCCAGAAGACGTAGAAGAGAGCGAGGT
>WNGB01015084.1_pt1 | contig 10260 bp, 10 predicted proteins | sample 5400681 | NCBI WGS metagenome assembly WNGB01 (sample SAMN13153367, study PRJNA577476) | soil metagenome | isolation source: 115 cm soil or saprolite under grassland replicate 2 | place: USA:California | collected 2016-06-15
CCTGCAGCTCGTGGACTGGAAGACCGGCGGCAACGGCGAGGGCGCCGGCATCCAGCTGGGCGGCTACGCCCTCTACGCCCTCGAGGTGCTGCACGTGGATCTGGCACGCGTGGACCTGCTCGAGGTCAATCTGCGCGAGGGCAAGGTCACGGTCCACCCGTGGGACGAGGTCAGCCTCGATCGGGTGCGCGAGCACATCCGGCTCTCGGTGCGGGCCATGAAGGCGTATCTCAAAGACTCCGAGCGCAACCTGGCCGACGAGGCCAACTTCGAGAAGGCCGAGGAGCTTCGCATCTGCCGCTGGTGCAACTTCCGCGCGGTCTGCCGTCCCGAGCTGCCGCCCTTCGCGTCTGAAGACACCCTCCAGCCTCCCCCTCTCCCCTCCGGCCAATCTCCCCCTCTCCCCTTTGGGGAGAGGGTAGGGTGAGGGGCCGATGAAAGTCCTCCTCGTCGACCTGGACGACACGCTTCTCGACTACTCGGGCGGCGTGGACGAGTGCTGGACCGCGGCCTGCGAGACGGTGGCGAGCCCCGCGGGAATCGACACGGTCCTGCTGATCGAGAGTGTCCGCAAGGAGCGACGGCTGTTCTGGGACGACCCCGAGCGGCATCGCCGCGAGCGCGTGGACATGCCCGGCGCCTGGCGCAAGATCGTCGCGCGGGGCCTCGAGCGGATGGGCGCGCCGGACGCGGTCCTGGCCGGTCCTGTCGCGGAGGACTTCGCCGCCCGACGCTGGGCCATGATGCGCCTCTTTCCGGGCGTGCCGGAGGCGCTCGGAAAGCTCCGTGGCAGCGGCGTGGTCATGGCCCTCGTCACCAACGGCGACACGCGCCAGCAGCGCGCGAAGATCGAGCGCTACGACCTCGGGGGTTACTTCGACCTGATCCAGATAGAGGGCGAGTTCGGCGCCGGCAAGCCCGAGGAGATCGTGTACCGTCACGTCCTCGAGCGCCTGGGCGTGCCCGCAGGCGACGCCTGGATGGTGGGCGACCACCTCGAGTGGGACGTGGGCGCGCCACAGCGCCTGGGCCTCCGCGGCGTCTGGGTAGACCGCGAGGGCGCGGGGTTGACACCCGGCAGCGCCGTGCGCCCCCACCGGATCATCCGCGAGTTCCCGGAGATCCTCGCGCACTAGTCGCGGCTACTGCGGTTGGACGATGACGGTGCGCAGGACGCCCAGGTATTTCTGGGCAACGCGCTGGACGTCGGCGGGCATGACCTTCTTGACGTCGGCGGCGTAGCGGTCGAGGAACTCGTAGCCGACTCCGGCAACCTCGTAGAAGGCCAGGTACCAGGCCTGCCGCGCGTTGGTCCGCCTGTCCATCGCCTGGCTGCCCAGCACGTACGCGCGCGCCACGGCCACTTCTTCCGCCGAGGCCTGCCGGCTGCGGATGCGCTCGAGCTGCTCGGCGAGCGCGGGCTCGGCCTTGGCGACGTTCTCCGGAGCGGTCCCCAGGATGCCGACGAAGGCGCTCGTGTCCACGCGCGAGGGATACTGCGCGAGCGTCGTGTAGGCCAGCGCCTGCTGGTCGCGCAGCTCCGAGAAGAAGCGCGAGGCCATGCCGCCCCCGAGGACGGCCGTGAGGACCTTGAGCGGGGGATGGTCCGGGTGCGTAAAGGGCGGCGCGAGGGCGCCCATGAGGATCTGCGACTGGGCGCCCGGCACCACGACGACATCGCGCGTGGCGGCCATGGGGGGCGGCGCCGGCGCGGGAGGCAGCTCGACCTTGCCGGCGGGCATGCCGCCGAAGATCCGCTGGACCTGGGCGACGACCTCCGCCGGCCTCACGTCGCCGCTCACGGCCAGGACCATCTGGCCGGGCACGTAGTACCGCTTGTAGTAGGCGAGGAGCGCCGCGCGATCGAGCTTCTCGACGCTCTCGCGCCGCCCGAGCGGATCCCACGCGTACGGGTTCGCGCCGAAGAGCGCCGCGCGCATCTTGTCGGAGGCGACGTCGAAGGGCTTCTCGCCGCGGTTGCGGATCTGGCGCACGATGAAGTCGCGCACCGCCTGCACGGTGCCGTCGGGCAGGGTCGCCCGCAGCGACACGTCGCCGACCAGCTCGAGCATCTCCTGCCAGTTGCGCGAGAGCGCCGTCGCCGTGATCTCCGAGTAGTCGGCATCGCCGTAGGCGTCGATGCTGCCGCCCATGCGGTCGGCGGCCTCGGCGATCTGCTCGCCGTCCATCTTCTCCGTGCCGCGGACCAGCATGAGCTGCAGGAGGTTCGAGATGCCGGCCGTGTCGGGCGTCTCCGTGCGCGTGCCCATCTTGAGCATGAGCGAGTAGGCGACCACGGGCGCCGCCGGATTCTCGCGCACGATGACGGTCAGGCCGTTCGGCAGCTTGGTCCGTGTGATTCCGCCCGTCTGCGCGAACGCGGTGACGGGCGCCAGCAGGGCGAGGAGGACTGCGACCGCAAGCGCCGCGCGTCTCACTTTGTCTTCCCGGGTACGAAGGCGAGGCGCGCGTAGTCGGTCACGGGCAGGTACGTGCGCGCGGCGTCCCGGATCTGGTCGCCCGTGACGGAGCGGAGGCGGTCGACGTAGCGCAGCTCGTCGTCGAGCTTGCCGGTCATCTGGGTGATCCCGTAGGCGGAGGCGACGCCGTCGGTCGTCTCGTAGGCGAAGGCGTGCTCGGACTCGGCCTTGGTGACGGCGAGCTTGCGCTCCTCCTCGGTCGGGCCCTCCCGCTGGAGGCGGGCGATCTCCTCGAGGATGCGCCGCTCGGCCTTCTCGACGTCGGATGCCTCGAGCTGCGCCTGGACGTATACGATGCCCGCAAGCTGCATCGAGGAGTTGGTCATGGAGATGCCGGACACGATCCGCTCGCCGTCGCGGAGGCTTTTCTGCAGGCGCGCGCTCTCGCTGCCACCGAGGATGGTGGCGACCAGGTCGAGGGCGAAGCTGTCGGGGTTCGAGAGGCTGGGCGCCTGCCAGCCGATCACGAGGTGCGCCTGCTGCTCGGCGCGCTCCACCGTCTTCCGCGTCATGCCCTTGATCGGGGCGAGCGGGGGGACGGGCGGCGGCGCGTAACCCGTCTTCGGCCGCTTGCCGAAGGTCTGGTCGACGAGCGCGCGCACGGCTTTGGCGCCGACGGGACCCGCCACGACGAGGACCATGTTCTCGGGGGTGTAGTACTGCCCGTTGAACGCCTTGAGCTTGGCCTGCGTCGCCGCGTTCATCGTCTCGGGGGTGCCCAGCACCGGCCGGTTGTAGGGGTGGCCCGGGAAGACCAGGCCGTAGAGCTGGCGGACGATGGCGGTCTTCGGATTGTCCGCCTCGGTGCGCGCCTCCTCGAAGATCACCTGTCGCTCGGCATCGATCTCCTTCGGAGCGAAGGTCGAGCGGAACGCCATCGCGTCGAGGAGCTCGAGGGCGGTGCGGGTCCCGTCGCTCGGCACCAGGATCTGGAAGGTCGTGTAGTCGAACGACGTGAACGCGTTGTCGCGGCCGCCCTGCCCCTCGACGACCCGGTCGATGTACCCGGGGCCAAACGTGTTCGTTCCCTTGAAGAGCATGTGCTCCTGGAAGTGGGCGTAACCCAGGCCGTCAGGTGTCTCGTACCGGACTCCCGTGCCGACCCAGAGGTAGACGGCGACGATGTCGCCGGCGCGGTGATCCTGGACGAGGAGCGTGAGGCCGTTCGGCAGCGTCTCGACGGTGAGTCCGGGCGCTCGGGCGCCCGTCGCGGTCATCTGCGCTGCGCCCTGGGTCGCCGTGGCGCAGCCGCTGACGACGAGCGCCGCGAGGAGGAGGGCGGCGGCGCTCGCGCGGCGAAATGTCATGCGGCGGATTCTAGCACAGGCCGTCACACGGCCACGCACGCGCCCGACACGGCGGCCGCGCCGTCCGACGAGAGGTACGCGATGACGTCGGCGACCGCGTCGGTGCTGACCCAGCCGGAGCGGTCGGCGTCGGGCATGGCCCGGCGATTGGCCGGCGTATCCATCGTGCTCGGCAATACTGCGTTAACCGTGATGCCGTGCGGCCGCTCCTCCTGCGCGAGCGCCTGGGTCAGCGCGATGACGGCGCTCTTCGACACGGTGTAGGCGATGAAGCCGCCCAGCGGCGGCACGACGGCGCGCGAGGCGACGTTGACGATGCGGCCGCTGCGCGCCGCCCGCATCGCGGGCAGGGCGGCGCGGCAGCCGATGACGGCCGAGGTCAGGTTCAGGTCGAGCATCCGGCGCCACTCGGCGAGCGAGGTCGAGGCGAGATCGCCCCCCGCGAAGCCGCCCACCGTGTTGACGAGAACGTCGAGCCGCCGCTGGCGGCCGAAGACATCGGCGACGAAGGCCGCGAACGCGCTCTCGTCGGTGCCGTCCACCCGCGCGCCGTGGAGGCGCGCGGCTCCGTCGCCCGCGCACGACCGAAGCGCCTCCCACTCCTCGGGCACGATCCAGGGCACCTCGACGGCGGCGCCGTCATGCAGGAAGCGGAGGACGATCGACTGACCGAGGGCGCCCGTTCCTCCGGTGACGACGGCGACGCGGCCGGTCACTGCCGCCCGCCCGCGATGACTTCGATCCGCGCTGCGAGGTCGAAGTCGAGCGCGCTGATGCCGCCCGCGTCGTGGGTCGTGAGATCCACCGTGACGCGGTTCCATACGTTGGACCACTCGGGGTGATGGCCCATGCTCTCCGCGACGAGAGCCACGGCGCTCATGAAGCCCCACGCCTCGACGAAGTCCTTGAACGCGAAGAGCTTGTGGAGCTTGCCGGCCTGGAGGCTCCAGCCGGGCAGCGCCTCGAGGCGCGCCGTCACTTCGGCGTCGGCGAGCCGGGCCGGGGCGGCCACGCGCCGCGTCTCAGCCGGCGGCCGGCGCGCCCATGATGGCCGAGCGCTGGATGTCCTCGTACCGGACCTTGGCGACGTCGAAGCTCTCGATGTTGTCGACGAGCTTCTTGAAGGTCTGGTCGAAGGACGGCAGGGTCTTGCGCTCGCGCGTGAGCGGCGTGGTGCGCGCGAGGACGAAGTTCTTCACGTAGGGGTGGTTGATCCCGCGCTTCTTGATCTTGGCGACCACGTCCCCCAGCGCCTCGTCGGCGGCGCGGACCAGCTCCGCGCGCGCCTCCCGCTCCTCGAGCGTCTTCGGGAAGCGTCCCTTCAGGAACTTGTCCACGCGGCGCAGGATGGGCGCGAAGGCGCCGCCCGCGAAGCGCTTGTTCTTCTCGTAGAGGAGCCCCAGCGTGATGAAGTGCGGCGACTCGAACTGGAAGGCGTAGTCCTCTTCGCCGCTCGACGGCTCGTCGGCCACGAGGCCGCGGTACATGCGGATGACCTCGAGCGACTTCTCCTTGAGGTTGTGGGCCTTCTCCGTGTTGAGCGCCAGGATCTGGAAGGCGACCTCGTGCTCGGGCACCAGGATGGCGGGCACCATCTTCGCCTTGAGCTTCTGGAGGACGGTGCGGCGATGGTTGCCGTTCGGCGTCCAGTAGAGACCCGCCTTGGGGGACATCACGACGATCGGGTCCACGAACCGGTCGATCTTCCTGATCACTTCCTGGAGGCGCTTGACGTGGGCCGGCGAGAGGTCGCGCTGGTACGGCGTGGCTTCGACCAGCGCCATCGGAAGCAGGCAGAAGATGTGCCAGTGATCCCCGACCGGCTCGCGGTAGAGCGCCAGCGCGTGCCCGCCGTCTTTCTGGATCTGCTCGGCCAGCGCCGTCACCGGCTTCGGCGCGTCGCCGTCCAGGTACACCGACCAGGTCGCCATGGCGCGATTATGCCCGAGCCGGGCGACGCCCGCCACCCGATGCGGGCCGGGCTTCCGACGGGGGCGCTACTTCCTGGGAGGCGCGGCCAGCTCCTTGAGGGATTCTTCGTAGGCGTCCGGCAGCTCCGACTGGCCGTACTCGCTGGGCGGAATCTGGCGCGCCGCGACGCCGGGCTCGCCCGGCTTGGCGCGCTTCGAGCGGGCGAGGTCGAAGATGTTGCGAATGACGTTCCGGATGATCCACCGCCGCAGGGTGTTCGGGCAGTGGTTGGAGATCGCGACCGCCACGGTCAGGAGTCGGGTCAGACCCCGGTGCAGCACGCCCGGGAGCCGGGGCGCGATCAGGGCGCTGAAGGTCTCGGCGACCGCCCAGTTCCTCAGCCGGATCAGCTTCTTCGTCGGCATCCTGGTCAGGTTCACGAACAGACTCCTGTCGAAGTTGATCGTCGACAGGGTGTTGAAATACCAATCCCAGTCCGTGATGTTCTTCGAGAAATCGTGGAACATCTTCGAGTTCGGGAAGAGCGTCACGTACGCAGGCAGGAACACCAGCTTGTGCGCCTTGCAGAATTCCACGGTCTCCCGGATCGTGGTTTCGGTCTCACCGGGGTGCCCGATCATGAAGTTGGCGATGAAGTCCATCCCCACGCGCCGCGCGCCTGTGAGGCCCTGGGACACCGCGGGCTTCTTGGCGTTCTTGTCCATCAGGTCCAGCAGCGTCTGGCTGCCGCTCTCAACGCCGAAGAGGACGTAGGTGCAGCCGGCCTTCTTCATCCGCGTGAGCTTGTCCTCGGTGGCCCAATCGGCGCGGCCCGAGGTCGACCAGGTGATGCCGAGGGGCTCGACGGCCCGGCACACTTCCTCCAGGCGCCTGCGGTGAGTGATGAACTCCTCGTCAGCGAAGTGGAAGTCCGTGATGCCGTAGCGGGAGCGCAGGAAGTCGATCTCCTGGACGAGACTTCCCACCGAGCGGAAGCGCTGGGACTTCGCCGCCTCCTCTTCGACCTCGCCGTGGATCTCCTTCAGGAGCGTCCGGTTGTTCAGCACCGAGTTGATGCAGAAGTTGCATTTGAAGGGGCAGCCGCGGGACGTCATGATGTGGATGGAGCGCTCGCCCCGCCCGTTGTACGAGTGTCGGCTGATGTGCTCGACGTCGAAGAGATGATAGGCGGGATACGGCAGCGCGTCGAGATTTTCGGGCGCCGCCGCGCGCGCCCGCTTGATGATCTCCTCGCCCCGGCGATAGACGAACCCCGGGTTGTCCTCGTGGGCGCGGCCCTCCTCGATCGCCCGGAGGAGCGCCGGGAGCACGTTCTCGGCCTCGCCGTTGGCGATCACGTCCGCGCGCGTGTAGCCGAGGGCGATCTCCGGGATGTCGCTGACGCCGACCCCGCCCAGGATGACCTTGCAGCTCGGCTGGCTCTTCCTGATCAGCTCCGTCACCTTCGCCATGCCCTTGACCTGCATGGCGAAGCCTCCCATGAAGCATGCCTGGAACTCGCGCCGCGCGAGCGCGTTCTCGAGGGCGCCGTAGGACAGCCGGAGGTTGTGCATGTCGAAGACGGTGACGTTGTGGCCCTCGCGCTCGGCGACGGCGCTGACGTAGCCCAGGCCCAGCGGGAGATAGACGATCTCCTTGTTGCCTGGGTAGAGCGGGTGGACGGCCAGGATGTTCATAGTCCCCTCATGAGTGATATGAGGAATCAGACGATATCACAGGCGACGCTGCATTTCGAAATTTGCGCCCGGGCCGCGCGCACCGGCTCCGGTCAGGCCGGGATTGGCTTCGAGCCCGACGACCGCCGGCGGATGGCCTCTCGGATGGATCCGTAGATCCCGGCGGGCAGGAAGATGATGAAGATGATCAGCAGGAGGCCGTAGATCGTGTCGGCCATGCCCAGGAACCTGAGTCCGAAGGCGATGCGCAGGGCTTCCGCCAGGGCCGTCGTCAAAGCGGTGCCTACGAGCGGACCTATCAGCGAGTACATGCCGCCCAGCACCACGGCGAACACGATCTTCAGCGACACGCCGATGCCCGAGAGCGTGTCCGGGTTGACGTAGGACATGTACTGGGCGTAGAGGACCCCGCCCAGCGCGGTGAGCGCGGCCGACACCACCGTGATGCCGAGTTTGAAGCGCGTTACGTGAATGCCGACCGAGGCTGCCGCCGTCTCGTCCTCGCCGATGGCCTCGAGCGCCGAGCGCGCCATGCTCCTGTCCACGCGGTCCCAGACCCAGAGGCCGGCCAGAAACATGCCCAGCGAGGCGTAGTAGAACACGCGCTTGTCGGCGAACTGGAGCGTCCAGAGTTCGGACGCGGTGCCCGCCGTCTTGAGGCTCGCGCCGAGCGAGCCGCCCGTCCAGTCGCGCTCGGCGATGATGAGGAGGCGGATGACCTCGCCGACCGCGAGCGTGACCAGCGCGAAGTAGTGGCCGATAACGCGGAAGCGGAAGCACGGGATGCCGAGGACCACGGCGATGGCGACTGATGCCGCCACCGCGAGCAGGACACCGATCCAGGGCGTGAGCGAGTAGAAGTTCCAGAGGAGCGTGGTCGTATACGCGCCCACGCCGAGAAACGCGCCGTGGCCGAGCGAGACCAGGCCGAAGCGGCCCATGAGTGACCAGGCCTGGCCGATGAAGGACCAGATGAAGATCTGGATGGCCACGTGGAGCACGTACTGCCGCACGCCGCCCATGGGAAGGAAGGGGGCGACGAGGAGCGCCGCCAGGAGAGCGCCTGCGAGAAGGCGGCCGCGGCTCATTCGCGCCTTGCGAGGATGCCGCCCGGCCGGATGAACATCATGACGATGAAGATGACGAAGGCGATGACGTACCCAATCTCGGTCGAGATGACCACGCCGCCAATGGAGATGATCTCGCTCATGATGAACGAGGCGATGAAGGCGCCGACCATGTTCCCCAAGCCGCCCAGCACGCAGATCATGAAAGTGAGCGGCCCGAACTGCCCGCCGAAGAAGGGGTGCACGGAGTACTGGAAGATGAGCAGCGCCCCGGCCAGTCCCGCCATGAGCCCGCCCACGGCCGAGGTGACGATGTAGATGCGCTGGGGGCTGGCGCCCATGAGGGACATGGCGTCGCGGTCCTGGGACACCGCGCGGATGGCTGTGCCGATGTAGGTGCGGGTCAGGAAGAGGTAGAGCGCGATCACGGCGAGGATGGAGATGGCGAAGGGGATGATCCGCGTGGCGGGCAGGAAGATCCCGGCGATCTCGTAGCTTGGCAGGCTCAGGCGCACGGTCTTGTGGTCGGTGGTCCAGAGGAAGGTGGCGACCGACTGGAGGAAGAAGAGGAGCCCGCCCGTCGCCAAGAGTTGATTGATGGGGGGGCTCGTCAGGATAGGAGAGATGATGAGGAGGTGCACGGCCACGCCGAGGAGCGTCCCGGCGGCGAGGGAGACCAGGCCCGCCGCCCAGATGGGCCAGCCGAACGCGACGTTGAAGAAGTAGACGGCGTACATGCACAGCATGACCAGCTCGACGTAGGCGATCCACACGATGTCGAGCACTCCGAAGATCAGGTTCAGCCCGAGGGCGAGCAGCGCCAGGACGCCTCCCAGCAGGATGCCGTTGATCGCGGCCTCGACGAGGAAGATCGGATCCATGGGTTGTCAGACGCCCATGTATGCCTTGCGGACGAAGTCCTGCTCGGCGAGCTCCGCGGCCCGACCTTCCATCTTGATCCGCCCGACCTCCAGCAGGTACGCGCGGTCCACCAGCTTGAGCACCTGGCGCACGTTCTGCTCGACCACGAGGATCGTGTAGCCCTCCTCGCGCACCCGGCGGATCAGGTCGAAGACGCGCAGCACCATCACCGGGGCCAGGCCCAGCGACGGCTCGTCCAGGAGGATGATCTTCGGCTGCGACATGAGCGCCCGGCCGATGGCGAGCATCTGCTGCTCGCCGCCCGACATGCTGCCCGCGCGCTGCTTCTGGCGCTCGGCGAGGACCGGGAAGAGCGTGTAGACGCGCTCCAGGCTCTCGCGGTACCGGGCCCGGGCCGAAGGCAGGAAGGCACCCATCTTGAGGTTGTCCACCACGGTGAGGCGGGGGAAGAGGCGGCGTCCCTCGGGCACGTGCGCGATGCCGTGGGCCACGATGTCGTAGGCCGGGTGGCCCGCCAGCTCGGCGCCCTCGAAGGCTATGCGGCCCGAGCGCGGAGCGATCAGGCCTGAGATCACCCGGAGAAGGGTCGTCTTTCCCGCACCGTTGGGTCCCGCCACGGCGACGGCCTCGCCCTGGGCGACGCGCAGGCTCACGTCCCAGAGCGCCGTGAAGTGCCCATAGCCCGCCGTGACGCCGGAGAGATCGAGCAAGCTCACGCGAGGACCACCTTTTCGCCGAGGTACGCTTCGATGACCTGCGGGTGCTCGGCGATCTCGAGCGGCGGCCCCTCGGCAATCTTCTCGCCGTGGTCCAGCACCACGATGCGGTCGACCACGCGCATGAGGGTCGCCATGATGTGCTCGACCCAGACGATGGTGATCCCGAGGTCGCGCCGGATGCGCTTGAGCATCTCGGC
>WNGB01016923.1_pt1 | contig 10260 bp, 7 predicted proteins | sample 5400681 | NCBI WGS metagenome assembly WNGB01 (sample SAMN13153367, study PRJNA577476) | soil metagenome | isolation source: 115 cm soil or saprolite under grassland replicate 2 | place: USA:California | collected 2016-06-15
CGGCGGTGGTCGCCGGGGACCCGCCGCCAGCGCCATCCCCTCCTGGGCCTGGCGTGTTGCCGCCGCAACCCGGGGCGAGCACCCCTGTCGCGACGAGCAGGGTGAGAGCGACAAGTGTCCGGCGCATGAGCGCGAATCCCCCTGGGAGGCAACCTCAACGCGGCTATGCCTGTGCAACTGCGCCGCGGGTCCGCTGCTTCCCAGGCCCACCCGGACCACACAACGGCAAGGTTATCCAGCGGCAAGCCCTGAGGTCCGACAGGACCACGCCGCGGTCACCTGGGGCACAAGCAGGGATCCCGCCAAAGAACCGATGGGCGATGGGAGGCCTCCGGGGGGAGCTGTCTTCGGGCTCCCCCAGATCTCTACCTCACGCCCTCTGCAGCTCGACGCCGATGGTGGTGCCCTGGCCGGGGTGGGACTCGACCAGGAGGCGGCCGCCGACCATCTCGACCCGCTCCCGCATGCCGGCCAGGCCGAAGTGGCCCTCGGCGGCGAGCCGCGGCGCCCTGGACGGGTCGAAGCCGACGCCGTCGTCGCTGATCCGCAGGTGCACCAGGCCGTTGTCGGCGCCCAGGGAGATGTGCACGTGGCGCGTGCCGGCGCAGCGCGGTTTCCAGACCGAACTGGTCGAGCACGGGCGGGCGCAGCTCCGAGACCAGCCGCCGCAGGCCGGCGATCTCGCCGCCGAGCTGCCGCTCGAGGCGGTCGAGCAGCGCCTCGGCCCCATCCGGGTCGCCGCCGCGCAGGCGCCGGCGGAGCAGCGACAGTCGCAGGCCGAGGGCCGCGAGCCCCTGCACCGGCCCGTCGTGCAGGTCGGCGGCCAGATGCAGGCGCTGCTCCTCGGTCGCCCGCAGCACCATCTGCATGACCCGCTTGCGCTCGTCCTGGAGGGCCAGCTCGGCGGCCAGGTCGGCCATGCGGATGAGGGTGAGCAGGAAGACCACCATCGAGCCGGCAGCGATCACCACGGCGTCGATGTGGCCAAGGACGTCCTGGATGACCAGCACGGCCGGCGCCACCAGGGAGGCCAGCGCGAGCAGCACCAGCCGGTTGCGGGTCAGCCGCGGGCCGCCGGCGCTGCGCTCGGACAGGGCGCGCATGGACGGGTGCAGCGCGGCCGCTCCCCAGCAGAGGTAGAACGCGGCCCAGCCAAGGTCGACGGGGCCGCCTTGGTGCCACTCGCCGGCGAGCTGCAGCAGCCCGTAGAGCACGTCGGAGACGAACAGGGCGACGATGCCCGCGGCGAGCAGCCAGAAGGAAGGCGGCCGCCTGCCGGGTCCGACGGCCAGGCGCACGGCGACGGCGAACAGGACCAGGTCGCCGAGCGGGTAGGTGATCGACACCAGCCGGTCGACCAGGCTCAACTCAGGGTCGTGGACGTAAGGTTCGATCAGGAACACCCAGGCGAGCAGGCCGACGCCGGTGGCGATCACGGTGGCGTCGAGCAGGCTGGCGCGGTCACGGCCCGGGCGGCGCTGGCGGATCAGCAGCAGCAGGCCGGCCACCAGCAGCGGGTAGACGCTCAGGTAGACGAGGTCGGCGAAGTAGGGCGCCGGGCCGGACAGGTGCAGGACCCGGTCGCGTAGCTGGTAGAGCAGGTCGCCGATGGTGAAGGCGAGCTGGCCGGCGACGAACAGGTACCACGCGGCCGGGCGGCTCGGCCGGTTCCAGCGCACGCCGAGCACGGTCGCGACCACGGCGGAGAGCCCGATCGCCGGCCAGAGCAGCAGCCCGAAAGGGTCGTACGGCAGCAGGAAGTAGGCCGTGACCAGCGCGGCGCCCACGCAGAGGTAGAGCCACCAGCTCCGTGCCCTCATGTCGCCTCGATCGAGCGTGCCACGTGAAACCTGAGCCTAGGAGCATCCGAGCAGGCCAAGACGGCCGCCACGAATCGGCGGCAGCCATCCCGCCGCAATCCTCACCGGCCTCTCATCAGGGGTCAAGCGACCGAAGCCGGTCCCGGCCGCGGCCGCCCTGGAGCAGGCCGCCGGTGGCGGCCCCGGTGGAGCGCTCACGCGCGAGCGCGGAAGCGGAAGCGGTCGGCGAGCTGGCCGAGCACGTCCAGGAGGTGGTCGACCTGCTCGTCGGTGTTGGCCGCGGTCATCTGCACGCGGAAGCCGACCTCCCGGCGCGGCACCCCGGGGTAGAACGCGAGGGTGACGTAGATGCCGTGGTCGAACAGGTAGCGGCCGACCGCGTCGAGGTCGTCCGGGTCGGCGAGGGGGATCTCCATCAGCGGGAAGCCCGTCCGGTTCAGGGTGAGCATGCCGAGCTCGGCCAGGCGGTCGAGCACGCGGCGGCTCTGGGCGTACAGGTCGGCGCGGATGCGGTCGCCGCGGCGTGCGTTGACCTGCAGGCCGAGCAGCACGGCGGCGAGCGAGGCGACCGGCGAGGGCCCGGAGTACAGGTACGGCGTGGCGGCGACCTTGAGCAGCGCCTTGACCTTCGGGGGGCAGGCGACGAAGGCGAGCAGCGCCGAGTAGGCCTTGGAGAGCCCGCCCGCGAGCACGATGCTGTCGTAGCTCTCGCCGAGGTGGCGCACGACCCCGTTGCCGCGGCGGCCGTAGGGGCACAGCTCGTCCGCGGCGCGCTCCCCGACCACGCCGAAGCCGTGGGCGTCGTCCACGTACAGCACGGCGTCGTGCTCGCGCGCCAGGCGGGCCAGGGTGGGCAGGTCGGGTGGGTTGCCGGTCATGCTGTTGACGCCGTCCATGCAGATCAGGCACGGTCCCGGGCCGGCGGCGCGGAGCTGCCGCTCGAGGTCCCCCGGGTCGTCGTGGGCGTAGCGGCGCAGCGTGGCGCCCTGGCCGCGGGCGACGACGCAGCCGTCGTAGACGGTCTTGTGGGCACGGGCGTCGACCAGGATCGTGCCACCGGCCGCCAGCGCCGGGATGACCGAGGCGGAGATGAGCGTGAGGGTGGGCAGGGCGAGGACGTCCTCCGCGCCGAGCAGCTCGCTCAGCTCCGCTTCGATGCGCTCGTACAGCACGGGGCTGGCCAGCATCCGCGACCAGCTCGGGTGGGTCCCCCAGCGGTGCAGGTAGTCGGGAATGCCCTCGATGATCTCCGGGTCGAGGTCGAAGCCGAGGTAGTTGCACGAGGCGAAGTCGTCCAGCCAGCGGTCGCCGATGCGGATGCGGCGCCCGTCGACCTCGTCGACGACCGCGTCGATCAGCGGGTGTGACGCCTGCAGGCGGACCAGCTCGGCGTTGAGCTCGAGCCAGCGCGCCTGCCAGCCGCGCGGCTCTCGTCTGGTGGCCGGTCGGCAACCTTGCGCTCCCTGGCCCATGCCGTCCTCCTCCCCGGGGACGGCGAAGCTCTGGACCGGTTCGCTGGGGCCCCAAGCCGCCGTACGACAACGTGCGCACCGCCGGGCCCGGCGGTGCGCACCCCGTCAGACCACCGTACGGGAAGCTGGAATAGCGCCTGCTCGATCCACCCGGGGCCACCGCTCGGCGCTGCGGGCCGCCCGATGCCCGGTGACCCTTACTTGGGCGCCATGCGCAGGGCCCCGTCCAGGCGGATGACCTCGCCGTTGAGGTAGGGGTGCTCGGCGATCTGGCAGGCGAGCAGGGCGTACTCCTCGGGGCTGCCGAGGCGGGCCGGGAACGGCACGCTGGCGCCGAGGGTCTCGCGCACCTGGTCGGGCAGCTGGCCGAGCAGGGGGGTGTCGAAGATGCCCGGCGCGATCGTGCAGACCCGGACGCCGATCCGGGACAGGTCGCGGGCGGCCGGGAGGGTGAGGCCGACCACGCCGCCCTTGGATGCGGCGTAGGCGGTCTGGCCGATCTGGCCGTCGAAGGCGGCCACCGACGCCGTCATCACCACCACGCCGCGCTGGCCGTCGCCGTCCGGCTGGTTGGTGGCCATGGCACCGGCGGTCAGGCGCAGGCCGTTGTAGGTGCCGACCAGGTTGATCCGCACCACCATCTCGAAGGGCTCCAGGGCGGCCGGGCCGTCACGGCCGACCACCCGTTCCGCCCAGCCGACGCCCGCGCAGAGCACCGCGACGCGCAGCTCCCCGAAGGCCTCGACGGCCCCGCCGACGGCCTCGGCGAGCTGGTCGCCGACGGTGACGTCGGCGGTGAAGGCGCGCGCCTTGCCGCCGATCGCCCCGGCCAGCTCGCTCGCGCGGTCCCCGTCCCGGTCGACCACGGCCACCATCGCGCCCCTCGCGGCCAGGGCGCGGCAGGTGGCCGCGCCGAGCCCGGAGGCCCCACCCGTCACCAGCGCGCCGGCGCCGGCGAGGTCCTTGCTCACGTCACGGGCAGAGGTGGCGGGCTCGGGCTCGGGATGCTCCACTCTCGGGCTCCTTTGTTGAAACGTCGGTGGCCCGCCGCCTCCTACTTCGTCCTACTCAGTAGAGGAACATGGGCTTGCCGCCGACCTGGCGGACCAGCGGCCGGTAGCGCTTGTCGTCGTAGAGGGCGTCGACGTCGACCCGCTTGACACCCTGCATGATGGTGCCGACCGGGACCGAGGTGTAGCGGCCCTGCTGCAACGCCACCATCCGCCCCGGCTCATCCTGATCGATCAGGTTCAACGCCATGTTGGCGTAGTTGACCGCCACCATCAGATCCAACGCATCCGGCGCCCCCGACCGCATCAGATACCCCACCTGCTGGTACACGATGTCCTGCCCCGTCAGCCGCTTGAGCACCTCCCCGGTCACCAACCCGATCCCCCCAAGCTTGCGGTGCCCGTAGGCGTCCTGCTCGCCGCGCTCGTGCACCTCGCCGTCCAGCATCCGGGCGCCTTCGCTGACGGTGACCATGGCGTAGTTGCTGGGGTTGGCGGCCTTGTCCTCCAGCAGGTAGCGGGCCAGCAGCTCGGGGTCGAACGGCACCTCGGAGATCAACGCCCGGTCCACCCCGGCCAGGTAGGCGGCCAGCAGCGAGGTCTCGCCGCAGTTGCGGCCGAACAGCTCCACCACCGCGATGCGTTCGTGGGAGCCGGTGGAGGTGCGGAGCTGGTGGAGGAACTGCACGCTGCGGGTGACCGCGGTGGAGAACCCGATGCAGTAGTCGGTGCCGAACACGTCGTTGTCCATCGTCTTTGGCACCGCGACCACGCGGACGCCTTCGCGGGCGAGCCGTTCGGCATACGACAGGGTGTCGTCGCCGCCGATGGGGACCAGCCAGTCCAGCCCGAGCCGGTCGATCACTGCCAGGCAGTGGGCGGTGAAGTCGAACGGCCCCTCCGACTCGGCCTGGCCCTGGCCGGCGAGGAACTCCGGCACGTCGCGGGGCTTGACCTTGCCGGGGTTGGTGCGGCTGGTGTGCAGCATCGTGCCGCCGGTGCGGTCGATGGTGCGCACGTCGGCCCTGGTCAGCGGCTGCGCGGAATGGGTCTGGGGCACATCCGCGTCGAGGTTGTAGTCCAGCAGCCCGGCCCAGCCGCGCCGCAGCCCGACCACCTCGTAGCCGCGCTCGGCGGCGCCGTAGACCAGGGTCTTGATGCAGGGGTTCAGCCCGGGGACGTCACCGCCACCGGTCAACACACCGATTCGAGTCATGGTGAGAAGCGACCTCCGGTTCGCGCCAGCTCCCGGCCGGGCGACGTTGCCGGGACTTCCATTCGACCCCAACCCTCGCGAGACGTCCAGCCGGCCTCAGGCCGAGGCCCGCCTCGCGCCCGGCTGGCCGGCGGCCAGGAGGCTCCGGAAGACCCCGAGGTAGGCGGGCTCCTGGTGGTCCCAGGCGAGGGACTCCTCGATGCGCCGCCGGCCCACGGCCCCCATGGTGGCGCGCCGCTCGGGATCTCGCAGCAGCTCGTCGACCAGACGCGTGAACGCGGGCACGTCGCCAGGGGGCGCGTAGACCCCGGCCGGCCCCGCCGACGCCCTCGTCTCCGCCAGGTCGAAGGCGACCACCGGCACCGAGAAGGCCATGTAGTCGAGCGTCTTCATCATCGTGGAGGTGTCGCTGAAGGCGTCCAGGCGGTCTGGGCAGAGGCCCACGTCCGCGCTCGACAGGTACTCGGCGAGCACCGGCTCGTCCACGAAGCCGGTGAAGGTCACCCAGGGTTCGATGCCCAGGCGGCCTGCATGGCGCCGCAGGTCGCCGAGGGACTCGCCCGCCCCGAGGAAGGCGAACTGGCAGTCGGTCCGCCCGAGCTCGCGGATCAGGTGCGCGGCCGCGTCCAGGGCGAGGTCGACCCCGTCCTGCGGGCCCATCAGACCGACGTAGCAGGCCAGGAACCGCCGGCCTGCCTTCAGCTCCGGACGCGGGGCGACCCGGCGTGTGGCGGCCAGCTCCGGGCCGTTGCGCACGACCGTCACGCGGGCGGCGGACTGGCCACCTCGGCGCACCGCGATCTCCTGGTAGAAGTCGTTGTTGGCGATCACGTGGTCGGCGGTCCGGAAGCTGGCCCGCTCCAGTGCGCGCAGGACGGTGGGGAGCAGCCCTCGCTCCCGCCCGAAGCGCGCCGAGTACAGCTCGGGCGCGAGGTCGTGCTGGTCGAACACGAAGCGCCTGCCGGTCAGGCGGACCAGGGCGCCGATGGGGAAGAAGATGTCGGGCGGGTTGCACGCCTGCACCACGTCGACGCCCTCCCGCATCAGCAATCGCGCGGTGAGCAGCGCGGTGGCGGTGAACGCGTGGAGGTACTCGCGGACGAAGCCGGCCGTGCCGCGGGCCTCCGGCGCCGGGCCCCACCGGTAGATGCGGACGCCGTCGCGATCCTCCCGCGGAGGCTCGTTCCCGCCGTTCGGGCAGATCACCGAGACGGCGTGGCCGGCCCGCAGCAGCGCCTGGCTCTGCCGCCAGACACGCCGGTCACGCGGTACGGGGGAGTTCTCGACGATGATCAGCACGTGGTGACGGCCGCCGCGGGGCTTGCCGGTCACGCCGCCTCCGTCCGGCGCAGCACCGTCGGGATGGTCCGCCAGATGATCGCGAGGTCGAGCCGGAGACTGCGGGTCTCGACGTAGCGGACGTCGAGCTCGAGCGCCTCCCGCATGGTCATCCGGTTACGGCCGCTGACCTGCCAAAGGCCGGTGATGCCCGGCTTGACCAGGAAGCGTGCCCGGTGGCGCGGCTGGAACAGCTCCACCTCCCAGGGCGTGGCCGGACGCGGGCCGACCAGGGACATCTCGCCTCGCAGGACGTTCACGAGCTGCGGCAGCTCGTCGAGGCTGGTGCGCCGCAGCAGTGCCCCCAGGGGCGTGACCCTGGGATCCCCGACCAGCTTGTACAGCCCGGGCCGGCCGCCGAACGGCGGGGACGTCTCGGTGAGGAGCTGGGCGACGTAGCGCCGGTGGACGCTGTCGTCGCCCCCGAGCCACATGGTCCGGAACTTCAGGATGGTGAACGGCCGCTCGCCGCGGCCGAGCCGTGTCTGCCTGAACAGCGCCGGCCCCGGGCTGGTCGCGCGCACCAGCAGCGCGATCACGAGCAGGAGCGGCGACAGCACCAGCAGCAGGGCCGCGGCCAGGACGACGTCGAGCGCCCGCTTGGCGGCCTCCGGCTCATGCGACACCACCAGGTGCCGGCGCTGGTGACCCAGGTCGACCACCGCGACTACCCGCCCGCCGTGCCCACGGCGACCAGCCGCGGTCGCCTCGCCGGCTCGGCGTCGAGCTGGACCCGTCGCCCTTGGCGGAGGGAGCGCTGGGCCGCGTCGAGCACGGAGACGACCGCGAGTCCGCGCTCCGCGCTGGACAGCGGCTGCCGCCCGCTGCGGACGCAGTCCACGAAGTGACGGTCCTCGACGAGCAGTGGCTCCTGCAGCGCCACGTAGGGCGCGACCACGTCCCCGTAGCGGTACGACATCGGCATGGCGTGCAGGTCGGGGTCGCCGTTCCCGGCGGTCACCGCCACGCCCTTGTCGAAGATGCGCAGTGGCTCACCCGGCACCAGGTCGTCGTAGACGGCCATCTTGCGGCTCCCGACGGCGGTCACGCGACGCACCTTGGACGGGTACAGCCAGCTCACGTGGATCTGGCCGGTCACGCCGAGCCCGGGGAACTCGAGCCGGAGGTGGGCGACGTCCTCCAGCGTGGCGTGGGCGTGGGAGGCGCCCCAGGCATGCACCGCCGACGGCATCGCGCCGAGCAGGAAGGTGATGATCGAGACGTCGTGCGGTGCGAGGTCCCAGACGACGTTGATGTCGCTCTGGTAGACGCCGAGGTTCAGCCTGGCCGTCTCGATGTAGTACATGTCGCCGAACTCGCCGCCCTGAACCGCCTCCCGGAGCTGGCGCACGGCCGCGTTGTACTCGAAGGTGTGGCCCACCATCAGCGTGAGCGACGCGGCGGCGGCCTGCTCGACGAGCTGCCGCGCCTCGGAGATGCTCGTGGTCAGCGGCTTCTCGACCAGCACGTGCTTGCCGGCCGCCAGGGACCTGCGCGCGACGGCGGCGTGCGTGCTCGCCGGGGTGGCGACCACTACGGCGTCGACGCCGTCGAGCGCCTCGTCCAGCCGCTCGAACCCGGCCACGCTGGGAAACGATCGCTCGAGCGACGCCCGGCGATCCGCCCGCGGATCGATCACGCAGACACGCTCGACCTCCGGTAGCCCGACCAGCACGCGCACGTGCTTCGAGCCCCAGTAGCCACAACCGACCACCCCGACTTTCAACGACGATTCCCCCCCGAAATCGGCGCACACTTCAGGTACTCCTCGTTCGGCGGTCCCACCGAAAAACCTGAGTGGAGAAGTACCACCACGAGCCGGAACACGGCGCAGACACCGGCAGCTCGTCGGGACGTGCGGGACCGGCCACACGCCCGCTCACTATACGAGACCAGGGGCAAGACTGTCTCGGGGATCAATCCCGCAGCCGCGAAGAATACTGCCAACCACGTGGCGATCAATTGCCACTGCGTCACCTCTCGCGGCGCCGATGAATTTTTCTCGTAGACACGCAACGCGAGCCCTGCTCGACCTTGCGGGGTCGTCGGCACTAGCCACTCCCGACTATCTGTAGTGACTAGTCCTTGGCGGCCATTTGCAAGATGGCCACCGGTTATTCCTCAGCAGGGCTTCCAGCAGGGCGATCAGCACGGCGTCGGCGGAACGGTCGGCATCCACAGCGGGAATCCCCGCACTTCCACTGAATGGGAGCGAGACCCATGATGCAGAAGAGCCTTGCCTACGGTATCCGGTTTGTCCTCCTCGTCCTTACCGTGTCGCTTGTTGCCTTTTCCTCCGTCCTGGATGCCCCGGCGAACGCCGACACGGCCGCCACCGTCCGCGTCAACAGCGGCAGCGGCGCCTTCACCGAGTCCAACGGCATCGCCTGGGCGGCGGACTCCGGCTACGACGGCGGTCGCGTCTCCAGCACCAGCTCCAAGATCGCCAACACCACCAACAGCCGCCTCTACCAGACCTACCGCGTGGAGATGCGCGGCTACGCCCTGCCCGTCACCTCCGGCCAGCGCTACCGCGTCCGGGTGTTCCTCACCGAGACCTACTTCCAGGCCGCCCGCAAGCGCGTCTTCGACATCTCGGCTGAGGGCGCCCTGGTGGCCGACAACGTCGACATCTACGCGGCAGCCGGCTACAAGCGCGCCTACAACCGCAGCTTCGAGGTCGCCGTGACCGACGGCACGCTCAACCTCGGCTTCACCGCGGTCGCCAACATCCCGGTCGTCTCCGGCATCGAGGCCGTGCCCGTGGGCGCGATCGACTCCGGCCTCGGCACCACCCCGACCGGCGACACTCCCTCCAAGCCCAAGCTGAGCTGGGCGCCGCCGCACCTGGACAGCCCGATCACGGTCACGGTCAGTGCCAGCAACCACGTCCTCAAGCTCGACCCCACCCGCGACTACCTGGTGCGCATGCCCAGCACCAAGCTGTCGGTCCTGGGCGGCCTGGTCATCGTCGGCGGCCACGACGTCGTGCTCATCGGCGGCGCGATCACCATCCTGTCCGAGGGCATCAACATCAACGCCCCCAAGGCCACCGTCCAGCTCCAGAACATCCGCGTCGAGGACGTCCACGCCAAGGACCAGGTCAACTACAGCGACAACCACCCCGACATCGTGCAGACCTGGGGCGGCGCGGCCGCGCTGCGCATCGACCGCCTCTCCGGGACCACCGACTACCAGGGCCTGTTCCTCGACGCCGACTGGAACTCCCTCGACCAGGTCGACCTTCGCCACGTGAACGTCGCCGGCTTCACCAGCAAGCCCGAGCTCGCCCGCTACCTGTTCTGGTCCGACAAGGCCGACACCTCCAACCTGACCATGAGCAACGTCTGGGTGAAGCCGGGCGGGAACTCGCTCGCCAACAGCATCTGGCCGGACGTCGACGC
>WNGB01053676.1_pt1 | contig 10259 bp, 7 predicted proteins | sample 5400681 | NCBI WGS metagenome assembly WNGB01 (sample SAMN13153367, study PRJNA577476) | soil metagenome | isolation source: 115 cm soil or saprolite under grassland replicate 2 | place: USA:California | collected 2016-06-15
TCGTCGCGGGGATGCCAAGGAGTTCTCCTGCGTGGACGCCGCGGCCGGAGACTTGGCTGACGACGAGATCACCCTCCGCGACCTGCATGCCGATCTCATGACGCCCGGGAGTCGCGACCCGGAAGATCTCCGCAGCCTGTTTCATTCCCTCACGATCCAAGCTGACGTCGGGAATCGGAGGATTGTGCGCGACGAAATCCTCCGCGATGTACTCGTCAAGGATGCTCCAGTCGCTCGTTTCGTTGTCATCGATCGCCTGGATGTAGCGTCGGATGAGCTCCTTGTTCTCATCGGGTGACATGCGTCGCCCCCTGGATCGTCGAACACTACAGCGCCGATTCCGTGTCCCTTTGGATTGAAATCCTGAGCGGGTTCGATTCCCGCCGCCTCCATATTTGGCCGCGAAGGACTACGCAGAGCCGGACGCGTTGCGTCGGCGGACTGGCGAAGACTTGTTCCAGCGGACCTGGTGTCGGGTCTTGCATTTGCGCACCGCCCGATCCGTCGGGGTGCTAGATCGAGCCCGAGAACGTGTCGCAGGCGGCGGGTTTCCCCTGCTCGTAGCCGCGCGAGAACCAGCGGCGGCGCTGCTCCGAGGAGCCGTGCGTCCATGTCTCCGGGTTCACCTGGCCCTGCGTTTGCTCCTGGATGCGGTCGTCGCCGATCGCGTTCGCCGCGTCGAGGCCCTCGTTGATGTCGGCCTGTGTCAGCTCCTCGATCAAGCCCGTCGAAACCGCATTCGCTGCCCACACGCCCGCATAACAGTCGGCCTGCAGCTCTGACCGCACGGCCTTGCTCTCGGGGCCTTGGCGGTCGCCTCGAATGCTGTCGAGCACTCCGAGCTGGTTCTGGACGTGATGGCCGTACTCGTGGGCGATCACATAGGCCTGTGCAAACGGCGCGCCGCCGGCGCCGAAACGTGACTGCAGCTCGTCGAAGAAGCCGAGGTCGATGTACACAAGCTCGTCCTGCGGGCAGTAGAAGGGGCCGACCTGCGAGCTCGCGACGCCGCATCCGGTCTGCACCTGATCGGTGAAGAAGACCGTGTCCACGTAGGGGTACCGCTTGTCGCTTCGTGCGAAGACGCCGTCCCAGAACTTCTGGACGCTCTTGACGACGCCGACGATGCGGCAGTCCTGACGCTCGTTCGCGTCCTCGCCTGTGCGACACGCCTGCGAGACCTCGCCCGGAGTGTCGCCCCGGCCGACGCTGCGGTCGTCGAGAGGTGCGAGCTGTCCCAGGCCGCCATTCGACGAGAGCAGTGCGAAGAGCAGGTAGACGATCAGCACGCCGACGCCGAGGCCACCGCCACCTAGGGCAAGCCCGCCGCTGAGGCGGCGACCGCGAACGTCGGTGACCTGGCCCGGATCGAGCCGAGCCCCACGCCGAAAGCGCACGACGGCTCTTTACCTCCGCCCGGCCGGTCGGAAACACACTCCCGCGAGGGATAGCCGTGCGGCTCTTCGCGCCTACGGTGTGAGAGGAACCCGATTTCCGCGTGCGGCACGCGGTCGAGGCCCGCTCCGCATGCGCGATTACCGCCACCCACGCCGCACCTCTCTCGCTCTGATGCTGGTCGCGGCCCTGGCTGCGGTCGCGCTCGCGAGCTCGGCGCGTGGGGAAGCGGGATCGGCGTCCTCATCGACCCGCACGCGCTCCGCCGTGCCCGGTGAGATCCTTGTCGGCTTCAAGGGCCAGGTCTCGGCTGCTGCCCAGTCCGACGTCCTCGCGGGCGTCGGGGCCAGGCGGAAGCGTCGCTTCGCTGGGATCCGAGGTGAGCTCGTCTCGGTTGCTCCGGAACGACTCGCCGGGACCATTCGTAGTCTCGAGCGGGACGGACGCGTGGCCTACGCGGAGCCGAACTTCGTGCTCCGGGCGGATGTGCCGAACGACCCGTTCATCAATCAGCTCTGGGGTCTCGACAACTTCGGCCAGACGGTGAACTGGACCGCGGGCACACCGGACGCCGACATCGACGCTCGGGAGGCCTGGTCGGTCTCCACCGGCAGTCCGAACGTCGTCGTGGCCGTCATCGACACGGGCGTCGACCTCTCCCATCCGGACCTGGCTGCGAACATCTGGGTCAACGCCGGCGAAGACTGCGCGGGCTGCCGCACGAATGGGCTCGACGACGACGGGAACGGCTACGTCGACGATTGGCGCGGCTGGGATTTCAAAAACGGCGACAACAATCCCACGGACGACCAGGGCCACGGGACCCATGTCTCGGGCACGATTGCCGCGGTCGGGAACAACGGCGTCGGCATTGCGGGCGTGACGTGGAGCACGAAGATCATGCCGCTGAAGTTCCTGGGCGCAGACGGCTCGGGAAGCACCGCCGACGCGATCAGCGCGATCCTGTACGCGAACGCCAAAAGCGTGCCGATTCTGAACAACTCCTGGGGTGGGGGCGAGGCCTCGCAGGCCCTGCTCGATGCGATTGAACAGACCGATGCGAACGGCGGGCTCTTCGTCGCCGCCGCCGGGAACGACTTCACCAACACCGATGTCGACCCCTTCTACCCGTCCGCCTACGAGGCGCCGAACGTCGTCGCCGTCGGCGCGACCGATGCCTTCGACCACAAGGCGTGGTTCTCGAACTACGGATCGCGAAGCGTTGACCTCGGCGCCCCGGGCACCAACATCTACTCCACCTGGCCTGGCGGAACCTACCGCTTCGCGGACGGCACCTCGATGGCAGCGCCACAGGTTTCAGGAGCCGCGGCGCTGGCAAAAGCAGTGTTTCCCGACGCCAGCGGGGTTGGCCTCAAGGCTCTACTCCTGCGGAGCGTCGACCCGATCACCGCGCTCGCCGGCACGAGCAGGACCGGCGGGCGGCTCAACGTCGACCGCGTGGCCCGTTGCCTCGGCGCGCCGCAGGCGTGGATCGAGTCGCCCGTTTCGGGCTCGGAGGTGAACGCGGGGCAGGCGATCGAGATTCGGGCGATCGGCGCGGCCTGCGGATCTCCGTCCGGCGTCTCGGTCAGCGCGACCCTGAACGGGAGCCCGCTCGAGCTGAGCCCGCGCGGTGACGGCCTGTACACGGCTGGGCTCGTTCCCACCGCCGGGCCGATCAACATCACCGTGACCGCAGCGGGGGGAGGCTCGACAGATACGCAGAGCGTCTCTGCGATGGCGACCCAGAGCTACGACTTCGCCCCCGGCGGGCCGGCCGTCACCATTGCGACCCATGCGGCCGGAGAGAACGCTCGGCTCTTCTTCGACGGCACTGCTGGTCAGCGAATTGCGCTCCGGATGAGCAGCGTGACGATCGGGTCGTCGACCTGCTGCTCCGCGCAGATCTCGATTGCCAAGCCCGATGGGACGACCTTCGTCTATCCGACCCTCGTCGGCACGAACGGCGGCTTCCTCGATACACGCTCGCTGCCTGTCTTCGGGCGCTACTCGATGCTCGTCGACCCGCAGGGCACCGCCTCCGGCTCGATGACGCTCACGCTCTACGACGTGCCTCCCGACGTGACGGGCTCGATCAGCCCCGGCGGGCCGGCCGTGACCGTCGCCATGGGCCCCGTTCCTGGCCAGAACGCAAGCCTCCGCTTCGGGGGCACGGCGGGCGAGCGCGTGAGCATCCGCTTGAGCAGCGTCACAATCGGCGCCTCCACCTGCTGCTCCGCGCGCGTCTCCATCTGGAGGCCCGACGGCACGAATCTCGTGTATCCGACCCTGGTGGGAACGAACGGGGGCTTCGTCGATACGAGCACGTTGCCGGTCAGCGGCAACTACTCGATCCTCGTCGACCCGGTGGGAACCGACTTGGGGTCGATGACGCTCGCGCTCTACGACGTGCCGCCCGACGTCAGCGCCTCGACCTCGCCGGGCGGTGTGCCGGTCACCGTCTCGATGGGGCCGGTCCCGGGGCAGAACGCGCTCGTTCGCTTCGACGGTGTTCTCGGCCAGCGCATCAGCCTGCGCCTGAGCAGCGTGACGATCGGTAGTTCCACGTGCTGCTCGGTTCGCGTCTCGATTCGGAAGCCCGACGGCTCGAATCTCGTGTATCCGACCCTGCTCGGAACGAGCGGGGGCTTCCTCGATACCACGACCTTGCCGGTCAGCGGGAGCTACTCGATCTTCGTCGACCCGGTGGGAGCCGACCTGGGCTCACTCACGCTTGCGCTCTACGACGTGCCGCCCGACTCGAGCGGCTCGATCGTCGCGGGCGGCGCGCCGGTGAGCCTCGCGTTCGGCCCGATCCCCGGTCAGAACGCGACGCTTCGCTTCGACGGCACGGCAGCGCAACGGATCAGCCTCCGTCTGAGCAATGTCACAATCGGCAGCTCCACGTGCTGCGGCGCCAGGATCTCCGTCGCGAAGCCGGACGGCACGAGCCTGATCCCACCGGCGTTCGTCGGCACGTTCGGCGCCACGCTCACGGCGACCCTCCGCCGTCGCCGCGAAGCTCGCGCCACATCCCTTCCCCGCTTGTAATTGCGCGAATCACTTGGTACGGCATGAGGCTGGCCACGACGGCCATGATCGCGAGGAGCAACCAGGCCAGTCGGGGGGCTCTGCGACTGCCCGTGACTAGGGCCGCGACGGCGAGGAAGCCGGAAGCCGCCCAGAAGGTGAGGCCGAACGCCCAGAAGAATGAGTCGGGCGAGTCCTTGCCCTCGTCGAAGAGGTGATGAAAGCCACGCCAGCCGAGGAGCGCCACGTAGAGGGCTGCGGCGGCGAGAGATGCCGCAGCCGCCAACCGAACTACGCTGCGTATGGAGTCCACGCGGCGAGTCTAGGCGGCTTTCTCGATCGAGCGGCGCGGCGCCAGGTGCACCGGATCCGGTCGCTACCACGCGCCGCCCCCGCCGCCGCCGCCACCTCCTCCGCCGCCGCCCGAGAAGCCGCCCCCGGAGCCGGACGAGCCCGGGGGCGCGAGCGCTGAACCGAAGCCGGAAGAGAGATCGCCGATCGCAAGCGCCGTTGGCCCGGAGCCGAGGTCGCCGTTCGGCGTGATCCAGTAGAGCGAGCTCTGGTCGTGCAGCGCCTCGGGCATGTGCAGGTGCGCGCCCTGAAGGACGCGCTCGGCGATCCCGAATGCGATTCCGTAGACGAGATAGCGCTCCCAGAGCTCGAGCGTCGCCGGAGGCGCCTCCTGCAGGCGTGGGAAGTCGGTCAGATACCGCCGGAAGGCTTCCCAGCGCTCTGCCTCGACCTGGCCCACTGCGGTTCGGCGGCGCCAGAGCGGCACCCGCGTCGCGGCGAAGATCAACGAGGCGCCGTTCGCCGCCGCGCAGCCCCCGAGCGCGACCGTGACGACGTCGCTCCAGCGTGGGGCGGCCGACCGGAAGCCGTGGATGCCGGTCCAGAGCAGCAGAATCGCCGCAAGGGCGAAAACGCCGATGCCGAGCGCGAGCAAGCGACCGCCGCCGGTCGAGTACCAGCCGCTGGCCCGAATCGCCGATGTCACCTTCTCCTTGAAGCTTGTGAAGCGCTTGCTGTTCGACGCTCGGTCGCCCTCGATCCGTTCCCGGAACTCCGTGAGCCGCTCTCCATCTGCTCCGACGACCGAGTCGACCACCTCGGCAACGGGCTGCTCGAACTCGCTCAGCTGCACGTTCGTGTCGCCGAGGGTGAGCTGGAGGTCGGCGAGGTCCTCGTGGCGCAACCCGCCCCAGATCTTGCGCTCGGTCGTGACGGGTGTCGCCTTGTAGCGGCCGCGGCGGATCAGGTCGAAGAGGGTGGCCGTGAACTCGTTCGAGCCGGGCGTCGTCTCCTGGCGGAGGAGCGGCGGCACGAGAGCGGGCTCCGTCTCGGACGGCGGTGCCTGCTCGTACTCCCGGTCGTATCCGGTCCCTTGCTCGCGGCCGTAGAGGAGCCAGACGAGAGCCATGAGCGCCAGCCCAGGGCCAAGGCCGAGGAGGAGCAGGAAGAGGACCGTTCGGCCCAGGTGGCGCTTGGCGTCGTCGATGTGCTTGCGATCGTTCTCGAACTCGCGCTGCGAGGCGACCTCCGAGGCGACGATCTTCTCGAGCCCGCTCCCGTTGCGAACCTGCGCACCCGCGGTCGACGTGAGCAGGCTGCGTGGGAAGACCACCCGCAGCTCGACGAACTGGTGGGACGGGATCAGCGAGGCTTGCAGGTCCGCCCGGTCGGGAAGGCGAGCCACGGTGCCGCGCACCCAGACCGGGCTGCCCCAGACCCGGTAGGACGGCGAGAGGTCGGTCGCGCGTGGGAGCTGCATCGCAGCGGTCAGGGAGCCGAGCCCCGTCGACCATTGGTCTCCCCACACGTTCAGGTTCACGTCGACAACGTCGTCGTAAGCGACCGCGAGCCCTCGGAAGCGATAGAAGAGGGTGAAGGTGCGCCGTTCGTCCCCGGCCGAGTAGTGCCAGACGATCCGAACACCGTTGTGAATTCGCGCCACCCCGAAGCTGTCCGGCAGGGCGAAGCCTCCGAGGTCGGTGTTGCCGCCGGACCTGTACCTGTTCGTCCCCTCGCTGACCGAGATGTGGTCGATCGACTCGCCCTTGCGCACGGGAATGTCGCGGTTGGCGCCGCTGAACGAGCCGGAGAAGTCGAAGGTGATCTGCTCGCGAACGAGGAGCGACCCGTCAGGCTGGATCTGCACGCCGACGTCCGCGTGCGGGAGCGAATACGACTTGGCGGCTCCCGCCGCCGGCCACAGAAGAGTGGCCGCGATCAGCGCGACGAGGGTTGCAGGGCCGAGCCGGTTCAGGTCGAGAACTGGACGGACGGCGCCTCCCGCGTGGCGCCTTCCGTCTCGAAGTAGGCCCGCGGGCTGAAGTTGAAGAGGCCGGCAACGATGTTCGTGGGCACGGTCTCGAGCGCGTTGTCGTACGTGAGGACGGTGTCGTTGTAGACCTGGCGCGCGACCACGATGTTCTGCTCGACGTCGGCGAGCTGTGCCTGGAGCTGCTGGAAGTTCTCGGTTGCGCGGAGCTGCGGGTATGCCTCGGCGACGGCGAACAGGCGGCCGAGCGCCGCCGTGAGCATGTTCTCCGCCTGCGCCTGCTGCTCGACTCCCTGCGCCTGCTGGGCCGCCGCGCGCGCCTTGGTGACCTCCTCGAAGGTCTCGCGCTCGTGGCCTGCGTAGCCCTTGACGGCCTCGACGAGGTTCGGGATGAGGTCGTAGCGGCGCCGAAGCTGGACGTCGACCTGGGCCCAGGTGTTCTCGGATCGGTTGCGGAGGCGAACCAGGCGGTTGTAAATCGCCACGACGAGGAGCAGCAGCAGGAGCAGGATCGCAACGAGGATGATTGCCCAGACCACGGGCGTAACCCTACGGAGTCACAACCGAGGATGCACAGCCCTCGAGTAGTCCAGGTGACGACTAGGCAGTGACCTGAGCGACCACAGCGATTAGTCTGCCAGACACCTATTTGGTAGTCTGATGGGCGCATGATCACAGACGTCAATCCCTTCGTCTACTCCCATCCGGTCGCCGCGGAAGACGTGATCGATCGGGACGCGGAGACGCAGGAGCTATTGAAGAACGTCGTCGGAGGACATTTCGTCCGGCTCTACGCGCCTCGGAAGTATGGCAAGACGAGCCTGCTCAAACGGGCCCTTCGCGACGGGGAGGCGGAGGAGGGCCTGATCCCGATCCTGGTCGATCTGTACCGCGTGTCCTCGATCGCGGACGTCACGGTGCGCCTCGAGCGCGCCTACTCGAAGCAGCTGAAAGGAGCCGTCCGCACGAAGATCGAGGACTTTCTCCAGAAGACGGGCATCGGCGTTTCGCTCGGTGCCTACGGAATCAGCGCCAAGCTTCAGCTCGATCCAAAGGTCGACCCGCTACCGGCGCTCCACGCGCTCCTCGACCTGCCGCTGCGCCTCGAGGAGAGCGGCGGCTACCGCGCGTTCGTCGCACTCGACGAGTTCCAGGACGTCGGGAAGGTGCCGAACCTCGACGGGCTCATTCGCAGCCACATCCAGCACCAGGCGGAGGTCGCATCCTACGTGTTCGCGGGCTCGGAGCCCGCCCTGATGAGACAGCTCTTCGAGAACAAGGATCGTCCGCTCTACGGGTCGGCGGTGCCGATGCGCCTGCAGCGCCTGGCGAACGAAGACATCGCGGAATACGTCGCCGGCCGCTTCGAGCAGACCGGCCGCGGAGTAGGTGAGACGCTCAATCCGCTCCTCGATGCCGCGCAGGGGCATCCGCAGCGGGCGATGCTGCTTGCACACCGGCTCTGGGCGACGATCGAGAAGGGTGAGAGCGCCACGCTCGACGACTGGCAGACAGGACACGCGGCAGCTCTCGCTGAGCTCAATCCCGAGTTCGACGCGCAGTGGCGTGGCTTCGACACTTCCGAGCAAAAGACGATGCGGGCGGTGATCGCCGGCGGGGGCTCCCCGTACAGAGGCGACGTGCTCAAGCGGCTCGAGCTGACGAAGGACATCGTCCGCAAGGCGCTGCCCCGGCCTGCCCCGGCTCAGCGCCACCGCTGAGATTGAGCTCGTGGACGGCAAGCACATGGTCGTCGACCCGCTCTTCGCGGAGTGGATCGAGCGCATCAATCGAGGGGACGAGGATCAGGCCTGAGCCTGTGCGACGATGAGAACCGATGGTGGATCGAGGTGAGGGCGAGCGAACCCTGCAGCGGCTCCGCGAGATCTGCCTCGGGCTGCCGGAAACGAGCGAACGTCTCAGCCACGGTGCGCCGACTTTCTTCGTCCGCGGCAAGAGAGCCTTCCTCATGGTGCTCACGAACCATCACGGCGACGGTCGCTTTGCGATCTGGTGCGCGGCGGCGGCCGGGATGCAGGACATGCTCGTCGAAGCCGACCCCGAGAAGTTCTTCAGGCCGCCGTACGTCGGTCACCGAGGCTGGCTCGGCGTCCGGCTCGATCGCGGCCGCGACTGGGACGAGCTGGCCGGGATCGCGGAGGACGCATATGCGGAGGTCGCGCCGCCGAAGCTCGTCGAAGCGGCGCGCCGACACACCGGCCGAGCGTCCTAGGACCCGGTTGTCCTGGCGGTAGGTCGATCGTCCTACCCGTTCGAGGGATTGCCAAGGGCGACTTTCTGCGTCCCCATGTGAGAGAGAGCACCTTCTTCCCGCAAGGAGAACCCAGTGCCAGCCGCTGCAGCCGGACTCAGAGTGATCACCTACGTGATGCTTGTGTGGACGGCGCTGGCCGGCTTCCTGCTCCTGACGTTCGGGAAGTTGGCGCGGCGGACGGTCAGCTCGGGCAGCGCGCTCGGCGACGGCGGCGTGATCGCACTCGAGCCGTCCGCAGCCGACAGCATCGGAGCCGGAGCAGAGGTGGACGATCGAATCGAGGATGCGTATCGCTTCTTCGAGCGGCCGCTCCGCCTCCTGGTCGTGGACGACGATCCAGGCCTGCGGGCACTCGTCCGAACGAGCTTCGAAATCGCCGACATCGAGGTTGACGAGGCGGACAGCGCCAAGTCGGCGGCCGCGAAGATCGGTTCCCGCCACCCCGACGTGATCGTGCTCGACGTCGCAATGCCGGGAACGGACGGGATCACGTTCTGCCGCGGACTGAAGGGCGATCCGTTCACACGACCTATCCCCGTCATCCTCCTGACCGGCGACGCGACGTCCGAGAGTGCCGGTCGAGGTGCGGGCGCCGACGGTTTCCTGCGCAAGCCCTTCAGCCCGCTCGAGCTGCTCACCCTCGCCGAGCGCCTCCGCGCGAATCCCGAAGAGGAGCTACGCCACGCCGACCCTCTCGAGGCCTCGAGTCATCAGCTAGCGCTCTATGCACAGGACTTCCGTCGTCTGTTGGAGCTCGAGCGCGGACAGCGGTCGCTTCTTCAGAACGCCTATCGGGAGACCGTCGTCGCCCTGGCCCGGGCGCTCGAGTCGAAGGACGGCGGCACCGGAGCTCATTCCGAGCGCGTGCGCCGATACGCCATCACGCTCACCCAGGCGATCGAACCCGCCCTGCTCGACGAGCCCGGCCTGGAATACGGATTCATCCTGCACGATGTCGGAAAGATCGGCATCCCCGAAACCGTGCTCGCCAAGCCGGGGCCGCTCACGGACTCGGAGCGGCGCTTGATCGAGACGCACACCGTACTCGGGGAGCAAATGGTCGGTGAGGCGGCTCTGCTGCGAGGACAGGGGGCCCGGGTTGTTCGCTCGCATCACGAGCGCTGGGACGGCCGCGGGTATCCCGATCGCCTGGCCCGTGACGATATTCCGCTCGGCGCGCGAATCTTCTCGATCGCCGACGCGCTCGACGCGATGACGAGCAGCCGGCCGTACCGGCCCGCCGGCACCTGGGACGACGCAACTGCCGAGATCGCGGCC
>WNGB01015088.1_pt1 | contig 10257 bp, 12 predicted proteins | sample 5400681 | NCBI WGS metagenome assembly WNGB01 (sample SAMN13153367, study PRJNA577476) | soil metagenome | isolation source: 115 cm soil or saprolite under grassland replicate 2 | place: USA:California | collected 2016-06-15
GCAGGAGCATCAGATGGGAGTCTACCGCCCTTGTTTGATCGATCGACAGTATTCGTGTGCAGGTGATCCTGAATAGCTCCAGCTACCGTCGTGCCGACAATGACATTGATTGTCTTGCACGAGATGGCGTGCGCGGTGACTCGAGCGTTGGACAAGGCGATCGGGTTTGATTCTCGTTTCAATAGCGGTCCACGATGGACGCTTCGCGGACATCTTCCAGGAGGTGTTCGACAAGGAGTTCAAGGACAAGTTCGCCGAGAAGAAGATCACCTACGAGCACCGGTTGATCGACGGCATGGTGGCGGCCGCGGCTACGTGTGGGCGTGCTGGGACTACGACGGCGACGTGCAGTCAGATACGGTCGCGCAGGGCTACGGCTTGCTCGGGCTGATGACCTCGACCAGCTCACGGCCGCGTTCGCGATCGTCGCCAGGGACAGCGACTACTCGCCTACGTTATCGTATTTTTCCTGCCATGCACTGATTGATGAAGCTCCTGTGGTCGCGCCCTGTCGTTGATCCGCGCGATTCCGCAAGGGCCTCGCACCTTTCATAGCTTTGAATTTGTGCGGTTTGCGCGCGGGTAGGCGGTCGCACACCCGTGCTGAATGGAATCTTTCCGGCCAAGCAATCGGCCATGAACCCCCGGTGGGTCCGATCTGAACCCCCTGCCCCTCTCTGTTCTGACAGTTCCTCGCACACGGCGAAGGTTGGTCTTGGTGCGGCAAGAGTCGAAGTGACGGCACCAACCACAGTCGCGGCGGTGGCAGCAATGAGAACGACGATGGTACGCATCGATAGCTCCTCTGAGAGAGATTTGCACGTCGCCCTTTGATCCGATTTCACGGATCATCGCATTGATCTTAGTCAACCTCCTTCTCTTTCAGCGCGAGGCTGCATTTGCATGCGCTGCGAAGTTCCAAAGAACCGTTTCAGCAGGTGGCCAGATCCGCGTGTCCAAAGCCTTTGGAGTAGTCGAGCACGGAGATGACCGTCGGCGTAACGCGGAAAATGCGAACCTCCTCGGGTTTCGGCATGGGCATCGGCAGGGAGACTTGCTCGGGATACTTCAGCGGCAACATGCGCAAGACTCTTTCGGCTTCCAACATGTTCATGCGGAAGGGATCGCCGATCGAATAGCAAGCTCACGGTCGCGCCAGCAACGTTCCATCCCTACGCGCCCACCTGGACCTGGCGATCCAGCTGTTGCCGACTTTCACATAGGATCGCTTCACGGCCGCCCATGCGATGCGATGCCCCCTCTCTTCGCGCTGCGGTTCGCCGGCGTGATCCGCATAAGCAAGGTTGAATACGGCGCGATAGATGTCCTGCTCGTGTGCGGGGAGATGACGCTGGACGGACTCCGGCAAGTCGGCATTGGTCTGATACGGCATCGTGCCCGATCCCGTTGTCTCTAAGATTATTCCTCCAGCACATAGGTCCCCGGCGCATCGCCGAGAGGAGGATACCGAGCGGCTGCGGCGCCCATCGGAGGTGGCGCAACGGGTGCACCGGAGCGGGTTCCAAGCCAGGCCACCCACTCCGGCCACCATGATCCGTCCTTGCGCGGAGCAGCCGCCAGGAAGGCGTTCGGATCGAGATAATGATCATCCGCCCCCGTCGTCTTGACTTGAAAGGAGCGTCCGCCGTGGCCTGGTTCCGAAACGATGCCGGCGTTGTGGCCCCCGGTCGTGAGCAGAAAGGTCACTTCGCAGTCGGTCAGGAGGTGGATCTTGTAACTCGAGCGCCATGGCGCGACATGGTCGCGCCCGGTGCCCACGGCAAAGATCGGCACCCGGATGTCGGTGAGCGCAACCGGTCTTGCCGTCACCAGGAATCGGCCTTCCGCCAGATCGTTGTTGAGGAAGAGGTGCCGCAGATATTCCGAATGCATGCGATAGGGCATGCGCGTCGCATCAGCGTTCCAGGCCATGAGGTCGGTCGTCGGTTGCCGCTCGCCTATCAGGTACTCGTGCACAATGCGCGACCAGACGAGGTCGTTGGACCGTAGCAGCGTAAACGCCCCTGCCATTTGCCGGCTGTCCAGGAAACCCTGCTCCCACATCATGTCCTCGAGGAACGCGAGCTGGCTCTCGTTGATGAACAGCATGAGCTCGCCCGCTTCTGTGAAGTCAGTCTGGGCCGCGAGCAGCGTCATCGTCTTCAGACGGCTATCGCCGTCGCGTGCCATGGTGGCCGCCGCAATCGCAAGGAGTGTTCCGCCCAGGCAATAGCCGACGCTGTGGACCTGCTGGTCGGGGACGATGCTCCGGATGGTATCAAGCGCAGCCATCACGCCGAGCGTCCGATAGTCGTCGAGGCCAAGGTCACGATGCTCGGGTCCGGGGTTCTTCCATGAAATCATGAACACCGTGAAACCGCGCTCGGTGAGATATCGCACCAGCGAATTCTGCGGGGAGAGATCGAGGATGTAGTATTTCATGATCCAGGCTGGAACGATAAGCACAGGCTCCGGCCTGACCTTCTCTGTCGCGGGGGCATACTGGATGAGCTCGATCAAACGATTGCGATATACAACCTTGCCAGGCGTCACCGCGATGTCGCGGCCGACCTGAAACGCTTCGGTGCCGACTGGCCTCTTGCCGCTGATGGCGCGCTCCCAATCCTCCATCAGGTTCTGCAAGCCGGTCACGAGATTCATTCCGCCCTTGCTGAGGGTATGCTGCAGGACTTCCGGATTGGTCAGCAGGAAATTCGACGGCGACACCATGTCGAGGAGCTGGCGCGATGCAAACTCGACGATCTCCTCATGTCTCTTGGAGAGTCCGCGCACGCCGGTCGTGGCGTTGTGCCACCATTGCTGATGCAGCAGGAAGGCCTGCTGCAGAAAATTATAGGGCCAGCTCTGCCAAGCTTCCCCCGCAAATCGCTTGTCTTGCGGCAATGGCTCGATACAGCACTCGCACTTTCCGCCTCCTCCTAGTACCGAACGATGGGCATAGTTGGCGAAGCGGACAGCCTTGCGGATGCCCTTATCCAGCAGTTGCAGGCGCTTGCCTGGCGCGTAGGCGAGATGCGTCGCCCAGTCCAGGTAGGCGTGGGCCATCGCGGCTGGAGAGAGCCCGGCCGTAAACCGTGCAATTGCAGCGTGAAGCGAGCGATCGGTGATGTCGGCGATAGCGGTCACGGCGTAGGAATCACGGCCGGCGAGCCGTGCTTCGCTGATCCCTGGCGCGACGGGTCGCCCGACCGTCGACGATGGCGCGGATGCGAGTCCTGCTTGAATGCGTGGAGCTTCGAGGTGGGCCGGCACGGTCTCGCTCTGGCTGCTCATGGATCCTGCCCGTTGCGCACGCGGTTCATTGTGTTTGTCACTCCGGCTGCGGAACTCCGCGTTGCCAGCCATATCCTGAAAATCGATCTCGACTGATGTTTCCATGGGAACACCGATACTTGCTGCTCTGCCACCCAAGATGGGCAAGAGTTCAAATACCGCTATCGCTAAGCCAATGAATTGATGCATCTCAAGGCGGCATGCGCAGTGGCTACGCCTGCCTTTGTCCTTTGACGCAGATCAGCGGCTTCAAATATCGGTTGCTTGCCTGTCAGTGAGACATGAGGCAGCAGATCGGTCTTGCCGCCAAAAGGTCCCGAGTCATGCCACCGAAAATCCATTCGCCCAAACGGCTGTGCCCATACGCCCCGGTGACCAGGAGGTCTGCATTCTCGTTTTCAGCAAGTTGAATGAGCTGCGCCGCGCCAGATCCTTCCTGCTGAAGAATAACTCGGGGGCCACCGCTGATTCGGTGCCGCGACAAATACTTGGCCACGTCATCGAGGTGGTTCTGCGCGGTCGCTTCTTCGCCGAGCCCGCAAACCTCGACGATTGTGACCCGCGTGGCCTCCTGCAGGATCGGGAGCGCATCCAGAACGGCCCGGCGCGCTTCGCGTGTTTCCTTCCAGCCGATTACGATATTCTCTGCCCGCAGCGAATCCACCTTTTCGGGCACAAGCAGCATTGGTCGTCCGGCTCCCAAGATCGCCGCACCCGGATTGAGTGAGATGTATGCATCTCCAGGCGCTTGATGCTGGCCGATTATCACCAGATCGGCACTGCGCGCCTCGCAGGTCAGAGCCTCGATAGGGAACTGCATTCTCGGGCGCCATTCAAGTGTCCGGTGATCAGCGCTCGCAACGCCACGAAACCACCGTTCCTTGTCCGCGAGCTTCGTGCGCGTTGCCTCATTTTCCATTTCGATCAGTTCGTGGCTGATCACATCGCCCGCAGCTGCCAAAGGCAGCCGATCGGCCTCGGCCGTAAGTCCGATCAGCGTGGCGCGAAATTTGTCCGCGACGTCTCTCGCAAGGCGAACACGTCGCTCTGGCGTGGCGTCTGCTTCGACATAGACCATTACTGCGACATAGGACATGGTTCTTCCCTTCGGCGAAGAAGATTTGTTGGCTCTCGGATCAGGAGCATTGATCGATATCAATGTCCTTGCTTCGCGGCGGTCGAGCCGAAATCAACGCCAGCTTGACCTATTTCGCTACCATCGTGAGCCGAGAGCGCGGCACCCCGGCGCCGCTACCGTTGAGCTACGTCAAAGACTGCGGTCTGCGCCGCGGTGCTATGTCGCGCGGGGTGACATCGAGTGGAGAATTCTCATGGTATTGCGAAAAGGATTAGCGGCCGTTGCGCTCGTCGGCGGTGCGCTCGCATTGGGCCCAGCGAACGTTGGCGCGCTGCCGCGGCGATGATCGCGTCGATCTGTTGCGTTCCGATTCTAATCATCGAAGCTGCCGTCGACGGCAGCTAGTCGAGCAGAGTGCGACCGTAGCATAGGTGATCCATGAGCAAATTGAAAATTGGTTCGGGAGATTGGGTGGTCGTGTGTGATGGTCGCAAGGCCCTAATCCTCGAGAATGAAGGAGACGAAGAGTTTCCGAACTTGCGTATGCGCGAAGTACGTGAGCACGACGATGCACCCACACATTCGCAGGGCGCGGATGTACCTGGCCGCGTGCATCAATCATTCAGGGCTACCCGAAGCGCGGTCGAGCAGACCGATTGGCACGATATGGCCGAGCGACATTTTTTAATGGAAATCGTGCACCGGCTCGATGCCGCGCTCACAAATAAACTCGTCAAGAGGTTCATTCTGGTGGCGTCGCCGCGGGCTCTCGGGATGCTCCGGCCTGCCTATTCGCCCGCATTGCGGCGTGCGATCTCGGTGGAAATCGACAAAGATTGGGTCGGACTGCCGATTCATGAGATTGAGGAGAAGTTATTGAGACCATAAGCAGGCGATCGGTAGTTAACATAGACCAAAGCGTCGCGTTGTTGCTCAGGGAAAGATCTCGTCAGTCTGTCGATATAGGGGGAGGGACGAGCGTTTGATCTTGCTCAAAACATCTGACTTCAGATTACTACAGCTTTATCGTAGCGATGCCCATGGAGGCGGTAATGATTGGATGGTCGACGCGCCTCTTGTTGGCTGCGGTTTTTGCGTTGGTGGCGGTCGTAGTGATTCAGCGCCAGATGACACTGCCGTCGCTTGCCACATCTACAGATCGGACGAATGTGCCCTCCGACGTCCTTAGGGAGATTGAGCATTCGCTGACCACGCTATTCGAGCGAGTATCCCCATCGGTCGTTCGCATATCCACGATTGCCAAAGATGGGGACACGATGGAGGCGGGCGTTAGGATCGGTTCGGGGTTCCTCTGGGATTCGGGAGGCCACATCGTAACCAATGAGCATGTGGTTCGCGACGCCACCATCATTTGGGTGTTTCTCGCCTCGGGTAAGGACATCGAAGCCGAGGTGGTTGGCACCGCGCCCAACTATGATCTGGCGGTGCTCAGGCTCAAGCAGCAGCCTGATGTCTTACCGCCTTCGGTTCCGATCGGCATGTCGAAAGACCTGCGAGTTGGCCATTTGGTAGCTACAATTGGAAGTCCATTCGCTCTGGATCAGTCCTTCAGCGTGGGCGTGGTTAGCGCCCTCAAGCGGCAGCTACCAACCAATCGGGGACGCGAGATCGCCGACATCATCCAAACCAGTGCAGCGATATATCCGGGCAATTCCGGCGGGCCTCTTGTCGATGCCGCTGGCAGACTGGTCGGCGTTAACACCTTGTCCTACGGCGTGACGGGTTCCAATGCTCCACTTGGATTCGCCATTCCAGTCGATCTCGTCAGTCGAATCGTGCCGGAACTCATCAGGAATGGGCGCGTGCCTACGGCGGGCATCGGTATCGTTCCCAGGGATGACAAGGCGGCCACCGCGTCGAAGGTGACTGGTGTGGCCATTTCCCGCATCAGGCCTGGCTCTCCCGCAGAACGTGTGGGCTTGCAAGGCGACGACCTGGCCACCGGTGCGACCGGCGACATCATAACTAAGGCCAATGATGCAGCCGTTCAAAACGTCTACGACCTCACCAATCAGCTTGAGCGAGTGGGAATCGGCAACCATATTGCACTGACTCTCAATAGGAGAGGGGCGACAGTTCAAGTGGAAGTGGAGATCGTCGACATTGATCGTAAGAATCAATAAATCGGCTGGGCTGCGGAGTTGATTGCCTGCTGGTGTTGTTTCCAGGAGAAAAACTGCTCCGCTTATCACAATGGCAGGCATTGGCGGCGACCCGCCATGACTTCGGCTTTGGGATAGGAAGCGACATTCCGCGATGGCTCTTCGATCATCTCGTCAGCGCGCGCGAACGCGTGTTCGGCATGCGCGCTAAGGACTGCACCGATGCGAGTTTCCTATCCGCTCTTCCGCGGCCAGAACAGGATTGCTAGAACGATCGCCCAAACGACACCCCAGCCGATCCAGGTGATGTTCGGATGAGTCGCTTGCCATTCCAGGATCTTCTTGTGAATTGCCATTGCGGTGTCCCTGCCTCGCTGAGCCCAGTAGCGGAGCGCTTCGAGGAGACGGTCATCTCCACTTCATCTCTTGCGAGGGCCTCTGTCATTATCTGATAAACCTTCAACCTGGGCTCCCATGCGGCCCTCCCTCCTGCGGGTCTGTTGTGTGCTCATTGTCAGACTCCCGTTTTGCCGGCTATTTGGAAGTTGGCAACAAACCCTGTTTCCAATTGGCTTTAGCCGCATTGATCTTACTCAAGGGATAGGGGCTCCCTTGCGGCGCGGCGATGAACACATTGGACAGCTGCATCCGATAGCCGCGTCCATGTCCATGCGGTCATGTCCCTGCGGTCCATGTCCGCAGGCATGGGTGCTTGAGCTACGTCAAAAGACAGGAACCGCTCACTGCTAGTCTAGGTTTGAATTTTCGAATGTAGCGCGAGTTTGAGATGTCGCTCCAGGTCGCCAAACCTGCAACTGTCGCCATACCGCGCACTGCCGATGGCGCCGCCCCGAGGCCGTCTCCGACCCGTCGGAGCGATGAAGGCGCTGCTGCTCTCGGTGACAGCCAGGCCGGTGCCATTACGGTCTTGCCGGCATCGGCAATCCGTCGCGTTGAATCGGTCGATGCGCTGCGGGGCTTCAGCATATTCTGGATCATCGGCGGTGACGGTCTTGTCTGGGCCGCAGGAGAAATGACCGCTGCGCAGGGACCGATCCTTCGTACTATCGGCGGAGTCCTCGCCACGCAAATGACGCACGTGGCGTGGGAGGGATTCCGCTTCTATGACTTCATCTTCCCATTGTTGATTTTCGTGACCGGCACTTCGATCGTGTTCTCGCTGCGGCGGATGGCCGAGCGCGAGGGCAAGCTCACCGCGCATCTGCGGGTGCTGCGGAGGTCGCTGCTGCTCTTCGTCCTGGGCCTGATCTACTATGGGGGCGTGAGCCACCTATGGCCGGAGATCAGGCTGCTGGGAGTGCTCCAGCGCATTGCGCTTTGCTATCTTTTTTCGTCGCTGCTATTCCTCAACCTTGGCGCGCGGGGGCTGATTGTCGCATTTGTCGCCATCCTGATGGGCTATTGGGGGCTACTGTCGTTCGTGCCCGTGCCTGGGACCGGCACGGGTTCGTTCGAGCAAGACGCCAACCTCGCGAACTGGATAGACGCGCAATATCTGCCCGGCATGCTTTGGAACGGCACTTGGGATCCCGAAGGCCTGCTCAGCACGCTGCCGGCGATCGGTACATGTCTGCTGGGAGTGTTTGCAGGCTTGGCATTGCGGCACGAGCGCCTGACGCCGGCTCAGAGATCCTTTGGCTTCATTGGCGCCGGTCTAGTCATGATCGCAGCCGGATATTTGTGGTCGGTTCAGTTCCCGGTGATCAAAGGCATCTGGACGTCCTCGTTTGTCCTCGTTACCGGCGGCTGGAGCCTGCTGCTGCTCGGCGTTGCCCATCAAGTTATGGACGTGTGGGGAATTCGCACCTGGGCCGCCATTTTCGTGTGGATTGGTGCCAACGCGATCACTCTCTATTTCTTAAACAATGTCGTCGATTTCAGGCAATTCGCAACCCGTCTCGTCGGCGGAGATGTGGGCCGTTTCTTTGACGAGCACGTGGCACAAGGCACCAGCCGTTTTTTGAGCGCAGGCGTGGGCCTTGCGATCGCGCTCGTGCTCGCCAGATTTCTCTATCGCCGCAAGATTTTCCTGCGGGTCTGATTTGCTGCGAACGACCTCGCTTCAGGTGCGCGCGGCTTTCGGCAGCGCGGCTGCTGTCCTTGTTTTGCCATGGCCGACGCCTTAAGTATTTACAACTCGCTCGGGGGGTGCAGAACATGAATGAGCGTTCATGACCGAGGGCAGTGTGTTGGCATCTCGATTGGCATTATGCGCGGGATTCGTCGCCCTGCTGTTGCCGGCCCCGTGGGCCCTCGCGGGCGAGGGCGCATTCTCGGGCAAGGTCTCGTTCTATTTTTCCGCACACGAAGACGACTGGCAGCTTTTCATGAATCCGTCCGCATTCCAGGACGTTGTCGGCAAGGCCAAGACCGTGTTCGTCCATTTGACCGCAGGCGATGCCGGGTTGGGCACCGGCACCGGAGGCCGCAAGCACCCCTACTACTTGGCGCGCGAAAACGGCGCTGAGGCAGCCATCCGCTTCATGGCCGACGAAGCGGGTGACCGGCCGGTCGACGGGGACGCGGGCGTGAAGGCATTCAACGGGCACCCGATCTACCGCGGCAGCTATCGAGGCACCGCAACTTATTTTCTGCGGTTGCCGGACGGGCACCCAACGGGGTCAGGATTCAAGGACACGGGCAACCAGTCGCTGGCGCGCCTGGCCAGCGGACAGATCGCGAGTCTCGCGGCGATCGACGGCTCGACAAGCTATCGCGGATGGGCCGATCTCGTTTCGACCTTGAGGTCCATCGTCAACTATGAACGGGTCCGCACGCCGCTCATTCAGCTCAATGTTGCCGAGCAGGATCCGCGCATCAATCCGGATGACCATTCTGATCATCAAATGACTGCCAAGGCTGCGCTCGAGTCGGCCGAGGGCCTCAGCTGCGCACGGCGTGTCCATTATGTCGACTACGCGAGCAGGTCACTGGCAGAGAATCTTCAAGCGCACGAGCGCGACATGGAGAGCTCGGTGCTGGCTGTCACCGCCGCCGGCATCTTGGCGCGCGACCACGCCAATATCTGGAACTCCTATTTCCGCTCCTATCTAGGCCGCAACTATTTCCGCGCCGAGGAGGCAACCGGCCGCTGCACAGACCACAGTTCGATGCAGACCGCCGGCAGCGCCAACACCACGAGCAAGTGACATCGAATGGATCTCCAGCATTGCGGCGGAGTCCCTCGTAGTCCGCCAGCTCCCGACGCGAGCCTGGCTCAACAATGTGGCATGGCGAGCAGTGCTGCTGTGGTCGAAATCCTGATCAGGGATTTCGGCGCATGATCGATGCCGATGTTCGCGATCCTTTATTCGCTCGGCATATTCGTCCTGGACTTGTTTAAGTCGCGCCGCCCGCCTGCAACCCGGACATCTAATTTAATTGTGTCGCTACCCTTTACAACTAATACTTGATCGAACTAAAGTTGAGTGCTAGCGGCGCTCCTGGCCTGCAGATAGCGAGCGCCTCGTTGATTAATTGCAGATTGCAGATTGAACATTGATTAGCGTTCTCCCGTGCTACGGCGGCCGCATGGGGTATCGCAACAGCCCTAGGTGGCGCTTATGGCAACGCAGGGGATCTTGGTAAAGGCCGCGCGCGGCCTCACCGGTGCAAGGCTTGCGTTTGGTGCAGCCCCGGTCAGCTTCACGGCTGCTCCATTGTTCAAAAGCATCGCACAGAGGCCGGCGCTCGGGGCAGCTGCCGTCGAGGTATGGCAAATCCTGACGCCGGAGGCCGGCT
>WNGB01015089.1_pt1 | contig 10257 bp, 6 predicted proteins | sample 5400681 | NCBI WGS metagenome assembly WNGB01 (sample SAMN13153367, study PRJNA577476) | soil metagenome | isolation source: 115 cm soil or saprolite under grassland replicate 2 | place: USA:California | collected 2016-06-15
GTTGCAGTGGTCACCCGAAACGACGGAACTAAGTAAGTATCAAAACGTTCCTTGCACATGTCATTCTGAGCGAAGCGAAGAATCTCGGCTTCCAGACGCGGAGAGATGCTTCGCTGCGGCTCAGCATGACATATTGACACCTACTTAGGACCAGGGGTGACATTTGACAGAAGGGCCGCCGGGCTCTCTTGTCAAATCTCACCCCTGGGCCGTGTCGCTGTTCGCATCGATCCAGTCGCGGTTGACAACTGATTTCGGCGAGCGCGCAATTCGTGATTAGCGGTGGCTCTTGCGCCCCGGCCGCAGCTGGCTATCGCCCCCTTGCGGCGCCGAGAGGTGTCCGTTCGCATAGACCCTCGGCGCGCCCTCGCCCAGGGCGTCGCTCTCCGCTGGGCCGGACGTGCCGTTGGTATCGTCGGCGCTGCCGGCGCCCCGCGCGCTTGCGTCCAGCTCGGCCAGATCCTCGCTGGGCAGCGCGAACGCCTCGCTCGCGGCCGCCTGGCCCACGGGCTCAGCATTTACGACGTCGAGCACCGTGGTGGTTTTCATATCCGGCTGGCTCGACCCCTGGTCGGCCGCGCCGCCCTTCGCGCCGTCGACGTCCAGCGCCGCGCCGCCAATGTACGCGGCGACGTCGCTCACGTCGGGATCGGAAGCGGCGCTCGGGCCCGGCGCGGGCGCGCGTGGCTCGCTGGGCGGCGCATCGGCGACGGACAGCTGGGCTCGCGGCGCTGCTGGCGCAGCGGGGGTCGTGGACGCCGAAAGAGCGTGCGGCGAGGCATTATTGATTCCCGGCCCCGTGAGCGCCAGACGACCTGGCGCGTAGGTCGGGTAGTAGAAATACGCCGGCCCGGCCTTGACGCGGTTGAGCACCGTGCCGATCAGGCGCGCGCCCACCAGGCGCAGGCTCTCGACGGCATTGATCGTATTCTCGCGCCCGGTCGTGCCGCGGCTCACCACCAGCAGCACGCCGTCGACCTGCGGCGCCAGCGCCAGCGCGTCGGAGTACCACAGCGGCGGGCTGTCGATCAGCACCACGTCGGCGAGGGTCTTGAACTCCTGGATCAGGCGGTACATCCGCTGCGACCCCAGGATCTCCGACGAGTTCTGCGCGGCGCCGCCGGCCGGCAGGATCGACAGGCCCGGAACCGCGGGCACCGGAACCGGCGCGGGCAGGCGATCGCTCTGGTTCAGCAGGTCGGCCAGCCCATCCTGATCGGCGACCCCAAAGATTGCGGCGATCTGTGGGCGCCGCAGGTTCGCGTCGATCAGGATGACGCGCTTGCCGGCGCGCGCCAGCGTCACGGCCAGGTTCGCGGCCACATCGCTCTTGCCGTCGCCGCGCGACGGGCTGGTGATCAGCAGCGACGGCAGGTGCCGATCGGTGCCGGCGATCTGGAGGTTGGTCCGCAGGATGCGGTAGCTCTCCGCCGCGAGCGTATCGGGGCTGGCCAGCGCGACCAGCTGGCGGCCCTTGGCGTTGCGGAGCTTCTTGTAGCGCGGGAGCCCGCCCAGGAAGGTCAGCCCGGTTGCCTTGCGCAGCACCTCCGGGGTGTAGATCACGTCGGTGAAGTACTCCAGCAGCATTGTCGCCGCCAAGCCCAGCACCAGGCCGGCGATCACGGCGGCCAGGACATTGCGCTGGATATCCGGGGCAACCGGATTCTCGGGGTCGGGCACCGCCGGCTCGACCAGCGTGATCTGATTGACATTGCTGGTCTGGAGCTGCTGAAAGAGATCGCTGTAGGCCCGCTGCGTCGCCGCGAGCTGCGACCGGCGCTCGTCCATCCGCACGATCAGCGCGCGCTGGCCGGTGGCGTCGGTGGTCTGCTGAACTTGATTGGCGATCTGATCGATCTCGGCCTGCGTCGCGCGGATAGTCTCCTGGAGCTGCGCCAGCTGGGACTCCGCCGCCTGGCGGCGGGCGGCCTGCACGCTGAAAGACCCATTCGGGCTCCGCTCGATCAGCGCGTCGCCGAGGGCGTTCGCTATATTCGCGGCAGCGACAGGGTCGAGCGCCTGAACGCGGATGGCCAAAATCTGCGTGGTATCGATCCATGTCGCGTTGATCTGGCGGTCGAGCGTGTCAGGGTCGGTATCCAGCTTCAGCTTGTCGATCACCCCTTGCAGGATCGGCCGGCTCTGGGTGATCTCGGCGTAGGTCTGGCCGATCTGGCTGCTGGCACGTAGATCGTTCGAGTTTACATTCGGGTTATCCAGCGCCGGACCGATCAGGTAGCGAGCCCGCGATTGGTACACCTTCGGCAGCTGCGCGGAGTACCAGTAGCTGGTAACCGCGGCCAGCGCCGTGCATAGCAGAATGATCCATCCCCACCTCTGCAGAATGGCAAAATAGTTCTTGAGGTCCATATCAGTTGATCCTCCGTAGAGATGGAGTTAGCAGGAATCTACCAACCCCCTCCTTGTCGCTCCGCAGAGCGGCTGTTGTTTCGGGCGCCGGAGCATTGTGTTCGTAAGTGCTGCGCGACGATGCTCCGGCGCAATTCTGTTGACGACGTCGCTGTTCCGACCGGTCGGCCTACCTGGGCCAGGCCACGCCGAAGACGGGGCCAGGCCGTTCCGTACTCCTGATCGCGGGCGTGCTGGCGCCCGCCAGGTGCCTATATGGTGGGGGCGGCCCGTTCGGCCCTTAGTACGCCCCCTCGCCGATGAAGACCTGCGCAACGGTCCGGAAGAGGATGCAGAAATCCATCCACAATCCCTGGCGCTCGATATACGCGATATCAAGCTTCAGGCGCTGATCGAAGTCGAGGTTGCTGCGGCCGCTGATCTGCCACAGGCCGGTTATGCCCGGCACCACCTCCAGGCGCTCGGTATGCCACAGCCGGTAGGTCTCGGGGGCGAACGACGTCGGGCGCGGGCCAACCAGGCTCATATCGCCCTTCAGCACGTTCAGCAGCTGCGGCAGCTCGTCCAGGCTGGTTTTCCGCAGGATTTTGCCCACGCGGGTGATGCGCGGGTCGTTGGTGATCTTGAAGTCCGGCCAGGTGAGCTCGTTGAGATGGGCGTACTTGATCTTCAGCTCTTCGGCATTCGGCACCATCGTGCGAAATTTATACATCTTGAACCGGCGCCCACCCTTCCCGGTGCGCAGCTGAGAAAACATCACCTTGCCGGGCGAATCGACGTAGACCAGCAGCGCCACCAGTGCGAACAAGGGCAGTCCCAGCGGCGCGACCATCAGGCACATCGTTATATCAAGCGCTCGCTTCATGATCCGGTATGCTCTGCCGCGGATCAGGCGATGCTGCGGGTCGATCGTCAGATACCATGGGCCGGTGGCGCTCGAGCTATTTGTGGTTGTAATGTCCTGTACCATTGCTCTACTCCTTCATCGCCCACAACCCCGGGTGAGCAGTTGCATCCTCTTCTTACTCTCTCTGTTGTCTGCCGATACGTGTGTCTGGCCCGATCACCTGTCTACCGTACCCGCCGCCACCGCGGGCTCATGTGGAGAATGGTGGCCATTCGACCGGCTCACCTCTTGCTGCAATTTTTCGGTCGCCTTGTGAACCAGTTCCTCCGACGTCAGCGCCGTCTTGGGGAAGTCGGCCACGTTGTAGTGAAAGCGCAGACCAAGGTGCTCTTCGACATCGTTGGAGAGGCGGGCGAGCATGCTCTCGATCTGGTCGGCCGGCGTCTCCGGCGCCAGCAGCAGGAAATGCCCGTCGTCGTCGTGGTGGGCCACCGCATCGGTCTCGCGCGTGTGCTTGGTCAGAAAGACCCCGAACTGAACCTGGACGTAGCGCTTGATCAGCGCGGCCTGGGCGTCGCGCACCGCCCGATGGAGCGCGGCCTCCGACGTGACCGGGTCGAGCTCGATCGCGGCCAGGCTCATCGGGTGCTGATGGCGCCGCGCGCGCCCCAGCTCGGCCCGGATGCGCTCCTGCATCTGATCGTAGCCAAGCACGCCGGCGCGGCCCTTCGGCAATGAGATCGCCTCGACAGCCTGCTCGAAGTCCTGCAGGCTCTGGTTGACCAGCCAGGTCAGGCCCATCGTGATCAGCAGCGCCACCATCTCGGTGATCGTCAGGTATTTATGGAAGCCCTGGAACACAGGGATCGGGCTCGCAATCTTGAGCACTGTGTAGGCGACGAAAATGCCCGCCCCCAGCACATACATGGCGCGGCGCTTCATCGGCACAAGCAAAAACAGTGCCGCCGCGACGACCGCCAGTATGTAGAACGAGGAAGCCAGGTTGACATTCGCGCCCTTGTCAAAATCGAAACGTTCTATATTGAACAGGAGACTCAACCACAGGATCACCAGGGCTATCTTCCAGCGCATCGCCTTCATACTCGCTTGTCCCCTTCCATCCTCAGAGTGTCGTGCTGCCGGATGATTAGGTCTCGGCATCTGCTTCACATACAATATGACCAGGGAGCTACATGGGTTCTGCGAAACAGCGCTGGCGATTGTGTCGAACCCACGGCCCGCTAAAAACATTATTAAGAACACACACATTCCTGTTTATCATAAGATTAACAAGTAAACCTCGAATGAAGCTGTGTAGGCATGAAATAAATAAATTGTAATATAGCTCGATTCTTCGACCCCCGTAACCCATCTGCCACAAGCGGTCGTTTGCTCCCTCCGCTCGTGGCGTGGGCGGCGCGCGCCAGCGCGGTTCTGCCACCAATACGGCAAAGACCCGCCGGCGGTTTCATACCGCATCCTTGTCGTACAGCTCCGGCTCGCCCCGATTCCGGGGTACGGCGCCGCCCAACCTTCCACGCGGGAGCAACGGGCGCCGGCGGCCCTCCGCAGCGCGCCGGGACAACTCGATTGGCAATCGGAAAATCTCTGAGAAGACGTGCTGGGTCGTCTCGACGCTTCGCCCGCCAGGCGGCAGCGCCCGAACCCTGTCCGGCGGGCTTCTTTAAGTGCAGGTTATATGATATAACGCGAGTTCTTCGCGAATAGATATTGCGGCTGCGGGCGAATTTTACGTCCGAACGATCGGCCTGTACGGCCGATCGCATTCTGATGCCGATCGCTATGATCGCTCGTAGACTATATGACAAAAACTTTATAAAGATAGGGCGTAAAACCCACGAGCTGTAGCCGTGGGATAGAAGCCCTTCACTCGCTTGAGCCGCTTTAGTCCATTAGGGCTACGTCAAAGTCCCTGATCGAGGGGTTCGGGGAGGCGAAGCCTCCCCGAGATCTCCTCCTTGACGGGGTTTCGAGCGGCAAAGCCGCTCGAAACCCCGTCAAGAACAAGGGTTGCGAGGGGTTGCACCCCTCGCGCTCCCGACGTTGACGTAGCCCTATTAGTCCATTATATAATTTGACGATCTGTATAAAATCGTGTATAGTGGATACATGCGACGGACCTACAAATATCGAATCTATCTGACGAACGGCCAAAAGCGCCTCCTCAACCAAACGCTTGAGGAGTGCCGATGGGTCTACAATCAGGTGCTGGAGGCACGCCGCGATGCGTATGCAGAAGGTACGCCGCTTGGTTTGTACGATACGATCACTCTTTTGCCCGACTGGAAAGCCGAACGTCCGTCGCTCAAACTGGTGCATAGTCAGGTGCTTCAGAACATTTGTCAGCGCGTTCATCTGACCTTTGAGGCCTTCTTCCGCCGCGTGAAAGCTGGTGAAGCGGACGTCGGCTATCCCCGTTTCAAGGGCTATGGCCGCTACGACAGCATCACCTACCCACAGTACGGGAACGGGGTGCGGATTGAAGGCGACGATCTGGTGGTGTCGAAGATCGGGCGCGTGCAAGTCGTTTGGCATCGTCCCCTCGAAGGCCAGGTCAAGACGGTCACGCTGCGCCGATCAGCCACGGGCAAGTGGTACGCCGCCTTCTCGTGCGAAGTCGAGCGCCGGCCCTATCCGCCGTCGCCGAATATCGTTGGTATTGATGTCGGATTGGAGTCGTTTCTCACGACCTCGAACGGCGAGAAGATTGCGAACCCGCGCTTCTTCCGGCGCGACGAACACGACCTGAAGCGCGTTCAGTCGGCGAAAGACAAGGCCAAGAACGCGCAGAACTGGCCCGAACACCACCGCCGCACGCAGGCGCTTCGTCGGATTCACGAGCGGATCGCCTGGCGGCGCGCGGATTTCGCACACCAGTTGGCGCGTACCCTCGTGCGCCAGTATCAGATCATCGCCTTTGAAGATCTGAACGTCCTGCACATGCTCAAGAACGGTCGCCTCGCGAAGTCCATTGCGGATGCGGCCTGGAACCAGTTGATTCAGTACACCTGCACCAAAGCGGAAGATGCTGGGCGCACGGTCGTACTGATCAACCCCAGGAATACATCCAAGCTGTGTTCGAGATGTGGCGAACTGGTTGACAAGGATGTGAGCGTTCGGATCCATACGTGTCCGTCGTGTGGTCTCATCCTCGATCGAGACCAGAATGCGGCGATCAATATTTTGAGATTGGGGCTGCAATCTCTTGAAGTCCAGCGGCTTTAGCCCTGGGAGCAGTCACGTGAACGCTATGCAACGAAACGATATCCGCAATATTGCCATCATCGCGCACGTCGACCACGGGAAGACGACCCTGGTGGACGCGATGCTGCGACAGAGCCACATCTTTCGCGAGAACCAGCAGGTGGCCGAGCGCGTGATGGACTCGAACGAGCTGGAGCGCGAGCGCGGCATCACCATTATGTCGAAGAACACCGCCGTCGTCTACAAAGGCGTCAAGATTAATATCGTCGACACGCCCGGCCACGCCGACTTCGGCGGCGAGGTGGAGCGTGTGATGAATCTGGTCGACGGCGTGCTGCTGTTGGTCGATGCCATGGACGGGCCAATGCCGCAGACCCGCTTTGTGCTGCGCAAGGCGCTGCAGGCCGGTCACCGCGCGATCGTGGTGGTCAACAAGATCGATCGGCCGAACGCGCGCCCGAACCATGTCGTCAACGAGACCTTCGACCTGTTCGTCGATCTGGGCGCGAACGACGAGCAGGCCGAGTTTGCCACGATCTACACCAACGCGGTCACCGGGCAGGCCGGCCGCTCGCCGCTCAAGATGTACGACACGCTCGAGCCGCTGTTCGAGGCGATCCTCCACAGGCTCCCGCCGCCCGAGGTCGAGCCCGAAAAGCCGATGCAGATGCTGGTGACCAACACCGTCCACGACGCGTACAAGGGCAAGATGCTGATCGGCCGGCTGCTGCGCGGCTCGATCGTGCGCGGCCAGGTGGTGGCCCATATCGATCACGGCGGCGCGCTCAAGCCGGCCAAGATCAACCAGCTGTTCGTCTTCCAGGGCCTTGAGCGGATCGAGGTCGAGCATGCCGAGGCCGGCGACATCATCGCGATCGCCGGGATCGGCGAGGCCGGAATCGGCGATACGATCACCGACGCCGACCAGCCCGAGGCGCTGCCCACCATCGCCGTCGAGGAGCCGACGGTGCGGATGACTTTCAGCGTCAACAACAGCCCATTCGCCGGCCGCGAGGGCACCCATGTCACCTCGCGGAAGCTGCGCGAGCGGCTCTACTCCGAGCTGGAGCGCGATGTGGCGCTGCGCGTCGCCGACACCGACACCAACGACGCCTTTTCGGTCAGCGGGCGCGGCGAGCTGCACCTGACAATCTTGATCGAGACGATGCGCCGCGAGGGCTACGAGTTCCAGGTCTCGCGCCCGGAGGTGATCTTTAAAGAGGTCGACGGGCTCAAGCTGGAGCCGATCGAGCAGGTCGAGATCGAGGTCTCCGAGCAGTATCAGGGCACCGTGATCGAGCTGATGGGCGCCCGCCGCGGCATCATGCGCGACATGAGCTATCGCGACGACGGCACCGTCCATATGGTGTTTCACGTGCCGACGCGCGGGCTGCTGGGCTTCCGGCAGACTTTCCTGACCGCCACGCGCGGCGAGGGGATCGTCAACTCACTGTTCATGGGCTACGAGCCGCTGGCCGGCGAGCTCGGCACGCGCGTCAACGGCTCGCTGATCGCCACCGAGAGCGGCACTACCACGACGTTCGGGCTGTATGGCGCCCAGGAGCGCGGCCAGCTGTTCATCACGCCCGGCATCGAGGTCTACGAGGGAATGGTGATCGGCCAGCATATCCGCAGCCGCGACCTGGAGGTGAACGTCTGCCGCAAGAAGCACCTGACCAACATGCGCTCCTCGGGCGCCGACGAGGCGCTGCGCCTGGAGCCGCCGCGCGTGCTGAGCCTGGACGACGCGATCGAGTACATCGGCGACGACGAGCTGGTCGAGGTGACGCCCAAGAGCTTCCGGCTGCGCAAGAAGATCCTCAGCATCGACAATCGCAAGCGCGACCAGAAGCGCCGCGAGATGGCGCTGGCGGCAACCTGAGCCGCTGAAGCGCCGAAATGGGTGGGGTATCGACGATCGCAAGCGCGACCAGAAGCGCCGCGAGATGGCGCTGGCGGCAACCTGAGCCGCTGAAGCGCCGAAATGGGTGGGGTGTGGGGCCGGGCGCAGCCCGCCCCACACCCCACCCCACCACAGATCGACTGAAAAGCAAGAACAGTGTTTCCGACATATGTCGTGAACGAGCGCGCCCCCGGAGCCATCCGAGGGCGCGCTTTTTGCCGTAGCTACGTGCGCCGGCTACGGCTGGGATAGGGGGTTGGACCTCTACAGGACTGTCGAGTAGCCACACAACCTTTGAGGAGCCGATCGTGCAACACCGCTGGTCGCCGCGGCACGGCAGGCCGAATAGGAGTGCTGGTGGCCCACTCTGTCGGATCGCGCTCGCGATCGGGATCGCCGTCGTCGCGGTCAGTCTTACCTTCCCGTTTGCCCTGCTGCTCTTACGCCTGGGCGTCCTGCCCCCACTGCCAATCAAGGTGATCCACGGCCCGATCGTCATCTCGGGTCAGAGCGAGACAGTCTATTACAACGGCAAGTCGGGCCGCACCTTCTACATCGTCTGGATCGCCAAAAGGCCGCATACGTACTATGAGCTTGTCGGCGTGGAAGTGCCGCGGACGAGCTGGTCAATCGGGCCGCGCACCTGCCGGCTGGTGATACGACTCCCGATCAGCGCCAGGTGCGTGCCTCCGCCGGGCACGCCATAGAACGCCGGCCGAGCATTCGAACCACAGAGACGTGGAGCGCACCGAGACGCGGATAAGAGTAGTCGCTTTGGTGTCCTCTATGCCTCGGTGGTGATCCTCTACCGGTGGGACAACGGCGCGCGCCGCACTCGTGGCCGGCTGGGCCCGGCCACGACAGCGCCCCCGGTGATGCACCGGGGGCGCTTCATTAAGGTTACTGGACGCCCTGAGCGCTCGGCACCCCCTGCCCCAGCTCTATCCCGATCGCGTCGGCCCGGTTGCCCAGGGTTAGATCGCTTGCCCCTGCCACGTAGCCTGGTGCAATAGTTGAACAATATAGCTGTCCAGTGAGGTGGCGCTGGCAGGCGCAGGTTCGATCGCCTGTATATCGGCCGCGCTGGGCCGCCGTATGGGTTCAGCGTCGATCCGATCGAGGTCGGCCGCCGACCGACGTAGGTGGTTGGCCTGCCGCCGAATCCGCGCGCTCAGCTCCTCGCGAGTCGCCTGAAAACACCGTTCACAGATCTCCCCGATCGCAATGCCAGCCTCGTCGACAAGGATCGGCACAACGGTGTCGCGCATAAACGCCTCGCCACATGTCGCGCATGTGCAGGTCGCATAGTAGCTGTTGCGCGTGAGCTTAATCTCCATAACTCACCTCCTCTGAAGCGGATCGCCGGGCGTGCGGAATGCACGCCTGGCCAGTTGCCTCAGACTTACTTGGTAGTGATCAAGATGGGTACTCAGGGGAAAGTGCTACATTGCAGCTAGCATGACGGGATCGAGCCGGACTGGCGACCCATGTCGCCGCGTCGTCCGCCCCACCGTCGGGGCTGGCGCTGCTGCACTGGTAAGGGGCTGAGGATGCCACGAGGGACTATAGCACAGACCACTATTAGAGTCAAGAGCGTCGAGCGTACTATTCTATCACCGCCGCACCAGCATCCTCAGCCTATTCATGACCACGATCAGCGTGGTATACTGAGCGACTGTGACAAGCCAGAGCGTCCAATCAATCAGCGGCGCACAGATGCGTCGCCTGCTGGCCGACCAGGCCTGCGCGCGCTGCCCGGCGCTGGCCGCGAGCCGCACGCGGCTCGTACACGGGTACGGCGACCTGGGCGCGCGAGTCGTATTTGTGGGCGAGGCGCCGAGGCGGCGCGGCTCCGACCGCACCGGCGTGCCGTTCAGTGGCGACAAGTCCGGGCGCGCGCTTCAGCGGATTC
>WNGB01017804.1_pt1 | contig 10257 bp, 7 predicted proteins | sample 5400681 | NCBI WGS metagenome assembly WNGB01 (sample SAMN13153367, study PRJNA577476) | soil metagenome | isolation source: 115 cm soil or saprolite under grassland replicate 2 | place: USA:California | collected 2016-06-15
ATGAAGAGCTGCACCTGACTGTGCTGGTCGGTTGCGCCCACGGCGGCGATCGGGGTGGGGCCGACATGGACCGGGGTTCCCCGCCGGTCCATCCGCTTGCCCAGACTTTCCGCCCAGAGTTGGCGGAACCACTCGGCGAGCTCCCTGAGTCGGTCGGTGTACGGCATGAGAACGTGAATCCGGGCGCCAAGCCACGTGTCCGCCGCCCATAGGAGGGCGGCGTAGAGGGCGGCGGAGTTCCGCAGCAGGTCATCGCCGGTTGAGCGTTCCAGTGCAGTCCGGGCACCGCGCATCAAGCCGTCGATGTCGATGCCGACCAGTGCCGCCGGAAGAAGACCAACCGGCGACAGCACGCTGAAGCGGCCGCCGACCGAAGGCGGCACGCTGACGGCGGCGATGCCCTCGCGCTCGGACAGCTCGCGCAAGGCGCCCCGGGCCGGATCGGTCGTGAACACGAGATGCCGGGCAGCGGCCGGGCCGAGGGTCTGGTCGAGCCACCCGCGGACCACCAGATATTGGGCCATCGTTTCGGCAGTGCCGCCCGACTTGCTGACCACGTTGACCAGCGCGCGCCGCGGATCGATCCGCCGCAGCGCCGCGGCCACCGAGGTCGGATCGATGTTCTCGAGTATGGTGAGCCGGGGGAAGAACTCCCGGCCTTCGTCGTCGAGCTCGTTCCAAGCGGGCGGGCGCAGGGCGTTGAGCAGCGCCTTCGCGCCCAGGGCCGACCCGCCGATTCCCAGCACGAGCACGTGATCGTGCGCCTGGCCCAACCCCTCCGCGAAGCGCGCGATCTCTCGCACAGTTGCCTGCTGGTCTACCAGGTCGTAGAACCCGTACTCGCCGGCGGCGCGCCGCTCCTGTACCTCCGCGTGCACCGCGCCGAACCGGCGGGCCAGCTCGCCCAGGCGCCCGCGAGGCAGCCCGTGCTCGCCATCCAGGCCGTCTGAGAGCATCCGCCCGTACACCATCCGCATCAGCCCACCTCCACCGCGAGACCATCATACGCCGGGGCGATGCCCGCCGGCAGCTGCGCCGCGAGCTCCGCGTGGCCGGTCTCGTGGGTGAGATGGGTGAGGAAGGTACGCTCCGCACCCAGATCCTGCGCGGTGCGCACGGCTTCGGTGATGCTGAGGTGGGTAGGATGCGGCCGCCACCAGAGGGCGTTCCCGCGCGGATGGGGGTACCTCTTTCACGTCGGTGATGTAGGCGAGGCCGCCGAGCCGATAGCCGAAGACCCGCAGATTGCCGTGCTGGAACGCCAGCGGAAGCACCTGGATGCCCGCCACCATCAGTGGTCGCCCCGGCTCGACCGGACAGAGCTCCAAAGCGGGCTTCGAGGTGCCCTGGTAGGGCCGCACGTTGTCATCGAAGATGTAGTTGAACGAGCTCCTGAGGGTTGCCAGCGTCTCGGCCGGCCCGTACAGCGGGAGCGGGCGCCCCTGCTTGACCGAAAACACTCTGAGATCATCGATGCCGTTGATGTGGTCGGCATGGGCATGGGTGTACAGCACTGCATCGACGCGAGAGCGGCCGGCCGCCACCAGCTGAAGCCGTAGCTCGGGCGGGGTATCGATGAGAATTGCCGCATCGTCCACTTCGACCAGGGCGCCCGCCCTGGTGCGCTTGTCTCTCGCGTCGGTCGAGCGGCACACCGGGCACTCACAACCGATCTGAGGCACGCCGAATGACGTGCCGGTCCCGAGAAACGTGAGCCGCATCTCCTAAACTGCTTCGATCTTCAGGAGGTTGGTAGTGCCGGGCTGGTCGAACGGGACGCCGGCGGTGACGACCACCCGCTCACCCGGCTCCGCCAGCTTGAGCTCGAGCAGCTTGTGGCGCGCGACGGCAAGCAGCGAATCGTAGTTCGGCAGATGCTCGGTCAGCGCGGGGATAACCCCCCAGACCAGTGCGAGCTGCCGGAAGGTTTCGGGCTCCGGCGTCACGGCGAAGATGGGAACGGAGGGCCGATAGGACGCGACCGTGCGCGCGGTGAAGCCGCTGCTGGTGAAGCAGAGAACGAGCGGCGCACTCATCAGGTCCACAGCGGCGCACACCGCCACCGCAATGGCGTCCTCGGTGCGGGTGGGAGTGAACTCGCCGGGCTTCCCCTTCTGGAGCCGCTCCAGCTCCTCCCGGCGCCGTCCAACCGCCACGTCGAACGCAGGACTCCGGCCGCGCCGCTGCCGTTCGATCTCCCGCGCGATTCTCACCATCGCCTGCACTGCCTCGAGCGGATAGTCGCCGATTGCGGTCTCCGCCGAGAGCATGACTGCATCGGTGCCATCGAGGATCGCGTTGGCCACGTCGGACGCCTCGGCCCGGGTCGGCCGGGGGGCGTGCACCATCGATTCCAGCATCTGGGTCGCGGTGATGACCGGCTTGCCGTGGAGGTTCGCTTCGCGGATGACCCGCTTCTGCGCGAGCGGCACCTTCTCGAAGGGGAGCTCGACCCCGAGATCGCCCCGGGCCACCATGATCGCGTCGGAGGCCAGGAGAATCGGCCGGAGGTTGTCGAGCGCCGTGTCCTTCTCGATCTTGGCGACCAGCTTGGTGTGAGCCGGCACCAGCCGGCGTACCTCCGCCAGATCCTCCGGCTTGCGAACGAAGGACACGCCGATGTAGTCGACTCCGAGCGCGACCGCGCGCTCGACCTCTTCCCGATCCTTGTCGGTGACCGCGGGGGCGCTTACCTGCACCCCCGGCAAGTTCATGCCCTTGTTGGCCCGAAGCTCGCCGCCGTAGCGAACCCGCCCCAGAACGCGATCGCCTCGTACGCCCGTCACCTCGACGTTAAGCAGCCCGTCATTGAGCAGGATGGTGCTTCCGGCCTGGACGTCCTGCGCCAGCGCCGCATAGGCGGTCGGGATCTCGCTGCCCTCGGCATCAGCCTCAGGCGCGAACACCACCTTCTGGCCGGCTTCGAGCAGGAGCGGCTCCGGCAGCTTTCCAACCCGGATCCGGGGCCCGTGGAGATCGACCAGAATCGCGGCGCTCGCGCGTGCGCTGCGATCGGCGATGACTTCCTTGAGATCCTGGATCCAGCGGGTCCGGATCTCGGGCGTCCCGTGCGATGCGTTCACCCGCACCACGTCCACGCCGGCATCCAGCAGCGCAGTCATGCGCTCCCGGCTGTCCCAGGCTGGGCCCAGCGTGGCGACGATCTTGGTGCGGCGTACTGAGGCGAGCGACACGCGGCTCCTCTGGCGGCGCGAAGACTGGGAGTCTAATCGCGCCGGGTCAGGCCTGCATCACGACCTCGCCGTCCACCACCGTGAGTCGTGCGCGGGCCCGGCGAAAGGCCGTGCCGTCACCCCGGGCGAGGGCCGCCCCGTCCAGCTCCCATGCCACCAGGTCGGCGTCACGGCCGGGCGCCAGCGTGCCGCGCTGCCCGGCCACGCCCGCTGCGCGGGCACAGCCTTCGGTGTAGAGCCTGAGGGCCGTTTCGAAGTCGAGGCGCTGGTCAGTCCACCAGCCGGCTGGAGGCGATCCATCGTCGGCCTGCCGCATCAGGGCGGCATAGACGCCCTCCCGCGGGTCGAGCGGAGCAACCGGCACGTCGCTGCCGAAGGCGACGGTCGTCCCCTGGGCCAGAATATTCCGAAAGGCGTATGCGCCGCTGCCGCGGCTGCCCCAGTAGCGCTCCACCAGCGGGATGTCCGTCAGCAGGTGGGCCGGCTGCATGGATACCACGATGCCGAGCTGCGCCGCTCGGCCGAGATCGGCGGGGTGGACGCACTGGAAATGCTCGATCCGGTGCGGGAACCCGACCCGAGGCGCCTGCTCGAGCAGGTCGAGAGCCCGTCGTACGGCTGCGTCCCCGATGGCATGGACGGTGGCAGCGATCCCAGCCTCGCCGGCGAGCTGAATCGCTTCGCGCGCCTGCTCCAACGTCGAAATGGGCATGCCGCGATCGCCGCTGCCTTCGTACGGCTCGAGCATCCAGGCAGTCTGCTTCCCCAGGCTGCCATCCAGGAACAGTTTCACGCCACCGATGGCGAGCCATTGCGAGCCCTGACCGCTCTTCACTGCGCCGGCGATCAACCGATGAAGGGCCGCAACCGGCGGGTGGAACAGGACCCGGAGACGGAGTGAGTCCTGGAGCTCGAGCTGGCGGAATGCCGCGAGAACCGATTCCGTCTCCACGTTGTGGATACCGGTGACGCCAAGCCGATGGGCTTCCGCCTGACCCTGGTGCAACGCGGCGATGACCAGGTCCTCCGGCGGGACCGGGAGAGCCGGGAGCGCCAGCTCCACGGCGCGGTCGAGCAGGAGTCCGGTCGGTTCACCGTTGGCGTCATGTACGATCCGCCCACCGAATGGGTCCGGGGTCCCCCGGTCGATGCCGGCGACCTGCAGCGCGGCGCTGTTGAGCCAGGCCGCGTGCACGTCGAGGGAATCCAGATAGACCGGCAGCGGTTGCACGGCATCGAGGGCCCAACGGTCGGGCGGGGCCTCCCACCAGTTGGCATCCCAGCCCTGCCCCAGTAACCAACCGGCGACCGGCGTTTCAGCCCGCACCCGCTCGAGCGCCTCCGCACGGCTTCGAACGCCCGCAAGTTGAACCCGCCCGCGACCCAGGGCCCAGCTGGCAAAGTGGGTGTGTCCATCGACGAATCCGGGCGTAATCCAGGCGCCTGGGAGATCGTAGTGCGGCGTTCCAGGGGGTAGCTCGCGTTCCAACTGGGTCGCCCGTCCTACCGAACGGACCCTGCCGCCCTCCCACCAAAGGGCATCTCCCTCGACGCCGGGAGCGAGCGATACCACCCGAGCGGCTCGAATGAAGCCGGTTCGTACCCGGTCGGCTCGAGCAACCAATGCCACGCTATCCACATGTGGAAAAGCACGCAAAGTGAATATCCAAGTGGGGCGATTCGCAGTTGAAAACAGCTGAGTCCAACTTCAGGACCGACTTTAAGTCACATGGCCAATACTCGAAGTACCAGTGACTTATACAGGCATATCTTAAGCAGCTCAAAGGATGGCGACAGTGTCGGCACGACTAGGGAATTTATGCATACGAAAGACTTACTCACATTGTCGACACGGCCCTTTTCATGGTTTTCGGTCACGTCTGTGTAACCCGGGCCGGGGTAGCGGCTTGAGCTCCTGACGGCCAGTGAAACGATCCGGTGCTGAACGCTTCGACCGGAGGATGTGCAGTATCACGGCAGCATTGAGCGGCCCGGCTGATATACCCCTCAGCCGCGCCGCGCCGCGCGCACGGCGCGGCGCAGCACCTCATAAGACTTGGGGTCGTTGGGTTGGAACCGGAGATCGCGCCAGCGCACCCGACCGTCTGGACCGATCACGTAGACCGTCCGCCGGTCGATTCCCCCGGCGCCGTTGCTGCCGTACTTAGCCGCCACGGCCTGGTCCGGGTCGCTCAGGAGGCGAAACGGCAGCCTCAGCTTGGCGGCGAAGCGCCGATGGGTCGGCAGCGGGTCGGTGCTCACGCCCAGGACGACTACGTCGGCGCCGAAGATGTCCTCGTGCCGATCCCGAAACGTGCTGAGCTGGAGGCTGTCGGTCTTGGTAAAGTCGCGCGGATAGAACGCCAGGACCACGACTTTCCCGCGGTCACGCCAGAGCGCGTAGGCTTCTTCGCCGGTCCCGATCGTGTCCTGGTTGGCCCAGGAAAGCGTGAAATCGGGCGCGTCGCTGCCCTCGTCGGGCCCATCGGCAAGGAACACCTCGGGGCCTTTGCCGGCCTGCGCGCTGAGCAAGGGGGGAGCGAACAATGTGGCCAGGAGTAGGAGACCGGCGAGTCGGCGCATGCGTGAGTCCCGATCGGGAGGTTGATCTCAGCGGGCGGTCACCTGACGCAGCACCGGCTCGAGCTCCTGCTCGGCTCCGGTGCCGGTGTAGACGACCTTGCCCTGGCGGTCGACGATGGCAATGAACGACGTGGTAGGCACCTCATAGGCCCGGATGCTGGCTCCGCGGTCGTCGTATAGCGTGCGGAACGGGGGCTTATGGGTGCCCACGTACTTCCGGACCCGGGCCGGTGTCTGGTTTACTGTGACGTTGATGCCGAGGAAGGCGACCTGATCGCCGTAGGCCGCGTGCGCGGCCTTGACCCGGGGCAGCAGCGCCTCGCACAGCTCGCACCAGGTCGCCCACCACTCGAGCACCACCGGCTGCTTTCCGAGGTAGCTGCTCAGGTCGACCGGTTTCCCCTCGAGGTCGTTCACCGTCACCGCCGGCGCGACGGCACCGATCGCGATGCCGCTCTCGCCCTGTCCGGCTGCAGGGCGACCCGCGAACAGCCAAACCCCGAGCGCTATCGTCGTGAAGCGGCCGGCCCGGCCACACCAGTCCGTCATGACACTCTCCCCATCTGGACGAAATAGTACTCGGCCATCGCCAGGAGCAGCACCCCACCCGTCCGCTTCACCCAGACGGTCCAGCGGCCGCTCCGCGGCAGCCGAGCGAGCAGCCCGGAGGAGAGCCCGACCGCCACCAAGAGCGCGGTCATGCCCAGCGAGAAGACGAACAGATACACGAAGCCGAGCACGGCGCTGCGGGTGGCCCCGACAAACGTGAGCACGGCGGCGAAGGCCGGAGCGCCGCATGGCGCGGCCACCAGCCCGGAGGTTGCTCCCAGCAGGAACACGCCGCCGGGCGAGTCGCCACCGACCCGGCCGGCCCACGCGAGCAGCCGGCCGGGGACCTGCAGGGTGAACACGTCCAGCAGCGCGAGCCCGAACAGCAGGAGCAGATTGCCCATCGCGAAATAGGCCCACGGGTTCGAGCTCACGGTCCCGAAGACCGACCCGGTGAGGCCGGCCAGCAGGCCCAGACTGGCGTAGACCAGGGCAAGGCCGGTCACATACGTGACGGTCAGCAACAGTGCGCGACCTCGAGATCGCACCGCCGCACCGGCCCCGCCGAGAATGCCGGCGGTAATCGGGATCATGGGATAAACGCAGGGCGTGAGGCTGGTGGCGAGGCCCGCGGCAAAGAGGATCGGTAGGGCAACCAGGGGACGGTCCCGCAGGGTCGCATCGAGGCCGGCAAGCGCGAAGAGGGGCACGGGGGTGGAGTATAACCCCCGGTCAGAAGTCCAGGCGAAGCCTCCGCAGCAGCGCCATGAATCGCGGGTCCTTGCGCAGGGGATCCCACCCGGGCTCGCCCCGCAGGAACAGCATCCAGCCAGACCGCTGGTCGGCCGCCAGCTCGAGCAAGCGGAATCCCTCGTCAAGGTCGCCCAGGCTGAAATGAATCTGGGCCTGGTACATGAGCGGCACATGGCGCTCTGCGGCCTGCTCCCGGATCTCGGCCAGCAACGCAAGAGCCCGGTCGGTGTGCCCCAGCCCGGCATGGGCCTGGGCGCTGAATGAGAGCAGGATCGGGAGCCGCCCGATGAGCCCTATTCCCCGCTCGAGCTCGGAAACAGCCTCGTCCAGCCTGCGGAGGACCAGAAGGCTGCGAGCCATGCTCACGTACCCTTGAAGCGAAGCCGGATTCAGCTCCAGGTGGACGTGAAACTTCTCAACCGCTTCATCGAAGCGCCGGGCGTAGTGAAGGCAACGCCCGACGCTCACCTGAACCGTCAATGACAGCGGGTCGAGAATCTGGGCCCGCAGGATGATTTGCAGGGCCTGCTCGGCCCGGCCCATTCCGCAGAGAAATATTGCATACCAATGCTGCGCCAGGGACGAGGCCGACACACCCTCCATGGCGCGCTCGAACTCGCCCTGCGCCAGCGACCAGTCCCAATCATAGAGGCCCGCGAGCAACGCTCGGGCGAAGTGCGCGTCTCCCAGTGAGTCATCCAGTTCGATGGCCCGGTTCGCGGCCGCTCTCACCTTGGGCCGCATTTCCAAGGGGGGCTTGAGCCCGAATTCATCGAACCCGAGCATCGCGTAACCGTAGGCCAGCCAGGCATGCGCGAGAGCGTAGTCCGGATCGACTGCGACTGCCTGCTCGAACCGGTCGACCGCCGCCTGAAATCCTTCCAGCGATGCCAGCGCCCAGGCGTGCCGGCCCTGGAGATACAGGGTATACGCGTCGACGTTCCCGGTAGCGGGCTGAACCAGCCGGCCGCTCGAAGTGCCGGCGACCTTTTGGGTGAGCGTCGCGGCGATGGCCCGGGCCAGCTCGTCCTGCACGGCAAAGACGTCGGCCAGAGTCCGCTCGTAGGTCTGGGACCAGAGGTGGTAGCCGTCCGCGACGCTGACGAGCTGGGCCGTGAGGCGAATCCGGTTGCCCGCCTTGCGCACGCTCCCCTCCAGCAGGGTACGCACCCGGAGTTGCTCCCCGATCTCGCGGACGTCGACGTTCCGGCCCTTGAACATGAAGGACGACGTGCGTGCGGTCACGCGGAGGCCGCGCACCTGGCTCAAGGCGGCGATGATCTCGTCGGTCATACCGTCGCTGAAATACTCGGCTTCGGGGTCGGGGCTCAGGTTCGCGAACGGCAACACCGCGATCGACGCGTCGGCCAAACGATGGGCGCCGGAGACCTCGCTGATCTGGCCGGCCCCATGGCCCAGCCGGTCGGCCCGCTCCAGAGCCCCGGAGAGCTCAGCCGCGGTGGCAAACCGGTCCGCCGGACTGGTCGCGAGGGCCTGTGCCACCACCGCGTCGAGGACCGGCGGCATCCCCGCGTCAATGGTGCGGAGCCGCGGGGCCGCCTCGGTCATTCTGCGGATCAGCATTGCGTGCGCGCTGCGGCCGCCGAAGGGCGTGGAACCCACCAGCGCCTCGAAGAGAACGCAGCCCAGGCTGTAGATGTCGCTTCGGCCGTCGACGTCGGTATCGCCGCTCGCCTGCTCCGGGCTCATGTACGTGGGGGTGCCGAGGACCGTTCCCTGGGCAGTAACGCCGGCGATACCGGCGGCGCTCAGAGCCCGCGCGATGCCGAAATCGGCGACGACCGCATGCCCCGCCCCGAGCAGGATGTTCTCCGGCTTGATGTCCCGATGGATCACTCCCCGGCTGTGCGCGTAATCGAGGCCATCGGCCACCTCGCGACCGATCTTCACGGCCTCAGTCATTGGCAAACGAGTCTCCCGGCTCAGCCGCTCCCGTAGCGATTCGCCTTCGATGTACGGCATCACGTAGTAGAGCACCCCGTCGGATTCACCGGAGTCGTGCACCGCCAGAATGTGCGGATGGGTGAGGCGGGCGGCGACCTGGATCTCCCGGAGGAAACGGTCGGGCCCGAGCGTCGCCGCCAGCTCGGGCCGAAGCACCTTGAGAGCGACCAGCCGCCCATGCTTCGAGTCTCGCGCCAGATATACCGTCGCCATCCCGCCCCGGCCGAGCTCGCGCTCGATCGAGTAGCGGCCGCTGAGCGCGCCGGCCACGAAATCGAGGAGGCTAACCATCGGCGCCTGCAGTGCTCACCGAGGAACAGCTTTATAGCCGCTGACGCCGTAACGGCTCTCGACGTACTCCTCGAGAATCTGCAGGAACTCGGGCACGATATTGTCGCCCTTGAGGGTGGTGAGCAGCCGGCCATCGACGTACACTGGGGCCTTGGGGTCTTCGAAGGTTCCCGGCAGCGAGATGCCGAGGTGCGCATGCTTTGATTCCCCGGGCCCGTTCACCACGCAACCCATCACGGCGACCCGCAGCTCTTCGACGCCCGGCCGCGCCTCCCGCCAGACCGGCATCTTCTCCCGCAGGTATTCCTGAATGTCCAGCGCCATCTGCTGGAAAAATGTGCTCGTCGTGCGGCCACAACCGGGGCAGCTGGTCACCTGGGGGGAGAAGCTCCGGAGCCCAAGGGATTGGAGCACTTGCTGCGCGACCTGCACCTCCAGCGTCCGATCGCCGTTCGGCTCCGGGGTGAGCGAGACCCGGATGGTATCGCCGATCCCTTCCTGGAGCAGCACCGAAAGCCCTGCGGTGCTGGCGACCATTCCTTTCATCCCCATGCCTGCCTCGGTGAGGCCGAGGTGCAGCGGGTAGTCGCAGCGGGACGCGAGGATCCGATACACATCCACCAGATCCTGAACTCCGGAAACCTTGGCGCTGATGATGATCCGCTCGTGCGGCTGGCCGATCCGCTCGGCCAGCGCCGCCGACCGCACGGCGCTCTCGACCATCGCTTCCATGGTGACGTCGCGGGCGTCACGCGGCTCCACCAGCGCGGCGTTCGCATCCATCAGCTCGGTCAGCAGGATCTGGTCGAGGGATCCCCAGTTCACGCCGATGCGCACCGGCTTCTCGTTCTGCAGCGCAACCTCGATGATGGTGCGGAAATGTTCGTCGGCCCGCTTGCCCCCGACGTTGCCCGGATTGATC
>WNGB01021819.1_pt1 | contig 10257 bp, 10 predicted proteins | sample 5400681 | NCBI WGS metagenome assembly WNGB01 (sample SAMN13153367, study PRJNA577476) | soil metagenome | isolation source: 115 cm soil or saprolite under grassland replicate 2 | place: USA:California | collected 2016-06-15
TCGACGGCGACGTCCCCAGGCTGCCGTCCGGCAACTCGACCAGCCAGTCGAGGCAGAACTCGGCCGCACCGCGCAGGATCGGCCACGCCCGCTCCAGGAACTCCAGATCGCCGCTGAACGCGTAGTGATCCCATAGGTGCCGGACCAGCCAGGCACCGGCCATCGGCCAGTTGGACCACCGCGGGTCGCCCTCGACGGGAAGCGTCCAGCACCACGCGTCGGCGTTGTGATGTGCCGTCCAGCCGCCACAGCCGTAACGGTCGTTCGCCGTACGACGACCTGCCTCGGCGAGATGCCCGAGGTAGTCGAGCAGTGGTTCGTGGCATTCGGGCAGACTCGTCGTCTCGGCCGGCCAGTAGTTCATCTCGGTATTGATGTTGACCGTGTAGTTCGAGCTCCACGGCGGGCGCAGGATGTCGTTCCAGATGCCCTGCAGGTTCGTCGGCAGGCCACCGGGACGAGAGCTCGCGATCATCAGGTAGCGCCCGTAGTTGAACACCAGCGCTGCCAGCGCGGGGTCGTCGCCGTGCTGGGTCAACCGCATGTCGGTCGGCAGATCCGCGAGGTCCGGCGATCCGGTCAGCTCGAGCGACGATCGGCGGAACAGCCCCTGGTGGTCCACGGTGTGCTCGGCGACGAGTTCGTCGTACCGGCGTTCGAGCGCAGCGAGCACCTTCTCGTCGGCGGCCGCCCAGCACTCCTCCGCCGTCCGGGTCGGCGGTGTCGACGGGCCGTCGTACCCGGTCTCTGTGCAGAGGATCAGAGTCAGTTCGCCGGCCCCCCGGATGGTCAGGCCGTTCTCGTCGGCGGTCACCTCACCGTCGGTCCGCGCGCGCAGTGCGATCGCCGCTGACATCCCGCGATCCGGGCCGTCGGAGTACCGGATCGGCTCCGGTACGTCGCGATGCGGTGGTGCGACATCGGCCGGAGCCTGCAGCAACAGTCCGGCGCCGTCGCCGGCGACGTGCGGCCGCGAACGCAGCTGCGAGGTCAGCCGCGCGGTGACGCCGAGTGCAGCTGACTTCGACGCGGTCAGATGCAGGACGAGCACCCCGGCCGGTGCGCTGACGAACACCTCCTGCCGAACGGTCACTCCCCCGATCTCGTACTCGGCCAGCGCCATCGCGGTGTCGAGATCGAGCTGCCTGCGGTACTGCGCTACGTCCCCTGCATCCGGCGCGGAGCTGTCGACCTCGATGTCGAGGAGCAGGTCGCCGAGCGGCAGATACGCCTGCGAGTAGCCGGAATGGAATCCACGGGCCAGCTCATGGGCACGCCGGATGTCGCCCGCTGCCAGAGCCGCGCGCACCGCCTGCACGGCCTCGGCTCCGATGGCCCCGAGCGGCTCTGACAGCAGGCGCGCCGTCTCCGGACCGCCTGACCAGCAGGTCTCGTCGTTCAGCGCGATCCGGTCGGCTCCGACGCCGCCGAAGCACATCGCCCCGATCCGGCCGTTGCCGAGCGGCAATGCCTCCAGCCAGGTGCCGGCCGGCCGGTCGTAGTGCAGCCGGGTCTCATCCGGGCGGTCCGAGCTCACCAGCTCGCTCATTCCAGGCGCCTCCGTCGAAGGGTGATGGTGTGGTAATCGTCATATGAATTCAGTGGATCGTAGCGCTGAGACGGTGTGTGGTCCATACTTGAGTGCATCTGAAGGCAAAATCATCTTATCTATCGGAGTAGTAGGGGGTCCCATGCCACGCATCACGTCGGTGGAGGTCGTTGATGTCCGGTTCCCGACCTCGCTGACCCAGGACGGCTCTGACGCGATGAACAAGGACGGCGACCACTCCGCCGCGTACGTCGTCCTGCACACCGACGACCCGGCGCTCACCGGCCACGGCTTCACGTTCACCATCGGGCGCGGAAACGACCTGTGCGTCGCGGCAGCGGCCCAGCGCGGCCGCCCTCTGGTCGGGCGGGACGTCGACAAGCTCTGCGCCGACCTGGGTGGGATCTACCGGGAGCTGCAGTCGGACACGCAACTGCGCTGGCTCGGGCCGGACAAAGGTGTCGTCCACCTGGCACTGGCCGCCGTCATGAACGCCGTCTGGGACCTGGCCGCCCGGCGAGCCGGGAAGCCGCTGTGGCGACTACTGGCCGACATGTCACCCGAGGAACTGGTCGCGGCCGCCGACCTGCGGTACCTGTCGGACGTGCTCACCACCGAGCAGGCAGTCGCCCTCCTCGCCGACCGCGAGCCTGGCCGGGCACAGCGGATCAAGGAGCTCGAGGCCAGCGGGTACCCGTGCTACACCACGTCGGCCGGCTGGCTCGGATACTCCGACGAGAAGCTGCGCCGGCTCTGTGAGGAGGCCGTTGCCCAAGGCTACAAACACGTGAAACTCAAGGTCGGTGCTGATTTGGCCGACGACGTACGGCGGTGCGATGTCCGGGCGGGAACCTGATGATCGACGCCAACCAGGTGTGGGACGTGCCGGAGGCGATCGAGTGGGTGCAGGCGCTGGCGCGGTTCGAGCCGTTGTGGATCGAGGAGCCGACCAGTCCGGACGACGTACTCGGGCACGCGGCCATCCGGAAGGCGGTCGCGCCGATCGGCGTCGCGACCGGCGAACACGCGATGAATCGCGTGCTGTTCAAGCAGTTCTTCCAGGCCGGCGCGATCGACTTCTGCCAGCTCGATGCGGCCCGGCTGGGCAGTGTCAACGAAGTACTCGCGGTCTACCTGATGGCGGCCAAGTTCGGCGTACCGGTGTGTCCGCACGCGGGTGGCGTCGGGCTGTGCGAGCTGGTCCAGCACCTGTCGATCTTCGACTACATCGCGGTGTCGGCCAGCCTGGAGAACCGGGTCACCGAGTTCGTCGATCACCTGCACGAGCACTTCGTCGACCCCTGCGTCGTACGGAACGGCGCTTACGTGTTGCCGTCCGCTCCCGGCTACAGTGCCGAGATGCGCAGACCGTCGCTCGCGACGTACACGTTCCCGACCGGGTCCTACTGGGCATCGCGAGAGAGCGCGGAGTCGGTCGCATGACAGCGAGGGCCGGGCCCCGGAGGCGGCCACGCGCCCCGGCGGACTACGGCCGGACAGCCTCTCGCGTCGGTGCTTCGCAGACGGACGTCGTCGTACAGGGCATCAAGAAGCTGATCGTCGACGGCACGCTCCGGCCAGGCGACCGCCTGCCGATCGAGAAGGACCTCGCCGAGGCACTGGGAGTCTCCCGCGGTCCGCTGCGCGAAGGGGTTCGCGCGCTGTCCATGATGGGCGTGCTGGAGACCCGACAGGGCGACGGCACCTACGTCACGGCCCTCGACTCCTCGTTGCTGTTGGCACCGATGGGGTTCGTGGTGGACCTGCAGGACCACAGCGGCGCGCACCACCTGCACGCCGTACGACGAATGCTGGAGACTCAGGCTGCCGGACTGGCGGCCGCTCGCATCAGCGACGAAGCGCTCGCCGCGGCGGACGACCTCCTGCGCCGAACCGAGGCCGAGCTGACCGACGGCGTACTGAGCCACGAGGCACTGATCGACAACGACATCGCCTTCCACCGTGTCATCGCCCAGGCGTCCGGCAACCCGGTGCTCGCGGCCCTGATCGAGGCGCTCGGCGGACGGACCACCCGGGACCGTCTGTGGCGCTCGATCAGTCAGGAAGGCGCCGACGAGGCTACCCACGGCGAGCACCGAGGAATCCTCGCTGCCCTCGCCGCTCACGACCCCGACCGGGCTCGCATTCGCATGGCCACCCACCTCTTCGGCGTCGAGGACTACCTCAGGCAACGACCACCCGGCGACGAACCCATCCACGATCCCTGAGGACTGCTCGATGCCCTTCATTTGGCGTACGGCGAACCTGACGCTGGCGTTCTGCATCGACGACGGCCCGGTCCGGTTGGAATCCGTGCACTGGGATCCCGAGGCCTCGACCGGTCCGGTCGACCAACCACTCGTGGAGGTGTCTGCGCTCGGTCATGGCCGCTCCGTCAACACCCATCGCCACGTCGGCACAGTCCTCGGCCACCGTCTGCGATACACGAGCCACGAAGCCACCGGCACCAGCCTCCGCATCGTTCAGCAGGACGCGGTGACAGGGCTTCAGATCACCAGCTTCTTCGAAGCAGCCGAAGGGATCCGCACGTGGACCGAGGCCCGGCTGACCGGTCCTGGCACCCTCGAGCTGACCAGCCTGTCATCGGTCATCGTGGCGATGGACTCGCTCGACTTCGACCTGGTTGCCGGCGACAACGACTGGATGGCCGAGAGCAGGTGGTCCGCCCGGCCACTGCGCGGGCTCGGGCTGCCCGACATCCAGTACCCGGTGCCCCGCACCCGGCATGCGGTGACGAGTCGGGGCCAAGTCGACTTGCCACTGCCTCATTGTGAGGTCAGGAACCTCTTCCCAGCTCAGGCCGACGGCTGGACCTACGACTGGCAGGACAACACCTTGACCATCACGGCCAACACCGCAGAACCGTCCGCCCGCGTCGTCGAACTCATCGGCCGGACCGCCGCTACACGCTGTCCTTCGACGCCACGCTGACGGAGACGATCGCCAGCCCCAGCCGTGACGTCTACCTCCCACCCGGTGAATGGTGCCTCGCCGAATCGGGCGCAACCCATCACGGCGGTGTCACCGTGACCGTCCCCGTCACCCTGGACGCCATCCCCGTGTTCGTACGAGCCGGAGCCGACGTACTCAACTTGATCCATCAGTGACGGCTGCTGCGCACACGACGTCGCCTGCGTTACTCCTTGGGGCAGGAACGGCGAGCCGGCGACTTTCTGAATCCTCGGTTCACAGCAGCATCGACCACGATCTGAACCTCACGCCATGACTCCGGCAACGCACCCTTTTACGCAGCTCCAGCGCACCTCGACATCGGCTGTTGATCCTCGCTCACACCGATGCGTCCGGGAAGGCGATCACCGACAGAAAGCGAATCGGGAGTTCGATCAGGTTCGTGGGGCCGTGCTCTCCCTCGCCATCGAACTGGAGCGAATCGCCCGGCGTAAGCCGGTAGGTCTGACGCGAATGCCCGTATTCCATGGTCCCCTCGAGCATGTAGATGAACTCCGTGCCCGGGTGCTGGAAGAGTGGGTAGACCTCACTCGTCTCGCTCAGAGTCACCAACAGGCACTCGAGACGCTTGTGTTCGCCGCGCAAAGACCCAAGTAGCTCGTACTCATGTCCGACCTGCGTGCCGTTGCGCACGATCGGCGCCCCCTGCCCCGCCTTCACGAAGGCCGCAGGACGCTCTTCGTCCGCCCCGCGGAACAGTGATGTGACCGGCACATCCAAGCCCCTGGCGAGCAGGGCGACCGTGCTGAGCGAGCAGGACGTCTGGGCGTTCTCGACCTTGGACAGCATCGCCTTGGAAATGCCGATCTTGGCGGCCATGTCAGCGACTGAAAGGCCGGAGTGTCGACGCAGTTCGCGCACGTTCCGTGCGATCGCGGCTTCCAGCTGAAGGGTCTCGACCGAATCTTCCTGGTGACGGTTGCGCGTCATCCCCGCATTCCGCAGCAGCACATCGTCTTCCATGAGTTAACCCTAGCGCGTCGTAATCCACTGACAGTGAACGGATCGCGTGGCCATCAGGCCTTCAGCAGGACCTCGAGACCGAAGCGGGACGTGGTGCTCATGAGACTCCTGACATTGGCGGGTCGGGGGTGATGCGAACCTCCGCGACACAGTCACCGAGGTCGATGATGTGGAAGGCGCTGCCGAGGTACGGCGGCAGCTCCGTCGCTACGGAAGGACTGTCCGCCGCGGGACGCAGGGTGACATCGGCAGTGCATCGCCCGCGTCGAGTCATGACGTTGAGCGCGCTCGTGGGGGACGGAAGAGAGCACAGCGCCACGTCGTCCTCGCCGGCGAACCGGGCCTGCTCCCCGTTCTCGAGCCACACCCGCTCCCCACCGATGGCCAGCTCGAGCGGGCCAAGGGCGATGAAGGTGCGGTCAAGCCCGGGCAAGGACGAGAATCCGGCAGGGACAGCGAGTTCGGCGACGCTGATCCGCCACAGCACCTGACCGTCATCAGCGTGGGCGATCGCAAGCTCCCGCGTGGTGCCAGCCCCGTTCTTCCAGGGCACCGGCACCACATGGATGGGACTCAGGATCGCCATCGACTCGACCAGGCTCAGCGCATCTCGCCGGCGCCCACGGTCAGGGCCCGCGGGATCGAGAGACCGATCAGGCCACCGCCGATGATGACGACCTTCTGTGCCACGTCAGAGCACCTTACCCGGGATCCAGCTGGTGCCGGCGAGCGGGACGCCGGCCATGGCGGCGGACTCGATGGTGAGGGCGACGAGATCCTCGGGCTCCAGGTGGGTGACGTGCGCCTTGCCGCAGGCCCGGGCGATCGTCTGGGCCTCCATGGTCAGGACGCGCAGGTAGTTGGCGATCCGCTTGCCGCCCTCGACGGGGTCGAGGTTCTTCTGCAGTTCGGGGTCCTGCGTCGTGATGCCGGCCGGGTCCTGGCCGTCCTGGAAGTCGTCGTAGAAGCCGGCGGCGCTCCCCAGTGCTTCGTAGTCCGCGGCGAACTTCGGGTGGTTGTCGCCGAGCGCGATCAGCGCGGCGGTGCCGATCGCGACGGCATCCGCGCCCAGGGCGAGGGCCTTGGCGACGTCGGCGCCGGTGCGGATGCCGCCGGAGATGACGAGCTGGACGCCGTCGGACTTCTTGTGGACGCCGAGCTCCTGGAGAGCGCGGACGGCGGGGCCGATGGCGGCGAGGGTCGGGATGCCGACGTGCTCGATGAAGACGTCCTGGGTGGCGGCGGTGCCGCCCTGCATACCGTCGACCACGACGACGTCAGTCCCGGCGTGGACAGCCAGCTTCACGTCGTAGTAGGGCCGCGAGGCACCGACCTTGACGTAGATCGGCTTCTCGCAGTCGGTGATCTCACGGATCTCGTTGATCTTGATCGTCAGATCGTCGGGGCCGGTCCAGTCGGGGTGACGCGAGGCGGAGCGCTGGTCGATGCCGGCAGGCAGGTCGCGCATGCCGGCGACCCGCTCGGAGACCTTCTGGCCCAGCAGCATGCCGCCGCCGCCGGGCTTGGCTCCCTGGCCGAGGACGATCTCGATCGCGTCGGCGCGGCGCAGGTCGTCGGGGTTCATGCCGTAGCGGTTGGGGAGGTACTGGTAGACGAGGGTCTTGGAGTGGCCGCGCTCCTCCGGCGTCATCCCGCCGTCACCCGTCGTGGTGGTGGTGCCAGTGGCCGAGGCGCCGCGACCCAGGGCCTCCTTGGCGTTGGCGCCCAGGGCGCCGAAGCTCATGCCGGCGATGGTGACGGGGATGTCGAGGTGCACGGGGTACTTCGCGTTGCGCGCACCCAGGACTACGTCGGTGCCGCACTTCTCGCGGTAGCCCTCGAGCGGGTAGCGCGACATCGACGCGCCGAGGAAGAGCAGGTCGTCGAAGTGCGGCACGTGTCGCTTGGCGCCCCAGCCGCGGATGTCGTAGATGCCCGTCTCGGCGGCCCGGTGGATGGCGGCGATGGTGGCGCGGTCGAAGGTAGCGGACTCGCGCAGGCCCATCCGCGCACGGTCGTCGGCGGAAAGCGTCACGACGGGCTCCTCTCAGTACTCGTTGTCGTGGGTGAAGTGGTAGAGCGTGCGGGCCGACCCGTAGCGCTTGTACGCCGTCAAGTCGTCGTCCTCGTAGCCGGCCGCCTTGAGCAGCCCGGCGAGCTCCTCGAGATGCTCGGCCTCCATCGGCTTTTCCACACAGTCGGCACCCAGCGACTTTGCGGTGCCGCGCAGATAGATCCTGGCCTCGTAGATCGAGTCGCCCAGCGCGTCGCCGGCGTCGCCCCGGACAACCAGGCAGCCACGCTGCGCCATGAAGGCGCTCATGTGGCCGATGTTGCCGCCCACAACGATGTCGATGCCCTTCATCGAGATGCCGCAGCGGGCACCGGCATCGCCGTCGATGATGAGCAGGCCACCGCGTCCGGTGGCGCCCGCGGACTGCGAGGCCGAGCCGGTCACGTGAACGACGCCGCTCATCATGTTCTCCGCGACACCCTGGCCGGCGTTGCCGTTGATGGTGACCTCGGCCTGCTGGTTCATGCCGGCGGCGAAGTAGCCCACGTGGCCCAGGATGGACACCTTGACCGGCGCGTTGAGGCCGACGGCCACGTTGTGTGAGCCGGCCAGGTTGGTGACCTCGAAGTCACCGGAGAGACCCTCCTCCGGCAGAGCGTGGAGCGCGCTGTTGACCTCGCGGAGCGTGGTCGTGGACAGGTCGTAGGTCGTGGTGCCGGTCGTCATGATCAGACACCAGCCTTTGCGAGGTCGCGGTTCCAGGCGTAGATGACCTCGGGCTCGGGCTCCCAGATGCGCGCGTTCTCGACACCGGGCAGGTGGGCGATGGCGCGGTACTCCGAGGCCATTGCGACCCAGTCGTCGGTCTCGGCGATGACGGCCGGCTTGCAGGCGATGGCGTCACGCACGACCGCGAAGGAGTCGCGGTTGGAGACCAGCAGCGTGTAGAAGCCGTCGAAGGTCTTGGTCAGGTCGGTGAGCGCGGTCTCGACGTCGGCGCCACCGGCGAGCTCGTGCGCCACGAAGCGGGCGCCGACCTCGGTGTCGTTCTCCGAGTCGAACTCCACGCCGGCGGCCTTGAGGTCGCGGCGGATCGTCGCGTGGTTGCTGAAGGAGCCGTTGTGCACCAGGCACTCGCCCGGGCCGACCGCGTAGGGGTGGGCACCCGACGGCGTCACCGCCGACTCGGTCGCCATCCTGGTGTGGCCGACGCCCTGCCAGCCCTGGACGCCCGGCAGACCCCACTTCTTGGCGAGATCCTGCGGCCGACCGACGCCCTTGAGCACCGCGAGGTCCTCGCCGAAGCCGCCGACCAGCACGTGCGGATAGACCTTCCCGGCGGCCGCCAGCAGCTCCTCGGAGGCGACGTCGGCGCTTACGAGGTACGTCGTTTCGCGGGCGATCACGGCGACGTCGGTGCCGACCTCGGCGGCCAGCGCCGCGGCGACCTCGTCGGTCGTGGCGTCGACCTCGATGAGTGAGATGACGCCCTTGCCGGCCGGGGACCAGGTCGGGTCGCCGTACACGGCGATGCCGGCGGAGTCCGCCCCGCGGTCCTCCATCTCGCAGAGCATGCCGGTGAGGAGCGCACCGAGTTGGGGGTAGAGCTCGGGGTTGCGCAGGTGCAACCCGACGATTCCACACATATCAAGGCGTCCTTCCTCGAAAAGGCCTGGTCAGAAAGCGGTGAGGTAGCGGTCGATCTCCCACTGGGCGACCGCGGCGTGGTACTCGTAGAACTCGTCCTTCTTGAGCTTCGCGAAGTACTCCGCGACGCCCGGGCCGGCGACGTCGAGCGTGGCCGTGACGACCTTGTCGGCCTCGAATGCGTCGACCGCGTGGACGAGGGTCGAGGGGAACGGAGTGTCGGGACCGGTGCCGATCGGGCCGAGCTCGAGACCGCGCTCGATGCCGTCCAGACCAGCGCCGACGGCCGCGGCGATCGCCAGGTAGGGGTTGGCCGAGCCGTCGCCGCCGCGCAGCTCGATCCGCTGAGTGTCGGGGATGCGCACGTAGTGGGTGCGGTCGTTGCCGCCGTACGTCGGCAACCGCGGCGCCCAGGTGGCACCGGAGGCCGAGGAAGCCACGGCGCCGGTGCGCTTGTAGGAGTTCACCGTCGGAGCGATGACGGCCTGCAGCGCCGCGGCGTGCTCGAGGATGCCGGCGACGAACGAGTAGGCGGTCTCGGAAAGGCCGAGACCAACTTTGTCCTCGGCCTCGCAGCCGGGAAAGACCGCCTTCTCCCCCGCCGCGTCACGCAGCGAGAGGTGGAGGTGAAGTCCCGAGCCGGTGCGGTTCTCGAACGGCTTGGGCATGAAGGTCGCGATCATGCCCCGCTCGGCGGCCAGAACGCTGAGCAGATAGCGCAGCGTGACGACACGGTCAGCGGTGGTGAGGGCATCGGCGTAGGTGAAGTTCTGCTCGAACTGGCCGTTGCCGTCCTCATGGTCGCTGGCGTAGTTGCCCCAGCCGAGGTCGTTCATCGCCCGCGAGATCGACGTGAGGTGGTCGTACATCCGCGTCACGCCGCGGGCGTCGTAGCAGGGCTGGTCGGCCACGTCGTCGGCGTCAGCCGTGACAAGCGTGCCGTCGGCGAGCTTCTTGAGCAGGAAGTACTCCACCTCCGCGCCGGCGTAGGCAGTGAACCCGGCCTCGGCGGCGTTCGCAAGGATCGTCTTGAGGATGACGCGCGGCGCAAACGGCCACGGCTTGCCCTCCACGTGCGGATCGCAGTGGACGA
>WNGB01023855.1_pt1 | contig 10257 bp, 10 predicted proteins | sample 5400681 | NCBI WGS metagenome assembly WNGB01 (sample SAMN13153367, study PRJNA577476) | soil metagenome | isolation source: 115 cm soil or saprolite under grassland replicate 2 | place: USA:California | collected 2016-06-15
CTGGTCCGGGAGGCGCGACTTCTCTCCACTACAGGCTATCCGGAGCTTGTACGGGTTAACGCTGCGCGCCCAATCAACGGGATGGGAGTGACGGCCGCGGCCTGTGTCCAGGCGTTGGAATCGCTGACTCTGCGGACGGATCTGCGTTGGTTAACGGCGATAACCTGGCAAGGCATGTTCACAACTCGGCATTGGCTGCGCCCGGCGCGCGCGTGGTGTCCGGCTTGCTTTGAATCACAGCGTCGCGAAGATCGGATCATCTTTGAGCCTCTGCTCTGGACACTGAGAGTAGTGACGGTCTGTCCGATCCATAAGCGAGCGCTAGTTACCGTCTGCCCGCATTGCCGAGGCGAATCGTTACCGATGACTCAACGTTCGCGCCCGGGGCGCTGCGCGAAGTGTACGCATTGGTTGGGTTCACTGGATGCCACGGAACAACCGCCGGATGAGAGCATGTCCCGTGATTGGGATTGGCGCTTGTGGGCGGCAAAGGCGGCAGGAGAGCTTTTTGCCGCGCCGCTTGGGATGATTGCTCGGCCTGAACTCGCGACGCTAATAGAGACGATTGCCAAGTGTGTGGATCATTTCACCGAAGGCCGCACTTATGCTTTCGCATACCACTTCGGTCTAAACGAGAGCCTCTTATGGAAGTGTCTGAAAAGGCATAGCCTACCCAGACTGGAGACGGTACTCAGAATCAGTTACCTCTCGGGTCCCAGTCCTTTAGACTTCGTAAACGGGACAGCCGTCTTTCTTGATCCGGCTACCAGGCAGGGTATGTTTGTTTGTCCGCCTAATCAGCATCCTCCCAATAAATACCGTCGTTATGGTCAGGAGCGACTGGTCCTGCAGGAAGCGCTTAACGAAACACCGCCGCCTTCACCGGCAGAAGTCACCACCAGACTCCGGTATTGCCGGACTTCGGTACTCCGTCACGCTCACCCGGAACTATATCAACAGATTGAGTCCCGACACATGGCTTTCCGGCAGGAACAAAGAATGTCGCGGATGGGCGAGGGAGTCAGAGAGGGCTCGGCTGCACGGCGGATAATCAGCGCTTCGTTGCAGGAATACCCACCGCCATCCGCGCGGGAGGTGGCTAGACGCCTTGGCCATTCGCGGCATGACCAATTGCGACGGTGTTTCCCGGAATTCTATCGACAGGTTCTCGACCGCCGCCGCGAGTATCAGAAGCAAATAGATGAGTCAGTACGGAACTGCTTTAAGTCAGCGATGAGCGAAGATCCTCCGCCCAGAATATCGGAAATGGCGAGGCAACTTGGGTTCATCTCGGCTGCGACCTTGAAGAGCAACTATCCGGATCTATGCAGTGCGCTAGATGCGCGCCACCTGGAGTATCATCAGCGCCGACTCAAGCAGGTTGAAACAATCCTCAAGCAAGCGTGTCACGAGCGGCCGGCGCCGTCGCTGAGAAAACTTGCCGGAAGATGCGGCTATCAGACGAGCGGCGGCTTGACATGTTTGTTCCCCAAGTTATGTCGCCAAATTGCGGCGCGATATGCGGCGGAACGGAAGGAATGGACTGTTCGGATCGAGGCTCAATTGCGCTCGGCGCTTGATGAAGCCGTCCCTCCGTCTGTTAAAGAGTTGAGTTACCGACTGAAGTGCGAAAAGGGAACGTTATACAGGTATTTTCCCGAACTGTGCGCTGAACTTTCAGCCCGACGGACACACCATCTCAAGGAGGAAATCATAAAAAGAGAGCAGTGGCGAAGAGGAGAGATTCGTCGGATCGTCATCGAACTCCATAAGCGGGGAATTTATCCATCATACGCGAGGGTGCAAGAACAGATTCCTGAGCCATCAGTATTGTCGAGACCGTCTGATTGTGAGGTGCTACGAGAAGTAAAGAGAGAACTTGGGATTCACATGACCAGAAGGTGAACGATCTGCAGTAGTGTAGGGATGGATTGATGGAAGGATAAAGTTGCCATGCGCAAATGGAAGGATAACCGTGCCAAAACGGCAAAGATATCGTTCAAGTAACAAACTCAAATCAACTGTCTTTGACGCTCAACGCCCGAAGATGGTGGATGGACCTCCAGTATGCAGCCGGGTGGGCCGATAATCTCATCCAGAGTTGTTTTCCTGTTCCCGGAATGGCCATCGGCGTCATGTGCTCCAAGGCGTTGACCGAACAGCTTGTCAATGCGCTGACCGATGTTTGGCAAAGCTATCGCTCTCCCGCGCGCGGCTATTACGACCTGCTCAACATTGAAATCAACGATAAGGTCGTTGACACGAGCGTCCAGGAAGACGCGATGCCCAGCGTCCCTTTGATCGAAACCTCCTATCAAAACAATCGGCTGGTCATTGGACTCTACGGTAAAGAAGGCTATGCCACGCAACACTCAATCTGGGTCAATTTCTTCGGCCAGATGATCCCGGTGGATCAGTACAGTCGTTTTCAGGCGTATCTCGAAGTCAGGCAGGGCAGGCCCATCAATCCGATGTCCCCCTCGCGCCGTGGCATCATCAAAGACGAGGCCCTGAACAGGCTCTGCGATTTCATCCGCAATTCACTCTTCGAGTATTTCAGCCGGACGCCGGTTGAAGAGATAGACCCGCTAGCGCTCATGCAATTCTACCACGATTTTCCGGAGCAGGCGTCGAAACTCCCATGCCTTGTGGCCGCCCGACGCAAACGATACGAGTCAGGGGACGACGTGAGCAAGATAACCGCGTTATTCGCCCCACAGGTCCTGAGTTATGAGAATCCGCCGCTGTTGCTCGCGGATAGGGTGCGAGTTGTTCGTGAAGACGGAACTGTGAATTCTGTCGAGTACGGCCTGCACACTTTCCTACAAGGTAATGGACGCGGATGAATCGCGGCTGGACATTCGGCGTCTCTGGTGGAAGCCTGGGGAACAAATCCAGCTCGCGAATAACCATCAGCAGATTTTCTATAAGGCGGGGCACTGGGGATTGGGGACAGAGCATGAGCCTCCGGCGGAATGGCGGGAGATCAATAATCACGTAGTCTTCGCTTTCAGCGACCCGAACAACTGGGGCGTGGAGAACGTCGATTTCGCGGTGGGCGGCGCTGATCCGCAGGATTTCTATCGGACCGACGCATGGGGCGGCTTCGATCCGAAGAATGACCAGGGCCGCAGCTACCAGGAGATGTCGGAGAGCTATCGCGGGTCGTGCGAGCGCGAGATCAGAAATCTGATAGGCAACGCCGTCCCGAAGAACTTCTCCTGGGAGGACCTGCTGAGATTCGTCCCCGAAGGTGAGCAAATCATTGCAGTCTCGCCGGTGTATAAAAGCAAGCGGAAGCGCAATCCCGATAGTGTAATTCTCCTTCTGAGTAATAACGATGAAATAATCAGGCTCAGCCTCTTCTGATAGGGAAGTGTGCGGCGTATGCTGTATAGCTGGCGCGCCGGTTCATTCTGCTCTATCGGGCCTGAAATTATCGAGCGGGGCGCAAGGAATGGGAAAGTCTATGCTCAAAATCGTGAATGGCAGCCTTTTGGATTCCGATTGCCAGTACATCGCGCATCAATGCAATTGCTACTCACGGCGCGGCGCTGGGCTGGCCAGCGCCATTTTCAAAGCCTTTCCCTGGGCCGATGTCTACTCAAGTCGTTCCGAGCGTGGGAGCGACGCTTCGCTTTTCGGTTCGATCACGATTCACGGCGATCCGAAGCGTGGCCAGCGATATGTCATCAACATCTATGGCCAACTCAAACCTGGGAAACCATCGCCTGGCCGAGATTCCGCCGTTTCGCGTCTTGAGGCCTTCGGCAAAGCGCTCGATCAGATCGCGGAGATGCCTGAATTGAAGTCGATCGGATTCCCTTATGGTATAGGCTGCGGCTTGGCCGGAGGCGATTGGGAGAAGTATGAAAAACTCCTGGAAGATTTCGCCAAGAGGCTTGGCGGGAGAGGCGTATCCGTCATTCTCTATCGCCTTGGTCAGTAGATTCGCCTTTGAGTTTCCTCAAGTTGGCAGAGTTAGCCTCTGCATTTAGCCGGCTCCCGGTCACTAACACGGTTGCTTCAGTCTTTCTTCCTGGCGCGAACACAGAGAAACCATGGGTTCTTGGTGAGGCGCTCGTACCCCTCCGGATCCACTCGTCGAAAATCCTCGGTGGGCTGGGGTTCCAGCAACCGTTCGATGAAAAAGCCCGCCGAGTCCAGGTCCTGACTAATGACCGTCAGCGGGCGGCGATAGAAGCTCACCTTCCCGATCTTCCAATCATCCTCCAATAACTCTATGGCGAAGTAATCTTCTTTATTGAAGAGCTTCCAATCCATGAAGGGATGATGAGTGGAAAAGACTAGCGCTCCATGCGGCTTCAAAACCCGGTGGAATTCACAGAGCGCCGGTTGCCAATCCTTAAGGTAGTGCAGGGCTAGCGCGCTGAGTACCACGTCGAACTCTCCATCCCCTGCGAATTCCAATGGGCGGGACAAGTCGGCTTGCAGCACGCGAGCACGGGCGCCAACGCGCGATCGGGTGAGGGCTACGAATTCCGAATTGAGATCGAAGGCGGTGACCGTCGCCCCACGACTGAGCAGTTGTTCGGCATACCATCCGGAGCCGCAACCTGCATCTAGCGCTTTAGCGTTGATCAAGGACGGGAGCAGAGATATGACAGCCGGCCGTTCGTAGTAGGCGTTCCACGGTTTGACGTCGACTGTTTCGGCATACTTACCGGCTATGCCGTCGTAGCTTGCTCCTGTGTGTTGGGTCATTCGTTCCATTTTCGAGTCTTTGCCCTTTCATATCCACTCAAATTGGTCACTCGGGAAATTGCGCTCCGTATGGCTCTAAAGGAAGCCTGAGGCCATTCGCGAAGAACGATACCGTATGGTAGAACCCCACTAGCGCAATTAGCTCCAGGATCTGGTCGATGCTGAAGGCGTTGCTCAGCGTAGACCACAGTTCATCCGAAATGCCGGCGGAATCATGCAGTTCGTCGACCAACCGGATCAGCAAGCGCTCCTCATCAGTCCAGGCTGGGTCATCCGAGTCGCCAACGACCGTTGCGCGTACCTGTTCTGCTGTGAGTTCAACTCGACTGGAAAAGAACGTGACATGTACCCCCCACTCATAGGCGCAGCGGCAGCGGGCGCACGTACGGTTGATCACGATTTCCCTGTGACGCATTGAAACAGGTCCGCGGTCGAGCAAACCGGCTGCCCGGAAACGGTCATAGATGCGTGGTACGTGGGCAAGCGTAGTGAACAACGTTAGAGGTGGTACGCCTGGAGGCATGATGCGGTCGAATACCGCTTGCAATTCTGGCGAATACGGTGGAGAAACAGGTTCAACACGAGGTTCTCTCGAATCCATCGATCTCTCCCTTCAAAATTCCAAAGCCCTATACGGGCGCGCAGCCTAATATCAGGTGTATATCATACGCCTCAATGCGTCAGCTTCAGATCCATAGTTAGTAAACTTCTACCAAATCTTGCACAGCCAGGATCACGTCTCGAAGCCGATCCGTAGCGCTCACAGCCGACAGCCGGGGCGCTGATCAGGGAACCGGCGAATAATACCATGGGTGATAAGCCATCAAACCAACGAGCAGATAACCGCTTTTCGGAGAGCCTCCCATTGAAAACAAAAAAGAGAGTGGACGGCAGATCGCGCATTGGCGCACGAGCGCTGCGAGATGTGATCGCCACTCTTCGCTGGAATGCTGGAACCGTTCAATCATCAATCAAGGAGGCAAGATGAGCCGCATCATTATCACCATGAGTCAAACGATCTTCTTTCGACTTCTCGCGCATGCGCCGGAAGAACTGCAGCGAGAGGCGAAAGAAGATGCCCGGAGAGCAATCCCCGCGTTTTGCTTAACGGAAGACGATATCCGGGAAAAGTTTGTACAGGAGGAGCAATGGGAGGAAATGTCTGAAGATATTCAAAAAGCAGCCGTCCAATCGCTGATGGATGCGATCGAATACGACAATGCAGCCAAACTCGCCAACGAAGCGATCACTGAAGCTGTCGCGCGCTATCTTCACGACGCCATGATCGAAAAAGAGCAGCGGCAGGAAGAGAACGACCACGCCTGATGGAAGAGTTCTCCGTTTCTCATCCGAGAGATCAATGCCCCTGAATGGCGCCGCGCACAGGATGCTTGTGCGCATATATTACTGATACCGTAACTGAAAAGAAGGTGAAATGGCCGACGAACGGACCGAATTCGGATTCAAGCGGATTGTCTGCGATTGCTCAGCATGCTCAAAATTCTGCTTCGCGATGCCGGGCTACCTGGTCCCGAGTGATATCCAGCGTATGGCTGAACGCTTGAATGAGCCTGACCTAGCGCAATTCGCATTCGACAATCTCCTGGCGAGCCCTGGCGCGATCGTCATTGCCAATGGCGCTTATAGGACTATCCCGACACTCGTGCCGGCGAGAAAGCCGGATGGCTCATGTCGTTTTCTGAAAAACGGAAGATGCGAAATCCATGCTGACGCTCCATTTGGATGCGCATATGTGTCAACTGAGCAGAGCAGGGAAGAATCCGATGCGATCAGCGCGCGCGGATTACAGGAGATTGCGAAAGCGTGGCGGAACGGTGATCTGTATGCGCAATTGTGGCTGATGCTCTATCGCTCCGGCCGCATCGCCCCTTCGCCTATCGAAGCCCGCGCGAGGATGCGGGCCGCGGAAGAATCCGCTGGAGAGGATCATTGACGATGAAGCCGCTACAGCACGCACGCATCACCGCTCATCGATACGGCGGCGAATGGCAGGACTGGATCGAGATCCACGACTGGATCGATCGCAGCAAGGTGATCTTTCCAAGCATGCAGCACCGGATGTTCATCCATTCGGATTTCGGAGAGTGGCTAACGGTCAAAATTCATGGCGAAGCGATCGGGGCTAATGACGGGACTGTCATTTCGACTCGCGATTTGTTCCGCGATCATCAGGTGGAAGACCTGGGGCGAGTCGTCACTCTGGCGGAATGGCTGCGTGAGATCGATGCCGATTATTGGATGCGCCGCAGGAGGCCGCCGCGCCAACTCGAGCGGATCAGAGAAGAACCTGCAGAAGGCCTGGCAGCGCGATGGGGAGGCATTCCCGGTGACTATCTCGCGCTGATCGACTTCTTTGACAAGCCATATGAGTTCGCGCCGGAAAATCCCGTTGCCGCTGCTTTGATCACGCACAACAGCTTCGGAATCTTCCTCGCCGAAGAACTGCTGGGAACGGCCATCGCCATCACAGATACAAACGATTCGCGCCAGCCCCAACAGATCATTTCCACACGCTCGGCCGCGGAAGACCTTGTCTATGCCCGCGTCGGTTCGATCCCTCCGGCCGGAAATCTCTCCGCCCGCACCAGGCTAAGGCTATGGATGTGCGGGACGGAGGTCAGCGCCGCGTTGAAGACCCGCAGAACAAATGAGCGGGCGGTAGTCGAGCGCAACTGATCTTCACAATTCAATTCAACAATCTATCAGAGGATCGAACACCATGATCAATACAATGTCGTGTACGCCGTCGGAGGCGATCTCGGCGATCAGCGCGCTCTGGCCGCTCAAGCTTTCCGTAATGTTATGGGGAAGTCCTGGGGTCGGAAAGTCGGGACTCGTCGCTCAGCTCGCCCGGCGGCGCGAAGCCAATCTGCGTGACGTAAGGCTCTCACAGAAGACCGCTTCGGACATCGGTGGATTGCCCGCGCTAGACCACCAAAACAAACAGACGACTTTTTACCTTCCCGACTTTCTGCCGCGTGAAGACGAACCAGGCATTCTCTTTCTTGACGAACTGCCCGGCGCGGACGAGCAGACCCGCATTGCTGCCTATGGTTTGATTCTGGAGCGGCGCGTCGCGAATTGGACGCTCGGCGACCGGTGGCGAATCATCGCCGCGGGCAACCGTCCGGAAGACGGCGCTATCTCCTGCGATCTCGGCACGGCGATGAATGACCGCCTGGTGCATCTGGTCATCGAGCCGACCGCGCAGGATTGGCTGGCGTGGGCGATGGAGAACGGCGTTGCGCCTGAAGTGATGGCATTCATCCAGGTCCGCCCTGACCTGCTGATCGGTTCAGCGGAAATGCGGCGCGCCGATCACGCGATCATGCCCAGCCCGCGTTCGTGGGAGCGGGTCTCGGAGGTCTGGAAGAACTGCGTCGGCAAACGCGAACGCGAAATACTCATCTGCGGGCTGGTCGGCGACTCGACAGCGCGCGAGTTTCTGACAGTCGCAGACGAACTCAAACACCTCGCTTCGGTCGAGAAGATCATCACGACGCCGCGACGTCAGTTGCACAAGGTCATTCCGGCCACGATCAACGGCCTCTACGGGATGGCTTACGCCCTGGCCGCGTCAGTAAACGCGGTGAATCTGCCCAAAATAATGGACGTCGTGAACGCGCTCGATGAACTGCCCGGCTCTTCGCATAACGGGTTGCCGCTGGCCGACGTTCAGGCTCTGACAGGCAGTCTGGTTCTCGAACGCGCGCTCAAACTGGGGCTCGACTGCGGCGACGATCCGGCCTTCATACGCTTCGATGAAAAAAGGCGCGGGGATCATCGCGCGCTTGAACAGGGAGCTTGAGCGGAGAGGAGACGATATGGATTTCACCAACCTTGAAGAGAAAGCGCGCGAGGCGAAATTGGATTATGGCGAAGCGGAGTCGCTCGTGAGCTTTTTCAACTTTCAACGCGAATGTCATGGCGATCAGCCGGTTTCCGCGGATTACAGCCAACTCCGCGAGCGACTCGCAGAGATTTATCCCAATGTCGAGTTCAATCTCGTCGATCATCGAATCGTCGCCCGGGTCAAAGACGGCGTCAGTGGCTCACTGGTCGAACGGATCGGCTTCGTCAGTCTTCAGATCCCTCATCTGGCGGCGACTATCGATTTCGGCTCCGATGGCTTCGAAGTTGTCTTTCGCGCCGACGGGATCGGCGTCATCAAGGAAGATTCGTGGTACGAGTTCTTCGCGCACGAACTGGACCTGGAAGAGGTCAAGCGCAACTGTGAGAATGACAGAGACGCGATCAACGATTTTCTCCAGGAACATTTCAACGAACATATCGGCCCCGAGATGGAAGACCCGTTCTTCGATCCTTCAGGCGAAGACTGCGAACTCTATTTTGAAACGGGATCGCGGGACGAACTCGAACGACTGATGAGACTTTTCATCCTGACTGAGCTGGGGATCGAAGAGTGCGAAGATGAAGAAGTTCGCCTGTACGCGGCGATGGAAGACTCTGAGCCGCATCTGGAAAGTAGCGACTGCTACCATTCGAAGCGGCTGGATGCGCTCGCGGATATCGCTGTTTCTGAGAACCGGCCCGTGGGCTGGACCTGGGAGTACAACGACGGCGCGTACAACCGGCGAAGCGGTTACGACATGTTCGCCGAGTCCCTGACCTGGGACATCGGCGAGGTTATCGAACAGGCGCCGGCCCGCGAGAAGATGGCGGCGCGGCGCGATCTTCGGAAATGGCTGGAGGAGCGAGGTCAGGATATGGCGCGGTTCGACGCGCTGGCGGAACGGGAGAGGGCCGCATGAATCGCTTGAATTCTATCGCGACGAGAATGGGGCCGGATCTGAGAGACGCCATCGAAGCCATGCCCGGCCTCGGCGGCGTTGCGCTCTGGGTGAAGTTTCTAGATTCGGACGACCCGGAACTGATCGCCTGCACGGACGGCATTCACGTCGAAGCCGGTCCTGGCTATGAGAAATACGACGATGTCGAGCGGCGATTTATCGTCCTGCACGAACTGTTGCATGTGGCGCTAGCCCATCCGGCGCGCGGGCGCGAAATGGAGCGGCGAACAGAAGATTTCGACGCGCAGCTTTATAACGTCGCCTGCGACGCGATCATTAACGCCGCTCTCGACGGAGTCCGAGGTGTTCACATCGCTGAAGGCGCGGTTACTCTCGGGGAATTGCTCTCTCCTCTCGGTTACTGGAAGAAAGATGACAATCCCGCCGAGGTCGTGCGCCAATGGTCGTCAGAGGCGCTTTATCATCTACTGGCGAAAAATCGCAGGCGGATCGATCTGCGCGCGCTTGCACCGAATGCGGGATTTAACGGCAAAGATCTCGCGCCGGCGCCGGGACGCTCACACACTACAGGCGACAACTCAAACGAAGATGAGATTCGCGCCTGGAGTTCGCGCCTGAAGATGGCGCGCGGTTCGCTAGCCGGAATATTGAATCGTCTCGTACGCGAACTGCCGAAAGTAAAGACGCCGTGGGAGCGCATCTTGCGGGATTTTCTATATCGTCACGCGCGGCGCAAACG
>WNGB01051801.1_pt1 | contig 10257 bp, 9 predicted proteins | sample 5400681 | NCBI WGS metagenome assembly WNGB01 (sample SAMN13153367, study PRJNA577476) | soil metagenome | isolation source: 115 cm soil or saprolite under grassland replicate 2 | place: USA:California | collected 2016-06-15
CCCTCCGATGATGCGGAGGGCTTCTTTTTGATTTTGAACCGCAGAGGCGCAGAGGGCGCAGAGAACAACCAATTCTCAGTGTTTTTCCTCTGCGTGCTCTGCGCCTCTGCGGTTCAAACAGTTGCGCCTCTGCGGTGAAAAACATTAGACGTTCAGTCCCTCCCGCAGGAACTGCCGCAGCACCCGCTGCAGAATTCCGCCGTGCTGGTAGTACTCGAGCTCGACCGGTGAGTTGAGCCGCACCACGGCCGGGAACGTGGTCCGCTTGCCCGACGGGTCGATGGCCGTCACCTGAACCCGTCCGCCGGGTACCAGCCCCGTGGCGATCCCCGCGATATCGTACGTCTCGAGCCCGGTGAGGCCGAGTACCTTCCGGTCGGCTCCGGGCTCGTACGCGAGCGGCAGCACGCCCATGCCGACCAGGTTGCTGCGGTGGATTCGCTCGTAGCTCTCGGCGATCACCGCTTTGACGCCGAGCAGTGCGGGTCCCTTGGCGGCCCAATCCCGGCTCGAGCCGGTGCCGTATTCCTTGCCGGTGAGGATTATCAGCGGAGTACGATCCGCGACATAGCGCATGGCGGCATCGTAGATCGAGATCACCTCGCCGCTCGGAAAGTGGACCGTCCAGTTCCCCTCCTTGTCGGGCACCAGCGCGTTCTTGATGCGGACATTGCCGAAGGTGCCCCGCATCATCACCTCGTGGTTGCCGCGTCGTGCGCCGAACGTGTTCCAATCGGTCTGCTCGACCCCGTGCTCCCGGAGGTATCGGGCTGCAGGTCCGTTCTTCGGGATGGACCCCGCCGGTGAGATGTGGTCGGTCGTGACCGAGTCGCCCAGGACCGCGAGCACTCGGGCTCCCCTGACGTCCTGGAGCGGCGGTGGGTCGGGGGGGAGCTCCTGGAAGAAGGGCGGCTCCTGCACGTAGGTGCTCGCCGGATCCCAGGCGTAGCGGCTTCCTTCGGGTACCGGGAGCGCACGCCACACCTCGTCCCCCTCGAACACCGACCCGTATCGCTCCCGGAACAACGCGGGCTTGAGCGAGGCCGCCATTGCGTCGGCGATCTCCTTCGGGCTGGGCCAGATGTCCCGTAGGTACACCGGTTTCCCGTCCTTCCCGGTCCCCAGCGGCTCCCGGTCGAGATCGATGTCGACCTGACCGGCGAGCGCGAACGCCACCACCAGCATGGGGGAGGCCAGGTAGTTGGCCCGCACCTGCGGGTGGACCCGGGCCTCGAAGTTCCGGTTGCCGGAGAGCACCGCGGCGGTCACCAGCGCGTGCTCGTCGATGGCCTGGGCGATCGGCTCGGGGAGCGGGCCCGAGTTCCCGATACAGGTGGTGCACCCGTAGCCGACCACGTTGAAGCGCAGCTGCTCGAGGTAGGGTAGCAGGCCCGATCCCTTGAGATACTCAGTTACCACGCGCGACCCCGGCGCCATACTGCTTTTCACCCAGGGCCGGGTTCGAAGGCCTCGCTCGACCGCCTTCTTGGCGAGCAGGCCGGCACCGATCATCACCGATGGATTCGAGGTGTTGGTGCAGCTGGTGATGGCCGCGATGACGACCGATCCATCGTGCAGCTCGCATTCCTCGCCGTCGAGGAGCGGCTGAACGACCGGTGGGCCGTCCTCGGCCAAAGTGATGGTGCCGCCGCCGCCCTCATTCACCCACCGCGAGTAGTTCGCCTGGGCGAGCTCGTGCCGCGCCGTCGGCGCCGCCGGGGTGAGGAGCTCCGGCAGGGAGAGCTGGAAGTTCCGCTTGAGAGAGGCGAGCGGCACCAGGTCCTGAGGCCGCCGCGGGCCGGCGAGGGCAGGTGCGACAGTGGAGAGGTCGAGCGTCAGACTGTCGGTGAAGACCGGATCGGGAGTGGCATCGGTCCGGAAGAGCTGCTGGTCCTTGCAGTAACGCTCCACCCGCTCGACCACGCTCCGGTCGCGGCCGGTGCGCTCCAGGTAACGGATCGTCTCCGCGTCTACCGGGAAGAAGCCCACCGTGGCGCCGTACTCGGGCGCCATATTGGCGATGGTGGCGCGGTCGGCGAGACCCAGGGCCGAGAGGCCGGGGCCGTAGAACTCGACGAACTTGTCGACCACGCCCTTCTTCCGGAGGATCTGGGTCACCGTGAGCACGAGATCGGTGGCCGTGGTGCCGAGCGGCAGCTCTCCCACCAGCTTCATGCCGATCACGTCGGGAATCAGCATGAAGTAGGGTTGGCCCAGCATGACGGCTTCGGCCTCGATGCCGCCGACCCCCCAGCCGAGGACGCCCAGCCCGTTGATCATCGTGGTGTGCGAGTCGGTGCCGACCAGGGTGTCCGGATACGCCGTCGGCTCGCCGAACTGGGGCCGGAGCTGCACCGCGGGGGCGAGGTACTCCAGGTTGACCTGATGCACGATTCCGGTGCCCGGCGGCACCACACTGAAATTCCGGAACGCCCGCTGGGCAAACTTGAGCAGCTGGTAGCGCTCCCGGTTGCGCTGGAACTCCAGCTCCACGTTGCGCTGGAATGCGGCGCCGGTGCCGTAGTAGTCCACCTGTACCGAGTGGTCGATGACCAAGTCGCAGGGAACGACCGGGTTGATGAGGTCCGGATCACCCTTCATCCGGGCCATCGCGTCCCGCATCGCGACCAGGTCCACCACGCAGGGCACCCCGGTGAAGTCCTGCAGGACGACGCGGGCGGGCATGAACGGGATCTCGCCTCGAGGGCTCCCCCCGGGCGTCCAGCCGGCGAGGTCGCGGACGCGCCCTTCGGTGACGACGCCCCGCCCGGCATGGCGCAGCGCATTCTCCAGCAGCACTCGGATCGAGAACGGCAGGCGGTCGAGATCGGCGAGCCCCTGGCGGGCGAGCTCGGGGAGCCGATAGACGATGGCGCGCTCGGGGCCCAGCTCGAGGGTGCCGCGGGTTCCTAATGGGTTGATGGTGGAGGCGGTCATCGGGTCGATGGTGAGGGTAGATTGCTGAGACCCGCAATGTAATAGGCGAACCAGTCTTCATGCCGCTTCCACCAATCCCCCATGCCATCAGCCGCGAGGCCGACGGGGTGCGCATCGAGTGGGACGCTGCGGGCCATAGCTGGCTCTATCCCGCGCGCGCACTTCGCCTCGCGTGCCCATGCGCGGGCTGCGTCGAGGAAATGACCGGGCGGGCGTTGCTGGATCCCGCCGCGATCGCGCCGGACGTCCGCCCCGAGTCGCTGGGGCTGGTCGGGTCGTACGGACTTCGCATTCGCTGGAGCGACGGGCACGACACCGGCATCTACACCTTCGAACAGTTGCGGAACACCTGCGGCTGCCCTCGGTGCCGGCCGTCCTGAGGGACTGGTCAACCGCGGAATCTGGAGGTAACGTAGGCCGCTCTCCCCCCGGATAGTTTCCTCGCGAGGTCGGCTATGATCGTGGGCCGGCGGTACTGGATTCTGATCTGGTACGGGATCCTGCTTCTGGGCATTCTGGGCTTGGGGGCATCGGTCCATTGGGGCCGGCGGACCCACTGGCGAAACGTGGACGAGGTACTCCGCGCCATCGGCACGATCCTGGTGTCGATCGGCATGCTCGTTCTCCTCTACCCGCTCCGCTGGTCGTACGCCCAGGTGTTCGGGGAGGGACTGCTCGCGGTGGCGCTGGTGTCCTTTGCAGCGGCCTTCCTCCTCGGGCGTCAGGCCGAGCGCGAGCGGCAGCTCCGGCGCTCGGGCGAAACGCTGCGCCCGCCCGAGTAATCGCTCTTGCGTCGCTAAGTCAACCCCCTCACTGTACAGATGGGCCGCGGGGCGCGGCGTCCGAGGCGTCGGCTTCGGGCCGTCCCCCGGAGCAGTCTGCTCGGGGTGACGCCGATCCTTCCTGCAACTCAGGGGGAGGGGCCATGGCTCGGTCCGAACTCTCGAGGGGCGACGAAGGCACCTACGTAGGGGCAATCGGTGCCGGCTGCGTCGCCCTGTGGTTTTTCTTCATCGACCTCATTCAAGGTCATCCGCTTCGCACACCCAGCGTGCTGGGTCAGGTTCTCCTGTTCGGACAGTCCAAGCCCGACATCACGCACGTCCAGTTCGCTGCGATCATAGCGTACACCGCGGTGCACTTCGCCGCCTTCCTCGCCTTCGGCATCGGGCTGGTCGCGCTGATTCGCTGGGCGGCCCGCGAGTCGGCGGTCCGCTACGCGATCCTGCAGGTGTTCCTGGTGTTCGAGGTGTTCTTCTACGGGCTTCTCTCGCTCGTGTCCGAGGCGACCCGCGAGCTCTTCCCCTTCTGGACCGTGCTTGGCGCCAACACCTTCGCGGCGCTCGCGATGGCGTTCTTCCTGTGGCGGCAGCATCCGGAGTTCCGGCAGTTGCTCCGCGAGACCCCGTTGGGCGCAGCCCCAGTGAAGTAAGAAGTGAGAAGTAAGAAGGGGGCTTCGTCATACACGGGGCCCCTTCTTCCTTCTCACTTCTTACTTCTCACTTCTTACGGGTTTACCTTCCTCCCGTCTCCCGCCGGCCGGGTCTTCTGCGCGCCGTCCTTCCCTGTGTCGAGCTTCGTATGCTGGGGCACTACAAGCGCGTGCTGGTGATTGGCGCGCACCCGGACGACGAGGATACCGAGCTGCTCACGGTGCTCGTGCGCGGTGAAGGGGCCGAGGCGGCCTATCTCTCGCTCGACCGCGGCGAGGGCGGGCAAAACGCCATCGGGCCCGAGCTCGGCGAGGCGCTGGGGCTGCTCCGGACCGAGGAGCTCATGGCCGCGCGTCGGCTCGATGGAGCACGCCAGTTCTTCACCCGGGCCTACGACTTCGGCTTTTCCAAGTCGCTCGACGAAACCTGGACCCATTGGCCGCGCGACTCGGTGCTCAAGGACGTCGTCCGCATCGTGCGACGGTTCCGTCCCCAGATCATGGTTTCGGTCTTCAGCGGCACGCCCAGGGATGGGCACGGGCAGCACCAGGCGGCTGGATGGGCTGCACAGGAAGCGTTCCGGATCGCGGGCGACGCTACCCGGTTCCCCGAGCTTGCGCGCGACCATCTGGCGCCCTGGACGCCGCTCAAGCTGTATCGCAGTACCCGCTTCGACAGCGCCGCCACTACCCTTGTGCTCCAGGGCGGCGTGCTCGATTCCGCGGTAGGCAAGTCCTATCATCAGGTCGCGATGGCGAGCCGAAGCCTGCACCGCTCTCAGGACATGGGGCAGCTTCAGCGCATCGGGCCGTCGGTGGTCCGATTGGCGCTGGTCCAGGATCGCACCGGCCGCGGTGCGGATGGTTTGTGGGCGGGTATCGACACCACGCTCGCCGGGCTGGCGGGCGGACTGCGTGGTCCCTCGGCGCCGTGGGACTCGGTGGCCCGGGCGATCGCCGATTACCGCCGGATTGGAGCGCCGCCGCTGACGGCGGTGCTCGACCGATTCGCGGCGGCTCTGCCGCAGAGCGAGTCGCAGGGGACAGTGCGGGTCGGCCGCGCCAGCGCCGAGCAGTGGGATCAGCTCACCCGAATCCAGCACGCGCCGTCCCAGGCCAGGTGGTCCATGTGACCGTGTCCTGCTGGAACGCCGGCGCCCGGACCGTGCCCCTCCCGCTGGTCACGATTCGGGGCAACGCCGACTGGCCCGGCATTCGGGAGGCACGGGACAGTGCGAGGGTCGAGCCTGGCGCGGTGGTCAGCTGGACTCTCGATGTCACCATTCCCGACACCGCGACGCCCACCCGTCCCTACTTTCTCCGGACCGAACGGCAGGGTGATCTCTACGTCTGGCCCGATGGCCCTGCCGACCTGCTGGGCGAGCCCTTCGAGGAGCCGTTGCTCACCGCCGAATCCGGGGCCGAGGTGGAGCCGCGCGAGGTGACGTTCCGGTTTCGAGATCAGACCTCGGGCGAGGTGCGCCGGCCGCTCACCGTGGTTCCCCGAATCGACGTGAAGCTAGACCTCGACACCCTGGTCTGGCCTGCGGGCGGCCAGAGCGCACGCCGCTTCACCGTGACGCTGGTACACGGCGCCCGGGACACTACGGTCGGAACCCTGCGCCTGGTCGCGCCGCCCGGATGGAGGGTTTCACCGCCCAAACCGTTCAGGTTCACGCGGGAGGATGAGGCCCGCGCCTTCGTCTTCGAGGCCCGGCCGCCCGGGAGCGTACGATCCGGGTCGTTTACGCTTCGGGCCGAGGCCCGCGATGGGGCTGGTGCGCGCTACGACGTCGGCGTCTACGCTGTCGACTATCCCCACGTCCGTCCGCGCGCCTTCACCCGGACGGCCGCCGCCGCGGTGCGGGTCGCTCCGCTCGCGCTGCCCCGCCTCGCCCGGGTCGGCTACGTCCGCGGTGCGGCGGACCGGGTTCCCGAGGCGCTGCAGAGCGTCGGCCTGCCGGTCACCCTGCTGAACGGGGGGGCGCTCGAGCGAAGCGATCTTGCGCGCTACGACGCGATAGTGATCGGGAGCCGAGCCTACGAGACGGAGCCGGCCCTGCAGCGGAACAACGGGCGGCTGCTCGAGTATGTGCGCGGCGGCGGCATGCTGCTGGTGCAGTATCAGCAGTACGCCTTCTTCTCGGGCGGCTATGCGCCCTACCCCATGACGGTGGCGGGACAAGCGCTCCGCCTCGAGTCCTCGCCGCGGGCCGGGACGGCCTCGCCCGCGCGTCCGGCCGGCCCGCCCGTGAGCCACGACCGCGTCGCCGACGAGAAGGCCGCCGTTCAGTTGCTGCGACCGGGCGATCCGGTCTTTCGGACTCCCAACCGGATCGGGCCGGACGATTGGACCGGCTGGGTGCAGGAGCGGGGCCTCTACTTTGCCCGGAGCTGGGATCCGGCCTACCGTCCGCTGCTCGAGACCCATGACCCGGGAGAAGAGCGGCTGGAGGGCGGACTCCTGGTGGCCCGCGTGGGAAAGGGCACGTACGTCTACACCGGGCTGAGTTTCTTTCGCCAGCTCCCGGCCGGCGTGCCCGGCGCCTACCGTCTCTTTGCCAATCTGCTTGGGCTCGCCGGGCCGGCATCGCGGTGAGACCGCGAAAAAGCATTCACCACAGAGGCACAGAGAACACAGAGACAACCACTAATTGTTCGTTTTCCGTGTGCTCTGTGTCTCTGTGGTGCAAATGGGGGGCGGTGGGGTTGCTGCTGGTGCCGGCTTGCAGCAAGGACCAGCGTACGCCACTGCTGCTCTACTCGCCCCATGGCCGGGACCAGCTCACGCTGCTGGAGCGTGAGTTCGAGCGGCGCCGGCCCGACATCGATGTCCGCTGGCTCGACATGGGCAGCCAGGAAATCCTGGATCGGCTGCGCTTCGAGCGGGTCAACCCTCAAGCGGACGTGTGGTTCGGCGGGCCTACCACGCTGTTCGATCGGGGCGTGCAGGATTCCCTCCTCGCGCCCTATCGCCCGGCCTGGGCGGAACACGTTGGGCCCGACGGGGTCGGACCCGGCGACCTCTACTATCCGGTCTATCGCACGCCTGCCGTGATCGCCTTCAACAGCCGAGCCGTCCGCCGGTCCCAGGCCCCCAGAGACTGGGACGACGTGCTCGCTCCACGGTGGCATGACAAGGTGCTCATCCGGGACCCCATGGCGAGCGGCACGATGCGCGCCATATGGGGGCTGATTCTGGTCCGAAGCATTCGGGCCACCGGGGATACCGCGGCCGGCATGGACTGGCTCCGGCGGTTAGACCGGCAAACCCGGGCGTACACCCTGAACCCGGCGGTGCTCGACGCCAAGCTCGCGCGCCAGGAGGGGGTCGTCACCTTGTGGGATCTGCCCGACATCCTGATCAGCCGGTCGAAGGGCCTGCCGTTCGACTACGTCTTTCCCCGGAGCGGGACGGTCGTGATCGATGATGCGATCGGGCTGGTCCGCGGCTGCCGCCACCCGGATGCTGCCAAAGCGTTCATCGACTTCGTGGGCAGTGTGGAGGGCCAGCTGCTCGCGGCGCGCAGAGTCTACCGGCTCCCGGCCCGTCGTGACCTCCCGCCCGACTCGGTGCCGGGGTGGGTCGCCGAGGTCGAGCGGAGCATGGTCGTGGCCGAGATGGACTGGGGACGACTCGCCCGGGACGGGGCGGGGTGGATGAGCTACTGGGATCGGCACGTACGGGGCACGGGCCGGCCGTGACCGCGTTTCTGAAGCTGGATCGGCTGACCAAGCGATTCGGCTCCGCCTTCGCGGTGAACGGCCTGTCGCTCACGATCACCCGGGGCGAGATCCTGGCGCTGTTGGGGCCGAGCGGCAGCGGCAAGACGACCACCCTCCGCCTCCTGGCCGGCTTCGAGATACCCGACAGTGGCAGCGTCATCGTGGAGGGGAGCGACGTCACCCGGCAGCCCCCGGTCGCCCGGCGCTTCGGGATGGTGTTCCAGCACTACGCCCTGTTTCCGCACCTCGACGTGGGCGAGAACGTCGGGTTCGGGCTCGAATCGATGGGAGTGAGAGCGGCCGAGCTCGAGCGCCGGGTGGCGCGCGCCCTCGAGCTGGTAGAGCTGGCCGGGTTCGAGCGGCGCCGCATCGCACATCTCTCCGGAGGCCAGCAGCAGCGGGTGGCACTGGCGCGGGCGATTGGGCCGGAGCCTCGTGTGCTGTTGCTGGACGAGCCGCTCTCGAATCTCGACCCCGCGCTTCGGGAACGGACCCGGCGCGAGCTGCACGACCTCATCCACCACATCGGTATCACCACCGTGCTGGTCACCCACGAGCAGGAAGAGGCGTTCGAGCTGGGCGATCGGGTCGCGGTGCTGCGGGAGGGACGGCTCGAGCAGGTTGGCACGCCGGATGAGCTCTATGCGGAGCCGGCCAATCCTTTCGTCGCCGCCTTTGTGGGCCGAGCCTCCGCACTGGAAGGGGTGATCCGGGAGCAGAGGTCGGCCGTAACCTGGGTTCGGGTGGAGGGCGTGGATTGGGGGGTTCCGCCGGCGGACGCCGGCGGGCAGCGTGGATTGGCGCCAGGTCAGCGGGTCAGAGTGCTGGTGCGACCGGAGGCGCTGTGGATGGCGCGGCCCGAGCCTGGGTCGCTCGGAGCGATCGTCAGGGAGCGGCGCTTTGCGGGAGCGACCTCGCTGTTCCTGGTGGAGACCGATCTCGGCACCGTGCTCGAGGTGAGCGGGGCTGCCCGGGCGGCGGCGGTGGGCGAGCGGGTTGGCCTCGTTCCCAGCCGCCGCGCCGGCGCTGCCAGCGGAATCCACCTGTTTCCGGTCGAGGCGCCGGCATGACCCGCGGGGGCTCGCACCGAGGCCAGCTGCTTGCGCTCGCGTTGCTGGCGCTGATCGTCTGGCTGGTGGCGTATCCACTGATGCTGGTGCTGCTCGAGTCGGTGCACACCGCCGGGGGCTGGACCCTGGAGTATGTCCGCCAGTTCGCCGGCCGCCCGACCGAATGGCGGGCGCTCTGGGGCAGCTGCTGGATCGCCGTGGCCAGCGTGGTTCTCTCCGGATCGATCGGCATCCCTCTGGCTGTGCTGGTGACGCGCTACGACTTTCCCGGACGGCGGATCCTCGCCACCGTGATGGCGCTGCCGGCGGTGCTGCCGCCCCTGGTCGGCGTGGTCGCCTTCCTGTTTCTCTACGGCGAGTCCGGCTTTCTGGCCAGGGCGGTGCAGGCGCTGCTTCGATTGGACGAAGCGCCCTGGCGGCTGGAGGGGGCGGCGGCCATCCTCCTGGTCCACGCTTACTCGATGTACGTGTACTTCTATCTCTTCACCCGGGCGGGGCTGCTGTCGCTCGACGGCTCGATGCTGGAAGCGGCGGCAAGCCTCGGCGCCGGCCGCTGGCGTACGCTCCGTCGCGTCGTGCTGCCCGCCCTTCGCCCCGCTCTCGCGGGCGGGGCCCTGCTCACCGCGTGGAGACCGTCTCGCTCACGCTGCTCGCGCTGCTTGCCCTGTTCGCCTTCCGCGGCGCAGAGCGGGAGGTCGGGGGAAGCAAGGGCACGCCTCCCGCGCCGCTGCCGGTCCGCCGCCCCTGGCTCCGGCGAGGCCTCGCGGCCACCGCGTGGGGCTTGGCCGCCATTCTGCTGCTGCCCCATGTGACCCTGCTGGTCGTCTCGTTCGTGCCGGTGGGCACCTGGACCACCGAGGCGATTCCCCCGGCCTGGACGCTCCAAAATTACGCCACCCTGGTGCGCGATCCGGTGCGGGTCCGTCCTCTGGTCAACAGCCTGTGGCTCGCGACGGCGGCAACCGCCGCTTCGGTGGCGCTCTCCCTGCTCGCCGGTGCATTGGTGGTCCGCCGGCGGGTGGCGGGCCGCCGGCTGCTCGAAGCGCTGCTTGCGCTGCCCTGGGCCGTTCCCGGCACGGTGTTCGCCATCGC
>WNGB01015093.1_pt1 | contig 10255 bp, 8 predicted proteins | sample 5400681 | NCBI WGS metagenome assembly WNGB01 (sample SAMN13153367, study PRJNA577476) | soil metagenome | isolation source: 115 cm soil or saprolite under grassland replicate 2 | place: USA:California | collected 2016-06-15
GACGCCGGAATAAGAGATCGCGCGAACAAGATCGGTGATTCTTCGAGCGTCCTCCGGGGCGGCCGAGAGCATTGCCTGCGTGCCTTCGACGGGAATCGATTGGTCGGACGAGTATTGCCGGACGCGAGCGACGAAGGCGAAAACCACCAGCAGCGACACAGCGGCGAGGTGCCCGCGTCGCAGTCGATGCCGAACCGCGTGAACCTGTTCGCGGTGGACAACCTCTTCTATCAGCAGACCCGCGCTCACAAAAGCAAAGAGCAAAGGTGGTGCGACGTACGGTGAGTCGCGGATTCCCAACGGTCTCCGAAATGAGAGGAGCAGACCGAGCAGACCGAACCCGGCGAGCGCAGCCGCCGGTCGGCTGGACGCCGATCGCACTCCGACGATAACCGCGGCGGCGCAGACAGCCGGGGCGGCGCTCAGAAGGACGCGGGCGGACGCGCCTCCGCGAGCGGGATAGAAGGCCATGAAGAGATTGACCGCGACAATCCACGGCAGCCTTCGCACCAATCGCTCGGGGTCGTCTCGCCGTGACGCCCAGGCTTCGAGCACGAATAAGCCCGCCAACAGGAGACACGAGGAGTAGAGAAGCTGGAGAATCCCGTCCTGCCAGTCGCGGCCCCAGGAGTATCGATGAAGAAACGTCACGGTTTCCTTCGGGAGTCCCGCCAGAAGGACGTGCCCTTCACGAAGCACTGCATCGGCGCCTGCGAGCCATACGAAGACCGCTAGGCCGGCCGAAAACACAACTGCGAACGTCGCCAGAATCGTCAGACTCACCCGCCAGAAACGACGTCCAACTCCCTCTCGGATTGCAACCACAAGCATCGCGGCGAACGCCGTCGACAGTCCCCATTCAGTTCGGCAGAGCCCGGCGAGCGCGCACAACACGCCAGTGGAGACTCCGAGCGCGGGCTTCAGCGGTGAGCGGCGGCCGCAGAGCAGAGCAATCGCGAAAAGCGACAGCGCTGCAGCGTGCCACATCCGATATCCCATGCCGAGGATTGCCCCGCCCGCCCGGGGCATGAAGATCAACGCGGGAACTGCAAGCGCCGTCCAGAGCAGAGCCTCGCGACGACCGATGACGGTTCGTAGGGCGAAATAGAGCGCCGCCAGCACGCCGATCGAGCCGACGATGCCGGCGAGAACGAGCGTCGAGAAGCTCGAGCCGAAAATCTTGAAGAGAGCCGCATGGAAGTATGGGGTTAACGGTCCGAACCAGTACACGACGTCGCGGTAGAGAAGGTCTCCTCGCGAGAGAGCATCCGGCACGATCCATTCCCGCCCGGAATCGACGATCGCGTCGGACCACTTGCCTCGCGATACCAGGAAGAGACCGACGGAAGCGAGAACGAGAGCGGCGGCCCCAGCGATGGCGATCGCGCGTTCACGCGAGCGCATGCGGGGAACGGCCGCCGGGAGGCCGGAGACCACGTCGCTCACGTCACGATCGCCGGCTGGTCGCGCCAGCGCTCCCAGGCGCCCGAGGCGCGGATCTCGTCGATCGCCTCGAATGCAAAGTCGAGCTCGGCGTCCGCCGTGTAGAAATGGGGAGACATCCGGATCCCGGCGCCCGGCCGGTAATCGACGACGACGTCGCGCGCGTTCAACTCCCGCGAGACCTCGAGCGCATGCTCGAAATCGACGGCCACGGTCCCTCCTCGGCGCGGGGGATCGCTCGACGCCGCGCAGTGGAAGCCGTGGTCCCGGGCCAGCGAGATCAGCCGCCCGGTCTGCTTGAGCGACTTCTCGCGGATCCCTTCGACGCCCGCTTCGCGGACGATGCGGGGCCCTTCGCGCGCCGCGTAGAGCGCGGGAATCGCGGGCGTGCCGAGGAGGAACCGGAAGGCGTCCCCGCGCCAGCGCATCGGAGGGGTCTCGAAATCGAACGGAGCCGGATGCGCCATCCATCCGGTCAGCGACGGCTGGAGCCGGCTCCGCATCCGCGGCGCGACGTACAGGAAGGCTCCGCCCGGCCCGCCGCAGAGCCACTTCAGGACCCCGCCGACGAGAATCTCCGCTCCCAGAGCGTCGACCGAGACCGGGATGGTTCCGACGGACTGGTAGGCGTCGACCGCCAGGATTGCCCCTTCCCGCCGGCACCTCTCCGCGATCGCCGGAACGTCGAGAACGAATGCGCTCTTGAAGAGAACGTGCGAGATCGCCACGAGAGCGGTCCGGCCGTCGATCGCCTCGCGAATGCGGGACTCGTCCGCGGAGAGCCCGTCGCCGCCGGGAGACGGCACGACCACGATCTCGGCGCCCAGACGGGGGCCGAGCGTCTCGTACAGATAGCGGACGGTCGGAAATTCCCCTTCGACGAGCACGATCCGGTTGCGCGGAGCAGCGAATTCGAGGGACGACAGGACGACCGCGGACGCGATCGTGACGTTGGGAAGCATCGACACGGTCCCGGGCGGGGCGCCGAGGAGGGGCGCGATCTCGTCTCCGGCCGTCACGGACATCTCCCACCAACCTTCCGCCCAGGCGCGAACCCCGCGCGCCGCCCAGGTCTCCGCGTACTCGGCGAGCGCTTCCGACGCGCGACGCGGCATCGCGCCGAGCGAGTTGGAGATCAAGTAGGTCGTCTTCTCGAGGATCGGGAACTCGGGCCGGAACCGCAGGAGATTGTCGGCTGTCACGGCCCGGATCCGGCACGTGCCAGCACGATTGCCCAGTCCCTATTCCATCCGTCTTGCACGTGCTCGACGAGGCGTTCTGCAGGCTCAGGTATGGTGTTCGGTGGAACCACGCGAAACACCCTCTCAGGAGATCGACGACCGGACCCTTGTGACGGGACACTCCCGATGACAGTCCCTTGTCCATCGGGCTCTAGCCGATAGCGCCGAATCGCCTCAATCACAATTTGCGACCCTTCCGCAGGCGTGAGACTCTCATCCACCATCACGGTCCCGTAGTTCTCCCAGCGTGTGGCCGCTCGTCCGATCAATGTTCTTTTGCCATCAAAGGCATCGAAGGTGGCGCGATCTCTGCTCCAACGAGACAATGCATCACGCCCGCCGATCACTCCTGTAAGGGCGATGAGTCCCACGGCAATCATCGAACCAGCGCGACCGTTAGGCCGAGAAGCGAAAGAGAGCAGGAATAATGTGCCTGCCGACGCGGCAACTGCGGTAACGGTGGTCAGATAGGCGAACCGAAATCCATTCGGGTGCCCGGCTTGTCCCCATAGAACTGAAGCACCAAGTGCGGTGGCGCAGTGGGCCAGCAGAAAGCCCGAAATCTCCTCGCGTGGTCGAAGCAGCGAACGGGCAAGAATGGCGGCGATCGGAAGACCCAAAATCGGCCCCAGTCGAGATCGGTGTGGCAGATCGTGCCTGGCGACTGGGTCCGCCGCGAACCATGGTGCCAGGATCGAATCAGCTGTTACGGCGAGCGCCGGCATTAACGATTTCGTCCGCCGAAATTCGAGCACAAGATTGTTGTCCTGAAGTCGAGAAAAGTACGCCGTAGTCTGGGCCTCGTGGAGTAGAACCAAGGGTGTTGCGGCTCCAAGAAAGCCGACCAGGAAGGTGAGACCCAGGGAGAGCCGATGCTTCTTGTCCGCGGAATCTCGAGGCCACACTGCGAAGGCAAAGAGAGCGGCGCCGGCAATCCAGGCAGCAAGGTAAAAGTGGGCGGCGATTCCCGCTATCAGTCCCGAGACCGCCGCCGCAACAAAACTGCGGCGACGGCGCGCAAAAATGAGAATGAGAGTCGCCACGTCCAAGACGGGAACCAGCGCAATCGCGACCCAAGCCCAACGCGACATGATGAGGTGCCAACGCAATCCGGCGAGTACGAGGCCTGCAAGCGCGCCTCCTCCCCGTGGCAGAAGCGCCCGCCCCAGCAATGACGCCGTGACGAGTGAGAGCGCCCCCGCGAGCGCGGACGGCAAACGAACTCCTGAGACCGAAGTCCCAACGTTTTGCAGCGATATTCGAAACAACTCGAGATAGAGCACTCCCACCGTCCCATGCGAGCTTCTTATTCCATAAGGTACACGACGAACCGAGTTGGAGAAGTCGGTCCAGTCACCTCGGAGAGCGAGCGTAGGGGAAATGAGCGATAGATCGTCGACCCACAACGGTTCTGGAAGTCTCTCCAAGTCCCAAAACCGAACCATGGTGCCGAGCAGAACCGCGAGAGTCGCGAGAACAACCAACGAACCTCGACGAAAAGATAGGGGCTGCAAAGCGGCCAAAACCCGACGATCCCGGCTCCAGAGAAGAAACATGGCCGCCGACACTCCTCCCGCCGAAACAGTAGCGGTCAGCAAGACCAACTGAAGCACGAGCCGCGGAAGCAGCCATGCGTGGTCCAAGTCAACGAGAAGAGCGGGACGCAGGAAACGAATCAGAGTCACGGCCGCGACGAAAGCGACCGCACCCCCCACTAAAGTCGCCCCGCGAGATTCCCTGGAACGCGGAAATTCAACGGCCACTACTCGCCTCCGGTCGGACACGCTGCCCATTCCTGTACACCACCTCGATCGCCCGCACGTTCTCCACTTCGGCGACCGGATCGGCGCCGAGGACGAGGAAGTCGGCGCGTTTCCCCGCCTCCAGAGTCCCGCGGTCGCGGTCGATCCCGAGCGAGCGAGCGGACGTCTGGGTCGCCGCCCGGAGCGCCTCGAGGGGCGAGAGGCCGGCCTTCACGTAGAGATCCATTTCGATCGATACACCGAGACCGGGAAAAGCCCACATGTCGGTGCCGAGCGCGACCGGGACCCCCGCGGCCTGGAGCCGCCGCAGGTTTTCCCGGAGAGCGGGAAGGCTCCGAAGGACGTTCTCGAAGTTCGGGTAGCGCTCGCGATAGCCGTTTGAATACTCCGCCGACCGGTAGCGCGCGACGGTCTCCCGCGCCAGGCCGCCGATCGGCCGCGTGACGCTCGGGTCCGCAAGGACCCGGTCGACGAAGCCGCGCGTGTCGGCCAGAAACTCGAAGATGTCCATCGTCGGGATGTAGAAAACGGGTCGCTCCTTCATGACGCCGATCGTTGCATCGTCGATCGGGCTCAAGACACCATGCGCAAGCGCTGTCGCGCCGTCAGAGATCGCCTCCTTTGCGTCGGCGGGCTTCGGGGCGTGGACGGTTGCGCGCAGTCCCTCCCGCCGCGCCTCGGCGATCAAGGCCTTCGCGATCTCCGGCTTCATCCGGGGGAGCCGCCGCCTCGGGTCCCGGCACCAGCTCATGTCGTCGAGCATCAGCTTGATCTCGGTGGCGCCCAGGGCTTTTGCTTTGCGGACGGCGCGGCGTGCCTCCTCCGGCGAGCTCGGAAGGCGGTTCAGTCTCGAGTCCCCCGGCTCGCCCTGGTCCCACCAGCCCCCTTTAACCGTGAAGATGGGGGCGGCGGGGAACACATCGGGAATGTCACGGCGCCCGGCGGATTCTCGGGCGAGCTTCTGTGCGGCGGCAACGTCCTCGGCCATGAGACGCACCGATGTGACGCCCCAGTTGAGCATCGTCTTGAGATCGTCGTCCGATTCCGCATGCACGTGCGCATCGATCAGCCCCGGGACGATCCACTTCCCGTCGGCGGTCACGACCTGCGTTGCCGAGGGGAGGGCCTTCAGGGCCTCCGGCGTCGCCGGGCCGACGGACACTATCCGGCCGTCGGAGATGACGAAGAGAACGTCCGGCCGGGGCGCCGCCCCGGTTCCGTCGATGAGCGTCGCGCCGCGGAACGCGAGAGTCGCGAACAGAAGCGTCCTAACGGCCGACCGCTCCCTCTTTTTCGAGTTCCTCTTCCGGGATCTCGACCGGATAGACTCCCGTGAAGCACGCCGCGCACGTGGCCTGGAGCGGCCGCCCGAACGCTTCGAGCATCCCTTCCGACGAGAGATAGCCCAGGGTATCGGCTCCGATGAACTGCCGGATCTCCTCGACCGAATTGTTGGCGGCGATCAGCTCGCGGCGGGTCGGCGTATCGATGCCGTAGTGGCACGAGGCCATCGTCGGAGGCGAGGACACGCGCACGTGGATCTCGCGGACGCCGGCTTCGCGCAGCATCCGCACGATCTTGCGCGAAGTCGTCCCGCGGACGATTGAATCGTCCACCAGGACGATCCGCTTGCCTTCCACCACCTCTCGGACCGGGTTCAGCTTGACCTTGACGCCGAAATGGCGGATGGATTGTTTCGGCTCGATGAACGTCCGACCGACGTAATGGTTCCGGACGAGCCCGAGCGCGAACGGCAACCCCGACTCCCGCGCGTAACCCAGAGCGGCGTACATGCCGGAGTCGGGCACGGGAACGACGAGGTCCGCATCTGCCGGATGCTCGCGTGCGAGCCGGGCTCCGAATGCCTCGCGGGAGGCGGCGACGCTCTTGCCGAAGACTTTCGAGTCTGGACGCGCGAAGTAGACGTGCTCGAAGATGCACGGGGTCGAGTTCGCGAACGCGAAACGGCGGGAAGACAGACCTTCGCGCGAGAGCCGTACGATTTCGCCCGGCTCGACGTCGCGCTCGAAACGGGCGCCGATCAAGTCGAAAGCGCAGGTCTCCGACGCGACGACGGGCGATCCCTCGAGGATTCCCAGCGAAAGAGGGCGGATGCCGTGTGGATCCCGCGCGGCGAAAATGCCCTCGCGCGAGAGCACGATGATCGAGTATGCCCCTTGCACGTCGAGCAGCGCCTCGGCGAGTGCCGAGGCGACGTCCGGCGCCTTCGAGCGGGCGACGAGGTGCAGGATGACTTCCGAGTCCGACGTGGTCGTGAAAAGGGCGCCCGAGGCTTCCAGGGTCCGCCGGATCTCGCGCGCGTTGACGAGGTTTCCGTTGTGCGCGAGCGCGAGCGGTCCGCGGCCGGTGGCGAAGACGATCGGCTGCGCGTTCGCGAGGAGCGACGCCCCCGCCGTGGAGTACCGCACGTGCCCGATCGCGGTCCGTCCGGGAAGCCGGGAGAGCCTCGCCTCATCGAACACGTCGGCGACATAGCCCATCTCACGCTCGACGAAAAAGGCCTCCCCGTCGAGCGTGGCGATCCCGGCCGACTCCTGCCCGCGATGCTGCAGCGCGTAGAGACCGAGGTACGTGATGTTTGCCGCGTCCTGCGAGTCGGCGATGCCGAAGATGCCGCACTCGTCGTGGAAGCCGCCCCGGATCTCCATCGCATCAGATGTTAACGCCTCGGGGAAGAGGTTCATGCCTCGATTGCCCGAGTCGGGACCGCCCGGTCCGTCAGGACATCCAGTCGGCGACGATGCGGACTTTCTTCGCGGAGTTCCAGACGTCCGGCTTGACCTTCATCGCGAGCGGAATCTCGATCGCGTGCGCACCGGCAGGAAGGACCCTTCGAGTCGAGTAAACGCCGACCTGCTCCCCCGCCCCGTTCAGGAGCCGCACCGTGATCTCGACTCGATGGGCCTGGCCGTCGGTGTTCGACCCGGTGAAGACCCATTCCGTGACGACCGGATCGGCGCCCGGCTCGGACTTCGCCCGAACAGTGACGGAGTCGACCGAGGCGACGAACCTCGCGCGGTACTCGAGCCTCTCGAGGGGCGTCTTTTCGCCCGGCGTGGGAATGGCGATCGTCGTCTCGGAGTGGTGCATCAGGGCGGCGAAGGCACACGCCGCCGTCGAACAGAAGATGGTGAGGAAAGCCGCTCTCATGCGCGCGTTCATCGGTGCCTCTCTCGAATTTGTAGGGATTATAGAGGGGTCGAGCCCGGCAGAAACGCCGCGAGCTCGCGGTCGTGCCGACGCGCCAGGACGAGCTGGGAGGTGACGGCACCGAAGAGCGCCACGAACATGTCCCACTGTGTGTCCCAGACGTCCCCCTGGGTCCCCAGAAACGCCATCGCCGCCGATCCGGAGAGGATCGCCATCGCCCATTCGAACAGCTCGTAGGTCGCGCTGACCGCAAGACACACGCAGGTCACCAGGAAGAAGAGCCAGCCGCCGGAAGAGAGTCCCACTTTGCGCCTCAGGACTTCGCGGGCGAGGATCGCGGGCACGAATCCCTGGACGAAGTGTCCGAGCCGGTCGTAGTGGTTTCGTGCGAGTCCGAAAAGATCGCGCACCCAGAACCCGAGCGGGACCTCCGCATACGTGTAGTGGCCGCCGAGCATCAGGACGAGCGCGTGCAGGAAGACCAGGCGATACGCGAGAGAGGTGAGCGGAAAGCGACGGGCCGTCAGAAGAAGGACCGGCAAGGCAGCGAAAATCGGGAGCACCTCGAGAAACCAGGTGTACCGGTCCTTCGGACGGATTCCGGACAGAACGAGAAGCCCGAGCGCGAGCCCGAGCAGAACGAGCGGTTCGCGGCGTCGGACCTCCGGCAGATGTCGAGGACGTGTCGGCTCGGGCCGGAACGTCGAGGAGCCCTCCATTGCGTCGCGCAGGCCTCAAAAGATACCGGAAATTCGGCTTCTCTCCGACGCGGAATTCGCGCGGCTGGCACGCGCCGTGCTCTCCACACTGGCGGTACGGAAACCTCGAGGGTCAGGGGATCCCCCCTGCCGGAAGGCTTCCGGAATATCACCCGGGCCGATGAGGTCCGAAGGAGGACTCAACATGGTCGAACGTTTCCGTGGAATCCTGGGTATCGCCGCAGCAGTGGTGTTGGTTGCCTTCATCTCCGGCTGCACGACGACGCAGTCGCCGAAGACCCAGATCGACGACGGTGCGATCGCGACCGCGGTCAAGGCGAAGCTGACCGCCGACCGGTTCTCGAACATCGTCAACGTCGAAGTCAACGTGACGAACGGGATCGTGACGCTCGCCGGCGAGGTGCCGAACGCTCAGGTGAAGGCCGACGCCGACAGGGAAGCGCGCAGCGTCAAGGGCGTGAAGGGGGTCAACAACAACCTTCAGGTCAAGAGCCCGCCCTCGCCCTAACCTCGACTCGGAAGCGAGAGGAGGACGGCAGACGCGGCGTCTGCCGTTTTTTTTGTAGTCTCCGGGCGTGCCGACCTGGAAGCTCACGCTCGAGTACGACGGTACGCGTTACCGGGGCTGGCAGGCGCAAAGCAATACGGAGCGCACGGTCCAGGGAACCCTGCTGCGCGCCGCCCGCGAGGTTCTCGGCGCGGACGCGGCCGCCGGGGGCGCCGGACGGACGGACGCCGGCGTCCACGCGCTGGCACAGGTCGCGCACCTGAAGGCGCGGCGCCGTTTGCCGCCGGCCGAGATCCTGCACCGCATCAACGACGCGCTCCCGCACGACGTCAACGTTCTCTCCGTCGAGCCCGCGCCGCCCTCGTTTCACGCCCGGCACGACGCCCGGAGCCGGGCTTACCTCTATCGCATTTCCCGCCGGCGAACCGCGTTCGACAAGCGTTTCGTCTGGTGGATCCGGGACCGGATGGACTTCCCCGCGATTGAAACCGCTGCCAGGCTATTCCGCGGGGGGCACGACTTCTCTTCCTTCTGCGAGAACCCGGAAGGACAGCAGTCCACGAGGGTCGTCGTCGAAGAAAGCGAAGTCCTCGAGCGCGGAGAAGAAATCCACTTCCGGATCGAAGCCTCGCACTTCCTCTGGAAGATGGTGCGCCGGCTCGCCGGAACGCTGGTCGAGGTCGGGCGGGGCAACGTCGAAACTGCGGACGTCGAGCAGCTCCTGCGCGAGCGGTCCGGCGAGCCGGCGCGCTGGACCGCACCGCCCTCCGGGCTCTTCCTGGAGAGGGTCCGGTACTCTTAGAGAACGTCCGCGGCAGCGATCGCGCGCTCGAAGGCCGACGTCCAGATCTCCCGCAGCGAAACGACGTTTTCGAGGACCACCACGCGACCGGCGATGCGAAGAGAGAGAACGGCGCCGCCGACCTCCCCGACGGCGCGAAAGCGAATGCCCGACTCCGCCGCGGCTTCTCCGATCGAGCGCTCGTTCCCGGGAAGGAACGTGATCAACGCCCGACCGGTGGTCTCGCCGAAGAGAAGGCCAGACGGGCGGATGTGCTCGTCGAGCGAGATCTCGGCGCCCAGGCCGCTCTTCATCGCGCACTCGGCGACGGCGACCGCGAGGCCGCCGTCCGAGACGTCGTGCGCGGAGGCGACGAGACCTTCGTGGGCGAGCCGGACGAGAAGGTCCACCAGGCTTCGTTCCGCTTCGAGATTCACCTCGGGGCAAGGGCCTTCGTCGCGGCCGTGGACGGTTCTCAGGAACTCGCTCGCGCCGAGCTCGTCCCGATTTTCTCCCAGCAAAGCGATGACGTCTCCTTCGGCGCGGAACGGGAGGCGGACGCGGCGGGACACGTCCTCCAGCAGCCCGACCATCCCCACGGTCGGCGTGGGCGGGATCGCCCGCCCGTC